>JAABUO010000172.1_pt1 | contig 172996 bp, 182 predicted proteins | sample 5559291 | NCBI WGS metagenome assembly JAABUO01 (sample SAMN10711878, study PRJNA513372) | rock metagenome | isolation source: Antarctica rocks | place: Antarctica: Victoria Land, Finger Mt sud
CCCCACCAGCGGCCACGGCACGACCCTCTCCCCCCCCCACTCCATCCACGCCACCCTAGCCGGCACCCTCCTCCACACGAACAAGCTCCTCTCCCTGCACGCCCTCTCCCCACGCTACACGCCCTCCATCGGGGACCTCGTAATCGGGCGCATCGCCCTCGTCGAAACCAAGCGCTGGCGCGTCGACATCGCCTCCTCCCTCCTCGCGCAGCTCCCCCTATCAGCCATCAACCTCCCCGGCGGCATCCTCCGCAAACGAACAGCCACGGACGAGCTGGCGATACGGACTTTTTTCAGGGAGGGGGAGTTGGTGGTGGCGGAGGTGCAGGGGCTTTTTGGGGATGGGAGCGCGGGGCTGCATACGAGGAGTGTGAGGTATGGGAAGTTGAGGAATGGGATGTTGGTTAGGGCGAGGGGGGTGGGGAGGGGGAGGAGGCAGGTGTGGACGGTGGGGATGGGGGGTGGGGGGGGGGAGGTGGATGTTGTGGCGGGGGTGAATGGGTGGGTGTGGGTTTGTAAGCATGTTGGTGGGGAGGGAGGTGGTGGGGGGGGGGAGGGGGGTGGGGAGGGGTTGTATGAGGCGAGGAACGAGTGGATTGGGAGGGAGACGAGGAGGGAGATTGCGAGGTTGGGGGGGTGTGTGGGGGCGTTGGTGGAGGGGGGGGTGAGGGTCGATGAGGAGATGGTGATGAGGGCTTATGAGGCGAGTTTGGAGGTTGGGGCTGAGGAGGGGGAGGGGGAGGAGGGGGTTTATTTGGGTGGGGAGAGGGGGAGGAGGGTTGTTAGGATGGCGTTGGAGGCTGTCAAGGGGTGAGGGTTTGGTTGGTAAGCTGCTGATGCATTTGTGATACCCATAGATGGAGATGTGTGAATATGAAGCAGAAAGCTCGAATTCAATTGTCGCTTGCAACATGCTCTGATCTAGAATACATTTGCCCAAAGATTCCACCGCTGCATCGACCACTCGGTCTTTTGGTCCCGCCATGACCCTCCGTAGTCCATGAACGCCCTGCTCCCCTATGCACGCTGAAGCTCAAGGTAGAAACGCTTCTATCGCCGCTTGCTAGTTTGCAAGTTCGTAAACAGCAGTTTAAACCCATTGCATAACGCCTTCATATCCGGGTATTGATTCTTCTGCAGCTCAAAAGCCTGCGGTACGATCTTGACGGACCAGCTCTGCAGCTTGGCGTTGAGACCAGCTTTGAAACATAGGTGAAAGTAGCCCGGGTGCTTTGGGTCAATACAGAATGCGTAGTTACTTCGTTTGGGGTTGGCCTCGGTATATGTGGTCAGCCATTGCTCTGTCCAATTCATCAGTCATTCATCAGTATTGCAGGAAAGTGTAGAGAACTTACCGCACTCCGTTTTGCTGCCATTTCGATACTTGTCATGCTGCATCATTTCCTCGACCTTCTTCGCCATTGCCTTGACATGATTGACGATCAGCTCGTCAAGATCGCTGTAGTTGTGTTTGCCGCCGACTTTGAGGGTCATGCCGGAAGAGAGCTGTTTCGATTTGTCGAGCTCCAGCACGTCGATGTGCTGATAGATGTTGTCTGATACCTTCCAGGTAACAGCCAGGTGATCTGGCCCCTTGGAAGAGGGGCGGATAACCACATCACCGCGGGCCTGGGAGCCGAGGTACTCTTGGGCCTGAACGCTGTTAAATGGTCGGAACAAGGGATGTTTGATGACGCGTTGGGTACGACCGGAGACATCGTTCTTTTCCTGTAAAGCATCCTTATCCTTCTGCTCCTGTCTGTCATCCCACTCGTCTGGTAGGTGGTCCTGCTCCTTGTGGAAGGGCTTTCGTAGGTCATTTTCGTTTAATGAGAAGCTCGCGGTCAGCGTCTTGCGATTTAGATGTGTAAGCTTAGCTCGCACCGTCTGGTGTACCGAGTACAGTTGCTTTGCCGATACGTCGGGACGGTTCGAGATCGCAAGAGCAGACACGGTACCATCGACACCACAATCGAGCTTCGCCTCAATATAGTCGTCCGCTACTTTTTTGATCGATATGGGCACGATCATGCCTTCGCATAGGGACTCTCGGGTCTCGCCGGTAAACATGGTGAATATCTCGTCGGTGGAAAGCAGGCCAAAGTTCCTTCGTAGTTCTTCGTAAGGCTGCTGCAATTCGGCGCGGATAGTCTCCAGGGTTGCTCGCTTTCTTTGGTTGAAGTTCTTGTCTAGCTGCTCGGCGTATTCTTCCAGAATCAGGTCGTTAACCTTCTCTTGTGCGTCATCCTTGACCAGTTTCCTCACAATAGCCCCTGCACCATTGTCTTGAGTCTCGGCTGCGATATCCTCTTCATCGAGTTCTAACGCATCAGCGGCCATTTTGCGTCCTAGGTCGTAATCTTCTGGATGCACACGGGTGTTATCGAGGTAGTCAGCCTCTGTCTCTTGGTCGTCAAAATCGACATACAGAAAACTTGCGCAATTATTCCAGACTTTTGGGCCTACCGCACCCAATCTGCCCAGATCTGGATCAGCCACAAGCTCGGCGCGCGAGATGATTGAACCGCCATTGATATTGATGACCTTGAGTAGCTGAGCAGCCTTGCGAGGGCCAAGACCACAGATATAGGGCAGAAGGCTAGCTGTGTACGAGTCGCTGACAGCATCGTTGATCTCCACCCCGCATAGATTGACCATGTCGACCATCGAAGATTCCAGCTGCTTCATGAGCTTGTCTTGAGGTAGATATCCTTGATGGGGATCGAATGAGATCGAAACGATGTCTTTCCCAAGTGATGCGTACTCCTTCATTGGGTTCTGGAGATACTTCGCGAGAGCCACACAATACTTGGTTAACGGAGCGAATCCGGGATGCTCAATATTCGCCCGTTCGCTGGTTTGGTAAAGCCTCGCAACTTCATCATTGACAATAACGATTTCTAGCTTATCGCTACGGTCATTACCATCTTCGTCCTCGTAGACGGCTCCTCGTAGATTCTTGGTCTCCACAATGTCTTCGAGCTGTTTGTAGAGCTTTCGAATTTCGGCCGAGAATCCTGAGACAGCAAACACGTCAGGATTCCGACGTTTAACGAGCTCAACTAACTTCCGCACATCAGCACCATCCTCAATGCCTCGCTCACTATCACCGAGGGTGAGGTCAGTGAATTTTCCATTTTCGAGCACTCGACCGTCTTCCTCAACCCAAGCCCAGCAAATAGCGTCCCTACCGTAGACACCGTTGCCATTTGACAATGCTATAACTCTAGGTCTTGTTCCTAAGATCATCCCTTTAGGCTTGTAGGGTGCTTGATCGATCTTCTTGTAATATTCATCGCGACAATTCTTGCCAATGACATTCTCGCAGACGTCTTTCATCTGTTCTTTGACGGACCTTGCCATGATCTTGTCCAGTTTCGTTAGCGCCATATCAAGAGCTTCTCTTCGCTCTCGATTCCAAGCGTCGGCAATCTCGCTATAGTTGTCGGACTCAAGATCACTGTATAGTCTTTTTCTGAAGCTTTCCTGGTTCTGCAATCGGACTTTCACTTCAACCAAGCCCTCTTCTTCCGCCTTCAGCATCTTCAGAAAGCGACCTGGACGATCGATGAAGTCTCTCATCTGTTGGTTCCGCAGGTACTTGAACTCGTAGTATGGATGCTGGTCGTCGATTCTACGTAGACCTTTCTCTGTCCTAAAACAATCGATGACCCCGTTAGTGAAATAAGCGTCGCGCATTACTTTCCTCATCCTCGGGCTCATGACAAGTTCTTCAGCGAACATTGTCTTAGCGGCTTTAAGACATTGCTCTCCTGTTGCATAATCGGGAGGGTCAAGTATGCTGTCGCTATCCGCCATGTCGTCTGGCCTTTCACTAGGATCCTCAGTATATTGCCGTCTGCCCTCTCGTTTAGATGCGTTCTGAGCAAAAGCATCTGCCGATATACCGAAGGCGCGCACGAGGCCATAAACCTTGCTATGGCGAATACGCTCGAAAATCAACCTTGTCGAGCCAGGTCGGCGTTGCACACCATTCGTGCCGGTCCCGTTGACAATTGTTATATCTGCCAGACGGGCCGAGTGCTGGAAGTGAAGATAGTCTTGGACGTCCTGCAGCTCTTCCATTGTAATTGCCGCTGACAGCATTTCTTCAAAGACGGTGTCCTGAATACCTGTTGCATCTTTCAGGTTATCGTACGTCCGCAGAAGCACGTGGCGCTTTTCAACCAGAGCCCGGAACTTCAGATCAAGATCGAAAATCTCCCATAGATCTGATTGATTCAGAAGCTTTTCCGCACGTACCACAGTTCGCGAATCGCTTGGATTATAGGGATCGGGCGTGACTGGCATGTGTACGGCATGGATCAGGTAATCCTTCCGATGCTGGAAAATGAAAGGGACTTCGTATTCGTCCACTGTCATGAATTCTAGGACCTTGGCAATAGACTTTTGAAAAGGCTCGTGCAAATCCCTGTCAAGGCTCCTTTTGAGCAAGAATTGGTGTGATATCCAGGTAGACTCCTCTTTGATCTCTTCGTCGGTAAGAATGAGGTGCTTGAATGGCTCCCGCGCAATCTGGAATCGTTCAGGCTCATCGGTCGACCGGACAACATTGTCTTCGTCTGTGAGCATGCGCTCAGCAAGTTGTGATGGCTCGAAGACATCCTTGAGCTCTATGGCTTTACTCAACGGATCTGGATCATCCAAATCGGCCCCTCGCTGCTGAGCCCCTTCTTCCTCTTGGAGTGCCAAAGCCCAGTCGTACTCGTCTCCAATGCCAAAGGCCTCTCTGAGATCCTCGATCGCCATTTCATCCATTCCGGCGGCAATTTTAGCTGCTCCGAGAAAGTTGCGATGAACAGTCCGCTTGACGTCGGCGTCGTCGGCTTCTCCATCTTGACCTCCTTCGTCAGAGAAGTCTTCCTCGATGAAACCGGCAAACTCGTCCTCTATGGTACGAGGTCTCGCTATGTCAAGAGGCTGCGCTTCCTCCCCCTCTTCGTCATTGAATATATCACCGATGGCTTTCACTTTTTTCTTGCCACGATCTTCCCTGTGACCTCTCTTCAATCTCTTAAACTTGGGCTGCGTGGAATTTAGCATAGAGACCACAATGTCCGCCAAGTCTTCCACGTACCTCAGAGTGAGCACGGCGCTCGAAATCCGGATTGAGCTCCCCTATCAGGTCCAAGTCTTCTTCATCTAAGCCTTCGTCCTCTTGTTCCTTTTCTTCTCGCCTTCGCTTCTTCTTTTCTCGCCGTCGCCGCTCCCGGCCCTCATCCTCTTCTTCCTCGTCAACGATGAAGTCCTTTCGTATCTGGTATGATTAGAAAAGCGACAACTCATAGATCCATGGGCACAATCGTACCCGTCTGGCCTCCTCCTCATCTTCGTCGTCCTCATCCTCGTCATCGGAGTCGGCCATGTGCCCATTGACTCCATTCGCACCCTTTGAATGCCGCCGCACTTCACCCGTCTCTTCGTCGAAGGACTCGTCGGCGTCATCATCGTCCAGCTCGGCTTCCCCTTGAATCAGATCTCGCAAGGTGCTCATTGTTGGTAAAGCCTCGTATGAGACGATCTAAGGTCATGAAGAAAAGCGCTTCCAGTCAGTGTTTGAGAAGGCTAAGATCAAGCTTGCAAATTCAGGGATACAGTCAAATTCAATGACTGTAAAGGTATCGCTTTGTTTCGTAATGAATCTGGAAGTTTGGAATCGCGCGAATGTCGTTGATACTGCAACACCTCACTAACCCGATCGAGGGCCTATAACTACCTCCATTTAGCCCGATAGAGGGGCCTTAGGTTCACCTCAGGTCCGGCCCAACTTCATCACCAAACCCTTGCACGAACAGTATTGGATTATGTGACAAGCTTGGGCGAACTGTTGAGGTACAAGTCTTTGTTGACAGGACGCTTTAATAGTCAAACTCAATCTTTGACTGGCAAATTCTGGATTGCTTCATCACATTCTGTCCGATACGCAATGGGAGTACCAGATTCAGCGGATCAGAAGTAAAGTTTACGACTGTCTCTCACTCCTTGATAACTGTTCCTACACAGCAAGCGAGTTTCTAGTCTAGAGCTGCGTTCCAGTGCATCGCGTCCCGATTTTCCTAACATTCATGGCCCAGACCTCCGATTCTTATGCCTCCCACCCAGCCGACGCCCCCAACGCACTCATTCCGCTCCTCCTAACTCTGGCAATCCTCTCTCTCTCCTCCTTCCGCTTCCTTTCCAACCCCTCCACTACCGCCCTTCTCTCTACCTCCCTCGCTGCACCCAAGATACTGCACCCTTTTCGTCCTCCTTTCTTTGGCACCACGCTCCTCTGCTCCCCTCCTGCTCCTTGCTCAGTGGTGGCTAGATGACTGATACCGTTCGCATCGGCCACATTCGTCAGATTACTTGTTGAGGCGCGGCGAAGCAAGCTCGGAACGCGGAAAGTAGAGTTGGAGCCTTGAGCGTCATTAGGAGCGAAGGCTAAGCGCGTGGATGAGCTGGCAGAAGTGCTTGAACGGAGAAGAGCCAGGCGATCGGTGAAAGCTGCGGGGCCTGTCCTTCTGGGGTTCCTAGCCGGAGGAGGGGGCATCGCTGCAGTGGCTTCTTCGTCAACGGTCATTGGGTGTTCGTCAAGCGGAGGCGCATCATTCTCGTCTTCGGACTCGGGTGGGGAGGAGACCGTGGTGACAAAGGAGGCCGAGTCGGGCGTCTCAATCAGAAACGAAACACTGTCACGGATTTCCGCCAGGGTTGATGGTTTCTTGCCCTTCGTTCTACGTGCGGCAGGCGGGGGCCGGTTCGCTGCGTCCGAGACAGACTCCGTGAGCGGCCGCTTACGCTTCCGACCGGCTTGTTCAGTGGACTGGGAATTTGCGATTTCCTGGGTGCTCTCTTCTATCGGTGGCGAACTTGGCTCAGGCTCGTAGAGGAAAATTGCATCTTCCTCTTCCCGATCTTCAATAGCGCGTATGAATGCAAGTTTCTTTGGATCCTCGGCAATCTTGCCAAGACGTTCATCTTCAAGCAGTGCTTTCCGTAGCTTGGCCTCCTTTGTACGTTTGGCACGATGCCGCGCTTCGGCATCATCGTCGGAATCGCTGACATCAAAGTCCGCACCGCCGCGGTTACGGCGAAGTCCACCGTAGGTGATATCTTTGTAAAGTTTCGAGATGGCGGCGGTGTCGCGAGTGCGCTCTTTGTCGCTGTTTGGAAAATTACATTAGCTCTCTACCGACCGATTGTACCATCCCTTCGACGCTGGAAAGGACAAGAAAGAGCTTACGCATAGAAAGCAGCCAGCTTCCCTTCATCGACATCGACATCCTCATGCTCGATCATCCTCCGCAACTCCTCATCCTCTGAACCGCCGCTTTCGTCGTCACTGGCTCCTCCCAGACCAGCGTATTCGTCTTCGGATTCGAGAGCTTGGTCTTCGACCATCTCTTTTGCTTCGCTCTTTTTCTTGTCGTACGGTTTTGCGGCTGACGCTGCGTTGCGCTTCCTCTTCATGACGTCGAAGACGCTGGCTGTAATTTCAAATGCTGCTGCATCGTGTGCTGAAATCGCATCAATTCCATCAGCAATGGGTGAATCTATATTCGCTTTGTGTCCACGTTGAAGGCGCCCTTTCTTCTTCTTGAGCGGCGACTCGGCGCCAGGTAGAAGGACCGTCTCAATTGTAGATGGAGGAGCAGATACGAATCGATTTGCCGCTGGAGAAGATATCCCAAAGCCGACATCTTGTGTTGGATCGGGTATGTCGTCTTCCTCAGTAGGAAGTGATAGGTCTTGAGAATCCTTGGCTGTATTATACTGGATCTGCGACTGCGAGAATTGGAGATTGATATGGGGGTTCGTAGCTGTGTCTTCCCCAACAATGATGCTGGCATCCTGGCTGTCTACGATCATCGACTCTGTATCGTTCGCATCGAAGACGTGAAAATTGGGCTCTGGCACTGGACCGAGGAACGATAGGGAGTCTTGCTCTTGATCAAGGACCATCTCGTTGGTGGCTTGAGTTTGGGTTTCTGCCATCGTTGCCGCGAAGGCTTGGGTCATGCCCATCATGGGTAAAGCTGGTCCGGGGAATGCTAGACCTGGAATCTCGGGGCTCGACAGCGCATCTGCTATCGAAGGAATACTCTGGACAAGTGCATTCTGCAACTCCTCCTCCTCGTCGTCAGAATCGATGATCCGACTAGCTCGAACCCTGCTCTGCTTTCTAGGGAGCTCAGGCTCATCGTTGTCAGCTTCGTTTGCTTCCTCTGCAGCCGCTGAGCCTTCTGCATCAGTGTCTTCCGTTGCTTCATCTTCTATGAAGCCACTGCGTCTAGCTCTAATTCCAGAGAGTTCCACTCCACCACCTCTCTCGTCCTGATCAGCCGCTTCAACCTCACTCTGCTGAGAATCGCTTTCTTGATCACCAATGGTAGCTTGCTCGTCGTCAGACCCCGAGAGTTCGACATTAGATTCATCAGAGGCATCTTCCTGGTAACCCTCATCATCATTACTACTATCGTCCAGCGGATTTTGCCCACCATTAGCTCTATTCTCGTTCCTAGCGGCGTCTTTCTCTAGCTTCTTGACGGAATCCGCCTCCTTCCTAGCTTTCTCGACAAGGTTCTCAATTTCAGCTTGGTCCTTCTGTCGCTCTTCTGCGGTTTGAAGAATTACGCCTCTATTTTTCAGCTCTTGAATCTTTGCCGCCCGCTCTGCTGCGGCTTGCAGCCTCGCACGTTGCTGCAATGACGTCTGCATTTCTGACATTGTCATTGATGGTTTTGATTTACCTCTTTGCTTTGCTGGTGGTGAATTAAGATGTGCAAGGGCACGAAGAGTCTGGAGCGAACGTGCCTCGCTTGCGCTTTTGGCCGGTAGACGATTGAAAATATCTAGTTTGGAACCTTTCGGTTTCCGTTTTGGAAGTATTTCAAGATCGCTGTCGGAATCTATCTTTTGCTGCTTAGGATGTGTTTTAGGTCGAGGTAAGCGAACCTTGAACGGCCTCTCCTTACAAGGCGGTCTTGTTGACACCACAGGAGCCTCAGCTGTGGCCGTTTCTGGTTCGGTAGCCTTGCCTTTGTCGGCTCTAGGCTTGGGCTGGGTCATGACATCCTCTATGCTAGGCAGCTCGTCCTCGACTTCAATGGGCTGTTCATGTTCAGCGGACGAATCTATTGGTACACCGGCGGCCTTCGTTGCCCCAAGCTTCCCAGCTAGATTGCTGGATTCGAGTGGACTTGACGGAGGCGTTCCCTTGTTCTGACCGTTCTCTTCATCCGAAGCAGGCACAGAGCTCGCAGCAGTAGAGGAGCTTAGAGCCTGTTGTACATTTGGCCCCCCAGAGACCGATGTTCTGAAGTTGAATCGCGCAAAGAGACTCTCCTTTGTAACCTTGCTTTTGGTCCTCGCCTGGTGTGCCAGCTGCATATTACGGTTCATCCTCTGAGTCTCTCTGTTCATCTCCTCCAAGGCCTTCTTACTAGCCTTGCGTGTCGGTCTGGCTTGTTGAGTCAATCTCTTAGCACCAGCGTCGTCGGCACTGTCGTCTTCGGACTCCCCCAAGGGCGACTGTTCGACTCTTGACCTTTGCTTAGACTTTTCCTTCGACCATGCTTCTTTAGTAGCCATGTTCTCCTCCTCTGCAGCTTGTTTCGCCTCTCGTTTTGCTTTTTCTCGGGCAACTAGAGCGAGGAATCGCTCATTCTTCTGTGGGTCAGGAGGCAGATCTGAGTCCGAGTCATTGTCTTCGATCTGCGGTTTGGATGACCCTGATGCGGAAGCTTGCCCTGGTGTCAGGAACAAGCCCGGTGGCGATCTACGACTTCTGCTCGGTGTAGCGACTAACGAGATAATCGAAGATGGGCTGGTGGCCTGCTTCTTCCTCCGCCGGCGTGCGATGACAGGGCCTGCGTCTTCGTCATCCGTAGATTGTCTAGGCGAAGATGCCTGTGGACATGGTACTCGATCGTCGTCTTTGCCAGACAGGAGCTGTTTTCTAATTCTCTCGTACGCAGTGGTTGGAGTCTCATCTGCCATGTCCTCATTACTGCTGCTTCGGACGTGGTTTATGTTAGTCTGGTCGTGTAGGCACGCTGCTAGTCTCCCTCGGGGCAAGATCCGAGATGCTTCACTTCCATCTTCGCTGCTGTCACCATCCCCATCCTCCGAGTGTCTCTTTGGTGTGAAGGTCCGTGGTTCGGAGCTTACGCTATCCTCTATGGGCTGCCCATAAGGAGGCTCTTGAGTGACTTCAGACTCAGATTCCTCATCTACCGCTGCGACCATAGCCTTGATCTTGCTTCTGGGTGTAAGCTGCGACGATGAGCCATTGGAGTGCATGTTGGAGGGCAAGGAGGTTGTGGAGACAGCCGGAGAACGATTGGGCGTGGCTAATTGATCCATGACGAGTATTTGAAAACTTTCGAATGAAGACTGATCACCGCGCGCCTACATTCGGACTTGCTAAGGCATTGCAGTGGTCATTTGCGACATGTACTTCATGCTCAAGTTGCTTGCTCGAAGACGCGATTCCTTGGCGCGCCGCGCCGCGACACGCCTAACGATAAGCCCTACGCTATCAAAGCTCCTTTAGGTTACTTTAGTTAAGGACGACGTTCAAGAGAAAACTTGTTGAGCGCAATAAGATGCATTTGATCTTGGGAGTAGCTTGACATGGTTGCACGTCGATATCTGGACTAAACATCTCCTGGCAAGCTACCACGTCAGATACATGACATCCTCCGCACATTACTATGAACCCAACACTATGCTTAAAGGGTGATCGAGTACACGACTGTTGAACAGGTTTGGTAGGTATTGAGCCGCCATACAAGCCAGTCTACTATGTACAGTGCGAAGTAAGAAGGTCGTATATGTGCGGAACGCATCGACATATGCAATTCGCTTTTCGGCGCCATGCTTGACGATCTGTAAGGGGGGGCGGCAACTCAATGGGGGGGGTATCAATGCGGTGGCGTCTCGCTGTTCGAGTAAGGGTAACCGTTGGCACCTGATCGCCTTGAGTTCAAGTACTTCGAGCTAGCGCCTGGGGGTACAGGCAGAGGTCCGGATGGTGGTGGTGCTGGCCGGATGGGCAGATTCGCAGAGCTGAAGCCATCATTCTCCTTTCCTCGGCTCGGAGGTATGGCCGGATTATATCCTGGCGAACGTATTTGAGCTGCCTGTGCGGGATTGAAACCGCTCCTCTCTCTTTGACGGCCGGACGGGATGGTAGAATTGCTTGAAGTTCGTGGGGGAAAAGGACGTTCAGGACCAGGGTTTTGAGAGGATTGGACACCAACACCATTGGAGTCCGACGTTTGTGCACGAGTATTAGCTGGCTCGGCTTGTTTAGGCGGCTTGATGTCTTGGCTTATGGGAATCTCCCCAGATGTCGGCGTCTTCGACGAGGTAGAAGATTCCTTCGAAGGCGACGCGGCAGAATTGCCACGAAGGAGGGATTGAGTGGACGGCGAAAGCTGTGGGGCGAGGTGAGATTTCCGGTTGTGACGCTCCATCATTGAGACTGCCCACTCCTCGAGATCGACAGGCGTTCGCTTGGCGGCCGCAAGAAAGCTGTCATGATCCTGCATAGAATGTCAGCACACATAATGTGAAGCGATTGAATGCCATACATATAGTTGCCTAGGTGTTGGCCGTTCGTCTGGACTCTTGAGTAGACATTTCTGTATCATCTGATCAAGTATCGGCGGGAATGCATCGCTCTTGGGAAGCGTTGGTGCTGGTTCATGTACTATTTGTTGCAGAAGATCAAGAATGCCCATCGGCCCAGCGCTAGCTCTATCTCCAGCAGCCGCATCGCTAGCATCGAAGGGGAATCTTCCGATAGCAAGCTCCATGATCGTCAAGCCCACGCTCCAGATGTCGGACTTGATGGAATACTTAGCACCTTGGATTCTTTCCGGAGCCATGTACGTAGAAGTACCGACGAATGTGTCTGCAATAGAATTGACGAGCTCTCCTGACACGCCGAAGTCGCAAAGCTTGATATTGCCTTTCGAATTGACAAGAACATTCGAGGGTTTGATATCGCGGTGCATGATTCGGTGGGTCTCGTAGAGGTAGTTCAGGCCGTTCAGTATTGCTTCGGTAATCTTCCCTAACACATCCACACGTACCGGTCCGAAGTCTCTTGATATGCGGTCGAGAGAACTAGAATCTCGTCAGACATCACACTTGGACGAAGCCTCGATGGTGGCCCACCCGCAGTCCATGTACTCCATACACATGATGACGTCTCCTGAACCACTAAGGAAAGCACCATAGAAAGTGACGATATTATTGGAAGTGCAATCATGCATAATGTGGAGCTCTCGGACGATCTGTTTCCGGATCTTTTCTTTGGCCTCTACATGGATGACCTGTCCATCTTTTCAGCTTGTCCCACGAGACCGCACTACTATTGTTGCTGGGCACATACCTTCTTTGCCATAACCACTTTCGTTGCAGCATGCATGACTTTGCTAACCGTCCCTCCATTGCCAGCTCCCAGCTCTTTCAACACGACCAGATCTTCGCTTCGAAGATCAAGCTTGAATTCCACCCCAATTTCGAGAGTGTCCTGTTGCGATTCATTGCCGATTGCCCCTGGTATCTGCGAGTCGCCGGCTGAGGGAGATGCAGACTTCGCCGGCGGATTGCTCAAGGCAAGACCTTTGACATTTTTGCGTTTCATGGTTCGAACTTGAAAGTCGGACATAGCGGCGACAACCTCCTGATAACCTTGAACAAGCGAGCGAGCAGAGCAATGAATACTCGCAAGAATCCAGAGAGGGGTGAAGCCAGCCCTGAGCGCTGCACCGTGCCCAGCTTAATGCAACGGAGTCATGCGGACAAGATGTGAACGCGGGAGACGGAGAACACCCGCTTAGATGTGCGCCAAGGATTCATATATTAGGTCACCATGGTATACGACGATAGGCCTTCCAGGACAGCGTCAAAGCTCGAAGAGCTCGAAGAGAAGAGGAGAGGATCAAAGCGACGTTGCTGCTAGCTGCTATTTCTGGTGAAGCTGTTTCGGGTTGCGGAGGACGCCATTGGCCGCCTTCCCTTGCAAGATGGATGACTAACCCAAGACTTTGGCCTTGACATTCACTTTACTTGATCCATCAGTCACCATAAGATTGCAAGGCAATAACAATCTCTCGATCTATCCTCGTGGCATCAGCTAAAATGTAAATTGGCATTGGAGTCAGTGCTTCATCTCCGAGAGAGAGCCTAATCACTGGACCGAGCAGTACCCCTTTCCGTCACATGTCCGCAACCCTATCCTGAAAGAATGCAATGCGAACCGACGCAATAGTAATGTACAAAGGCAGACTCGCTAGGGTATAGTGATGCGATCCAATGATCAATCCAAACGTTCTCAAGAACCCCTAAATAGGCCAAAACTTCCTAAGGTCGAATACAGCAATTTCCGAGCTGCGGTGTAGGGCAACCATGAGACCCTTTGCGGCCCAACGTAAGGAGCGGTGGCGGTACCGTGGGCCTGAGAACGCGGATTCCACCATCATAAGCTTTGTAGAGAACCGTGAAATTTTCCTAGCTCATGCAGGCTGTCATGAAGCTGTGAGCTCTGCCTCGTGTCACCGAAGACTGGATCAGTTCCTCACATATAACGTGACCGTGGTCTGACATTACTGCGTTTTCCAAAGGCGAATAGCGCGATCCAGAATATTCAACGTGCCATGAGCTTGATACAATCAGTATTGAAAAGGAACGTAAACTGTGATCAAGGAGCAGGAGAATCTTCATTCGAGGAAATTTTTATTTGGGTTTCTTTGGTACAAATCTTCTCATTTGCGTACGCGCGGTACCGACTCAACAGGTCAGTGTCGTAAAGCTCGTGTTGCGTCCGAAAGCTGAAATGGGCGGCGATAGCGTGAGTGTTCACTAGAAGAGCTGCGACGCTGTCAGTTGCTGCTCGTAATTCCTCTCATCGAGACCTCTGATCGAGGACTCACGTCTTTCGAGTCTGGCTGTCAATGTTTCCGACAGGAATCGCTCATCGTCAGAGTCATCGAATGGTACTGCATCGAGAACATCTTTACCCCAAATGGCCATGAAGTTGATGTTCATCCGCTCGTATGCCATATCCCAGAGGCCCTCCCTTGCTGGGTCAAGGCCTCCACCGTAATAATACTTACCCAATTGATTCTTCTCGATGTTCTCGAGAAGCGAATAATGGACCTGGGCGGCAAGTGCCCAGCTTGTCCAATCTGGTCCGTAGGCATCATATTTTGCGTTCCCAATTGGGGTCTTATACAGGTTCTTTCGAGCCTGGTCTGCAAGCGGAAGCCAGCGGTGGCCTCTGAATGGTGGCGCCCCCTGAGCGCCTTCGGCTAGTACTTCTCCACCGGTGCCTTTGCTACCAAGTGGAAATGACATTTCCGATCCATTCCATGGTGGTAGCTCCGAAGCTTTCCAAGCTTTGGGTCCAAGCGAGGCAGGTGATTGATCTATAGGAGGCTCCGTCTCTGGCAAGTAAGCATGTACAGCCCCCACGTGATAGTGAAGCCAGCCAGTCTCTGGACTATTAACAAGGTTTGCGACGACATCGAGTGTTTCTGGATGCTTGACTTTGGTGTAGACGATGTCAGGGATAGCATTGTCGCTAAAATAGACCTACGAAACATGATCAACAATCTGAAGTTACGGTCACTACGTATATCCGGAAGGCATACCATGTCGTCGTCTATCTTGATAAACATGTTCTTATCATCAACGGCGTGTTCCCATACGCTCTCATAACCAAGTTCTGAAAGGATAAGCTTCCTGTAAAGGGGTTCACCGGCAACAAGCCCGTCCATGTATTTGAGATCCTCCTCATTCTTGGTATTTGCAACCCAAAGAACTTCGTCCAGGAAGCCTCCATTGGAAACGAGGTTTCTCTTCAGATAGCAATCGAGGATCTCGACGACCGGTGGTCTCCCAAAGAATATCAGGCCGATAATCTTGAACCCCTTGGGCTTTTCCCATGGGCTGACTGAAGGAGTATTCGTGGCCTGTATATAAGGTGACGCAGGCTTTTCATCGGTGGGTTTCGCGGGTTCTCCCCCCATAGGAGGAGGCAGTGGCTTATACCCATCTGGGTCTTTTGGTGCATGGTGCCTGCCAGGTCTTTTATGCCAGAAAACTGCAATCAGGACAAGCGCAGCCAGCACGCCAAAGGCTATGGAGATGTTCCGAGGCCTTAGCCAGCCAGACGTATTCCGCCATGATCTTCGAGAGCGGTACCAGTCGTCGCCAGAACGGCTGCTGCGCTTGTGATGACTGCAATGGCCGTTGCCCACTGTCTCCAAATCGTCGATGCTGTCAAAGGATTCGGAGCGTAGAGGGCGCCGTTGCTCGTGGCTAGATCTAGGCGTAGCGTCTGGGGACATCCTGGGAATGCAACGTAAAGGGTCGGGTAGACTCAAAGAGGAAGTGATGTTGTACAGATACTCGGGTTTGTATAAAAGCAATACAGCCGGAGATTGAGTAAGAAATAGCGAGGAACATGGCTGTGTTAGTAAGACGTTGCGGAGGGCTGAAGATCGGAGATCAGGAGGGCCAATGATGCGCGTCTTGGCGTGACTGAGCCGTCTTGACTAGCTTTGTTGAATACGAGGGTTTCACAATCGAACCATCTGCTTCCGAATCCGAAGCCCCATTCTCGATTCCGCCAACAAGCAAGTCCAGATACGGAGGAAGACACCAAAAGTCCTGGCACACGCTAGTAGTGCCAGTGTGGCTAACTGGAGGTCACCGGAGCGACCCCCTAGAGATCATCACCGGGGCGATTGCAATCGCTGCTTACGGGTCACCCGTCACCTGACAGTTCACCTGTAGCCCCTGGACAGCCCCTGCCAGCCATATCTTGGCATTGCCGGGACTTTTGGTGTCCTCCACCGTACCAAGGTCCCATGCGCTATCAGAGTTGTGAGTTCTGGAAATAGAGGCCTGAGTACTGAGTAGGCCGTCTATCTTCTGTCTGTTCATCCTGCAACGTTTTCCGCTTTCCTTTCACCATCGGCCCCTAACTTGGCCTCCGCCCTTTCTCCTTTTCTCTCGCCAGCCTCAAACATTCTTGCTACTGCTTCTACTGTCGTATTACCACCGCTTAGAATAATTCCAATATCCCATCCTTCCTCTCCGCCTTCCTTTTCCACCAAGTGTCGGAACTCTTCGTCATACAGACAAACCGCCAAGCCAACCACAGCACTCGGTTCCACGAAGACCTTCATTCGCTCCAGTACCAATTTCATGGCGCTCAGTATCTGGTCTTCGCTAACAGCAAATACGCCTCGCACTTTTGACTTGTCATTAATTACTGTCCACGTGAGCTCACCGACAGGCGTTCGTAGGCCGTCCGCGATAGTCAGGGTCTTGACTGTAGTGATGCGCTCGTTTGCTGCGAGACCACGCCGACCATCATCTGCGCCTTCAAAGGAAGGCTCGGCTCCGAATACGGTTGTTCCAGTACCACTGAGCGCAGTAGCAACTCCTGAAAGCATACCGCCGCCGCCTAAAGGCGCGATTACAGCATCCAGATGCCCAGTTTCATCGCCCGAACTCATGCTGTCATCGCCTTGCTCGCCATTGCGATGCGTATCGCCATTGATGGTAACGGTTTGTTGATGGTGGACGCTCAAGCTTGGGTCCTCCCGGACCAATTCCCTTACCTGCTCCTCCAGCTCTAGAGCCATAGTTCCTTGGCCGAGTATAATATTAGGATGATCATAAGGCGGCACCAAAACAGCACCTGTTCGCTTGATCACATCTTCCACGACTGCCTCCCGCTCCTGAGAAGTGCTTCCGCTGAAGATGACTTCGGCGCCATAGCCTTGTGTCGCGGCGATCTTAGAAGGCGTCGATATCGTGGGCATGACGATGTGGGCAGGAATGCCGTGAGTCCGCGCCGCGAGAGCAAGTGCTTGCGCATGGTTACCTGGGCGCCAGATGCATTCAGCAGACCATCTTTGCCATGCCCCCACTCAAAGCGCACATAGCTGAAATACCTGAGCTGTGTGTGACTACGCCTCGCGACAATTCCTCTCTACTTAATCGCGCCAATGCATGGAAAGCGCCTCGAGATTTGAAGGCGCCAATGCGTTGATAGTTTTCGCACTTGAAGAAGAATTTTATGTTAGGGCGTGCCGGCCTCTGACCCTCAAATGGGGTTCCAACAAGCGCTTCGGGTGACTGAGGTGTAGATGCAAGATTTGATAAAGTATTTGAAGTTAGTACCGGTGTTCGATGGATATGCTTCTTGATCAATTCATGAGCGGACTGCACAGAGGACCTTGTAAGTGGAAGCTCTTCGGCGCTGTTAGCCATGCAGTCGAGTGGAAGTCACAACGAGGAGTAATTCGTGAATGTTGTAGATTCGGTGTATTGTTATTTTCAGTCTTCATGAAGTGACCCAGTCATTGGAATGCACAATTTTGGAGACGAGGTGCGTCAGCCCGCATTAGGCTTTCGCCGGTTAAGGTAACGGCAGATCCTGTCCAAAATACGATATATAAAGCCCAAGTAGACCGCGAACTTTTGTCAGCACCACAGGCGCCGATGGTATCATACAAATGCACCTCCATAGCCATAAGCTAAAGGGAGAACTCTCAATGTCATATTTGATTCTCCGGGCGTAAAGATCTGGTTGGATAATTAGCCTGTCTACGCGGCTCCAACAAACAGTGGATGTGCTCACCGAACAGCTTTCCCGGCTCGCCATATCTCCAAATCTCGGATTTGCTGCATCTCTTCTTCGTACTTCTCTCGGTAATCTGGCTGCGAGTTGAATTCCAACGACCTCTGTGTCTCCTTGCCATCCTTTACACTGTCGTACAGTTCATTGAAGACTGGCTTCAGTGTGTCTTTGAACTTGGAGGACCAGTCTGAACCTTGTAAGCATTTTGACAGGGTCATATCACAAGCAGACCCACCTATTGCCCCGCGTCTGGCTGTGGTAGAACATGCCGCATACATCCAATCCATGCCATTTGCCCCAATCAGCGGGTACAGGCTTTGGGTGGCTTCCTCAACGGTTTCATTGAAGGCCTCGCTGGGGCTGTGGCCTCTCTCGCGCAGGACTTCGTATTGTGCAAGGAACATGCCGTGAATGCCGCCCATCAGACAACCGCGTTCACCATAGAGATCTGAATAGACCTCTTTCTCGAACGTAGTCTTGTAGAGATATCCGCTACCTACCGCAACACCAAGTCCAATGGCTTTCTCCTCGGCTTTGCCTGTAACATCTTGAAATACGGCTACCGAAGAGTTGATACCGCGGCCTTCTTTGAACAGCGATCGAACAGTTCGTCCAGAGCCCTTCGGCGCAACGAGAATTACATCGATATCCTTGGGTACGTCCACTTTTGTAAGGTCCTTGAACACTGGGGAGAAGCCATGGGAAAAGTAAAGGGTCTTCAATCAATCAGCAAGTCCCCTTTGGTCTGATGAGGGGTAGATAACAGCCTACCTTTTCCTTTGTCAATTGCGGCTTGATAGCAGGCCACGTCTCGCTTTGCGCAGCATCGCTGAGCAAGTTCATAATAATGGTTCCTTTAGAGATTGCCTCGTCAATGTCGAACAAGTTAGTCCCTGGGATCCAGCCATCGTCCTGAGCTTCCTGCCAGGATGCTCCGTTCTTTCGCACGCCAATGATGACATTCATTCCGTTATCTCGAAGATTGAGCCCCTGTCCGTGGCCTTGAGAACCGTACCCGATCAGAGCAAGGGTATCATTCTTGAAGTATTCCTAGGAAAGGCCATTAGATCCAGTGGTCGCTCTAGAGGTCCGAAGAGCTAAAGGCGTCATTGAACTTTAAACGTACCAGGAGCTTTGACCTAGGCCAATCTTCGCGTTCTGAGAACGGTCAGCATAGGAAAGGGCGTCCTGCGTATTGCTATTACATACCAAATACAGTCTCTTTGTGTCCGGCGAAGTCAATTTGTTTGAGGCCACGAGACTGTTGCAGCCAATTCCCAACCGCGGGCTTTGGAAAGGCCACAATCCCGGCTCTGGATGCGCTGAGGCTAGACAGGAACGTTCTCCTCTGAGTAGGTGCGGTCAATTGGCGGCCTAGTAATGATCTTAACACTCGGGTGAATTGACGAGACGACATCTTGCACAGCCGTAATTTCGAATGGAGTGATTGAGGACTCAATGGCTTACGCTTGGGTATTGAAGCGGTCTGAATGAGCTCCGCAATGATATTTCACAGCGCTGCCAATGGAAGACTCCGTTATCGGTGCGACTCATGGACCCTGAGTGAGCCCTACAAAGCTCCGCTTCGCTTATTCTCCACACACAAAGGCCTTTGGTTTCGACACTCATCGAGAAGCTCTACTTGCACAACAATCGCCAACATGTCGGAACAATTGGTGATGCGAGGTGTTCTGGAAGGCCATAGTGGTTGGGTCACAAGTCTGGCAACATCATTGGAGAAGTGAGTATGGCAGATCCTCCGGCATAGAAGATCCAAACTGAACTTCACTTAGCCCAAACATGCTCCTATCGAGCAGCCGTGACAAGACACTGATTATCTGGAACCTCACCCGCGACGACCAAGCATACGGCTACCCAAAACGAAGCTTACACGGCCATTCTCACATCGTCTCTGATTGCGTCAGTGCTGCACGGCAATCGGCGAGCTATTCCATTGACACAACTTAGGTAATTTCCTCCGACGGAGCTTACGCTCTCTCAGCTTCCTGGGACAAGACTCTCCGCCTTTGGGAACTCGCTACCGGTGTCACTACCCGCCGCTTCGTAGGTCACAACAACGATGTACTCTCCGTCTCCTTCTCCGCCGACAATCGCCAAATCGTTTCTGGATCGCGCGATCGTACGATTAAGCTATGGAACACTCTTGGCGACTGCAAGTATACCATCACCGATAAGGGTCACACCGAATGGGTATCATGCGTTCGCTTTAGTCCCAATCCTCAAAACCCGGTCATTGTGAGCGCTGGATGGGATAAGCTTGTAAAGGTATGTCCCAAATTTCTGACTGGGGATAAGAGATGTCAGAGGATGCTATGCAAACTTCAAGTATTTGCTACTTCAGAGCCTACTGGCCATGAGACAAACATTCACCGGCGTACTGATGACAATGGACTATCTTTACTACTTGCTGCCAATCGCAGGCTCAGGCTGGGCTGACAGGCCTCTCCTAATTAGGTCTGGGAGCTCGCCTCCTGCCGAATTCAGACCGACCACATCGGGCACACTGGCTACATCAACACCGTCACTATTTCCCCCGACGGCTCCCTTTGCGCCTCTGGTGGCAAGGATGGCACCACCATGCTGTGGGACCTGAACGAATCCAAGCACCTCTACTCCTTGACCGCTGGCGATGAGATCCACGCCCTCGTCTTTTCTCCCAACCGCTACTGGCTTTGCGCCGCTACCTCTAGCTCAATCATCATTTTCGATCTGGAGAAGAAGAGCAAGGTTGATGAACTGAAACCTGACTACACTGCAGTGGGGAAGAAGAGCCGGGAGCCAGAATGTGTGAGCTTGGCTTGGAGCGCGGATGGGCAGACACTGTTTGCTGGGTACACGGACAACTTGATCCGTGCCTGGGGAGTCATGTCAAGATCGTAGATGAGGGAAAGGGGAACGTGAACAAGCATGTACTGAACGTGACCGCATCTGCAAAGGCGCTCCAATCGAGCGAAATGATATCTTTCCAGGCGTGTGAACAGTTTTTACGGCCGATTTTCCTGGTACACACAGCTCAGCGACTCCCGAAACCCGATCCTGGGCGCCGACATACCCTACCATATGAAATGACTGTTCCACCAAAAGCGATGCCCAGCGAGAGCTTCGAAGCTACATAGTTCACATGCTGAGCCCACTCATAATTCACCTCTTTGCAAGTTTCTTATATGCTTGCGATAAACAAAACGTCACCATTCACAACGTGCGTTCCAGGAATCGGCCAGAGGAGAGTGCACTTCTTCGATGCTTCTCTAAGCTTTCCGCTTGTCTAATCGCATGATCGCCTCCCTTCCCCTCATCACTCCTTCTTGAAAGCCTATCTTCTTGCTAAACTCCATTCCCTGCTCATAAGTCTTCCTAGCCGTTGAGATATCACCTTCCATCTCAGCGAATTCCCCCAAGTTGATCTGTGTAACCGCACATGCCGTGTCGCATTCTTCTGTCCGTGTTGGTGATTTCTGAAGTGACTGATCAATGTCGAGGGCTTTTTTCGCCCATGTACGTGCGGAGTCGATCTGAGCTGTGGATGATGGCGAGGGCATACCACCTGTGGGAGGAGGGTTTTGAAGGGCGAGGGAGATCGAGAGATTGTTCACTGTGGGTCGGTTCAGTGGATATTTCAAGGAGGGTCAAAGTATGAAGGATCTTACTTAGTGTGATAGCATGACAATTATTCATAGGTATCAAGGCAACCGCCTGCAAAAACAGCGGCGCCGCTAGGAAATGCTGATTCCTTGCCTCATAGTGGCTCCCCAAAGCTACACGCACCACCACCATCATCAGCGATTTTACGCAAAACCTCGCGACACCAAAAGGAACCTTACACTCCAGCGCCGCCCCGATTTCCTCCCCACTCAACCACTCCCCCTCCCCCTCTTTCACCGCCTCCCTCTCCCTCCTTTCCCGCTCCCTCAACACCGTCGTCACCGCCCACACCAGCTTCTCCTCCGCCGCCTCCTGATTCCCCACCCTCTCATCGGCATACAACTCCCCAATCCTGACACTAATCCCCACCATCTTCTTCAACACACTCGTCCTCCTCTCCCGATTCTCATCCTTCCCCCCTCTCCCCAGATCCTCCATCCACTCCCCACAATCCCTCTGAATAATCTCCAACACCTCAATCGCGCGCTGTACATCCCCAATATTCTGCATCAGCGCACTCAGCTTGATCTTGATCCCCAGCACCTCATCGCTAAACGCATCCATGCCGACCTCCTGCGCCGCCAGCAGCGCCTGCTTGTAGTACTTGACCGCGTTGCGGGGCTGGATGTCAACGGAGGAGTAGAAGATGGCTTTGCGCAGCTTTTGCGCGACGACTTCGGGGTAGGCGGCGTGTTGCTCGAGGATAAAGTATTTGTAGATGTAGTTGCTGTAGACGAGACATGAGGCGCCGAAGAGGATGAAGAAGGTGGCGAGGGTGACGGAGAAGGGGTTCTCGCGCCAGAGCTTGCGGGCGGCGGTGCGGGTGGTTATGGGGCGATGGTGGGTGTGGGTGGGCCATTGTGCGCGGAGAGAGGCGTGGGGGGATGGTTTGTGGTGTAGGGGGGTTGGGTGGAAGTGTGGAGAGGTGCGGAGGGTGGAGCGGAGGGCGCGGGGGAGGGTGCGGGCGAACATGGTGAGGATGAAACAATGTTCAAGGGACCATATCGTGACAGTCAAGATGGTATCTACTGTATGCGTTGAACGGTTGGTAAAAGAATCGATATCGCAGTCACGCAACGCTAAGCCCGCGTCCCGTTTCAGGCCAATGACGTCGATCATAGGGTCTTGAGCTCTCGCTTTACGCGTCATATCTTTACTTCCGTCACATCTCAACGGCAATTGGAAATCTACGGCATAGCATCCGCAGGCGTCAGGATGTGTGGGCGCTATGCTCTGGGCATTGTAAGTTATGCAAGTGCCACTCGCGCGAAGGGACACTAAATCCATAAAGCGAGCCTCGTTCGTCCGGCATCAACTTCAGGAGCACGATATGCCCGTTGAAGAAGCTCCAGAGGATGACGATGTCCGGCAAACCTATAATTTTGCCCCTGGCAGTCATGGACTTGTTTACAGAGCGGATGTACCGGAGTATGGTGCGGGTAGACCGCATGATGAGGGTGCAGGACACACAGTGGATGATCCCGCGGAGAGCGAGGAGACCCCATCTGGACTCGAGGACCCGAAAGAGACCAAGTACAAGCTTCAAGCTATGAAATGGGGTACGTTACTACAGGCCGAGGCTCTGTGCCCATGAGCGTTCCAGCTGATTGTGCTTTTCGCAGGCTTAGTGCCCTTCTGGACAAAGCGGAACCCTGATTATGGCAGTGTCATGAAGACCATCAACGCTCGGGATGACTCTTTGGCTAAAAGTGGAGGCATGTGGAATACTATGAAGCAGAAGAAGAGGTGCATCGTGGTTGCACAGGGTTTCTATGAATGGCTGAAGAAGAACGGTGGAAAGGAGAAGATACCGCACTACGTCAAGCGCAAGGATGAACAACTTATGTGTTTCGCGGGTCTTTGGGACTGCGTCCAGTATGAAGGGTCTGACGAAAAACACTACACCTATACGATCATCACCACAGACTCGAACAAACAGCTTTCCTTCCTCCACGACCGTATGCCTGTCATACTGGAGAATGGGTCCGATCAAATACGTACGTGGCTCGACCCACAACGCTATGAATGGTCAAAGGAGCTTCAATCCTTACTCAAGCCATTTCCTGGGGAACTGGAGTGCTATGCTGTCGATAAAGCTGTCGGCAAAGTGGGCAATAATTCTCCGGCGTTCATCGTGCCCGTAGCGAGCTCAGAGAATAAGAACAACATCGCCAACTTCTTTGGAAATGCGAAGAAGTCTGCCAAAGGCGAAGGAGAAAAGAAAGAAATCACAAAGGAGGAAGTCGAAACCGAAAAGAAAGCTGGCAAAGTCGAAAGTGAGAGAGACGAGCAGCGCGTCACCAAAGATCAGAGCAGCACAGAAGACAACGCACCGCTACCGTTCCCACCCACAGCCCCACAAAAAGCAGGCTCAAAACGAAGTCACGAGGATGCGGTCGGCGATGCCGAAAAGAAGGCGAAAATTGCGAGAACCGACGACAGCGAGGCACATCAGCCGACTATAATTTCATCCGAAAAGGCAGCCGGCAGACAGACGAGAAGCGCAACCAGTAACGGTACGAAAGGAAGCCCGGTCAAGGCTGGGGATGGCAGCCAAAGGATTACGAATTTCTTCAACAAGTGAGGCATTTGCCGTGATGGTGCATATATATATGCGGAGACTGTGATGAGAGTGCATAGCAGGGCATCGATTCAATTGTGCAAGGGTACGCTCCCACCCTTGGCAGCCACAAAGAACGCCTCGCATGTACGAAGTAGGCGGCAAATACCACGTGTCGATACGGGAAGACGATAGGAGCGATAGGCGCCTGGCGAGGTTGATCATGTCAACGTTTTCGTGGGGGTTCTCGCCGGGGGTTTGGGGTCAAGCTCTCGATGCAATGCCACGGCAAGTGTAGATTTCAGAAGTCAGAAATCAGAATATCACGTCCTATGCTGATGCATATAACATATGCACCCCGTACCCCCGTATGTAGCAGTTGCTTTACGCACGTACCATTGTCGTTCTTTCTCGCTCCTTCGGCTTGGTAATGATTGGTGATGAAAGTCGGCAGCGAGGGGATTGAAGCAGAGCCTATGAATAAGCGCCAGAGCTGTAGTCAGCGACGCACATGATGTGCTGGATGATGCGGGTGACCCTGTGTGTCATGCAATGCAATGCAATGCAATGCAAGGCGGCGCGGCGAGGATGGCTTGGCCGCCTGCGAGAAATAAGTTGCAGCATCTGAAGTAATGGCAGTCAGAGGATGACGCTTCGGAGACCAACGGCACTTTCTCGGCTCGCAAGGTTTTCCAACATGCTTCGATTCCTAGTCCTTGCCCACCACCCAAAGTCAATTCAATATGACAGTGAAGCGCCTGTGCCCTTGCTCTAACCTTGCTTTCTCCAACCTGCATATCCACAACACACCCTCTCACGGTCCATTGCGGGGTCCTGCCACGGACGGACAGGCTCTTCCTCGTTGGAGTTGGAACCCCTGCTGCTCTGCTCTCTGATGCGTCCGGATTGAATGAAGAGCGGGAAGGAACCCCAAATCAACGTGCCATGTTCCAATCCTGGATACGTCTTGGTCAGTCGAACTCAGGGCGCTCGATCTGCTAGAAGGCCGTTCCCGGAGAAATTTTGCTGGACACACAAATCCCAGTGAACGACATCCATTTCCTTGATCCTTAGGCTCTACTTATATTCAATATGTTCACTACAGCAAGGTCCTTGTCGAATCTGAATGTTCCCCGTCTGAAGACACGCAAAGCCTTGATTGTGATCAATTTGCAGAAAGACACTTTCTATCAGGATGACGATGCCTTCAATTGCAAAAACTCTGAATTCGTCGAAGAAGTCAAGAACCTCATCCCCTGCTTCAGGGACATTGGCGATGTTGTCTGGGTCCAGACAGAGATAGCTTGGCCTGCTGGTTCCTCTCCAAGGACACCTAGTATAGAGGACGACACAACCAAAAGCCCCAGGAAGGACCACCAAACTCATAAAGATTCAGACCAGTGGTTAGATAGTGACAGAGATGAGAGCCAGACGGAGGAAAACGAATCTCGGCCTAGGCCGGCAAAGCCAGTGAAATGGAAAGATACTCAGGCATATCATCTCCTAAGCCACGTGAAGTCCATGGAGATGCGCGCCTCCGCGCAGGCCAGCGTGAAGCAGCGACCTGTCAGCAGGAAGGTCCTGAATGATAATACGAATGTATGGGAAGAGCAGCTAGCTAAGTCTACAAGAGGCCAGGAACCCAAGTTCTACATTGCTGGTACCTCTGGAGCAGAGCTCCTGGATGACTTGAAAGATCTCGTGGACAAAGAGAGGGACATGACCGTGATCAAGCAATTTTATTCAGCCTTCGACCAGACATCTTTACTCATGTCACTACGGATGAGGCTCGTCACGGAAATCTATATATGCGGATCTTTCACTAATATAGGTGTATACGCAACCGCTGTGGACGCTGTTCAACATGGCTTCGAAGTTAACATTGTCGAAGACTGCGTTGGATACCGCAGCGCAGACAAGCACGATGAGGCCATGCGCCAGATGGCAGATGTCTTAGGCGTTAATGGTACCGACAGCGAGGAGATCATCGCGGAGCTGGGAGGGCGAGCACCCCCTGATACCGCAGAGCCGATGTTCTCTAGTCGTGACCTCGGAAGCATCAAACTTGAAGAGTCTTCCTCGGATACAGCCCATTCCATGGTTGCGCCAGCCCGCGGGGCTACGAATCGGAAGAACGCTGAGACTAGTAAGAGACCCCCATCCAGACACCCCAAAGCATATGAATCTCTAGAGACCACGGCTACAGAGACTTCAGGTCGAGGCATTGAAGACATTGCATCAGACGTAGAGAGGACGAAATTGGCAGCGGGCAGAAGGGTATGCGATCAATCAGGCGAACGATCTCCATTTCCAGGCCCAACAGCTTCAAAATTGAAAGACCGGAAGTCCCTGCTTACTAGCTCTTCAACCTTGAAGGGACCAGGCGACAAGATAGGTACTGGAGATTCGCACATCATCCACAACATCCTCACGTCCCCCTGCTGCGAGGAGGCTTTCGACATGGTAAGAGACGAGGTAGCTTGGCAGGTCATGCACCATCGGGGTGGAGAGGTTCCCCGCCTGGTCGCTGTCCAGGGTCAGGTTGAAAACGACGGCACCGTACCTCTATATCGACACCCTGCAGATGAATCTCCGCCATTACTTCAATTTTCACCAGCAATCGACAGCTTGAGGAAACAGGTAGAAAGGACTGTGAAGCAGCCACTTAATCACGCGCTAATTCAGCTCTATCGGGATGGCAATGATAATATCTCGGAGCACTCCGACAAGGTAGGCTCCATGATTCGCGCCCTGAATAGCAAGCAATATCTGACACGCACAGACTTTGGACATCGTCCGTGGCTCCATCATCATCAACCTCAGTCTTGGCGCACAACGCGTTATGACTTTACGAACGAAGAAGCCCAGGCGGACTCATAATGCAGCGGACGCAGAAGACAATCGGCAAACTCAGCGTATCCCGTTGCCTCACAATTCAGCATTCGTACTGGGACCACAAACGAATGCTCATTGGCTCCATGGTCTACGGGCAGACAAGCGACTAGAGCAGCATAAGGGTGTCGAAGAGAAGTCTTACAGAGGCGAGCGGATTTCCATTACCTTCAGGCACATTGGTACCTTCATGAATGAAAGACAACGATGCATCTGGGGTCAAGGAGCGAAGGGTAAGACGAAAGCTACCGCTGGTACTATTCCATCCGGTGATGTCGCTCAGATGGAAGCCATGATCGTTGCATTTGGAAGAGAGAACCAACGACCGGAGTTCGACTGGGATGCCGAATATGGGCAAGGTTTTAACGTCGTCAACTTGGTGGAGGACACGCATCGGTGACGGGGTCGTAGGGAGAATATTGTTCGACTCAAGACGGTAGGGATCCCCAACGAACACCAGCTCTGCTTGCGAATGAGGACGATAAGATGTTAGACGTTATCAAGGCTCTTTTTGATGAACATAGATCCCGCTTCATCACTGTACAAATGCCAAATATTGTGCGTACATATGTCGGACACCACTGATCCTGGGTCAAATTCACCATGTGTTGCCGAAGGATTTCAGGGACCGCACGTTCCTCCAGCATTCCTCCTCCAGTCTGCCGTGAGTCACCTACTCACCCGATTGCTTCATGTCGCTTGCAATTCTTGACATTTCGCCACTTTGGCGCAACAACTTATCGTTAGTCGTTCAGTCTATGACGATTTCGTCAATACGTTGTTCCAGAGCTCAAAAAACTTGCTTCTTGGTTCAGCCAGCTTTTGCAGCACCCTGCCAGCGCATAGGATACACAGCAAACAGCCCCGAGAGGCACCCACTTCAACATTGACGACCGATACGCAGCCTTGAAGGGCTTCGAAAACCAACGATACCATAGATAGTCCACCGGAGACGAAGCAGGCTTTGATTCGACTCTTTCATTAACCGAAGGCGAACGTGTACATGCTTGGAAACATAAATCATTGAAACTAAGGCGCACAAGAAGTCAATTAACGCTGTCATGTGCATCATACGAATCCCAACGTACGTAGGAGCCATGTATACTTCTGACTCCCATATCATTCAGTCTGCAGCAATGCTTCTCAGTGATACTGTCCTTCAACGTTAGGTAAAAGCAGCCCGCCATTCACAATGTCAAACCTTTTCTTTGCCGCGAGTCTGCTAAACAAATTCGACACCGCATTGCCCTCTTACATGCCTACACCTTACCAGCATCATAGCAATGTTCACATGAGCTATGGATGTTACACGCCCAATTCAGGGGCAGCGGCGACGCTTCCCGCATCTGGCCAAAGCCGAGGTCCAGACAGAAGCGAGTCACCTCTTCTTCAACCTCCTCTTGAGACAAAGACAAATAAGAACGACTTCCCAATCCGTCTCCCCTTGATAAATAACATGCGACGCTCTATACCAATAGATACACCTTACCACTGTGCATAGCCCAACATATAGACCAGCACCCCGCCCACAATGGCAGAAGACCAGCCCCCACCCCCAACCTACAAGTACTTCAACCTCACCTACCCCCACCCCTACGTCGCCCACGTCGAGATCAACCGCCCCGAGAAACTCAACTCCTTCATAGAGCCGTACTCACCCCCCCCCACCCCCCAAAACCCCCATCCCTTCCCACCCCAAAACCCCACAGCTAACCACCCTTCCCCTCAGGATGTGGCTCGAGCTCCCCCTTATCTTCACCCATCTCTCCACCTGCCCCCACACCCGCGCCATCATCCTCTCCGGCGCCGGCCCCCGCGCCTTCACCACCGGCCTCGACGTCGCCGCCGCCTCCACCACCAGCGTCCTCGCCCCCAACCACTTCTCCTCCCCCTCTTCCCCCACCCCCACTTCCCAAACCGAGCCAGCCACCCCTCTCGATCCCGCCCGCATCGCCACCCACCTCCGCCACCACATCACCACCTTCCAATCCTGCATCTCCGCCCTCGCCACCAGCTCCAAACCCCTCCTCTGCGCCCTGCACGGCTACGCCTACGGCCTAGCACTCGACATCGCGCTCTGCGCCGACGTGCGGATCTGCACCGCCGGCACGAGGTTCAGCGTCAAGGAGGTGGATATCGGTATTGCGGCGGATGTGGGCACGTTGAGTCGGCTGGGGAAGTGTGTGGGGAGTGGGAGCTGGGTGAGGGATGTGTGTCTTACGGGAAGGGAGTTTGGGGGGGGGGAGGCGTGGGAGAGGGGGCTGGTGAGCTGGTTGGGAGGGGGGGAGGGTGGGGGAGGGAGTGGTGGGGGTGGGGGAGGGAGTGGTGGGGGTGGGGGTGGGAAGGTGGGAGGGGGAGGGGATACAGGGAAGGAGGCGATGATGAAGGAGGCGATGAGGTGGGGGAGGGTGGTGAGTGAGAAGAGTCCGGTGGCGGTGCAGGGGACGAAGGAGATATTGGAGTGGAGTCGCGATCGGAGTGTTGAGGATGGGTTGAGGTATACGGCTGTGTGGAATGCGGCGATGTTGCAGACGGGGGATGTGGCAAGGGCGATGCAGGCGGGGATGGAGAGGGGGAAGGCTACGTTTGAGAAGTTGTAGGGCGGGGTGAAACATTGGGGGATGTGGGTATTGGCGTTAGGAGTCTGGCAGGGAGGCCGGTGGATTTGTCCGCCACAGTTAAGAAAGCAACGAGTGTGAAGCAACGCCAGTATAGATAGAAGCAGATTTCAATAGATCATAGACATAGACAATTGATACCTAAACCTCCATCCTACCCAGCCTCCTTTAAAGCTCATACACCCATATCTACAAGCTCCATCGAGATACACAGCTCCCATCGCGCCTCGACAGCAGCCGGCCGATCCCCCAGCGACCAGCTGGGAACGAAGCATAATACATTGGCCCTCTTTCTCGTTTCTGATCTCCCATACCATTGCAACACTATCACTCAAACCTCACAGCCCTAGCAGCCGAAATTCCACGATCTTCTCCCCCCGATCACACTACCAATCTCGAGCTCATCTTCCTGCTCGTAGTCGTGTCAAGCCGTCAAACCGTGTTTTGAGAAAGCTTTAAATCCACAAGTGCCAGACGCGACGACTTTGGCTTTGAATCTTATTCTTTTTGAGGGGGAGGTGGGGGATTTGTGTCGTGCTTGAGATTTGAGTTGGGGTTTGGTCGTGGGTTGATCGGGAGATGGATGAAAGGTTTTTGATGTGGTGAGCTGGAAAAAGAGGGGGGGGGGTTGGAGTTTTGCCCATTTGGTAGGGGCTGAATTCGTGTTTTGGGGGGATATTGATTCTGGGATGGGCATGTATGAGATGGGGAAACTGAGTTCCTGAGTGTTGCGGAACTGTAGAATTGCAGCTTGGTATTGTTTAGTTGGTTGTTGAGAAGGGAAGGAACAATGGCTTCAGACGGATCGTTTTTCAAAAGCAATAGTTGAGGTTTGGGGATTTCATAAGTGTAGTAGATTCGGAGTCTGGAGTGTAGGAGGCTGATGGAAATCGATGAGAGAAGGGAAGACTCGAGGAAGAACTCATATGGAAAGGAGAGAAGCGGAGAGTAAGGCCATAACCAAGAAGGAGACCCCATTCACATATCAGCGATCTCAGCAACTCACTGCCAGCCCCAAGACCCATACACCTCCGGAGCACAGGAATCGCCAACATCGTTCCAACCCTCTCAAACCTCTCAGCGGTAAGAAAAGCGATCAATCATATTCCTCCAACTACCCCTATGTACATATCCCCCCCTCGGATCTCCTAAGCCAGACCGTATTTGCCCTCTCCTGCCGCTATTCCCCCATCCTTCTTGCCCCCAGAATTCTCTCACCGCCCAGCGTTTTACGCAGTCGTCGTGTCCTCCTCCCTCTTCTCCTCCAGCTTCGCATAGAAGAGATCTCGTTTCCTGACCGCCGGCACATGATACCCGTACCAGTAGAGATAGCCGATCGTCGTTCCCAAACCTACACCCACAAACCTAATCAGCGTTCTCCTGCTCTATTCGTACCGGTAATGTGATGCTGGCACTGGATATTGCGCTTGTCAATGGTACTTGGGAGTCGTGGCCATGATTATGCGGTTGTGGGAGATGTGGGGGGCTGGATTAGGGCAGAGAGTAGCCGGTAGCTACTGTAGTCTTTCTGGGCGGGGTGGGCTCGAGAAGTGGCAGCGAGAGAGCGGATGGGAGAGGAAGCTGGAAGGGGGAACGAGGGGAGGGGCGTACCAAACGCAACGCTGAGATCGAGCACGAGGCCCTTGCGCATCATCTATCACATCTGTCAGCATCTCCTCTCCCTTTAGCAAGCCACAGCAGACGCTATCGCCGTGGGAGCAGGGGGGGAGCGGGTTGTGTTGAAGAGGAGACTTACGCCGACGATTGGCTTCACCATCTTTAGGGATTGGATGTCGAAGAAAAGAAGGCTGGTCAAGGCTGGATAGAGAGGTGGAGGTGCAATCGGTTCTGTAATGGTGATTGAGGAGGAGTTGGGTTTGGAGAGTCCGGATAGGGTTGACGATTGTGAGATGTGAGGGCATGGGAGCTTGGTCGGGCCGACGATCTTCCGAAAGCGGATCTCGAAGACTACTTTACCTCCTTCACTACGAGCACCCACTCCACTACAGCCATCCAACACACCAGCGCACCTCCCATCCCTCCCACTCCGATGTCCCCACCTCCCACCCTCATCTCCTAGACTCCGTCCCACCCCCCAAGATGTCCGCCCCCTTCGATCATCCCTCCTCCCTCTCCAGCGAACCCTCCCTCCTCTCCCCATCCCCATCCCCCACCACCTCCTCCTCCTCCGAAGACATAGATTCCCTCCCCGACTCCGCGCCCTCGGACACCATCTCCGAAGCCTCCACATCGGACGCGGAGCGGGAATGGAAGGAGAGCCTGCAGCAGCTGGAGCTGCTGCTTACGATGGTGGTGGTGCCGTATGCGGGGAAGTATTTTGGAAGGAGGGTCGCTTATTGGGGTGAGTGAAGTGCTTTGCTGTTGGGATTGAGCGTTGGGGAGGGGAGTTTAGGGTGGGGGGAGCAGGGGAGGGGGGCGCAAAGTGGAGGGGGAGGGATGGAGGAGGGTCGAGAGAGGAAGGGGAAGGGAAGGGGGCTAGGAGGAAGCAATGGCTGTTTCGAGGATGGTGCTAATGGTTCGTGCGTTCACAGGGTGGGCGAAGTTTATGGAATGGAGGTATCCCGTCGAGATCGTCGTGTCGAGTCCAGCGATGTTTAAGGGCGCGGGAGCGGTGGAGGCTGCAGCGACGTTATAACGGAGACGGGGCATCCTTTTTATCGTTGGGGAACTGAGAAGTGGCGACCTTCAGTGCAGAAGCTTTTATGAGCGAGCATTTACTGGAATCTGGGGTTTGAGGGTAGTCACAATCATATGGTGGAGCTAGGGATGGGCTTCACCGAATTTCAGCTTTGAAAAAAGCAGGGTGAGAATAGAAATAGTATGTACAAACAAAGAAGATGCCTGTCACTGTACAGAGGCAAATCTTCCTATCGTCCTAGTTCTAAGTGGCCAGCAAACTCGACAGTAGAAGGCGAAGTATGTCCGCGGAATAATATCCTGGGTATAGACTCGATCGCCGTCAAGGATGAAAGATACAAAGAGCCGGACCTGGTAAAGAAAACCATAGCGAGGGTTAGACCGTCTCATCATCCAGGGAAATATTCCGTAGATCCAATGCTTTTCGTGGACAGGAAGAAGGTCTGTAGGTAGATAGCAAGAAAAATAATGCGGGCTGCAACTGCGCCATTGCTATTGTGTGTTCCTAAGGGCGGCAGGAGTGGGAATGATGGTAGCGTTGGCACCACATCAAACGCCGGCTAGGCTTCAGTCAATCATGCACCATGAATACGTTCCTAACTGGCGTCTCTGTCCGCTCGTAAGCGTTTCGCTCTTCGCCGAAGGTTCTATGTCCGACTTACCCGAGAGCTTCGAAGAGATCTATATCAGCGTCGGATTGCCAGCCTGACTCTCGCGAGTCTGGGTACAGAACGAAGTCGGCTGTGTTTCCAGTCGATGATTCACTAGAAAGTCCAATGTCGCTGGCTGGTGAGGTCCCGTCAATATCCTGGTGTAGAGTATGGCGACACTTTAATTGTCAGTGATGGCCTCATAATCAAGAGCACAAGGTGTGTCTTGTACCTTTCGGTGTTTCACATGACATCGCTCACAAGCGCGAGCTTTTCTTACCGCAGCGATAACCGCCTTCTCTCCCTCGGAAAAACATCTCCTCCGCCTTCTTGGCTTGGGCTGCATGTTCATGTCGAAGATCTCCTTTCTAGGACACTGAGGACTGGCCTGGGGATTTGAATGTCTCTTGTGGCCAGCCATGGCAATTGGCTTTAGTAGATTCTCGCTGGACTTCGGACGCGGGACGCAACGGACATGGAAGCTTGGGGCAGCATCGGGCATGGTGGAGCCATACTTATCAGCCATTGGAGAGGCATCCTGCTTTCCGATTCTAGCAATACCTATGGATGGGATAGCACTGGTCAGCATGTTGCACGTTACCATCAGCACACCTTGAGGCTCCGGCAAGGTGGCTTAACATCTTGCCATGGGAGCAAGAAGGGTCGAGTTCCACTCAATTGACCAAAAATAGGACTAACCATGTATAGGATCTCTCCCAGATGGACTCTGTGGGCTGAAAAATCTCTGGCTGCTGGTGTTGCTGGTGTTGCTGGTTCCAGGCGTAAAGTCCCACCCCATCGGTTCGTTCGGTCGAATGGGCAACGGAAGCTGTCCCACCACTTGTTTAAGTCTGACCATGGAAGGGCTGACGGCTGAGTATGGAGAGTACGCATTGCCTTGGTATATGCTCGCGGCCAACGCGGGAATCCCTAAAGTAGACCCACTCATACCTGGCGGACTCGAAAAATGGCAATGAGAGGGAAGTATGTCCATGAGATTCGTGGAGTACGAACACCAGTACTCTTCCTGAGTATCTTCTGTGTCCCGGCTGAGGTCTGCGCAAGCGTATAAATCATGGACGCCGTTATCCATTAGGATTTCCCTTGTGTCCCTTAAAACCATCCGGTCATCCGTGGTATGTAACGCAGTGTCACCAAGAGGAAGACCATAAGTCACATAAGACGAAGAAGACGATGTTCTGTAGACCCGCGATTGATGTGGACGATCGAATTCGTTCTGTGCACCGTGAGAAGGGCAAGGTCGATATACTAGACCTCGCGGTACTTCCATTTGTGCTCAGTCGGGGCTCAGTAGACTGTATTGCTTCCCTAGAGGTTGAGGTCACCAACGGACAGTCGTGAATATATTTGCCGTGTAGAGCCTGGCTTAATCGGGCAGTCTGAACAAGGATCCTATAAGATCCAACAGAACGCGGAGGCTCCCTTGGCTTGGCTGTATGTTTGCTTCCTGGTGCTTTGCACCATCGATCCCAGGACTGGGCTCCAATCAGCAGTTCCCCTGGAGAAGTCTTAGCCAGACTAGCCGTCACGTGTTGCTCAGTGGATGAAGCGCAACAGGACGTCCTAGCGGGTCTATACAAAAACTTTCTTCCGGTTGTCAAATCCAAGGCAGCCCAAGACAGGTTATGGCCAGATGACTTTCTTTCGGACAAAAAAGAAAAGGCTAATAGTTTTAGGCTCGGGGACCAAATCTGGATCAAGTAGGATGCAGTTCCTGAGTAGAATATCTGTCCCGCCCCGTGGTTACAAGGAAACAGTGGAAGCCGTCCTTGGCCTTTCGACTGGTGCTGCAGAATATAGTAATCCTTGGAATTTGAGAAGCCTAGCAGGAAAGTTTTGCTTTGCCAAATGCCTCGTGTGTCCAGTTGCTAGTTCCGAATTTCTTAAGAAGACTGATGAGACGTGGGTGTGCTTACTAGGTGTATAAATCAGAGGTAAGTTATTACACAGGAAGGGTCATGGAGAATGCTAATGTTTTGTATCGACGGCAGAGTAATGGAATACGTGTATATATAATGCGAAGCCAAAAGAAGACTTCGAGAAAGAAATGTAGGGAGACGGGGAGAGCTTTGTATCCCAAAACCTTGGGCGGCTAGATCAAATGGCAAAACAAGGCGAACGGTGCGCTGGCAACACAGAGTACAGAGAGGAATTACTTTCTTCACCGCAGCACAAAAGAAGTGACCGCACAAGAGTATAAGGAACAACCAAAACCTTGAGAAGCTGAAGGGAGGCCCCGTTGGTGCCCAACATGTGTGTAATCATTCCCAGAAAGGTCACCGCGCGCAAGGCGTTTCGCGAGTGCTCTGCCACTGGCCTACCGGTGACCCCAGCCTTGATTCCAGCTCATGATAGGCTGTGCAATCGAGGCTGGCGAGTAGTCCGAGATTCACGAGTCCCTTGTGCACAGTATGAGCGTTGCTTACAGATAGCTCGAAGTGTGGTTGCGTGGTGGACAGACGCTGGTCGCACATGCTGGCTTCGGTTGGAAGCATTGGCCACTTCTCACCGCAGTTCATCGCGGACGATATAGATGTGCCATACCACGAGGTTACGATAACACAACGGTAAGTGGTATGGTTGCGGATGAGCACATGTGGTACGCAGTAAAGGGAAACAGCAGGCTAATGCTGGGGTGGCGCCAAGGCATATGACGTGACCAGTTTATCTTATCAATGGGCCATTACTAGTGAGATACCATGAGGTGTTGAATTTCATGTGAGATGCTCTATACACACGTGTGCACCTAGTCCAAGCAGGTGAAGTAATAGGATCATGCACCCTCGTAGACGCCAGCCAAAACCCATATATGCAAGTTTGAGTGCCAGCCCGACACCAAGCGGGATATCCTCGAAATTGTACATTATCCATCAGAAAATGCGGCACGTCGGTCGTGTCCGCGTTTCCACTTGCGTCTGAATTTCTTGGGCCGGTCAACAGCCAGCGCAATACGCAGATAGGGAGATCGCCAATTACACCTGGGCCATTGATGGTCCACCTCTTCTGATACCACCCATGCCTCCCCGGCCGATACTTGATCCACCGGTGGAGGTCATAAAATCGAGGCCTATCGATGCTGCGAATGATATGAAGCCGAACCAGAGAAACGCACATGCGGCCTGGGCCTCATGGCAACGCTTGCTCATATTGGGGGAACCATTCGTAATAAAGTTGCTCTTAACGTAGTCCTGGAGCGTCGCCTATCAGCTTGGAGGTGTGTCAAGAAGGCATATCTACATACCTCGTTCCCGCAAGAGTGTACTCTGAGGTACGCTGCAAGCGCGACGGCAGCGCAGAAGAAGAACAGAGTATTGAGTGCATCAACACCCACCATAGCCATAGGATGACCGGCCAATCCTTCTCTTACGGTCGCGGCAATAAGGTAGATGAGCGACAGCATGCCGAAAATCGCGACGAACATAGTATAATTGATTATCGAGGGGTTGCCGGAGTATGCTTCTGCGATCATGTTGCCGACCAATGCGATGATGAGGAGACTCCACAGGAACTACGTTCTGAGTCAGTCTTGCTCATACGAATGACTGCCATCATATGCGACAAACCTGGAGGCCTCTGAGGGCGAGATTGATGGGATTCATGATAAAAGGTATTGTAGCCCAGGAGAATTATTAAACGTGAGATGGGAAGTTGCAAGTTAGTAGGCTGAGAAAGGATTATGCTTGATAGAAGGATGTAAAGGGGTGAAAGCAGGCTTTATGTGTTCGCAAGAGACGCAAAATCTGATTCAACGCCGCCACGGTCTCATGACGATGCTCTTCTTCCCGTCGCGCCAAGACAGCGAGCCGCCGATGTCATCAACCGGCGCTAAGGCCGAGCAGCCGGGGCGAGCTTTCCGGCCAACCAATTTTCGCCAATATTTCTCAGCTTCTGGAACAAACTTGGAACACGTTTTGTCACGTTGTCTCTGATCTGATGTGAGCGGTCTGGAACAAATTAAGCACTTCGTGATTGGTGTCAAAGACCGTTGGCCAGCTAGAGTGGGCACACATAGATATAATCGATACGATGGATCTCAAAGAGAGCGTATTAAGATCATGGCTTGGCGTCAAAGTCGATAGGTGCAGATAATACGAGCATGGAGCCCGATTTCAGAATGTTCAGATGGAGGCAATCAGGAGAGGTGAACTTTCAATAGCTTTTGTTATGCGTTATACACCCATAGGTGTCCTATACATCACTATTACTCAAAGCTTCCACCCACGCTCATAAGATATATGCGAAAATAGAGATGTCGTCAAAAGTCATAACCCGGAAGCGCGCCATCCTCTAGTGGCATTTGGGGTGCGGCGTCGAGGGTGTCTTACCCTTGGGGTAAACCTCCAGGATAGCGGGACCAGCGATAAGTTGCTCGTCGGAGAAGTCGGTGCAAGACTTGGAGAGGACGACGTAGACTTGCCCCATGGCAGCTTCAGGGATCATATCAATCTTATAGTCCTTGTTTCCGGCTGTGATTCGGACTTGAACGGGGAGCTACAAGAATAGGGATGTTAGCACAGATGAAAAGGGGGAAATACTATATGCGAGCATCATACCTTCATCAAGCCGGAGAAGAACACGGCATAAATAGGTGTGTCTTCCTTGATGTCGCCAAATTTACCCTTGGCGGCCATGAAAGCGTCAGAGAAGGTAACGGATGACCTTCCAGCCCTGTGAAAGATTTAGCATCTGGCTTCGTGAAGTAGTTTGGTTGCTTACTCATAGTAGTATTGGGTGCATTGCAAAGTCAAGGTTGGGAAAGCCATGAATGGTAGCTTGACAGGCGAAGAGCCACCCGTGATGAAAGCCGAGGCAAGGCTATACACCTCGTTGAAGTCCAAGGGTGTATCGAAGGGGTTTGGAAATGGCGACTCGCCGAGAGAAGCACGGATGTAAGAGGTATGGCGGGCTTCGACTGTCAGGATGGAGCCTGCCGCTGTGAGGTAGTCCTTGTCCATGATTGAAGCTGCGGCACCGAGGTATCTATGGAAGAGTCAGCATCGCCGCTCACCGTGGCCAGATGCGGGTTACTTACGCTGAGACGCCAACGCCCTCCAATACACTTGACAATGTGATGAATCCAGCCACATCTGTGTATGGGAAGTTGTACTGCAGTTCAACGGTGGGGGTGATCTTAGCGGCTGTAAGTGCCCCTGACAGAAAGGAGACATGAGTTTGCTCGTCGAAGTAAATCTCCTGGAGATTGGCATAGAAGGGGTCTTGAAAGCCAGCCTTGACGAAATCATCGTGTGTGAACTTGGCGAGGCCCCCTCGGTAGAATGCACGCTCGAGGTATTCGAGGGTTAAGGCATAGTTGAGGATGATGCCGTCATTGACTACCGGCGTCGACACGCGCTTGTCAATGGGGTTTGCAAGAGAGAGAGTAGCGGCTAGCGAAGCCAGGAGAGTAGATGAGAAGAGCATGATAGCGGTTCAGTGTCAAGCAACAGAGCAAAGATTGGAGTGGGAGGTAAAGAAGCTGTTGGGGCACGGCAAGAGGGGAACAGCTTGAGCAAAAAGGAGTGAGAACGGATGAAGAAGATGGAGGAGCTGCGGAACATATACTTCTACCTACATGGTGATTAGGAGCTACGAAGGTACGATGGTCGAGGATGCATGCAGCCAGTGGGAAGGAGCCATGGCCTGCCTAGAGCCCGCCAATTGTGCCAAACCAATGGCATCGTGTGGAGAGACGCACTTTCCTCTCCCACACCCTAACAACAACAGCGCTATCCAGCTTGAACGGTAGGGAGACGGTTATGAATGTGATTTCAATTGCTAGGCAAACGAGGCCGTTGGTTGACCTTACAGTTTCCAAGGAGGGAGTCGAAGCTAGGGTGAAGTCCTTCGATTAGGCTCTAACCTTTTCCATGCATCGGAAGCACGGCGTTCCGCGGCGATGGCCAGAACGGTCAAAAGGCAGCAGAAAGCTCAAGATGATTGGAGCTACCCAGCGCCACCGATTACTGTTTGTAGGGAGGAATTATTGAATGAGCGTCACTGATCCCCGCCTTTGCTGCACAGACATGGCTCTTGTTCTTGGCATCGCGGGAAGCTCGCATATCGCGTGCTTTAGTACCGCCCTAGCAGCCTCAGCCCGGTCTCGACCAGAAACCTCACCACCAAAGTTCTTATGACATTCGGAGGAAAAGAGAAGTACCAGCACGTGGGGCCAGTACTTCGTATAAGCTGCGAGCGGGGTTTGGCTGCCTAGCGAGAAGACGGCAGAACCACCACGTCCGTCATCGACTCATCAGTCGCGATTGGAGGTTCAAGCATGGAGCATCTCACGATGAGCAGCTATCATATATTTCAGAGCGCTCTGGAACAACAAGTATCAAATGCTCTCGTTGCTCCGAATTATGGGATGGGATGATCCGTATTTCCGCTTACTTTTGGGTTTGCAGCTTCGAAGGGTCGGGAATGATGCCAACCCCGAACCTGAGCCCTTGGCGCGCATTCTGTGTCTGACGTTATGCAATGACTCGTTATGCAACGACTCTGAGAGGGGGTGGATATGTCCGACAGTAGCCGTCTTGCCGTCTTGGCCCATAATTCAAGAAGACTTTCTGTCCACCTTGCATTTGCTGCTCGGTCTCGACGAACGGTCCGAAAGGAAACAGTACGACCTTCTATTCATTCCAGTGCCATGCGCCAGCAAGAAGTGGTGTACCTGATCCATGGCACATGCTTGAAGAAGCTAGTGACTGAAGACTGACATGGGTAATGAACTAAGGTATTGAAGATTCCTCCGAGATCTTTCGAACACGTGGCCCTTGATCCTACCTGTATGGATTAGAGCCGCAGGATCACCTATGTGGACCTTTTCTTTAAATAATCATGATTAGATGGTTGTTTCCGTCGAGGAAAATCACAAAGGAGTGACTCCGTTCTTCAAGCGTGATAGAACCACTCTCAATGCGACTGCTATGGCATCTATAGACCCGAACGTTGATATTTTCCTTTCAAGTCGAAGTCTTGAGCGCTTCAATTAGCTCGAGGAAAGTCTATGTGGTTTTTCCCAAATCCGTTGCATAACACACTAAATCAGCTCTTAATCCAGCTTGAGTGCGTCAATTGAATGCTTCACTCTAGTCAGCATCTGCAAGCATGCGTGCTCGTCGCTAACTTCAGGACCATGTTCCGCGCAATTCGTGCCATGCTGGAATTCGATGAGGATGGGATGCCCGTGCCAATGCCTTTGCCGGCTTTCAAGGTCATTCAGAACTCCCAGGACGCTGATATCGTCCGGACCCATGACCCTTTTCTTGATAACCTTTTGCGCCATTGATCGCCATTCTTCCGTACTCATTTCCATGTCAAACGCCATTGGACAATCAGCGCCGCCAGTATGCCTTTGTACGTGCTCTCGCGTATTTTCCTTCTCGCCCATGCGGAAAGTAATAGTGCCGCCTTTCGAAGCTCTGTCGTCGATGTATACTAACAGCTTACCATACTCGTGGGCTATCAAGGGAAGAAGCGTGCTCAGAAGCATCAGATTCTGCAGAGCGGAAGCGTATTGTGTTGGGCACTGTCTGCAACGACAGGCGGTTTGAGCTACCCTTGTAGCGTTCGTGAGGACGCCCATCGAGAAAGGAAAATATGGGGGAGGTAAGGATTGAAAGGAGGAAAGTATTGAGTAGAGACTGGGGAGACAGGAACATTCCGTTTTTGTTACGGTCGCGGGCTGGTCCTCTGAGCTTGCTTCGTGAGGAAGTTTGTCTGGACAGAAGGATGATCCCATTGGTTGATGATCAAAAGGTGCTCGAAATGATGAAGCACAAGCACCATCTTGGATTCCGTAGGAACTCCACTGATCATCTTGTACGAGAGAACCAAAGTCATTGCCATCTGCGAAGAAGCTCGAGGGTTGAGGCACATTCGTAGACCCATCATGCAGGTCAAAGAGGCCTTCCCCTGGCAGAAGGTCGAAGGCTGGATCTTGTAACGCAAATTGAGATGACATCAACGTAGGAATGTCCAACTGAGCGCCTACTCGAACAGCTTCTAGGGAGACATCCTTCTGGCTTGTATTCCCTTCTCCTTGCTCTCGCTGCCGCTTTCGTGGCCTACCCATTGGCTGTTGGACCGAGTAATGACATACTATGCCCTCATCGCGGCAGCGAGCGCAGCCCTCTGGCTCGCCCGAACATTTGATCTTCCTGGTGCCTGGCAGTCATCGTCAATCAGACCGTAAATCTCGGCCTTGCCGCGCAGGAAGCATACGACAGTCATCACAGGCAGCGTGCGTCTTCGCATTTGATAGTCGGCGGACCGGCATGGTGCTGACACGCTATGTCGCCTCAGGTATCAGCGCAATCGGGTACGGTGCAGCCGGAGAATAAATTCAAAGGGTAACAAGTGTATTTGATAGCGCCGAAAGCCAAAGAATAAGTTAGATGTGAACGAGGTGTATAGTGTACCTTACACCAAAACGAGGTATGGCCGTGAAGCGCCAAGAATTTTAGCGCCGAAAGCTTCGTCACGCTGACTGTGACCGGCATACGAGTCGGCCCGTAGACTGACAGCGATTCCGTCTTTTCATGAAGCCTGGGTTGGACTGTGGGGATCGAGCTTTTTAATCATCGTGTAGGATTCCTGATCCTACATAGCTCGCATAATTACTCTTCCCATATAGCTCTATCCTGAAAGGTCGGGATGTACAAGAGAACGTTCGGCACTGCGTCTTCTGCCTTTGAACAGCGCACGCTGAATCGTCTCAGTCTTCCCCGTTGCTTCCTCTCTATTCCTCTCACTCAGGTTTCATCTCATTGTCCACCATGTCTTCTCCTTCGTTGATTTTGATCACTGGTGGCAATGGCTTCATCGGATATGCTGTGGTTGCTGGCGCTCTTGCGGCCGGAGTACGTATATCTCGGAATTGGTCGAGTGCTATCGATGCCCATTATCGCTTTGTCCCTTCCACAACATACGTCCCGCTCATATTCCAAACAATCTAGTACCACGTCCGCGCAGCCGTCCGCCGCCAAGATGCCATAGACTCGATCTCTAGAGGCCCCTCCGTCCAGCAGTACTTACGCAGCGGAGCCCTGACATTCGTCTTGGTCCTGGACAACACGCAAACAGGTGCCTACCTCGAAGCAGCCCAAGGATGTGCATATATCATCCACGTAGCGTCCCCGCTCGCTACGCAGCCCGGCAATCTTTTGTCCCAAGCCCTCGCAGGCACCAAAGCTATCCTCGACGCAGCCGAGTCAACCCCCTCCGTAAAGCGCGTCGTCTTCACCGCATCGACCGCAAGCCTCCGTCCCTTCGAGCGCCTGCTTCGCCAGAATCCCGCCAATCAAGCCATCATGTCCGGCAAAGGCGACGAAGTGCCAACCATGACCGCCGACACAGAACTCCCCACACAAGCTCCAGTCTCTGACGATGAGCCAGGTTTCGCCAGATACGTGAATAGCAAGATCGCAGCGACGAACCTCGTCCACGAATACTCCGCCACCCACGAGGACTCTCATTTCAGCATCGTCAACCTCATGCCCGGATGGGTTATGGGCCCCGAGGAGCTGGCGCGCAACAAGCAAGAAGCGATGAAAGGCTCCAACTTATTCATAGGGTGGCTGTTCTTCGACTTCGGATTGGGTCCATTGCTTGGCAGCGCTGCAGGTGAAGATCCTCCCATGCTCTCGGAGACGGTTCATCTGGAGGATGTCGTCGAAGCGCACATCAAGGCGCTGGATATCGACAAGGCTCCGGGCAAGGACCGGAATTTCTTGCTATGTAGTGATGGGCCTACGGGGCCGGTCGTGATGGATGCCGCGGACATTGTGAGGAAGAACCTTCCGCAAGAGGTAGCGGATGGCAAGATACCATTTGCCGGAAAGCTTGGTAGGCTTCCAGCAGTAAGACTGCATGTCGAGCTTGCATGACTGATGCCTAGATGCATAGGTACAATCACCCATAAATTCGACGCCACGGCCACAGAGCGCGAACTCCTGGGCCACCCCTTCCGGCCTTATGAGGAGATGGTCACTGATACTATCAAGTGGTATGTCCATCTGAAAGACTCATAGACGTCGCAAAGATACGGTAGATCCATAATAGAATTGACAACAGTAAGAGCACAACGACACATGTTCTAGATCTCTTTATCCTATGCACTTGCTACTTTGGGTCCTTATTTACTTTGCGTCCTCTGTCCGCTCCTTTGCATATTACTATATGTATGGAAGCTACGCCAAAATATCGCGGACACTTGACGATGCTCTGTAAGCCAATTTCAATAATTTACATGCCTGCTATATTTCCCAGCAATCTGCATCCCCAGAAATAGACAGGCTCTGATCCATCGCTCCGATACCCGCACGTGTTCCCAGCAGTGCGAAGTAAATCTACCAACACTTGGCGAGCCCCTGATACTCCAGCTACAGATCCTACCCAAAGATCCCCCCCGTGTGATCACCTCAAAGCTCTATCCCACCAATCCACTCCAGATATCATATCACTCCCATAAATTTCCAAGAAACTCGCCCTGATAAAATGCTTCAAACCACCACAACACCCAGCCGTACAAACTCCAATATTTCCTTCTCCGAGTCCCCAGAGGCGCGCCCATCTCCGAGACTCTCCTCCTCCTCCGTCTCCTAAAGCATGCCAATAGAAATATTCCGGATCCAACCCTATCAAAAGTAACGAAGGCAAACGGCAGACTAAGCAAGTGGGAAAGGCATGCCAACTCAACTCCCATCCTACACCGATAAGAAATTCTTCTTTCTTTTGCGCTCCGTCTCTTCGAGTAAGAATTCTTATATTAAGCTAGACAGGGGAGAGTGATTGTTAGTTTGAGTTTCACGACGCGTTGGATGGGGTGCTGGTGATGTCTTGGTTCATGGATTTTGAGTCGATCGGGGAGTCTCAGACCATGATCCCAAAACCCTTGAACGAAGGGGCTCAGGACCTCAAACAGTGGAGCAGCACGCTCCGAAAAAAGCGGCCGACTTAGAAAAGGCTAATTCTTGAATACCTTGGACGAACACCGACGACGACTCCCAAAAGGTAGCTAGGTTATCATCGAAGCCGAACACCGAACTGTATAAAACCAGGGTAGCACGAAGAGCTATACCGCACAGCCCCCTTGCAACTCTTCAGCGTAGATAGATACCATTCCTAGGGAGCCTGCCACCATGCAAGCCTCTTTCGCATCATGTAATCATGGGGGTAAATGGCGACATCCAGGATAGATGATAACTAGAGACGGATGGAACGTTTAGGATTAATTTGCGGGATACGACAAAGAGATACCAAGAGTCAGGGAAATCTAAGAAAAGCGGCAAGAAACCCAAAACGCCATGATTACCCCTTACCTTAACCACACAGCCACCTTGCAAAATCCTCCCATCCTCTCCCATTACCTCAACTCCAAAACATCATCACAAAGCCGACAGAAAGCAACATCCAACCACCTCATCCCTCCACCTTCTCCGTCCCTCCCCTTAACTCCATCGCACACATCTCCCCTACAGCACCCCCGAATCAACACCCTCCCTACCCCCCCATCCCAATCCCACTCACCCCCTCCGCCTCTTCACCGCCCTCTCATCCCTCTTCCCAGCCTGTCTCACGGCCTTACTCACACCCCCCACCTCCGCCTCTTCCGCCTCCGCCTCCACCTCCTCCTGCCTCCCCCTCGTCCTATTCACCCCCCCAGCCCGTCGCCGCGGCCTCACTGGCCGCATAGCCGCTATCCTCTGCAACCCCACCTGTCGCGCGGGTCGTGCATTACGGAAGAGGTATCGTTCCTCGAGGGTTGAGAACGGGCGGGTGATGGGTCCGGGGGGGACGGGGGTTAGAGGGGAGGAGGTGGTTGAGGAGTGCGGTTGTGGATTGGGTGGGGGGGAGAAAGGCCAGGTGGAGGGGACGCTGCTTAGGGGGGAGGAGGGTGTTGATGTTAGGGCAGGGGGCGTATCGGATGGTTGGGCGCGGTGTGGTGGGGAGGGGGTTCGGATGGGGCCGGGGGGCACGCTGCTTAGGCCGGAAGACGTTGAGGAGCGCTGGCTGGGGGGTTGAGAGCGCGGTGCGTTGGCTGGTGGGGGGGATGCTTGTTGGGTGGGTGCTGCGGGGGTGGAGGATGGGTGAGCGGGGGCTTGCGGGGGTGGTGCATTTGGTGCTGCGGTTTGTGTTGGTGGTGCAGATGGTGCAAGAGTATCATTTCTAGGTGGAGGGGGAGTTGAGGGGAAGGGGTTTGGCACTTCGGCTTCGTCTGCAGATGGGCTTCGACGCGGCTGGCTGTTGGGTTGCGGCTGCGGTGCATTTGATGTTGCAGCTTGAGCTGACGATGAAAAGCTCGCAGGAGCAGCATTGCGAGGCGGAATTATGGAGGGAGCAGCCGAGACAAAGGCCTCTGGCAATGGTGCTTCATCGTCAGAAGGAGACTGATGCGTCTGTCTGTTGGCTGGAGGGTCATCCGTGAACAAGTCTGACCGTGTTCTAACAAGACCGGGCTGTTCGTCAATGGACTCGTCTGCAGGCGGAGACTGATGCGTCTGACTGTTGGCTTGAGCGTGATCTGAGAGCAAATCTGATCGTGCTCTGACAGGGCCAGGCTGCTCGTCAATAGACTCGTCTTCAGCCAAGGCTTGATGCACCTGGCTATTGGCTGGAGGGATGTTTGACACAATGCTGGCTTGCTCGTCAACGACGGTTCGGAGTCGACGTACGAATGGCCTGTCACCTGAGCCAGGCGATCTCTGCAATGTAGCCGATTCGAAATGAGCGAAAGAGTCCAGGGAGTGAACAGGAGCGGGATAGGGTCGACGGGTTCGAGACACGTTGCCTGGAGCGCGAGGAGCTTGGTCATCTACTGCCGCCTGTTGAGGAGGCTGTTGGGCTGGGGGAGCGCCATCGGGGGGCGGACGAGGAGCGGGATAAGGTCGACGGGCTCGAGACACGTTGCCTTGAGCGCGAGGAGCTTGGTCATCTACTGCCGCCTGTTGAGCCGGCTGTTGGGCGGGCGGAGCGCCATCGTGGGACGGACGAGGAGCGGGATAGGGTCGACGGGTTCGAGACACGCTGCCTTGAGCGCGAGGAGCTTGGTCATCTACTACCGCCTGTTGAGCTGGCTGTTGGGCCGGGGGAGCGCCATCGTGGGGTGGACGAGGATCAGGAGGACCGCCTCCCCTCTCCCAGTCGTCATCATCCGTATCACTCTGACTACCTTCGACAGGGACAATGCCGCTGATCAAAGGCTTGTACCCAAATTGGAAAGGCTGCTCCAAGATATCTGGGCTGGGAGAACGCGATAATTGCCCGGCGTCAATGATGTCGCGGAGGTCGAGATGCTCAGGGGCTGCGATAGTCTCGTTTGGGTGGAGAGGGTCTTCGTTGTGTGCTCTCAAGTAGTCCTGCAGAGAGTGTAATTTATGGAGATTCCAGGTCTCGTATTCCTCCCGAAATCGATCGTCGTCTTGATATTCAAGCTGCCTTCTGTCTAATAGCACCTCTTGGGAGTAAGAGGGCTCCCCCGTGCGGGCAGCATCCGCGGCCGCATTGTATACTAGATCTTTGTGCTGAGCTGCGTAATAACTTGTGATCTCATAGAGATCGTAAGCTACAAGACGATCTTTATAATCATTTTCCAGGCACGACTCGACAAGCCCAACCAGCACTCTCGAGTAATAGCATCTTCTGAGGCCGTGATGCAAAAGCTTCCTGACGTCATTTGCTCGGAGGTGTGAATTGACTAAACTCATGAGATTACTTATCGTGGCCCCAAGAGACCAGATATCGCTGTGAGAACCAAGCCCTGCTCGTGGGTCGGCAGCGTCGAACGTGGGTGATATTTCGGGCAGTCCCTGCTCTGCTCTTCGCCGCCTTTCTGCTGAACGCCGTTCCCTTTGGTTACGGTCTATGTCCTTTCCGATCTGGATTTCCTAGTTGCGCCTAGGTTAGCCAGATTCAAAGTGTATACTTCTTTTGCGATGCCACTCGCCCGCCTGGCATGCCTTCTCCAACGGATGCTAGCCCCCAAGAGTCTGTGTACCCAGTGAGCGCGACGTGTGAACCACAAAATTCAAAGCACCCGCGATCATGGCTTGGGAGCGATCAGAAAGACCTTCTGGGAGAAGCTGTAGGATGCGGGACGATTAATGCAACGCGTATAGACTTACAGGCGCCTGGTACCTGTTCAGTGGATCAGCACACTTTATAATATTCTGAACCATGAGTCTTACCCAGAAGTACCTTAAATTACGAATGGATATCAGCAAGACCATTTGGAAAAGTGGGGCAAAGAAAACCTACCCCATGGTGTAGACTGCTTGAAATCCCTGACCGCCTTTGATGGTACCGGGTAAGCCAGACCTACCGAACGAATCAGCACACCAAGACAAGCAAGAGAACCCAGCAAGAAGAATACCAAAATCCGCAAGCTTCAGACATGGGTAAATCCTGTGCTCGTCGTCTGGCTCGCAAACCAGAGTGTTGGCCTCTTTCAAGTCTCCCCACACGAGTTCCTCCCACTGATCTGCGCGTGTTGGACTCTCTCCTCCATTCCTGCAGTAAACGAGGGCTCTTGCTAGGCTGTTGAAAACATGCCAAATAAACGCTTCTGGAAATATCAACCTGCCATCTCTTTAGTCTTTTGGGGGCTTTAGCAGCCCGCTCCAGCGCTTACTTGTTGTCATAATACCATCCTACCAAATCGCTCAAGTCTCCGTAATTGGCCCACTCGTAACATATTCGGAACCTTTTTTTATCCGCTTCGTTATAATAATTCCACTGTTGCCCGAGTCAATGAGACGCTGTAGGCACAGACCTGTGAAGTGACGCACGTCTAGAACCTTGATGACATTCTGGCATCCTACCGCATTCAAGCGAAGAGTCAAGAAAGCTTCGCTACAATAGTCCAGGAAAAATTCATTTTCGCTAGTGTCTTTCAAGATGATGTAGAGCCCCTATTGTGTTTTAGTGACTCGCCCGTTTCCTCGATGCGTTGGAAGACCGTACCTGTCCATTTTGCCGCGTCATTCTCCATAGTGAAATCTTACCTTGAGCTCCACCTTTGATGTCCCTCACCTTCCTCCAGACAGCATTGTCTCCAGTACCCTCACTGTTGGGGTCACGGAGTATCTCGGCAAAAGGCGACTGCTGCGGATCAACACCATAGCGAAAGGGCTCATCTGCACGCCAAAGACTCAAATAGTGGTCTTCAGCCTCCTTCGACATTCTGTCCAATTCCCATACCTCGTGGTAACGTTTCCAAAGAGAAAGCATGAATCTTTTTGGTGTGCTGCGTGGATCACGCGCCAATGGCCTATATCTCCAGTCTTGATCTGTGCTCAATCTACGATCAACCTCATCCTCGATTTCCTTTGCCGTCCAATTCCTAGTGGCTCCAGCTGACATATCAGCTGTCGATGTAGCGTCCCAATTGTCTTGAATGTCTTCAGCTTTGAGCTCATCCGCATAGTGCAAAAGCTCCGCTTGCTTCTTCCTTGCCCTAGAAGGCAGATCTGGTGCGCCGATCGCCCCCAGGTCATCCTGCAGTGACTCAACAAGATCTAAAATGTCTTCTGCTGAATTTGAAGTGTCCTTTTCTCTGAAAATGAGTCGCCAATAAGCAGTCAACCTTTCAATTGCGTGTTTCTGGCGTTCCACCGGGTCTCGCTGAGTTGGAGTAGCCAGCACAAGGGGATTGCCAGCGGTACACATGGCAACACAATCCAGCGTAGACGGAATCAATTGCGTGAAATGGTCTGTACTGAAATCACCAAGCACGCATGACTACGATCACAGAAATGGGAACACGAAGATGAAATATCTTCAGGGGGATTTGTGAATCTAGACGGATGCGGAGATGCAGCCGAATTTCCTAACAAAGAGACGGTATACTTCACCAGAGCATCATGGCGTGGGTATTCTGCATAAGCAAGCGCCATTGAAATTTTTGCGCTCTTTGTTTGTTGACCAGAGGTTCGCACTTACTGGAATCCAGTGGGAGATGACTCGTGAAGAAATTGTTCTACGCTTCGGCTTAAACAAAGGGAACTTGCAGATAACGCATTCTCCATGGATGGGGGATTCACGTTGGCTCAAGAAAACGCTTCTGTCGACTACTCATCAAGTATGATGTGTGTAAGCCAAAGTTCAATGAGATCTTGCATAAGTAGAGTCTATCGGAGATCAAAGATTTGAAGGAGGCAGAGCATGGTGTTTCGGTCGCGCACTCTCCTTCTCCACGCACATATTCAATGCGTCGCTCGAAGCAAGTCCTAGCGTATCTGCCTCGGATTGGAAAATGTGAGTAGGAGTCGTCCTAAGACTGGCGGCTGAGAATTTTCGTGCAAAGGACAACAAAGGTAAGATAGCAATTCTGCATTGACAGGACTCGCCGGAAGTGGAAATTCGTGTGGCCATTGTTTATTTGCAACGCAGACTGCTGGGAGAGAAGCGAGGCTTTCGGGATAGCGAAAGAGGCAGCAATACGCACGGGTTCGAGTAATGACTGGAATGAAGTCTGAGCAATGCAGTCGAGGAAAAGCCCGACGCGATTGCCAGCCATCTCAATTTTACGTGCCAAGCACTTAGCGTTCTTTCGCATACGAGATGGGAAAGTAAGTTCCCATCTCCTTAAACAGAACAATCTAGGTCAAGTTGCGCTGCATGTTGTACTACTACTTAGACTATCTGCACAAATTCGTGATCCTTCAAAACCTCAACTACCGTACTCAATCTCCTTCGCATATCCCTTCTCCGCATCCCCATCACTGCCCAAACGGCTCGCCTCCGCCACCTTCGCCTCTCCACCCATATCTGTACCTGACACGACACTTGCTTGCCTTTGCTGGTGATCTTCCGTCTCATCGTAGGCGATCAGCAGCTCTCCGTTCTTGCCGTAGCGTCGAGGTTCGTCGCGGGCGATTTTGACAATGGTGAACCAGCCTGCGGTTCCGTGGCACTTGCGGAAGATGCTATCCATCTGTTGATTGATTGCGTCAGTAGTGTTTCGACATGTGCAGATTTCTACACGGGGTGCTCACTTCTTCGAGCGAGCGACCGGCGGTTTCGGGGTAGAAGAACTGTGCACATTAGTGTGGTGGCCGTAGCGTATGGGGACGCAACCTACATATACCGAAGGAAACATGAAAGCGTTGCTAGAATATCAATCAGTAAACCCCAAATGTAGATACTGGAGGGCACTTACATAACAGCAAAGATTATGTACGTCTTGTAAGAAATGGTCGTAAAAGCCACCGGCGTGATCATGACAACCATGAAATTGAACGCCCAGTTGGCCGAAGTGGACAAAGCATTCGCAGGGGCACGAATCCTTAACGGCACGATCTCAGCAGGGTAGAGCCATGTCATACCCAGCCATCCAACAGCGAAGAAAGAATTGAAGAGGAAGAGGAAAAGAGCAGAGACAATGCCAGGGCCTTTCCCGCCTAGTGCACCCATAACGGCGAGGATGATCATCGAGAAGCTTTGACCGGCGGCACCGAACAGCATCAATTGGCGCCTGCCGAACTTCTCAATTGTGAAGACGGCTATCCACGATGCGGCAAAGTACTCTGTGCCGTTGCCTGCCGCTAAGATTCTGGACACAAAGCCGGACAGATGGAGCTGATTTTGATAAACTGTTGCAGCGTAGTACGTGATTAGATTTATTCCGCTAATTTGTTGGAAGACCTGATTGACATAGGCCAGGACCTGGTTGTGGATTAGATCGATGCCGTGGAGATAACCAATGGAAGCCTACATACTGTTCGATGCAGATGACGGTCTTCTGTCATCGTAAACAGATCACTGAAACCACCCTTTGACATTTCCAACACCGTGTCTTTGATAGCGGTGAATTCTGACGACACGTACGGATCATCGGTACTGGTATCGCTCAGAGCAGCCAGGACGTTCAAAGCTTCGTCTTCTTGACCTGTCAAGCGGGAGCATCGTCAGCATCGCAGCAGAGACACCATCGACGCGACCTACCCTTCAGTATGAGCCACCTTGGTGACTCTGGCAGTTCGAGGATCAACGCCACGATGATTGCCGCGAAGACGATCTGAAATGCAATGGGGAAACGCCAGGCGATCGGATTGGGATCGAGAAAGCTGAATCCGAAGTCGAGCCAGTAACTCATCATAACACCTCCGGTAATAAGCGCTCCCTACGACTCGTCAGACCGGAGCGCTCCAGTGGCAAGAAATGCATGCCTCGACCATGACAAGCTGGCCTCGCCTGTGAGATTTGGAGCACTCTGACTGCCACGTCGGCACAGTAGAGGTATTCAGACCATTGCCGAACCTTCGCCACGGTCAGCTTTGGCCCAGCTATGGTGGGATGGTTGTTGATAGATATTCCAGGTGATTTTGACGCTGTAGAAGCCTTCGCACCGTATCTGACCTACCCGGTGATAATCCTTCCAACAATGAATTGGGGCAAACCAAAAGACGAACATTGTAGCGCCGCACCAATGATCATAATGCTGGATCCGAGAAAGATCGTTTTGCGCCGCCCAAGCATGTCGCCTATCCAAATGGTGGTGATGGCACCGAAGAAACACCCGACGTTGTAAGCTCCTACAGAAATACCTGCGGAAAAGACTAGTCAAAAGGAGCAATTGCGAGAATTCTGTGACCCACCTTGTACAACAGACTTGTGGAGCTTTTGCTGGGCATTAAGGCCTGCCTCTCCAGACTCGGTGAGGTCGATTTGCGGGAACACTTTGACCTATGGAGGAGCCATCAGTTTATTGCTCAATCTTCTAATTCTGATATGTCGTACAAAACTAGGAAGATCCAAAAGACCGCCCATGACACCCTGGTCATACCCAAAAAGGCTGGCTGATAGTCAATAATCGGTTTACAACAAGATGCTGTGATACCCACAGGAAGTCCAGACCCGCGATAATTCCGATTGCGACATTGAGCTTGAGCCCTTTCAGGCCCAAGTATCGAGAATAGCCGAACATGATATCGGCTTATGAGCAGACTGCAATATGAGCTACCATGGATCATCAGCACCGTCTTAAAGCTGCATATATTATAAATTTACAGGTTGTGAAGTACAAAGTAAGAATATAGCAAGACACGGAATAGATCGAAGAGTGGTGTCTCAGGCTGCAGCAGCAACTTTGGCAAGAAAATCTCATTTATCGCCCTGCAGACCACGGATAGCGGCGAACCGGTCAATCGGCTGCTGATCGTGGCATTGAAGGCGCACTCCGGGATCAGCTCCTTGGAGAGCTTCTTCTGCAGGGAGAGAAATAACGACGGGATGCCGCGATGATCTATGCGGCTACTCAGCTCAGCAGCCAAAAGGCGGCACCATGATTCCGTGAGGAGATCGGCTCGAGCTAGTCGGCCGCATCTGCACGTGAGGTGATCATGGCTCATAATGATTTCCAAGTCCGAGGTGGAGTACGATCTGTGGTAAAACGTTGGACATCACCCTGCTTTGGCGAGGACAACGCAGCAATGGGTAATATATCAAGACTGTTTCTCTCCTGCGGGATCTGGCAGAGAAATGGTAAAGAACAGCGAGAGCTGCCTGAGAGAAAACATAAAAATCGCCCTGTGGCCGCAACCGCTAGAGCGCGGCCGGGATGGCACATCTTGGGGATGCGGAGAAAGTGCGGGGAAACCTGCTTTAAGTGTGAGTTTTTCATCTCGAATCCGTTCTCGGTTGTTAGAGCAGGATCAACTGAGTCATATCCCACCACAGTTGAGACACTAGATGACCAGTAGTGACCCATTGCCAAAGCGGCAAAGCGTCGAAGATTATAGCGATATAGGTTTCCTAGCCTCGAGGGAGCAGCAGGAGGGAGGTTGCGAACCAGATTAGCACTCTCTAGTGCCACTGCGTGGGATTGGAGACAGATACTGTATTTGTGGCAGCAATTCTATCATCATTACTGCATTTGATTTCGAGTATTGGCTCGAGTTTCCGAAAAGATGACCTAAACCCGGCTCTTTTGCTTCAACACTATTCAGCATCTGCGTTCGCGTCAGTCATCGTCATTGCAGTCTGGAACGATCTTACATTGAGACCAGCAGACCACGGTCGTGCCCACGAGAAAGCGTGAGGAAGCTGTGACCAACGTCTGATCCGTCGGCCGACTTCACAGCTCGATCAGTGAAGTGCCCTGAAGTGCCCTGAAGGGCGATGACTGAGCATGTGCAATGGTCGCCGTCAAGTCGAAGTAAGGGTCTCGGTGCTTGATCATATTGCACGGTCGGACGAAATCGAGATTGGAGGAGAATTACGGCTAGGACATCAGTCTTCTGGCCGGGCTAGGGCGTTCATGAAAGAGAAGTTTTCTTGCCCTGACCGGCAACAATGGAACCTTGGAGTCTGGGAGCTGCAGCGTGAGCAGCACCGGGCTTGATAGTACGGGCGTCCACTTTCTTGCCGTGGAGGGCCACTTTCTTGCCGTACGCATTCAGTTGCTTGCCGTGGGCAGGATTGACTGTCTTCTTGTTATCGTTCTTGCCAAAGCGCTTCTTGTACCGTTCCGTCCTGTCCTCCGCGAATTCCACCCTGAGTTCTTGTCCATTGAGTTTATGGAGAAATAGTCTCCTCGGCTTAATCCTCTGTGCTCTGGACTCGGCTTTGCGCTTTGTCGCTTCTGCAAAATGGTTTACACCCTCGTTGTTGTAATTGATATCCGGCTCCTGCTTTATCTCAATCCATCCGCGAACCGCCTGTTCTGCCGTTTCGATATTCTCGAATTGCACCCATCCATAGCCTTTACATTTCCCAGAGTCTAGAAATGTAGCGAGCTTTACCTCCTTCGGGTCTTCACATTGGCCGAAGTGATCCCGAACATCCTGCTCGGTGGTTTCAAAAGTTAGGTTCCCAATGAAGATGCGCCTACTAGGTGGGTGTCCGGAGTCTGAGACTGGCTTGCCTGAGACTGGCTTGTCTGAGTCCTGTTGTTTGGCTGGTCGACCAATGTAGCATTTCGCATCCTTAATCAAGACCTTGCGGCCCGAAAACAGCTTCTCGCTCATCCCAAGTATTTTTACATATGCATCCTTGTTGTCCAAGTCTACATACGCCCAGCCATCGTTCTTCTTTAGCGGTTGATGTTGGGACTCGGTCTTGGGGCCAGGCATGTATATTCTGGTAAGGGCATGATGGGCATGCCCCTCTCTCCCATCCTGTTCATAAAAGAAGAAACGAACAAGCTCATCTGCGGTCTTGTTGTGTGGAAGGTTGCCTATCCAGATGCTCCACTCAGAACGCTCATTGGAAACCTTATTAATCGGGTGTCCCTTGCAGTAGAAAGTGGTCGCGGCAATAGCCTTAGATCTCGGAGTGCCAGTCTTGGATTTGCTAGGCTTTCCCTCTGGCTGCGCGAGTACTGATTTGTCGGCCGCGGCTGCCTCATTCGTAGATTGCTCCGTGGATGTAGCATTTGCCGGTAAGGTCTTGGATTTCTTCGCTTGGCGCAGAGCCTTCTTGGACGGTGGCTCTGGGGCGTCAACATCCACTTCGAGCTCTACTCCGGTGTCGGGATCTTGACGTTTGCGCTTACTCGGTCCAGATACTGGCGGCGGAGAGCCGGATGCATCGCTCTCAGCATTTTCTGCTGCCATCTTTGCATTGCGGATCGGCAGGGGATGTTTTGGCCATCGCGAATGTTGATCGTGCGCGGTGCTTGGCAACGCAGATGCCGAAGAATACCCGGCGGACGTAACTCTGATGGCTTTGAGCACTTCAATTTGGCTTTTATTGATGCGTGTTGCTCTATGGACAAGTTTTTCGCAGCACAGGTTAAGAAAAAGACACCAGAAGATGTCTCGGCAAGTGAACAGCCCACGGACAGAACAACGCCCGCCAAGCGATCCCCCAAAGGCGTAGTTTTGGGCAAAGATGGCAAACCGTATATTACCCTCCCCTCCAACATGCAAGCACTCTCCCTAACTCATCACAGCTGCCGAACCTGCACCTCCTCCGCCGACTGGGCCGCCATGATGCGAACCTCCCTCTCAACTTCCCCCAAACAATCCCCCGCCCTCTCTACCACCGCAACACCAACCCCAGACTGCCCTCCCGACGTCGATTCTCTAGGCCGCCAAACCTGGACCCTCCTCCACACCATCTCAGCCACCTACCCTCCCTCCGCCTCTTCCCAGCAACAGTCCGACATGCGCTCTTTCCTCTCCCTGTTCTCGAAGATCTATCCCTGCTGGGTCTGCGCGGAGGATTTCCAGCAATGGATGAGCAGGCGGGGAAACGAGCCAAGAGTGGAGGGGAGGGAGGGGCTGGGCAAGTGGATGTGTGAGGCGCATAATGAGGTTAATCGGAAGCTGGGGAAGGAGGAATTTGATTGTGGGAGGTGGGAGGAGAGGTGGAGGACGGGGTGGAAGGATGGGAGATGTGATTAGGGATTTTGGGTTTTGGGTTGTATGAGTATGATGTGGTGCATTGGGATGGATATAGAGCATTGAGCCATGGAGTTTGGGACGTCTGTGGATATGTCGGATTAGGCTAGAATACAGATCGAGGTTCACTCCTCTCTAACCTTTCTATACATCAGATCCGTCCGCAGCGTATACTTCAACCCGCCCTTCACGTCCGCCCCAGAGTGCAACAGTCCCCTATGCTGAAAGATCAAAACCCTTCCCATCTTCGGCTCAACATCGAGTTCCTTCCTCTCATCATCTGAATGAAAAGTCGTTGCTCCACCCTTCAGCATTCCCTGCTCAGACTCATCCCCAGCGCCATTCAGGTACAGATGCAGCGTGTATAGACTTATCTCGTCTCCCCCAGGTACCTTGAAGCTCCCATCGAAATGCGGCCGGAAATACTGTCCCTCTCCATACCTCAAGAACCGCATCCGCTCATTCAACCGCGTCATCTGCATCGTCTCTTTCCGCTTCGCAGGGCCCCAGCCTGTCACGCCGGGCTTGTCCTTCACCATGTGGATTTCCGGCACCAGGTCCTTGACACGAGACCATATCTTCTCGACAACGGCGTGGTCGTCCCAGATGATGCGCCCGCAGTCTCGAGCATCAAGCATGAGTGTCTGTTGGTAGTTGCCGACGTTGATCATGGCTTGCTCCCAGACGCCATTGTTGCGGGCCTCGGCGGCCTTTATAAGTTGGGCGCATTCGGAGGGTGTGAAGGCGTCGTCGATGATGACAGCGTAGCTGCCGGTGTATTCAGGTAATAGCGTGTTGTAAAAATCGATCTTGGTCTTGGTGGGTTTGGGAGGAGGGGAGGAGAGGAAGTTGGATGGGAGGGCGGAGGTTTGGCTGGAGCAGCTGGTGGTGTTCTGGGACGCCATGGCTCCGGACTGGAAGTAATGATGAGAGTGAGAGATGTTGGATTCTAAGATAGATAGCAATGGACAGCCTTGGAGAAATCCTTGGGAGAGACGTGAAGTATGCCTGGCGAGTGTTGTAAGACCACTGCTGCCTATCCTCGGCCAGCAAGGCTGAGTCACTGCCAACATGACTAGAGACCTCCTCTAACTGCGCCAGAGTCATGATGTGAGCGATCCTGCTCATAGCTCGTTATATGTAGTCGAGAGGTTTGGACGATATTATTATGGGCGAGCGTTGGCAATGGAAATATGAATCATCCCAGTCATCCGTCGCTGCAAAAGTTTCACCCATCTTGATACAAGAGCGGTTGAAGACGGCATCACTGCCATCCTTCAAGGCAGGGATTTTCGAAAAGACCGCATCAAACGCATCTCCTCGCACGTATTGGCCCCTTCACATCCCGGAGCTCAATTTCTTCCGATACCGGCTCTCCCTTCTGTAGGATCTCCACCTCTCTAAGTGAGCGCATCTCCCACAGCATCTCGCGTATCGTCGGCATCAAAACGCGCCAATCAGAAGCGTTGGCTGCATGCAATTCGTCTTGCGTGAGTGCCCGGGCGACTTCGGAAGGGCAGATGGTCTTGGGGTGGGCACGGGCAGAAAGGAGGCGGTCGAGATGCGGTTTGAGGATGGATTGAATGTGGGAAGATGCCATTTGTAGACTACTTGTGTGTCCAGGGCTGTGATATAGAAAGATGGATGACCTACTCGAGCAACGAAAGGTTGCGAGAGCAAACGAGGAAGTGAACAGCCAATTTCAGGGGCAAATTAAGTGGACGTCTACTTAGTGCTCCCAGTCATAGTGCAATTATTAGCCTTGATGTCAAAGTACTTTATTCAAATCTTCTTTGCAAGCTTGCTCATGGAAGTCTTACATACAGTCAGTGATGTAGGAGCACATAGGCTTGACATTGAAGCAGTCCTTCGTTCTAGACAGGCCAATCCACTCGCTCATAGCAAGGCCAAGGGCACAGTCTGCGCCGTATGTAAGCTATTTGTTCCCATACTCATCAAATCCTCATGTTGGCGAATTGTGCATCCATATCCGCAGCTCGCGTCACACCCTCCACGCTCTGGTGACTCTGGCCTCCGACTGGCGAGCCACATTGCGGACAGACCGAAGTCTGCATTGGCATACCACATTCCCCAACTGTGAACGGGTGGCCGTACACGCAATAGTACCAGTGCCCAGTTCCCCGTAGCTCGTTGGCCATCGCTGCGTAAACGGCAGCTTTCTCCTCGTTAGTCACAGTAGCGTAGAACGTCGATTCTCGAAGCATTCTGAGCACGTCTTCCACCTCTTCCCGCATGCCTTTCGTTTGACCCGGATGTCGCTCGCAAATGTCTTGCGCAGTCTGGAGATATTTTCGTGCTTGTACCACAAGCTCTGACGTCGGATCTTGGTTCTCGGTGACACCACGCTCAAGAGCTACGAAGCGGGCCCAAAAGAGTAAACCCTCAACCTCATTGGCGGGCTGTTTCTTTTGTTGGGATTCCCTCATCAATATTTCGCAGTCCCGGCGATTGATAGTGAAATCAAGTTCAAGCTTGCGAGTCATCCACGGAGGTGCATTGGCTGGCTTTTCCTTGTGCAGCGTAAGCAATTCCAGGAGAATCGTGTAATCACAGCGGAGAAGAAGCACAGTAGCCAGCATACGGTTTCTAGTTTGCAAGATTTCCGGCATGTACTCGAACGCTATGTTGATGCCGCGATGTATGCGAGCATCTTGTACGAGGTCATAGATCCGGCTGAATGGCTGTTCAGCTTCGGCAATTTCCTTGAGGAAAGTTGCGATCTTGTAACGGAGTTGTACGACGGCTTTGTACCGTACCTGTCTTCCAAGAACTTTGGTGAAGGTAGTGAATTGAACGTCCCGTCCGCCTTTCAATATGAGCGATCCCTTGCTCAGGTCGTTTAAGATATGTGGTTGTGCCGCGCCTGACACGCCAAAGTTGATTTCGGACGTTGCCTTGACTACTCGAAGACGGTCTTCTATCTCGTCTAAAGCGACCGTTAGTGGCACGAATCGAGCATTAGCCCACACGATGAACTTCTTGGTCGCTTCGTCTATCCACGCGCGACGAACAATACGGCCATATCGGTGGATATCTCGCAGTGGCGATCGACAAATTGGACAATTCTTCAGGTCTTCGGCGCTGAATGGGCTTGCATTCGGCTTCAACCCCGAGACACGCTCGCCGCCTACTTCCTGGTCGGAGATTTCGAAGAACCTCGAAAGATCCATGAGCCCATCCATGCTCTCTACCGTCAAGATGTGACCGCAGGCGGGAACTATGACTGGGCTCTCATCGAGATTAATTTCGCCATAAGTGGATCCCAAGATATAGTCCACCATCTGCCCCTTTACAGATTCATCGGCGCAGAGCTGGCAGTATTGAGCTTTAGGACAGACCTCGCCGCACAAGGACGGGCATTGATGATTGCATAGCAATCTCTTCTCGCAGCGGCGTGAGCAGGGCAGAAGATCGCACGGGACGGCGCAAGGCATTTGGCATTTACCTCGATGTGGACATGACCAAGCACAGTCCTCAACACACGGGACGCAAGGCTCATGGCACTTCTTCGAACATTTTGAATGCGTACATCGTACATCGCAAAGAGCTTCGCAAAGCCGACAAGGTGTGTCTCCGTGACAGACACTTCGGCAGCTGTGATTGCAGGTGGTGAAGGGCCTCTCACACACCTTCTTGCAGACTCCGTGTGATTCAATAATCTGGCCATCATGCTTGATCCTGCACTCCCTACACTTGCACGTGCACGCATGCCCACAGCCAAGCTTCGCGTTACAGACAGCAGGACATTCGTAGTCATCCTTCAGGGGCAGATCGCAACAAGGGATCATCAAAGTGTGTTTGCAATGAGGTATGACTGTGCCGACCCTAATACGGCAAGCCACTATTTCTGGAGCCTGAGCCTTATAGCATTCAAGCGTCTCGTGGGTATGTCCACACGGCAGCTGCACGTTTGCGATAGGATGCAAGCACTTGAGATCGCATGGATCCCCGCAAGGGCGAGGACATGGATGTGTACAGTTTGACTTTAGTCGTTGGCATCGCTCGAGACAACGGACCGCGTTGTGTAGGACTTCAGAATGGCATTGATTGATGCATGCGTGGCCACATGGAAGGCGTGAGATGCATTTCAAGTTGCAGCCTCCCTCGGGTGAGAACATTGCAAAATCGTCGGGGGTCTGGACTTCTATTGACGTCTCCATATGTCTCGGACAACAAAGCGCCAATCTTCGGCCAAGGTTGCCATTCTCCTTGAGAATATTGACGACATCGGCCCACATCTGTACCGAGCTTGCAGTCTGAGAATTTCCCACAATGTACATGCCATGACGAGCACGGCTGAGTAAGACGTTGATACGATTTGACGTTTTCAAGAAGCCACATCGTCCCTCTTCGTTAGACCTTACTAAGGATATGACCACAATTTTAGCTTCTTCACCTTGGAAATTGTCCACAGTAGCCACCCGTAAAGTCTTCGACAGCGTAGCCTTTCGAGGACCAAAGGGTGGATGATGTGCCGTTCCCTCATCGTCTCGTACACCTTGAGCATCTAGGTCAGCAAGGTCTCGTTCGCCGACGACGATTTCGAACGAAGACCTCAAGCGTTGCTTGATTTTCCTGAGCTGCCCTAGGTACGGTGTCAGAACGACGATGCCCGCAATGCTATGGGTCCCTTGTCGGACCAGATGGGATACTATGGCGGCAACCATCTCCACTTCGAAACCGTTGCTCTTCGAGAATGATCTTATCAGCTCATGATTAGTCGAACGATCTTCTTTCTCTTCGTGATCAAGCCAAAATAGTCGTTTTCGTATGCCGTCTACTTCCGGATATTTGTACACCGATGGGTGATCCTCGAGAGCAGGATACAGGGTTTTGCGGATAAGCTCTGAGATAGACGGGTGCATTCGACGTTGGGTTCTCAAAGTGGTGAACGGCAATCTCATCTCACCGGATCGTGGTCTGATGAAACGCTCGAATAGGGAAACATCTAACGCAAAGCGCTCGCCTCTAGGATGGTCGTGTTGCAGCTCGTAGTTGTTTATTTGAGGCCGGAGCTGCTCGTGGTCCCCTATAAGGATTGCATGTTCAACGGAGGGTAGCAACGCAGTGAGAATGTGTGCTTCGAGCACCTCTCCAGCCTCCTCACAGATTACGACCTTCGCTCGTACCTTCCGTAGCACCTCAAGGTTGCGTGCAAGACCAGAAGTAGTGACCCCAATCACGTGTGCTTGTAGCAAGCATCTAAGATTGACTTCTTGCCTGCATCTCTCAAGCGAATCCTTCGCTTCATTGTAAGAGTCGAGAGCGTTCAAAAGCTGGTCATTGATATCCGAAGTTCGCTCGCGTACCCAATGATTGAACAAAATCCTACGTTCCGCAGAAGACATACTATTCAGCGGACTCCTCAAGAGTTGACGGATATTGCGAGTATTTCTGACATCTGCGGTGATTTCCCTGTCATGGATACCACCCTCAGCTGGTACGCGTTCGTGAGGTAACAATGCTTCGTTTCGGGAGGTATCATTCAACCAACGATGAAGCAGATTTGTTCTTCTGCCCACAACCACTTCGAAGCCGTCGTCGTCTACACCGGTGGAGAAGAGCTCGTCAAAATGCTTCGGATGATGAATCTCTAAGTGATCTCGAATATTCTTTTGTGAGTTCGAGTCATTGAGAAGGCTCAGCAAGTTGTCAATCTCTATGAGCTCTGCATCGAGGGCTCTATGGGTCTCCCATTTCTGGCGCCGCTCTGGTTTTGTTGTCTCGATCTCCTGAGCGACATGCTGGAGATTGAGCTTTTGCAGTATGTCTGACTTCGAGCGCGTTCCAATGCGAATCACCTTTTCCACATGGTCTTGCACAAGGCTCTCCAGAAGCTGGTCAAGCGCATGGTTCGTGTAGCAGACGCATATTATCGGGCCTAAGTCGGCCGCATCCCTGTTCTTCAGCAGTGTCTTGATTATTGCAACACCAGTGAAACTTTTTCCAGTCCCTGGGGGACCTTGAATGAGGGCCAAACTACTACTCAAAGCATGTAGCGCGGAGGCTTGCTGAGCTTGGTCAAGAACTGTGGTCCTCTCGAGCTTTTCATGGTCGAAAGATTGTCCGGGAACGAATGTTAGGGGCTCGTTGCCTGTCAACGGGCTTAGATCGTATGTAAAACCTGGCAGACGCGAATAAGCTGGCGGTTCCAGCGTGATGGTCTCAATGCTTCCTTCGTCCGGAGCGATTAGATCTTGGAACGGTAGGTCTAAGCTCTGGCTCATCGCTTGCAAAGCTTCCAATGTAGGCTTGAACGACGGCAAAAGTATCCCAGGAAACTCGACCAAGGCATTTTGCGACCGAGAGGACTTGCTCAGTTCGGAAGTTAGCCACCTCACATCGTCAGCCTTGAAGTCGACCATAGTCAGTACGAGTGCTGCACGCTCAGGATCTTTGTGCAGGCTAGGCATTTCCGCTCGTCTCCGCATATAAGCCAGATCAGCCTGGCTGGCCCCGAAATTCTCGTTGCCGTCCTCCAGTCTCGAACTCGCCTTCGGTGGAGTTGGATTTGGATCGCACACAGAGAAGAAGATAGTGCGACCGGATTTCGAGACAAGGCAGACTAAGGCATCGAATTGCATCTGCTTGCTCTCCGCCCACCATTCCTCACGTTGTTTGTCATTCTTATCACGTATTGCAGAAGGCTGCGCGAAACCAACAACAACCTGGAGTCCTTTACGCTTGTCAATCTCTAGCCGCATGATTTTCGCATTCTGGTGGACGATATTACGCGCAGCTGCATCCTTGTTTTTGACTGACGTCTTCTTGTTAAAACCTTCGATCTCAAATTGGACAGCATCGCGGAGGCCACCCACAGAATCTTCGCGGAGAAGGCGGAAATGCCGGTCGAGAAGCCCACGTAAGCCTGGTAGACGACTAATACTGACATCAGCCGGAGGGAGGTATTCCTGGCGTTGGGACTGAATTTCCTCGGACGTAGGCAAGATTTGAATATTCTGGATGTCCACATGGTCGTTGTCGTGCCTTGGGCCTTGGGTTGACAGGTGGCCTGGCATGTCGAGCTCAAGAGGGAATCGTGGTTGCTCTGACTGTTGATTAACAATCTGAAGCGATGCTTCAGGCATCGATTTCCCAATGTTGTATCGCCGTTGGATCTTGTTAAGAGACTGCCGTGCAGCCTGAAAGACGCATCCGTCAGGAAAACACGCGCTGAAAGTATCTAGAATGGGTTCCAATTCCTCAAGAATCTGCGCGGTCTGGCAGAGTTCAACAATCTGCACGAGGACCGCCAAGCTCGCGGTAAGTCCAATTCTCAGTTGCTCCTTTGACTGGGGCGTGTCATCGTCGAGCAGTCCGCTAAGCACACTGCTAGTGAAGGTGAACAAGGTGATCAGACGAGCGCCATTCGGTCCGAAGAGGAAATTGCAAATTGTGGTAACAGGAGCCTCGAGAATGAGTGAGGATGATACGTCTGGGTGCGAGATTGTCCTGAGAAACGGCAAGGTGATCTCGGTAAACATGGTATTGGCATCCGTCTCTTCCTCTGCCCGAAGGTCGACAAGACCTTTTATCATCTGGATGCCAGGATCCGTTGCCAGCTTCATGATGAGAGCTTGACGTACCCCCACATCACTATTCGCTTTGCTCATGATTTCCCAGCCAAGTCCAAAGAAACGTTGCAGGATCGCGCTTCCTATCGACCGCGAGATCATAACTCTATCAGTTCTTGGGATTAGGTTCTGCCACTTCCTGAAGTCTGCATCTAGCCCCGGGTCTGCCTGATAGGCAGCAGTCGCTACTTGCTCTGTACCAGGTTGACGGCCTTGGCTATCATGGGAAAACTTGCATCGTGTCCCATAACGGCACCCTTCAGGCCTCGAAAAGAATCTGCATGGCAGTCTGGCCCTGGATTAAGAGTATGAAGAATTAGCCAACTGTTGCTATCATGGGAGTAGGGCAGACTAACCCTCCCCTCCGATGCATGGTGACGGGTTGATGCTAGATGCTTGTTATGCTATGAATTGCGGAACGAAGTGATACTGGTGTGTGGTCGGAGATCGGCTTTGTCTTCCTAGAGCACTAACGACGCGCCTTGAATGTGAATGGAGCTTGCGCCTTAGCAAAATTACACCTCACCAAAATTCACTTCCTTGCTCAGACATGCTCAGACGGCCTGCCTCCGGCCAGGCATGACAAAATAACCATCCCACAGAGCCCATAGTACTTCACAGCGGTACTGGACGGAAAGGAGCGCATACCTGCAGCTCCTGACACACGCGGCTCAAAGAAAAATTCTTGATTCTAGGAACGAGGCGTCTTACATGACGTATAATCGTGCCTTAGGCTACGGGTAATGGCAGATATCGGCTTTGACCATCTTCCTTGATCCTGATAGAGCTGGCCTCGCAGCTAACACCCAGACACTCAGCCATTCCTACGGTCTATTACACCTACCAAGGGTATTGGCTGGTTGTAGCTTAGAAATCCAGCGTGCTCCCTCATCTCTTTCACCGTTCAGAGTCTCACTACTACGCGCCGCCCGTTCTTCGCTCGCCGGCGGCGCCACATTCTCGAAATCAATGTGCGGTCCCAGGTTCGACGCTGTGAGCCCCAGGTGAGCGCAAGGGCTTTGGATCCCTATTCGCCGTAAGCAACCGACTGGGTCGCCGTAGTCAAAGTCCTCGAAGCCTTACTCGCACAGCACGCGGCTCCGAACACTGGCCATGACCTGAGAATGTGCAATGGCTTCAACCATCAATCAAGGGCCGGTGGCGTTAAGATGGGAGCATTCCGTGAACGTAGCTAATTGCGGCACTATTGACGAGTGGATCTAATCCAAAGAGATTCAATACCACATGATGAAAGATTTTGAGAGGAACGTCTGATCAAGTAACATGACAAGGTTCAAACCGTGCGTACCTGCCATACCATCTTTCAACCGGCTTCGCCGCTACCAAGATCGATGCAGCGCTTGCCAAAAACATCTGCAACAACTCCACGGCACCAGATTGCCTGTAGGTCTGAAGGTCCTTGACGATGGCCTCACCTCCCTCAGCACAACGGCTTCCAAAAGGAACATTCTTCGTAGAGGAGCAATTGCAATGCAAGCCTGAAGCCCATACCTTCCTTACCTATTCGTCATTCATTAATCAGGTGGTGCTTGATGTCAAACAACAACAGTGGCATTGGAAGAACACTCACTTCCCGTAATCCAGAGATATATTTCTCTGCAGTCACCAGGCCGTATACAGTAGTTGTCTCGTCGGTCGTGAAGCCGTCAAGGCGGCAGAGATGCTACTAGACCTGATTTGTACCTCATGCCGGAATTTGTCCACCTCTCAAGGACGGGATCAACAATCGAAAGGAAATCTATTATTGAAGATGAAGCGAAGAAGAGAAATGAGGTCAATTGAGAGGTGAGATGAGAGCACGAGTCAAGCTGTTGCCAAGCTTCTGCGCTCATGACTCGGCGACCCCTTCTCCATACTTTATTTTCACTTTCCATCTACGGCAAGAGTCTCCCATATCCCAGCGACAGCTACCTTCAAACCATCTCGAACACTCAACAAGCCGAGTTATGATGGCATTTTATAGTCGATTGATGTACATCGCTAATCGCGTGTCCATGGGCAATACCGTCAACACGTGATTGCGTCGGCTTGCTGAGTATTCGAGATGGTTTGAAGGTAGCTGCCGACGATGACTTCTTTCGATAAAGAGTTCTCGCATGTACCTTAGTTGTCGATTATCGCCTGCCTTGATTGTAAGATCGCCTATACGTCAATGCGTAGTCGTGTCGGCCCGTTGGGTATCTGAAATGGTTTTAGCTACCGCTTGGGTATGGGAGACTATTGCTGTTCTATCTACTCTTGGTGCACTCAGCTGCCTACCGTACGTCGAAGTGGGTGTGGTGATGGAAGAATGGGAGGTCGAGAAGGGCGGCCGAGGAAAAAGGTATAGCGAAGTTCAGCAGGCGGAGTTGGGTCGAAGAGAGAAGGGGAGAAGGTTGAGTGCTGGAGAAGGTGGCAGAAGAAAACTTAAATCAGGACAGAGGTGAATGATTGATGGAGAGCATGTACAGCTCCCTGTCAAATAGTTTGGAAAGGGTCCTAGCATACACGACCGCCTGTGGAACTAAATGATATGAATCGCATATGTACGGATCGAAACAGCAGTCCAGGTCCGATGATCAAAGCATACATTCTAAAAGGCCCCGTACAAAATTGAAAACCTCCGCTCCCCATTACCGGTCATACTCTAGACCTTACTGACCTCCTCGCTCCCTTCCCCGCTACTGCCTCCCCTATACCTCGCCTCTTCCCCATTCAGATGCTCATGACCCGCCGTCACCGGGTCATAATTCGCGGTCCCCGGCACCTCGCCTGCCAACTCTTCCAGGGTCTTCCTCTTCGTCTCTGGAATTAGAAACGTAGTGAAGATCCCACAGAGCATGAATAGCGCGAAGATCTCCATAATATGATTAAGCCAGGGGGCGGCGGCGGCTGCCTTAGGCGAGCCGGCTCGATTGCGGGTTCGAAGGGGGCCGAATATCGTCTGGGCTATAATCGCTCCTACCTTACCCGATGCGGCGGAAATGCCGTGTGAGGTTGAACGGTAGCGGGTGGGAAAGCATTCGCCGGGGACGATGAACGTTGTTGCGTTTGGTCCTGAGGGGGGGGGAAGATTAGCGTGTGCGGTTTATGACGAGATGGTCGTGATCGGGACAAAGGCATAAGGGCAAGGAAGAAGGGGGAAGAACATACCGAAGTTGAAGAAGAATTGAGCAAGTACATAGAGGGCCAGGAGAGCGCCATTGTGGGTGATGAGCTTGTCATACGCGAACCCGATGACGACGAAGATAATGGTCAACATGGCGAAGCCCATGAACTGGATAGGCTTTCGGCCAACGATGTCTACGAGAGCGACGGTCACCCAGTAGCCAGGAATAGACCCGGCGCAAACGATGATCAACTGGCCGATAGCAGTGTTGTAGAAAGTCTTGTAGATGGTGTTACCCTTGGAATAACCGATTGCGCCGAGGATGATGGATTGGTTGAGACCGAGGCCGTAGAAGGCGACCTATGCCAGGTCAGTACAACGATGTCGAGCCCTTATTAGATCACTTAGCGGCGAACATACGTCGAGGAGGAACCAGGATCCCGCAGTTCCAAGGAGCACCTTGCCATGTTTCCACTGACTATAGTGGCGCATAAAGTCTCTCCAACCCGCTTTTGGTATTGCGAGATGATCGTCTGCATGTTGCGCCACAGCGACTCGTTGCATCTCCTCCGGATGGCCTTCGGCTTTGCCTGCAAAGTATGCTTTCGTATCTTCGCCGCCTTTCTCAATATCACGGGACACATCGAAGGTGTATCGAGGAGTCTCCGGAATGGTAAGCCGGAAGTACAACGCAATGCAGCCGGGGACGGCACCGAAACCGATGATGACGCGCCACATCTTGTCGACCGCAAGAGCACAGTCGCCAACACATGATGCCTCGGCCTTGCCGAGGAGCAACGATTGCTTGAAGCCAACGGTAACAATTAGTGCGATCAAGGCAGCGGCGAACTGCCCAATTCCCTGCATGGCGAAAACAGAGCCCATCATGGCACCTCTCCACTTAGTAGTTGCAAACCTGTGAAGTCAGCTCCAACCTTAGAGATTGAGTTTGAACAACTCACTCTGAAGTAATGATCGCGGACAATGGATAATCTCCACCAATGCCGATGCCCATCATCACACGCCAGAAGATCAGTAGACCGGTAATGGACATGGCGGGAGACGGTGCCGAGAGGGATTGCTACATGATTTCCGGGTTAGCTTTGCGATCTCATGACAGCAACAAACTATGCTCCAACACCAGATTCAAGGGAGAAAAGGCTGTCCGTGTAATACAACAAGGTTTTTGAAATATGGCAACCTACGGCGAGAGTGGCAATGATGATAAGGATTAACTCCAATCCGTACATCTTCTTGCGACCCAATATGTCGGCGAGAATACCGAAGCCAACCTGACCTATAACGGTTCCTCCAGAGGTTGCTACTTTGATGGCGGTGTCCGAACTGGCGGGGATGATTCCGGGCTTGCTTTTAGCCGAGTGCCAGAAAACGACGCCCAGCATGGCGGTAACGAGGTTGATAGCAAAGATGTCATAGGCGTCGGTGAAGAAACCTATGCCGGCGACGACAACGGCACGGACATGATACCAACCAAAAGGAGCCTTATCGATCTCGGCAAGGGCAAGACGTCGACGCTCATTGGGATCCTCGATCTGCCACAATTGTCAGTGAGGTCTAGAAGTCAGGCTTTCAATGTTCGACATACATGGATGTAGTCGTTATGGAAGTTGTGGAAGGCGGCATTCCCGCCTGCTGTCTTTCGAGCCATGCTGAAGGCGACCAGTGTAGTACTAATTGATGCGGGAGCTGGGTTTGGTGACAATCGAGATAGTTATCAGATACGAAGTAGGATCACGACCTATAATATAGGAACGTAGGAAGTCTATCGCGTAATCGATGGTAGTATTAGCTCGACGCCTTCAAACAATCCAAGTACCGGGCGGTCAGCCGCCAAGAGAAGTCGCCAATTCTAGGACGTGATAAACCCTCGGCACGGTGTTCGACCCTGTTCGGTGTGGGAAGGACACGGATGTGAACCAATGGCGAGCCTCAGCAGAGCTTCGTGCAGCTCCAACGATGCATTCTGATTGTCTCCGCCGCCCCGAAAACCAATCTATGGGTATGGAGGCCTAGATTAGCGGCTGTCTGGTGTGGAGGACAGTGAAGGCTGTAGGGCATCATCCCACTCTTTCTAACAAATCACCATCGGGCAGGACCGAATGCTTCATCTTGGCATGGACCGGATTGCCTCTCCAACTAGGACGACTTGGTGGCTTATATAGAAGGTTAGGCTTAGCTCTCTGCAGCAAGTCAGAGAGGTCATCCAACCCACGTGTCGGCTTGGCAGGCTTGACAGGATAAAGTAGGACCTTGAAAGAGCAACATTCATCAACGCTCAACGCTCAAGGCTCAACAACGGCCAGAATTGAGACACAGTCGGCATCTCGATTACCACCGGCGTGGAGAAGTCTCGCAGCGTCCGCTTATCTCACGCGACTGCTGCTCTCGTCGACACGGCGGCGAAAGAGACAGGACAGGAGGCGGAATTGAGAGCATGGGACGAATTGAGGTTGGTTGATCCAATCAGAAGGCTGCGCTGCGAACGTGCTCAAAGCTTTGGATCCCGTCTTCCCGCCGTCCCGCTGCGCCAAGCCTTTCACAAAAGACCGAAGAGCAACTAATGCCGGAATTTTATTGGACACATGCCAAACTGCGATTTCGTTGTTCAATTGGCCCAACTCGAACTAGAATCGTTTTAGAGCTACTTCTAGACGTGAAATCTCAATGATCGTCGGTTGTGGATCATGACTATGGTAGTTCCAGCACCCTTCTGGAAGTGGCGGGTAAATGGAACCAACACCATGACAATTTCACTCCAGCAAACGTACCCGCGTTCGATCTTCTACGCTTTCCGGAGTTGAACGTCTTGAACGTAGGGATAATCAGTCCGTCGAGCATGAAAATTCTCATACCAGGAAGTGCTGTACTTACTAGCATCTTTGAGAATGGCCCCGTGCTCCGCTGGTAGAAGAGCGCCTTTGGGAGGCTGATTCTTGCTCTTGAAGTCGTCGCATATCTGTTCCATCGTAACCCACTGCACCCCTTCTTTGCTGTTGATGTATTCAATCAAGCTTCTTTTGGTCAGTACTGCTCCTCAGATTGCTGGTGTACTCTTCGAAGAAAGGCCGCGAGGACGAATCACCCACCGTTCGAGCATGAAGATCACATGCGGATGCCCGCTCACATCGGGATGGATAGTGACTGGGTAGCAGAACTCGTCGTATTCGCGGTAGAAGTAGTCGAAGTGATCTCTCCACAAATCCTCAACGTCTCTAGGATTAACCCACCCATGCGAATTAGGCGCTTTCTTGATGAACATCATTGGTGGCAAGTCCTCCAATCCTGTTAATCAAAGTCTATATATTGATTTCTAGATTTATCACTTACGTCCAGATACCAGTTTGAAGGGATCTCGATCAAACCGGTCTCCTCACCTCGCTCGAGCGGTTTCATCCAGTGAGACGGATGCTTGTCATAATCAATTGGGGTCCATTTGTCGCCAGTGCGAAGATAGTATGGGAGGCAATCGTGGTGTGAGAAACTGTGGTCTGTCAAGTGAGATCGTTAGATGTCCTAAATCAGTCAAGACTTAAAGGAGACAGCACACCATATTCGACACCATATTTCAGCATCAGCTCTGCCCCCTCCTTGGACGCCTCCCACCATGGTGCGACATTCCCACGCGGCGGCCTGCCACAGAAGTCCGTGAGCTGCTTGTACGTCTTGTCAAGGATAGCGTGCTGTTGCTCGATAGACATTTTAACGGGGTTCTCATGAGAATATCCATGAAGACCTCTGCACCACGACAGCACTTGATTAGTACCAAGATACATGGTCGTTTAGTGAGCAGTCGACCAACATTTCATGGCCTGCATCTCTAATCATCGCACATTCTTCGGGGAAGGTTTCCAAGGAATGGCCGGGAATGAACCAAGTGGTCTTTATGTCGTATTTCGCGAACAGCTTCAACAGCCTGCGAACGCCGACCGTACCAGCAAAGAGACCTTTGAATCGTGAGAGATGCTCTTTCTCAGTTCAGACTGCCAATTTCTTTTCGTACCTCTCGAGATATCACTTGTGGAATCCTCTCCTCCGTAGCTGCCAAGCCATCCTGCTACCGCGTCGATCTATTGGAATGCTCTGGCTCAGCAATGCTCTTCTATGAATGAAAGAAAAAGACCGCGAGATATCGCTAGGACTTGTCGGCACCTAAGCACGAGAGCAATGCTCACTATATGGAACAATCGAGGTGCAAAGAGCTTTGAGGTTACTAACATCGACTGAGATGCAACATAGAGCCTCTTTTACGAATTAGCATTGAGACCTCTGCAATCCTCGCCTCAACTCACTCTTTTGAACCATGTTTGCGATTGAGGATGCACAATGCCTATGTGTGCCCAGGAGATTGAAGAAAGGAGTGCATACAAGTACATTACTTTACCTTTGAATTATCTTGAAGCGGGGATGGCGGGGCACATAGACTAAGGCGCTCCAAGACCACCTCCGCTCTTCCTAAATACAATGAGCACCAACAACAGTCGACATAAACTCACACGGGATCACTCTCGTCCCTGATTACTCTTGCGCTTGTTGCTGTGCTTTCCAGATCAGAGTGTTGGCTCACGAGGACCTAGCTTCGTAATGAAAAAACAACCCTACCTTTACATGTGCACTACAGTCAATTCGTGATGACATGGTATAAGCGTTGACGTGTTCTTACAGCTCTTCCCATCAGGAGAAAAGTTTGGCGTGTGGGAAGAAAGGTTGATGTCGAGAGCATGCTCGTCATGCCACTAATCTTGCAGCCCCCATGAATTTCGGAAGGCTCCTTCGGTCCAGCGATATGCATCACGGGTTTTCCGGCAAATTCAAGATGGAATGGCAGAGCACAGGCTTGGCAGAGAGCAACTGAGCGAAGAACGCCTAGTAATGTCCTCGTAATGCAAGACCATCATTGACTACCCAAATTGCTGTCAGATAAGAATCGTTCGAGGTTCATGCACAGCATTCCACAGAACTCACTCTCGCGGACTGGCCTTGGACTGACTAACAGGTGGAGAACCATAGCCACAAGGGTAGACCATTGCTCGATCAAGTAGTCAATGGGAGAATTCAGGAAAAAGATGTCAAAAGAGCGCGGCTCAGCCTTCCAGGCCCACTTCTAAAATACGAACGGTAATCGTAGGAAGGATAGAGAATAACGAGGACCACCAGCAAACCAGTGAGACCTACTGATACTACCACATGGAGGGTATATCGATGCCGTGGAAAGCTAGAAAGCCTCTACACGACGAAGTTTCCACGCTTTCCTCCCCTCTGTGGCGACCTGGCCAACCACAATGCATTCTCCGGGGAACTCAACATACCAATTGAAAGAATCAAGAGCAGTAGGAGCCACGCTGTAGTGCGAGTAGGACGAGGAGCAAACACCCAGCTTCCGTTCGTGCTATTCGACAGCGTCTTGATACACAGCGCTTCGAAACCTGGTGGACTACTAGCCCGCACCCAGGGTAATGCGATTGTTGAAATCAGAAGTCCAAATCCCCAGGATTCGTGGCTACGTGGCATTGGTCTCCACGTTTTGGGTGTTTGGAACTAGATACGGCAGTCATGATTGGTATATATCTCAATCCCATGCGATACGCTCGTATGGTGAAATGACTTCGGGAGCATCCATCTGTCTCTGTCCCTTCCCAAGGCATCTTGCTTGCCTAGTCTTCGCATAGAGGAAATTTTATTTTGTACCGAGCTAAGTCTCGGTGACATGTCTTGAACTGGAGATAGAACCCGTGGTCAGATCTCTGATGAGGATCAAATGTTCGCTCAGATGTCCAATTGAGGCCCATATGATATAGCACTTGTTTCAGCGTTCTTCCTTCGCTTTGTAGGCTCATGGAAACCTTAGGGAGGGTCTAAGCCGTCTGTTCCCAATATATGAAGGCAACTAGGCAAAAAACGTTAGCATGCTGACCTTCCAAATATATATCTACTCAGATTCGAGGATTTCATGCTACAAATTAATAGGAAAATGTCATGGGGACCTAATAGCGCGAATCTATAACGCCAAGAGGTAGGGCCACTAGTCCATATTTGTCGAGGCGTCCTAGATGCTTGGCAGACTGATTTCACCTGTCCAACATGCTGATTCCTGCATAAGGGCTGTCATGGTCTAATCTATGAGCGAAATCGGAGTAGCACCTTTGGACATTCGACCTTCAATTCTCCCGTCTTAATGAAAGATCTGAATTCTATGGCAGAAGCTTTAAACCCGGGGCGGCCGTTCAATCAGAAAGGCCCAGGATGTCGACTCGCCACCAGCCAAACGGTGGACGCTACCTTCACACGAGAGCTTCCCAAGATCGAGGTCAGCAACGAGTCCTCCAAACGAACTGAGGATACCCGTCGGCTAAGAGTCATGGTCAGCTTCATGCCCACCTGACAGGGAGCATTAGCCGTGAGTGTCTCCATGAAATATGGACCCAAAGGAAGCTAGAAGAACCCGACTTGGTGCTTCAAGACCCATTAGATGCAATACCGGCAGGTAAATCATGGGACATACGAACGTGAGTCAAGCTTCAACGCCAAACCTGAACGTGCGAGGGGACTTCGCTCGTCGTATCCCTCCACGCACATGCTTAGCTGCGCTGTGTGCCCTTATCGTTGTCCATGGCCTGTCAAGCAATTCCCGGACCTCCCCATTGCGTGCAAAATATCTTTGCTTCTTTGCTCATCGAAACAAGCCAATCGCGCGACGGGTAAAGTGGATGGAGACTCGACGCTCTGTGCTGATCCCAAATGTTCAGCTTCTTCCCACTCTTCTCCTCCTACATCTACACTCTCTGTTCCACTCGTCCTAGTCTCATCTACTCTACCAATCGTGTTCTTCGGGACTTCGAGAACGATGGTGTGGTATACCTGGAGCTGCGTACCACTCCTCGGGCGTCCGCAAGCCTCAGCAAAGAGCAATATGTCGCTACTATTCTCTCATGTATTGAAGGCCATGGTCGGGCCTCAATGAAGACTTTCTTGATCCTGTCTATTGACCGTCGTAATACGATTGTTGAAGCTATGAAAGTCGTCGAGCTGGCCATCGAATACTGTCACCGAGGAGTGGTAGGTGTCGATCTTTGTGGTGACCCGACCAAAGGAGATGTATCCATATTCCGAGACGCCTTTGCGAAAGCAAAACAGCACGGCCTGGGCATCACCCTACATTTCGCTGAGGTGCCTGCGTCGTCGACAATTCAAGAGCTCGAGACACTGCTCTCGTTCATGCCAGATAGGCTAGGCCATCTCTGCCATGTCCCTGAACATTTCAAGCAAGAGATCATACGAATGAGGTGCGGTCTGGAGTTGTGCGTATCATGCAATGTGCTGGCAAAATTGATCGAGGGAGGGATCGCTGACCATCACTTCGGATTTTGGAAGGAGACGAACTGTCCCCTTGCTCTTTGTGTAAGTGTCGGCCAAGCCAACCACTTGTATCCTGCTGACTTTGGAAGACCGACGACGTTGGTGTGTTCTGTAGCAGCCTCTCTAACGAGTACCTCTTAATTGCTTGCCATTTTGGCTTGGATCGCCACGAACTGATTGATCTTTGCAGTGGAGCAATAGATGGCATTTTTGGAGGGAAGGCTGAGAAGGAGAGACTCTGTAACATTGTCTCGGCAATGCGATTAACAGTAGATTCGTAACAACTACACCTCATTCCTCGGATGGATATCACGCCACTAGTAAGTCTTGCTGTTCTCGTCGCTTCTACCCAGTCCACTGCCCCAATGACGTAGTGATGTCTTCATAATCTTAGCAAGATCATCACAATTGACAGCCAGAAGCTTCGATTAAATGTGTGATCTCCAAAGATTCTAGACTATGACACCCCATGCCTCGTCGTATGATTGTATGATTCCAACAAAAGGCTTGGCCCCTTAGATCTACCTCTTGTACCTTGCCTCCTAGTCTCTCATAACAAGATGCTCTGATTGCTTGAGTAGCCAGCCATACTAGGTCACCTCGTCAAATTTAGCTTGGCGCGTCTGGCGGCAGTCTACAAATTCCCCCATCGCCACCGAATCTTCCCTTCCTTTACATCCATCCACCAAGCTTTGCAATCAGTACTCCTGCAAAGGCTCAAGTCTTTGAATCTCACTGCAGTACCTGCACCTAGGCCTAGTCTTGTGAGCCGAGTTCAGCTGGTAAGTCATCAACACCCACACTCGGTTGCTTGTCCCGAATTACCCTAGCCGTGCACACAAGCAACCAGCTCCTGCACATTTCAAATTCTTTTTCCTACCCTATCTCCCAGTAACAGGCAGATCAAGTTGACGAGTAGCCACAAGTTCCTCGCTTCTCCTGAAAGGTGAGCAGTGACTTTTGAACTGCTTCACTTCAGCCCTTTCCTTCACCTCGCTTGGCGTGCAATCCACAGCTCAACACCGCCCTCTCATCTCTTCATGAAAGCCTTGCTTACGTCTGCTCGCGTTCTAGTCTATCGAATCCAAGATATCCTACATCCAAGTGGGCATTGCACTCATTGCAGTGCATCCTTGAATATCAGTGCGTTGGCTGACCCTTCGAAGTCAACGAAGTTACCAACATGGAGTGGGATAACGGTACCTGTGAGTCAAACACTTCCACCTTGAGCACCATCAAGCGTACAAGGTCGATCCATCACCTGCTAGATTCGTACTGACAGAACCGTCTACTTGTAGCTGGTGGCGACACCAATGGAGCCATGGCCTGGGATGGAGGTCAGACGAACGGCCATGTCGACGCTGGAGCCAAAGAATTCGATGTCGGCATGACCAGTGGCGACGGTGCTGATTCTCATGCTTGCCGAATGTAGGTCTTCGTCTCCGCAGGACATATCGCGACAGCTGACGCGCCTCCAGTTGCCAGAGCACTGAGCACCTAGCTCGTCAGTGCCCTGATGCTCCTGCTGGCAGCAATGACTGCTTCAACTGCGGCCAATCTGGGTACGTACCAGGCTTGTACCTCACTGGATACTTCAGTTAACGTAGCGCAGCCACAACAAGGCAGACTGCCCCAACCCCAAAGTCGAGCGCGAATTCACCGGAGAATGCCGTTTATGCAAAGAGACCGGCCATCGCGCCTCCGATTGTCCGACGAAGCCACCAGTCAAGTGTATGAACTGTAAAGAAGAAGGTCAGCCTCAACTTTGGGAAGAATAATATCTGTTCTTGCGGGGTTGCTGACAAGCGAGTCAGGCCACGTGCCTAAAGACTGTACGAAGAATCGTGTCTTCGACATGACCAACATCGCCGACGCAACCGTGGAAGTCGCATGGGATAACCTCCTAAAAGCGGATGAGGAGAAAGACCTGGATGAGATCCGTGCTGTAAGTGGACTACTCAACACCTCACAGCTCTTTCACTTATGTGGTTACAGGCGGTTAAGGTGTACTCCAAAGCGCTTCCGACCACAACCTACGAGGAGCTTGAGCAGGGTTTTCGTGTCAATAACATGAATACCTATCTTATCGCATCTGTAAGTGGACTCTGTTGGATTGCGGCGGGTTCAGCTGATAGCCATTTCTATAGGAGAAAGCGGAGCTGCCGAGCACCTTCTCTCTAATCAACCTGCAGGGTGAGCTTGACAAGAAGTATCAGGTTGGGTACTACTTCTCGGCGAAGCCACGTCGCGTGAATGCTGTACAAGGGTGGCCCGCTACGCCAGAAGAGAACTTGGAACGTCTCAAGGACGCCGGTCTACCAATGGATCGCGGTGTTCCCAAGTGTGGTCGTTGCGGTGGTACGTTGTCATGTCGATCTTTACCCCATGGATGCTGATACAGGTACAGAGATGGGTCACACTATCCGTGGCTGTTCTGAGGAGGCACTCGAGGTCGATCGTGTCGGGGTCAAGTGTGTCAACTGCGATGCTGACGGCCATCGTGCCCGGGACTGCACGGAGCCTCGCAAGGACAAGTTCGCTTGTCGAAACTGCAAGTAAGTAGGCACGAGTCCCTGGTCCTTATTTTGCACTAACACTCGGCAGACAGTCGGGTCATCAAGCCTCAGAGTGTACTGAACCGCGTTCCGCTGAGGGTGTTGAGTGCAAGAAGTGCTCAGAGAGTATGGCTTCATCGCGTTCTTTGACAGCGCTCGGCTAACCATCACGTTCAGTTGGTCATTTTGCGAGGGACTGCCCGACCGGTGGAGGAGGCTTTGGCTGCCGCAATTGCCTGTGTGTTTTATCACCCCGAACACAGATGCACCACTAACAGCAAACAGTCAGGAGGGCCACAAAGCTTCCGAATGCCCTGAGCCAAAGAATCCAGCGAACTTCACTTGCCGCAACTGTGACGAAAAGGGTCACTTCGCCAAGGAATGTCCCCTCCCCAAGGACTGGTCCAAAGTCAAATGCAGCAACTGCGAGCAGAGTAAGGGTATCCAACAAGTCCTATATTTCGTCTACTGATATGTCAACAGTGGGACACGGCGCCAAGCGTTGCCCGGAACCTCCAAAGGACGAAGCTACTGGCGAAGGATTTGACTCCGGTGCTGGCGGATTTGACGCTGCTGCCACCGTCGCTGGAGGAGACTGGGAAATGGGTGCCAATGGTGGCGGTGACTCCCCGTGGGCTGCTGCGCCCGCCGCTGCGACTGCGACCGTTGGTGGATGGTAGACAGTGGATTCCCATGGCGTCCATAGCACCGTCGACCTCGCGTCTTCGGACCATCTATGCAATGTTTCGAAGGGATGATAGCTGGGATTTGCACGGAAAGCTGTGGTGGTAGATGTGTGCAGAAGCTCAAAGGCATTCTTACATTAGAGAAGTATCATTAGGGATGTCGAGCTGCAACCATTATCTCCACGCCTTCTCCTCGATTGCACGTGAATCTGTTACTAAAGAAGGCAATTTAGTTACCTTACGGAAGTAGATGCTCGCTCCTCCAACTTTATTCGATTCGAAAACATCGACGCTCTGAAGCCTCTCTAGCCTCGGAGATATGTTTCCTCCGCAGCCAACCTTTCTACCTCCCCTCCCATCCCTCATCCCATCCCAAACTCCTCCCCCAAACCCCTCATCCTCCAAATCCACCTCTCCCTCACCGCGACACTCCCTACAGCCCCTTCCCTCACTTCGTCAACCTCTCTTGCCATTACACATCCCCGTAGCCTCTTCCCTCTTCTCCCCCAGTTCGCTCCGTCTCTCATCCCTCCCTTTTTAGATTCTCCCTTCTTCTTTTTCAGTTGCTTACTCTCTCCGATTTCCTCTACTTTCCTTCTGTTTCTCGTTGGTCTACGTCTTGGTTTTTCAAATCTTCGCCGTTTCTGCTGTTTACCGATCTGGGGCTTGCGATACGGAGGCTGTTATCTATCCATCTCCGAATGATCGGTCCCATTCCCCACGAAGATCAACGTCAGGGTCAAGTCGGTGGATTGTGTTGGGGGGGGGTGGAATGGATTGGACGGGCTGGGAATGAGATGGGAGGGAAATGGTACGATATTGAAAGGGACGGAATGGTATGGCATGATATGGGACAGAGGCTGAGATGCTAAAATGTAGAGTAGAGGTCCCGAGGGAGGTAGGGTCGGGGAAGAGGAGTATAGGGGTTGGGTGATTCATAAGAGAGATGAGGGGTGTGCGAAGGGGGGTAGAGGCTGGAGATTGGGGGTTTGGGGCTGAGGGTTGGGGGCTGGGGCCAAGGGTTGGGGTTGGGAAGAGGAAGGGGCTTGACATGTGACAGTTGGGGGTTGGGAAGAGCATAGGGGTTGGCAGTCGACAGTGGGGGTTGGGGACTGCATATTCGAGATTAGGGATAAATATTTGGGAAGGTAATGAAGGTGAATCAGGGGTAGGGAGTGTGGGGTGTGGATCAAAATATGGATAGCGAGGAATGGACAAGATGGCAAGAGGGGGAAGAGAGCAAGAGAAGTGAGAAGAGCAAGAGCAAGAGCAAGAGAAGAAAAGAACGGACATATAGAGACATTGATAATAGGGTAGATGACGCTGAAAGACTATAGAAGAAGAGCCAAGAACATAAACCTCTGCTCCCCATCTTGCCCCCCCTCCAAAGCGGAGATGGGGGACTTGGAGATCAAAGTCCGCGAACCCGCACGTTGTTTGTTTTCATGGAATGGACGTCGGCCGAAGCTGTAGTGACAAGCTAGGGATTAAAATTATCTTCGCCTCATATGGATGGCTGGAGAAGGTTTCAAAACGCCTAGATGCGGTTGAACGGGTAATATGGGTGAGCTCCAATCGTGAATTAGTATTAACCGACCTAGTTATACAAGTATATTCATCATCCATCATGAATCATCGTATGCCTCTCGTACAAATTGCCCCCCTAATGCAGCCGACCCAGACCGGAGAAAGCCATGCGACAAAAGGAAACTAATAGTACAGACGTTGCGGTACAAAAGGAAGCTAGTGGTACAGTGCTGGGGGAATTCGATGTTTCTCGCAGTTGGGCATCGGAGGCCACGGTGATTCTGAGTTTGCGTCTTGGGTATGGCAGCTGCGTGCAGCCAGTGGGATTTTTTAGGCCATTGGGGTACGTGAGACCAATTTTCTCGCTCTCTCCAAGTTAGGATCTTTTGAAAAGGTGGCCACGCCTGTCCCTTAGTGGAAATCATCGTATGGTATGTTGAACAGCTGCGCAGCTCCCGTAGAAAGGTTTCTCATTACGAAATGAGCCCTGCAGACGGGCTCCGAAAGCCACACCAGTAGGAAGGTCGCGGTTGCTTCAACTTGCTCATTGTCGTCCATGCTGCATTCCAGAAAACCCAGTGCCTTGTAAAAGCACCGTGAGAAAAGCGAAAGAGGAAAAGCAGCCGAATTCCATAGTGCCGTTATGCAGGTCATCAGAGTCGTTGAAGCTGTCCGCGCTCAAAAGGTCATCTTCCGAGAAAACCATGTCTGAGGGACCGGAACGCTCATTTCGTAGGGCATTCCATTCGCGTCCATAAATGTGGGAGCGCTGGGAACCTCATAGTGAAAGCGTCGGCTCTGCTGTGAAATCAGTCATCTCAACCAACAACAAGAATATCGTACCACATACACTAGGTAACATCGAGGTCTGCATAGGACTGTGCATAGGAGCACTTAGAGGCGACTGGTCCAAACCCCAGCTCTGTATTGGTGAGGTGGCTATCAGTGGTGACGTGTAGATATGTTGAGGAAACGTGGATTCTAGAGAAGCGGATTGGGCTCGTGGGAGGTCGTCAGTGAGCTGATAAGGATGGGTCGAGATCTGAGGCTGGATGAAGTCTGACATTGGGGAGTATGCGCTGCTATCGGAGGAAAGATATGGCGAATCTGATGCTGACGTCCCATACATGAATTCTGATGTCATGCGTGGCGCTGCGGGTACCGACAAGTGGGAGAAATCTACATAGGCGTGGATTGCAGGGGATGCGTAATCGTGACGCATAGTTGGCTCGATTATCGAGCCTATTGACATGGCTTCCGAAGGGTTTGGGATTGTTTGAGAGGGCAGGCCGTGGGATTGACCTGGACTGGAATGGATAACGCTCCCTTGGGAAGGACTGCCACCGTGGATCGACGTCTCACTAATGGAGCGTCGTTCGTACTGACTCGGGCCAAGAGTTGACTCTACCGGGGCATTGTGCCTGATCGTCATCATTAGTACCTGGCTGTCAATTTTCATCGCTCGAAAGAACTACGTACTGCCTCTCCATATGACGTTGAAGAAGGTCAGCCCTTTGGAATGGCTTTCGGCAACCTTCGACATCACATTGGAATGCTGGTATGGTGTTGTGATTGGCTTCATGACGCCTGGAAGCACCCATGTTACTGCTATGTAGGACTCAGACATCTTTGATGCTTACTTGCGATGCTCGGCCCGGGTAAAGATCTATCAAATTTAGTACATGGAATAGCAATGCATAAAGCGATGTTACCTTCGAGCAACCCGGATACTCGCAGGCATGAACCTTCTTCCCCTTCTTTGCCTTGCTAACTCGATGGGTGGTGGGCGTGTAAGTGATCTCATGTGCGGCACTCATTGTCCCGGTCATGGTCATTAGAGAAGCGAAAGAGGATCTTTCGCGTACTCCCGCTGACATTGACTTGGTATTCCGCGTCACAGATTGTTTAGTATTAATATTTCCTGGGGATGTCCTATCACTTCGACTGTTTGGTAGAGAGCTTCTTCGAGGAGGTGCGCTCCGTCCCGGTGACTGGTCTTCTAATGATGACAACGAATGCGTGGGTGAAGCTTGCCGAATAAGGTCATTAGGCGCTGTCCGTAGTTGCAGGGCCCCCTCTGCGGAGTGTTGCCGCATAGGTTGATCCATCTTGCCTCCCCCGTAGTAGTCTATATAATACTTGCTTGATGAAGTCGGCGGTCAAACGAGTGTTCTGGAAAAAGCACAGCCCCACTGATCGATGGATAATATAGGGAGTAGAACTCGCAACGAGATTATAATCTCGCATTCAAAAGAGTGTCGGGCTATCCAGAATAAGAGAACAGTGAGCATCCCACACTATGTACGCTACAACGAGTGACGGCGGGCCAAAAGCCTAGAGGTAAAGTAAGATGCGAGTCCCTCGTATTTGAAGAAGGCTGTAGAACATAAGGATGTTATCAAAGTGATCGACTCATCCCTGGTGGGTGGTGGGGTGTAAGGGATGCTCAGGTACCGAAGAGCGTTGCCAACTTGGGACACGGAGGTGTCTCAATCTTCCAGATTCAAGCCCAGCGGGTATGACGATCTCGATGTCTCTGTTCACGAGGATGAATAAGAAAGCCGCAGGGTATTTTTATCGGTGATGGCCCTTCGGCTGGGGAGCGTGCTTGGCAAACGTGCAGGAGCGGCAGCCATGCTGAGCATATGTACTATGTAGAGGTATATCCAGCCGGGCGTTATGATGGTCATTGGGGGTGTCTCAAAACACAGCCGTATGGTCCAAGCTCCCTTAATCTTAAGATAAAGGCCTTCTCCTACGTAGGAAGGAACAGCTAGGTGCTGACATGGCACGGCAAAGGCAGGATCTGCAGTGCCATGCAGGTACAGAGACCGTCCCCATCGTGGAGAGTTTCATGCACAGCAATGGCCTTCAGCATGGGGACCGAGCCGAACCAGGCTCGAGGTGGGCCGCCATGCCGTGCATGCGCAGCTTCATGGCAACACAACGTAAGACTACTCCTACTTCTAGGTCGGATTGAGTGGGCGGAAGAACGGATGGGTAAAGGTTGATGGATGGTGGGAGTCTGGGGAGGCGTAGGGAGGGGAGCAGGTGACATGGTGCATTAATAGACAGCACTATTTTCGGGCTCGAAGTTCAGCCTCGTGGATCCAGGTTCGACTCTCCCTTTCCCGGAGCAATCCGTGGTTGTCGAAGTCCTTGATTGGATGAGAATTTCATGAAACTCGCCTAATTCATGTCAGCACAGATCGCAGTCACAACGATGCTTGGCAGCTGACTCCCTTTCGTCTACTTTACCCAGGGAACCGCCATACACAAGACTTCGCGATGTGCACTCGAGGTTGTCGCACTTGTCAATGCGATAATACATCGGCTGTCATTTCTTTGAAACGCAAATCTCCACCGAACATCAGATATTCTGCGCTCTCTGCTCCAACAAGACATACGCGTACTCCATACTCCTGGATATTACGAACAGAGTTTGACTTGTACTGGTCAAACCAGGTGTGCATGAACGTGACTCGTACGGAGTAGATCTTCGGATGGGCCTGCAAGTGCCATGTGCTTGATTATCTCCCGCGCCTCCTCCCCGCATTCAGGATGGAATCCTGACTACTGCAGGCTCGCCTTCCATGTCCAGATGCAGTAAGCTGGCTATCGTCATGCGTTGGGAAAGGCAAAGCCGAAAGGTTGGTGATTCCGGTTAAACCTGTACAATTGGTGAGGAGCCATGGCTAAGTACGGCCGTACCCTGGCCAGGTGGCTGGTACGCCGTCGTCCCGTGGTCAACATCAACCTTAGCACAGCGCCAATTTGTAGAAGTATAGAACGAAGTAGTTTCTTCCGCGACTAGGGGGAAAGATGCGGAATAGTAATGCATCTGGCAGCGACAACAAGCATTCCTCACCTCAAGATCATCCGGAGTTTCAGATTTCAGAACTGGCTCCGATGCTCTCGAGCCTCCAGCGTGTCAAAGCTGAGACGTCTCCTTATCGAACAAGGCGATTCTGATAGTCGGTCCGACCGCGAGACCTGAGCAGATTCGTCATCCCGCAGCTCGCTCGAGGACCGTTTTGCACGAAGCACATGGCAAAGAGGCGCAGTCGTCCTCGTACCTGCGTCCAACGTGGGGTGCATCAGACGGTTGCCTGCAATTTGACCGAACTGTTGGACAGGCAAGAGAATGATTGAGAAAGCATGACTCTGTGAGCGAAAGCCTCGGGAGATGCGAGCCTGCGTCTGGGGGAACAATCTGGAAAGGAGCCATATGCATGACCAGTAATCTAATGCTGCAATCGACCACGTTATTGCTGCAGGCTTGTGCATGGTCAGGGCTATGTTGTCGTGCACGAGCAATGCGCGTTGATGGACTTACGAAGGCCAAAGGTCGTCTGGTGATGAGGTCTCTCGGATGTTGACTTTGGACCTCGCAGATGTCAAGATCGCTCAGATAGGGCAATCATACCGAGCTTCGACGATCGTTTCTAGTTGTGGACGAGGTCGTGGTGGCCGTGCCTGCAGCCCGGATACGGTACCTTTAAGCTGTGCCTCCGGCATCCGTCACTTCGTATCCCAACAACACCGCCTGCTTCTTCAACGACTTGTGTCTTCGCTGCAGCGAGATTGCGTCTGAGGGCCTCATTGGCAGGCTTTGCAGTTCGTGAAGTCAGACGAGTTGATTGCTCGACCAAGGGAGGTACTTCACGACGGCCAGACATGCATTCTCGGGCCTTCATACCTTGCTGAGTTGGGTTATCTCAGCCTCGCTCAGCCTCACTGTACATCGAGCAGACCCCAAAAGGCAATCATCGTTTATATTCCTTGTGAGCTTGCAGCAAGGAGCACCTCTCAATGTAGCATGAAGTCCCGTTACAGTCGGTCACGATATATACTTCAGCAATAGTTTCCCATACCCAAGCGGTAGCTGAAACCATTTCAGATACCCAACGGGCCGACGCAATCACGCATTGACGTGTAGGCGATCTTACAACCAAGGCAGGTGATGATCGGCACATGCGAGAACTCTTTCTCGAAAGAAGTCATCGTGCAGGAGAGGCATAATAGGTTTATTTCATACTACATTGCTAATTGCGTGTTCACGGGCAATATCGTCAATACGTGATTGCGTCGGCTTGTTGGGTATTCAAGATTCTTTTAGTTGCTGCATGGGTATGGGAGACTATTGCCGTATATACTTTGTGTAATCTTAGTGGCAATACGGCATTGCCTTATTATCTCCGCATCAATATCTAACTGATATCACAGCCTCATCAGTTGTAGCAGAAAGTGCTAAAGCAGCTCGTACAAGCCGCCGGCAACGCCCCTCCGCTTTTCTTCACAATCGCGCAGCCCAAGCACGTAGGAAAAGTCGCACTGCCCCCATCGGTCGCCACCTGCCCTCCATTCTGGATCATCCCACTCGTCTCCGCCGGTGTATACTCTACCTTGAACGTACTCTGGCCGGACGGGTACGTGTAGTTGGTATTCGGCAGATACACTATGGTGATTTTGCTGGTATCGTTGCACCCAAAGAATGTTGGTCTTTTATCAAGCCCCTGGCTCATGAAGGTAGTTGGGGGTGGGATGACGGGCATCTTCGTCAGGCCGGCGAGTTGCGCTTGCAAATATGTTTGGTAGAGCTCGCTGCCGTCAGGAAAGTTGGTGGCCATATCCGCGGAGTTGTCATTCACAAGGATGACACCGACGGCGCGAGAAGGCTGGATGAGGGGGAAAAGGGGATTGTTCTGATGCGACTCGCCACCGTCGGCCAGGGTGAGTTCTGATTGGCCGCTGACGATACTAGAGTGGGTGTATTGGTAGAAGGGATTGGGATAGATTGCGTACTCGTCCATGAATGTTAGCGCGTGGGTCTGTGATACGATAGCACTGAGGTTGGCGACGAGCCCAGGGGTCTGGGCGACAGTCGGGAAAGTGGTGCAGAATTCATTGAAGATATCGGAAGAGGTGCCAAGGATGTACCCTGGTAAGATGAGTATACTGTTATCCGCTTTACCAACCTGATCATACCTAGATTATCGTAATTTGTCTCACACGTGGCTTTTGTTGGTGAGCCATTCGAGAGTGATGTTCCAAGATACTTGGTTTGGGTGAAGGCATTAACGCCAGCATCGAAGCTTCCAAATTCGAAAGGGGAGAATTCGTAGATGACCGAATTATTGGATGGGATACAAGCGCCCGTGGCAGTCTCAACATTAAGAGCCGTTATTATCGGATACGGTGCCTTGTGGCTGGTGAAGTTGTCATATCCAGTAATGGTCGACATTTCTATATCAGGACCCTTCAGGAGCTGGTACGACAGGAGTCTTCCGTAGGCATCGACAATGGTAGGTGGAAACCCAGCTGCGTCTTTGGCTACAACATCGGCGGTGATCTGAGCATACGCGCCCCCTACACCGAGGTTCGCTGGTACCAGATCACTTTCCGCAAAGGCAGTCGTCCAAAGGTCCGTTTGCAGAGCCGATATCGTAGGGTAGTCATTTCCAACGAGAGATGACAGCCTGGAGGTCGAGTCAATTGATAGAAAGTGTAAACCTGCTGCCGAAAGACTCACAGCCAACCTCCTCCCGACAGGCCAGCTTGGTAGGTTAATGCCTGGTACAGACCACTTGTACCGACATGGCTATCTCGTGCATCCAAGGCTTGAATGACACCCGCTCCGGTAAGCAGGGATCGATAGCCTCCGCCACTGGTGGTGAGGGCCACCGCTGGCAGGTCTTTGATCCTGAATTCTGAGTTCACCTTCTTGAGCCAAGCACCGAGGGCCGCAGAGGCGATCGGAGCACGGGCTGAAATATAAGATGATTCAGCAGCTGAGAGGCCTGTGGCGGTACGGACCAGAGGGGTACTTGGGCATGCTGCTGGTATGGGAGCATAGCCAGACACAGCTGCTTTCACGGGTACGGCTGCGAGAAGCCCGATGAAGCAGTTCACTTCGAAGTAAAGACGCATCCTGACAAAGGGAACAGTGAAGCAGAATTGTCGAGAGCCGAGTCTTGGACAACGAAGCGGACGTTCGATCGAGATGTAGTGACATTATTCAAGTTAAATAGAACTCAAATACTTTAAACCTTCTCAACGGCAAAGGCGCAAACGAGGTGGTTTAGACGGAAAGTAAGGGTCGATCTGGACTGGGTGGCGAGCGTCACCATTGGTGCTCATTCCAATCTTCAACACGTGCAGAGACCATAGCCTGTTGTTCTTCCACCCATTGCTCTTTGCAGCTTCCATTCTGTCACTATTTCCAGGTCAGACTCGACCACAAGAGGGCGCCCGGGAAGAGATGCGACTAGCTAGAATGCGATAGCGAGAGGATCCCGAATGGGAGAAGGTGGTCCAAATAGTAAAGGTCGGATGGCTCTTCAAAAGCTGTGAGGGTTTCCTGCTGCTCTACCCCGCAGCGCCCAAATTCTAGCGCTACTTATCAAGCCAGCTTTTCTCAACAAATACTTTAAGCCGATCCGAACATCAAGAAATGATGTTCTATCAAGACGACAAAGAGATATCATGTTTGCCTATAGACCTACCTTGCTCGAGATGCTTTAACGTAAAAACGTGGCGCCCTTGAACCCTCCAGACGTCCACTCTTGAATTATGAAGGGCCATTGTTCAGTAGGATGTCGGCTTTGGAAAGATCGGCCTGAGTTGAAGCTCAAGGTCAGTGTAGAAAGGACCAAAGGGTGAAGCCAAGGCTTGGAAAATTGTGATGTTTCGTATATCCTGTGGGTTGATAAAGTCATATATGTCGAAAGTATGGTAAGCGGGCAGTTTTTGAGATATAAAGGACTATGCAGTTGAGCTGCCAAACCATATCCACCACCGTAAAAGCGACAACGTTTCTCAAGTCAGTCTCAAGTAACGCCGCCTCTTGGGTATCTTTGGAAGTATGCAGAGCGTTCATGTCATGACCCATGTTTTGACCTCTAGTATTTCTTCCAAATGTCGAGTACTGATAATGTTCCGAACTCCCTCGCTAATGCTGACAGTGATCAATATCCCTAGAATTCGTTTCGCCTTCTTCTACGAGAATCGTCATTCCGCAGTGATGAGATAAGCGGTGACTGTTGACTGCGCTGTGATCCATTTGAATTGCCACTAGGGGATGAGATGAGCAGCGACTGTTGACTGCGCTGCGACCCTCTCGGAGTACCGCTAAGAGATGGGGCTGCTTGCGAAAAGTTTCGTAACATCGTGGCTAGCGGGATTTGATCGGTAGCACGCCTACCTCCGCTACCATTGTCGCCGACAGGTGAGATCGGACTGAACATGTCTGGCGATCGAGGAGCCGAAGGACCCGATTGACTCGTAGGTGATGGAACGGACGGTGTTGAGTGCAGTGTCGATGAGCGAGATTGAGGCGTGCAGCCCAACCGCCGGTCGATGGGCGAAGGGCGACTAGATGGACTGCTGATGGGTGACGAGGGGTCCGAACGGACATGAGGAGAACGTCGCGCAGAATGGAAAGAAGTCGGCGATCTTGGCGATCGAGGAGCTGGGATCGAAGCAAGGAGCTCTTGTGACATTTCTGCTGGGAGCTCAACAGGCGCTGCTGAGGGATCGTACATTTCATATACGGGCCGCTTCCGATCAGCTAGCTCGGCGATCTCGACGTCGCCTCCTGTAAGTTCGTGCGTTCCAGGGTATTCTGCCAGATCAGCCTTCTCTTTGACCCATGCTTGCTGTGGTCCGGATCCAGCCATTTCGTAGAGTGCCGCAGCCCCTAATTCGGCTTTGTCGAAGCCTTTCCGTATCCTCTCTGCTGCCTCTTCGGTCTCTTCAGCTGTGGCTGCCTTTCCCTCTTCTTCCTTGCGCTTCCGATTCCTCTTTCTGATACACAGAACAAGCACAACAGCACTGACGACGGCGGCAATGAGTACGACAGCTGCAACTGCGATACCAATAATCGTGCTATGATTTGAACTTTTTGCTTCTGCCGATCCAGAGGGGGTAGCTGTGGCATTGACGGATGGTATACCAATCAATCTCTCCTGGGAACCCTCCTGGAATAAGCACTGAGATATGGAGAAGTTACTACGCTCGTAGTCGACAGTGAAGTAACTGCAATAAGAATTAGATGGCTTGCTGAATCCAAGTACAGACTTTTAAAGAACTTACGCTTCCTGAAGAAAGGTTCGGCCAAGGGTATACTGTGTCTCATTCGAAGCACGCTTCAAAGGAAAATAATTGGAAGTGTTGTTGACGAGCGGATATTTCGCAATCAGATCGAAGCTGGCATACGGCAGCGTAATATCCACTGTCTGACCGCCACTAATGCCGTTGCCGAGCGTGAAGTCTACTGTAGCATTCTGCGCAAGCAAGTCCGTGTGTAGAGCGTCGTCCACCAGATACAGTTCCGAGCTCTTGTCCCACGTCAGTCGGAAAGCCTTCTCGAACGCTTTGCAAGCCTCCAATGGCAGCCAAATGTAGGGTATCGTCGTGTCGACATAAGCCAGTATCCCTTGAGTCAAGAGGCTGTTCGTGGTACCATTTTGATTAGTTGACTTGATGGACTGGATACCAATGATGGTGTCTCGGTCATTGTCCGTTGCAAAGGAGACCGACAAAGGATTTGGGATGAATCGAGACGAGTCATAGCCTCCAAGCGTCAGACTACCAAGGACCTTCTTGAGCCGATACGCCGCTCCAGCGGTGTAGCCAAAGCTGATACTGGGAATCAGTTTTTGTTTCTTCAAAGCAGTCATGTAGCTGTCCTGCGGGTCGGACGTAAAGGTGGTATAATTTGTAGGCTTTGGATTAACGCCGAACATCCCGAGATAAAAATTGTCCGTCACTATGCCGGCGACGACCTGATTTTGCAATGTCGGGCCACCGCTTCCTTGCACAGCGAGGCCCAGCGTATCATTTCCCCACAGTCCATTCCCGGACAATCCCAGATTTTGTTCATTCCAGATCTCATACAAGCCATTCTGTGCCCAAGTCGAAGACTGATTGTAGTTGAACAATCCTCCACGGTCATCCGAACATGAGGCCGGATCGCGCTTTCCGCAGCCCTCTGGGATGACTACCCATGTGGCCTGGCTAGCGGACGAGATAAGGACCCGGACATCCTGTGCCGGCGTACCTACACGAAGAAGAAAAGAAGACCAAGGACCATCGGGACCATCCCTAGAACGACGGATCAATGCCATATGCCAGCGAACTAACTCGTGCAATACATACCAATTCTGCGCTGGAGGAAAAGATTGTGGAGATGGTCCTGCTGCCGCCGCCGTTGTCTGCGCTGCGGAAGTACCACCAGCGGACACCAACACTGCGCATTGTATGATCAAGAAGAGGGCAGTGTTCCAACATGCGGACATCCTGCAAAGGGACGCACAAGGCTGTTCACGGAGCTGTAGCACGAGAGAGACTCCTGCCAATCATCGGGCGAAACATTGTTGTACTGGGAGGTCCTTCGACGACAGAACCACTGTGGTCCAGATACCGTTCGGCGTTGAGTATTATCGTGCGTGAGGAGCATTCGAAGAACTGAAGTAATTCAATTAGCGACGACTGTGCTCCAAGGCGCATGTCAGGCACCCCAAGCTCGAGGCCTGTCATCTCCAATCAGAACTTTACCCCTGGCTGAGGATTAATTGCCGTTTCAGGGGTGTTTTAGTGCTTGAAACACCCTTGGCGATCAGAGCGAAGATCCCTCGCATAGCAGGCAAGTCGCAATAGCGGTTCATCATCCTCTACACGGCACGAGACCCACAGCAATTTGACGGCGGTCTTGTCCCAATGAATTTGTTCACTCTTTTCGGAAAGTCTCCAGGTCTTCGATCAAACTGGACGGTTCCAGGGGGATTGAGTTATTGATATACATCTGCACATTTCAACGCGCAATTGCGCCTTCTCGTTTCTACCCGAGGAACAGCGCTCAATCGAGCTGTAACTGACATGAGTCTTGACAGCAGCATCCTGAAGGTTAGAAGCATTTTGGACCTTCAATCCTACACCTTGTATATCCTGTTACCCAGAGATACATGTTATCATAAACGCTGAAGGACTTTATTTTGAAGATTGGTCAATCAAAGTCGTGGAAGAAACAGTGACAGAAACCAGTTGTCCAGGAACTAATTTGTTGCTTGGGCGTGCTGTTCCATGCGTGGCGTGCATAGGTAGCCATCCAATCTTGAATCGATCAGGCAGCATACCAAGCGCTGCCAATCCGACACACATGAAGGCAAACATACATCGAGGGTCAGTCAGATGCGAGCTACCTCCATGTACAAGTATGGAACATCAATGTTGAACCCAGTTCAAAGGATGACGAAGTAGCAGCGCGTCTTTTGCCTAAGCGCCGACGCGTGCACTCGGAGTCACGTCACTCTGCCTTGGAAAGGACCCTGGATGGAGACAGATTCATCAATGGGGCAAGAATTTGAAATGAGGGTCTGCCAGATCCGGAGTGGTATCAGTCGTTCATATTTGTTCACATGCACCTATGACATGGCAATTCGACAGTCATGGTCATGGCAATCACAGTCGTGGCAAGCAGGTTTTGTGTAGCTCCGATAGAACATAAACAGTCCGCCTTGAATTTATTGATTAACTTTCACAAATCCATCCGTTACTTTTCATGTCCGGTGGCTCGTAAATCAAAGGCAGGCACACCTTAAGATCTTGTACTTCCTGCACCTTCCACTTACCCAATTATCTTTCTCGTCATCATCATCAACAAAGTTGTGCAAGCTGAAGCGATAAGTCGAAGAGTCTCGTAAACATGGCGCGCACTTCGCCTCTGCACTGGTAAGTGCTCCGGCACCTGTCCGTCTACGTGAGAACCATAGTACTGACGCGAGTCAGGCTTGGGGTCGTCCTCATCCTCGTCTCCTCTATTTTACTGTTGATCACCAGCGTCTCTGCCCCAGCCGTCAAAGACATCGCTATCCTAAAGGTCATGCTCACCAACAAAACCCACATCCGTAACTCCTCAGTCATATTTGGGTCTTTCGGTCACTGCATTCTCGATGTTCCTCCGGTCGAGTAAGTTCTCAAACGATTTCTGCCCCTGCTCTACCTGTCAAGGGGGTCGTAGACTGACAATGATTTCTAGTACTGATCAGGACTACTGTTTCAAGCACCAACTCGGATATTCGCCTGCCGTTATCATGGCTAATGTTGAGGGTGAGCCTACATTTCTATTTCCTAAGTGACTCGTACTGAGAAGATATCAGGTACCAAATTCAGCACGGCCGCCCAGGCCACTGTCGACGGTCTAACACGCGCCATGATCCTCCACCCGATTGCATGCGCTCTAGCATTCATCGCCTTTCTCGCCAGCTGCGGCGCCGGCGTGATTGGATCCTTAGTTGGCGCTTCCATCGCGGGCATTGCATGGATTCTTACATTGGTGGTCATGGTCATCGACTTCTCAATCTTCGGCGTCGTCAAGAAACACGTAAATAACGACAAGAGCGGTTCCCACGCCTACTATTCTACCGGAATGTGGACTGTGCTTGCGGCGTTCATCTTGCTACTTTTGGGCATGTTCATTGTCCTATTCACCTGCTTCAGTGCGAGGAAGGAGAAGAAGAGAGCCAACACCTACAAGAATTCTGGTGACGCTGGGTATGACGGTATCAACGCTGCGCCTAAGAAGAAGAGGTTCGGTATCTTCTAGGAGTGCTCCGAGTCCAGTGCTCTTCGGTAGGGGAGCGAATGGTTCGGGAATCTACGAGCGTGTGTTTCTGATGGCTTCATTCCTCTATTTCATAGGTGTATGATACCCTATTATCGAGCGAAGGCGCTGCGGTAATATGGCGCTGGGATCTCTCCATTAGGTCGAGATCAGTACGAGCAAGCAATTTCAATTTCAATTCATGAATTAACTGTATATCCAACCAGTGGCCTGTAATTCGTGTCATCATACCAGCGGGGAAGAGAGCCTGCACACTGAGGTATCAATGAAAAATCTCTTTCAGACTGCCACAAATTCTATGGAAACGAGATCTGGGTATCCACGCAAGCTATCGACAAGAGAATATGGTATCAAAGAGCCATACCATATGCAGAGAACACTATGAACATCATCCGCAGCCAACGACCTCGCGGTCGGTGCACCATGCACCTCCACCCCCCTACGCCAACGCTTCCAGCCCCAGCTCACAGATGCCCTCGACCGGCTCCATCTTCGAAAAGCCATAGCCTGCCAAGCATGAACAACGAACGACATCAAAACCGTCGCAGGCTCACGACTTGCTCACGCCGCTAGTGCTATGCAATCTCGAGTGCCTATGCCCTCAGTCAGCGCCTCCGTCGACCATCTCCAAGAAGTACAGATATCGAAACGTACGGCGTCCGCTGCTGCACCTGCGGCTGGTCTTTATTCCAGAGCCGTGACTTGTACGCCGGCCAGCTCGAGTAGTTCCATGCCTTGACCAGGAAACTATGTAACCACGACTCATTAGCATCTGTTCCTAAGATCCTTTACTGAGCGATGCTCTCCCCACTAGTCTTTAATCTTCGATCCCTTCATCGTAATGAAGTGTCACCATCCAGAACCCCCCCAGGCAGGACATACCTCTGCGTATGATCGACGTAGCTCTCCTCCCGCACTTCCCGTACCCCAACCTTCATGCCCTCTTTTGAAAAAACGACGTTCTTCTTCTGCATCTTCTGGCTGGTTTTGTCGGCGACGTCGTTGGCGATGGTGTAAACAACGTAGCCGATGGAGCCGAAGACGAGGAGGACGGTGAGGAGGATGAGGAGTGGGGCTAGGGGATGCATCGTGGCGGTTAGGGGAGGGTAGGATGGAGTTGAGGGCGACGGTGTTGCTGGTGGTGTTTTGGGTGATAGGGGGTTGTGTTTGTTCGCTTGGTGAAGCTGTGGGTTTTGTTGCAGCGGAGTTTGGATGTTGTGGAGAGTCAGGAGAGGGTAAGTGAAAACTGGCTTTCTTAAGCCAAATTCATGACAGCTATGCTGCGCCCCGTGAGGCAGAGCTTAAGCTGAAGTCTCAGTGTGCTTGGCTGTGTCTGCCTAGGGTTGGAGCAGGTCATGTGTCAAAAAGTTTTTCAAAGAATGCGAATCGCCACACAACAAAATCTTGCTTCAGAGCTCCTCCTTGATGCGTTCACTTCTACAGAGTAAACATGATAAAGTAGGCGTGCTAGTACTCAGAGTAGGTGAGTCTTGAAAGCTTCTTCAGATGTCCATCCAAGTCTGCTTTGATCCACATAATTTCACGTTTATACGTAATACATGTCGTGGCGGGCCACCCAAGGGCGAAGCCATAGGCAGGTTCTGCCTCTTCAAGTGTCCTTTCTTGGCCCCTATGTTGTCTCTGCCAACGCTTTCCGACGATTTTTGGTACATTCTTGTTCAGAAGGATGGAAAGCCCAGTCCTCGGGTAAAGCTCTAGCGATCGAAAATGAGTACGTTATGCCATTTCGATACCGTCGTTCATCGCGCTGAACTACCTACATCCCTTGAACTCGGTCAAACGATTTACCAAATGTCATTAATAAAGTATGATGTATGAGTCTGCAATTAGCACGGTTTTTAGGGCACCCTCCACCAGCGAAACATTCTATGCAGTCAATGGAAATGAACTCGTGGTACGAGCAATTGTGAACTCGGCAGCCAAGTCAGCCTTAGAAGACGAGCATGAGGTGGACCGTATCTTACCAATTGCCTGCAAATCCTGGAACGATGATAGTCATGGTATATGAATCAGGGAACCGAAGCCAGTGTCAATTAATATACTCATGTCTAGAGTTTTCTTTCGTCACTGATGCATTCCCCGTCTCCAGGCTCGCTAGAGTAAAAGCATTGTAAGAACAAGAAGAAATCTTTAACTAAAAGAGAACGCACTTGTAATTGTTGCATATTTCACCCTACGTGATGAATTGGCCACTTTCCTATATCACCAAATAAAATTAACGACATTTGCCGAGGAGCAGTGGGATTAATCGTTGAGCGACTGGACCGCTCCGTTGTTCATCACCGTTTCACGTTCAGGAGCCTCGATCAGGCCTCCGATCATTTGCCACCATGATTGGATTTGTAAGCTCGAGTCTCTTTTCTCATTGCTTTACTAGATTACGTGATGATTGACCGGAGACTCGCTTGAATGATTTCACTTGCTATAGTCATAGATGTGCGTTGTAGGTGTGCGTCATGGGGAAGAGACAGTCCAGCCGGCATGACATAGGCTGGACGTTTTGTATTCATTGCTTGAGCGCCAATGAATCTACAATTCACCAGAATGAGCCCAGTGGACCATGGGTCACACTTGCGTGGGACTGCGGTACAAAAGCTTCCCTACAGCGGAGACTCTTTCACCAAATCCAACAAAGAGTACCACATATGAACAGAGATATATCCCACTACACCGTATACTTAGTTGCACCCCCATCCGCCAGTTCGAGAACCATCGTTCCAGAACCTGGGTCCATAGGGGAGCATTCAGAAGCCACGCGAACATCCGTTGTTTTCACTACAGAGATGGCGCCCTTAAACGGCCGACCCAAGACAATGTCAACCAATAAGAAGAGGCATCATTCTATAACAGCCACCAACGAGGAACCTCAGAATCTCGCTCGGGAACAAAAGCAATGTGATTCCCAATTGCAGCTGGAAGAGTCTCCAGCGTCCGAGAAACGTCGATGCCAGCCACCAAGAGCTACCAAGGCGGCCGCCGTGTCTAATATTCGACACAACGCCATTCCATCGACTCACATGTTTAGACGGGTCTCTGAGTACTCTTCCGATGACTCGGACGGAGAATTCAATCCTGATGAAGGTACTCACGCGACAGTATGGGAAAGACGTCGTATGATTGGCAACCGCGTCGGACAAGGATACGATAACCATGCCAGTACTGCTCCCAGTATCAGAGAGCCCAAGGATAGACGACTGGAAGCTGCAAGATTTTTCCGAATGGGATTGGGCAGTCAAGAACCGTTGATGGAAGCTGCAAGCAACCTCACCATTCAACAGATGAACGCTACTGCCGAGCAACTTACCGACCATGATAGATTGGGCCCTTCGCCCATGGCACTCGAAGCCGATCAGGTCAATACTACTGCAATGGATATTGACCAGCAACCAGATCTTGAGGTATACCTGTCCGAAGATTCATCAGACTTGAGCTCCGTGGATTCTATGAGCGAGGCACGGCCTTCTAGCCCAACATCAACTGTACCTCCTAAAGCTGCTACCGTGAAGATTGAGCGACTGAGTGCAGTACCCGAAACAATGACCTCGGGGTATGCCCTTGTTGCGGATCCCGAAGAGCCGTTGCCTGACGCTGCCATCTATGTTGGACAAGATGACGACAATTCTGATCTCGCAGCCACTGCAAACACTGTCGAAGACTTTACGCCACAATCTATACTTCGTTCAATACCGGTCGTCCTTAATTCTCTCTCACCATCGCCAGAGGTGTTAAGCGTCACGATGGAGATGGCAGCAGCACGAGCCTCAAGGCCGTCTTTACCAAAGCGACCTTCGCCCCAAGTGCATGCTGGTCCATTGCCTCGACAAGCTTCAGCAGAAATGCAGACTGGGGCTACCGATAATAACACTGACAAGATCCGCGAGATTCACAGCGAGCCCGTGTCTCATCTTGCTCTTCGAGAATCAAGCGCTCAACGTGAGGTTCTGAGCCTGGCTAAACCAGATATATTTGGTCATACGCCCTCAATGCATCCACAGATACCAGAAGGACTTGTGCATCAGCGCCAGACTGGTAACTTAAGGGCCCGCCATGTGTCCCATGATACTGCTCTACCGAGTGCTACTGGACCTTCCCGGAGCGAGGAGGCTCCTCAAGCAGTCCCCCGTTTTCTTTATATCAAGTTTAGGCTTATGACCACGACCTCAGATGCAGACCTTGCAGAGTTTATCCACCTTATCAGAGCCCATGCAGGATGCACGGACATGGATTTTTTAGATTGTGTCAAGCGATACTTGACGAAGAAAGATGTTCTCCGCAAGCTAGAACAGCGTCCAGACTATCTAGATCTGATACTAGATCAGGCGACTGCACCAAGCACAGCGATCGCGTTACACCAAGCGTTGGTCCATGCTCTTAAAACCCTGGACGCTGAAAGAATTACAGTACAGCAGCTAGCAAGTCGAGTCCATAATCTCGATGACGAATTCTCTATCAAATATCCGAGACCTGCCGAAACCGGAGAAGATGCCCTGGCAAGCCAGAAGAAGCCAATGCTAGAATCTCAGCTTGTTGCCGATAACGGGAATGCCGAGACACATGACGGACCGTTGCCAGCATCTAAAGCCGCTGTTCTCGGAGACGAGGGTTTGAGCAAGATGGCTTCATCAATCGATGCAGGGCCTACGGAGCCATCCAAGGCTACTCCAAGACCCAAGAAAGAGAAAGACACACAAAGAAACGAACCTTCAGCCACTATGGACACTGGTAAGTGTCCACACAGAGTCTTAGCAAGTGACCAGATTGCTGAGCAAGGCCCTGCTATTTGCCATCCTGATGGGCCTCCACAAATCTCCAGGCCCACAGCTACTATCAACACTGCCCATCGGAGCTCCGTTCTCAATCGGGCCTTAGCAGTGCCCAACAATCGTTCCATCGCCGCACTGACTTCCACAGGCGACGGAAAGTATACCCTGATGATGAGATCCCGGGTTGGGGGAATGGGACAGGGCGAGATTTACCCACGCTGCGATAGATGCAGAAGACAAGATTTAGAATGCATGTCATTTAGAGCAGAGAACCAGCGCCCACGCGTCAGATGTCTCGGGTGTAACAACTCTCATTCGAATTGTACCTGGTTTGATGTGACCAGCGAGGAGATCAAGTGGCTCAATAATAGTCGGCAGGACGAAACCGAAGAGGGTGCAAGGGTCGAGGCATCCGTCGCTGTATCCCAGGATGCTACATCAAGTGGAGATGCTCCGGGCAATAATGATGAGAACACGCAGACGACTAGCGTTGCTCCAGCTCCTCTACCCGCGATGACGAATGAAGAGCACCAAAATTCTTCAACTCCTGCTCTGCGTCCAAACCTTCCCAACACCGACAAGGACTACACCGCTGAGATGAAGAAGCGCGCCTCAAAACCGAAACGCTTCGAGGAAATGCCCCTACGCTGCGATCGGTGCAGGAGGTATGGTTGGTCGTGTGCAGCATACACTGGTAAATGCTTTGACTGTGCCAGGAATGGGAAATCTTGTACCTGGACGAACCGCAACTCGGAAGAGATCCGGTCGCTGAATGACACTGTGACCCACGATGGGGAGGATGAGGATGATGATATTGAGGTGTTGAAGGAGGTAATAGTTCTGGATTAGAAGATAAGATTGGAGTGTTAGGGACTGAAGGTGGGAAATGGTTCCAAAGGCGTCTGCTTTTCACCAGATTTGTGTACTGTTACTTTGACTGGGAGTCCTTTTGGACAGTGTAACATATTATCAGTCACTGTATGGCCTGTTCTGGTTATTTTGCAAACTCATGGGTGACTCCGTAGATCCCAACCGATTGCTCTCGACGCCTGACATTACACTACTGTGTGCCCCTTTCATGTTTTGCCTAGCCTCAAGATCAAGACATACCCCCGATTATATCCACCACTCCACATGACCCTATGCAATGGCCGCGGTCAATTTCCAATCGCCATCTAGGAACAAACGAGCTCCTCCTGGTCAACGCATTCACCATTTCACCCTACCCTACGCACTAGCCGCATTCAAATTCCAACCGCCCTCCAAAAAAAGCCTGGAATTCTCCATGCCCAGTACCTGGAATACCAATCCGAATATTTATTTAACTCAAGATCCTCCGGATCAAGCAAAAATCACATTAATCTAGTCCAAGAGCGGCGTCACTGAGCCATCTCCATCCCACAATGACTCGTAACTCGGTAAATCCTCCATCACAATATATCATGTGTCTATGGACGCTATATCTCACATTCGGGCAAGTTACTCTTCTCCGAGGGGTGAATACGATGACCTGTAGTCTTGCCTTTCTGAGCACAGGGAGGACGATGGGCCAATCGACTAATGACGACCCACCGCTAATTGGAGGCGAAGCTACGCCCGATAGCCGTTCGAAGGGTACCTGCACGAGGCACTAGGCAATCAACTGTTCCTGGATCCGGGCTGAAGAAAGTATGGAAAGGTGTGGGTGATTGGCGTATTGCCTGAAACGGAGCCTGCCTACTTTCGAGGGCTGTAAAACTAGCAAGAGAAACTTACCGAATCGTCATGTTCAATACGTGCGCAAATTTATCAACATAAGAAACAGCCGATCCTTAGAAGATGCTCTACCATTTAAGGGTACACAGAAAGCACTTTTGAAAGATAAAATAGGACACAAAGCGGAATTCCTCAGCATAGAGCTAACAGCTCATCTAAAGTACCTCCTTCTCACATTACCCCTCGCAGAAAAACTCTCAGGACCCATCTGGATCTTTCTAAAGCAGCAGTAAAAGGTCGATATGCTATTGATACCTTCCGCTCGGGTGCGAAACGTATCGCCGTCGCTGCTGTACCTGGACGGGGCGGTTGATGTAGCAATCCTCCGCACCACCGCCCCCAAGGACCATTCTCTCCGCCGCCTGCTGTTCATATTGCTTCGACAGGTTCCGGAGATCATCGATCTGACTCTATGCCGAGTCAGCAAGACTACCCGTAACAGCTCCGGGAGGAAGAACCGACCTTGGTCAATGTCCGCCCAGCCGTCACCAAGTAACCCTCACGTCCCTGATAGGAGTACGGTCTCACCGCAGCGTAGGGCCCGAGGTAGAAGTGTATATGGCTGAAGATTATGTGGCGGGAGATTCCGTAGCCGGGGACGAAGTAGGATCCATCGCCGGGGCTTTGGGAAGACGTATTGCTGTAGATGGAAGACATGGTACGGATGAAGGAAATAAGAAATCGGAAGGAAACGCTATGGAAATAGGACAGGAGAGATGCTGAGGATTGGTTGATGCGGGAGGAGACGGGCTGTTGAAGCTTTGCAACTCATCTTTCTTATAATTGAAGATGGTGAGGCGAGCTGAAATTGATCTCAGCAATCTTTGTGCCTGTTACACTCCTTCAGCTGTTCTTTCCGCGGATATTCGCTGTCGGCATATAGTATAGTGAGTTGAATGAATTGCAAAGATGGTCTTCGTGGAGGTTATGGCGGAAGACTAGCGACTTCTCGCTTATCAACCGATTGGCAGCCTTGTTCGAAGTTATTCCGCCTCACTTGGCCTACGACACATATCCATCCTACCAAGAGTTCGGAAATAGGCTATAGTATAGCAAGATCAAAGACGAAACTTACTTCAAGGTTAGAAGCCCACGCGATCTCCCGAGCTGAGCGGGATTTGCGGGATCTGTAAGTGGTACCGAAATGCACTACCATGCCGCACGCCCCAGCTGAAAGAAAGAAACCTCGAGTACTGGGGCCTGTTAGGTCGAGGTACATTCGGATTGCTTGTTACGGTCTGGATGCCTTGCGTAATAGCTGCATAAATATATGTAAGAGGATCCCCACAGAACCAGCTTAACCTGAAAACACCATCCCTTGGTGACGGTACCTGCTAACTTGTATTAGATAGCGATGCACATGCACTCGCATCATAGACAAAACTCTTTGCTGTCGATCGGCATTTTACCCTCTGCAAGGACAGCAGAGACATGCGTCAAGCACATGTCTTCCACACAGAACACCGAATAATCTGAGGCTTTCTACTCCACGGTAAACCAGACACCGTCCAGATCCTAGATCCTAGATCGTCGACATTGGGGTTCAGCTACCATGTACTACAGCTAGATATGCAGAGATTTGTTATCTCCCAGGGTCGCCTCGTACACTGTCATGCCTTGCCAAAGGTATGTCGCCAACAGGAGTCAGTGTTGCCGAGAGAAGAACTCGACAGTCATAGGCAGCTGTGTCGACTTATCTTTGAGTGGGCTGGACCTCCGATATCTGCAAGGCACTCGAAGACTCGCACATAATGAGTGTGCCCGTCATCGTAGGTCCCGAAGGAGGAAGCGAATGGTAGACCCTTGAAGCCAGCTTTTGGACGTGCTTAAATCTTAGCCGACTACCCAATGATCGTACATTACAACATCAGAAGAAAGACCTATGAGTAGAACAAGCATCTGGGGACCAGTGGAGCTGTCCGCAGCGAGTAACGGCCGCTCCGTTACGGTTTTCGGGATGACCGAGATAAGTTCGACGAGTCAAAGACTGGCTGCTGTTTACGGCTGGTTCAAGCTTTGTTGTGGACTGCGTTACAAGCAGCCTCGGCCTTGTGTCTATGTCGCTGTAGTGATCTACCCTGGCAGGGCTTCATTGGTGACAACGAAGATCATTAGTAAACTGGATATTTCGACAGCCTTAGCACGGTGAAAGTCCATAACGGAACTAATGGTCACACAGGTGACGACCAGGCGAATAGTATAGGGGTCCTCGACTCGACAATAATGGCGTGCAGGGCGATTCAGCAACTGGACTACTTCTACCGTCTCCAGGGTCCTAACGTCTCTGTAGCAGCATGATTGGACTCCCAGGAGCCCTACTGCAATTGGAGATCAGCTAAGTATCTCGTGATTCATCAGCTTCTCAAGGCTACCGTGACAGGGAATGTCAGCTTTGCGATATCGGAGGATTCCAGACCCTTGGTTAAGTATGCTCCACTGCTCACCGCCTTCAAAGGCTTTCAACGGATCGTTGTTAGCTGCAGACAGATTGCAAAGCTTGAGCCTGAGAGGTCACTTTGATTCTTCAACGCAGGACTGCTCTATTGTGTTATCGTTTCAGTACTTACCAGGGCGTTCTAATTACAAGAAGCATTCGTCAAGCATCGTTTCAACCGTGAACCCTCCTCAATGAGCTTGCCTCACTCTGGTGGCTGATATGGCTTCACCAGCATCTCGCTGAAACTGTGATCACGCAGTCAAGTCAGCAACCGTGTAAAATCCACACAGACCGGTGAAGCGTGGGCCGAGAGCGCTTACCTCTCCAACTTCTCCTTTCCTCGGACCTCTTCAACAAGCAAAGGCATCTTGACCACGTGGAACTCGTCATACAGTTCCTCGATCTGTTCCAAGTACTTCTTTTGCATCTTCCTCCTTGCGTTGCACTGCTCGCACGCATTGCTTTTCTTCGGGAACAAAAGCTGATTAACGACTATCGCATGAGTGTCAATTTCGTACGACGTCAATTCCTGGATCATCCTCTCTGTCTCATACAGCGACAGGAACTCGGGTATACAGACGCATACGAACGTGGTCATATCTGGGTTCTTGAACTGTGTATTGACCTCGCCGATCGTCGCCTGCAGGTCCTCCATCTTCCTCAGTACTTCATCGAGATTCTGGCCGCCTGGTAGGCCACCCCGAGCGCCAATCACAGAGTTCAGCATAGGACCGAATTGCTTGGATAGCTGTGAAATTTTGTCGAGAGCTTTCTCAAGAACAGTAGGGAACTGTAGAAAGCGGAGGGTATGGCCCGTAGGTGCGGTATCGAATATGATGACTTCGTAGCTGAGTGACTTGACCTGCTTCAGCACCTCGGCGAATGACATAGCCTCATCCACACCAGGTATCTGCCGTGGCTGATCAGTACATCTTCAACTCTGCCGTCAAGTTCTTCTTGAGACCCACACTAAAAGCCAAGTCCTGCATCATACTCCCCATACCCCCCATCTGCGCCATCGCCTCTTCGGCGCCTTCTCCTCCCTCCTTCAATAGATCCTGTATACTCCCATTGGGATCAATCTCCATGGCACTCAGATTCGTGAACCCATCAACCAGCCTCGCCTCCTTGCCGAACTTCTGGCTAAAGGCATCGCTGAGATTGTGTGCTGGGTCCGTGGAGATCAGTAAAACTGATTTACGCGCTTTGGCGAGCTGGATTGCGAGAGAGCAGGAGGTCGTGGTCTTGCCTACTCCGCCTTTGCCGCCGACGAAGATCCAGCGGAGGGATTTCTGGTTGATTATGGCTTCGAGTGTGGGTGCGAGATTGTCATCGTCGGCGTTGACGGTTGCAGACATGGCGCGAGGTTTTTGCTGATTAGACTGGGCGGAATGGAGCCTGCACTCTTGCGGATAATGGATGAGGAGTACTCAAGGAATTTCACTGGTTACTGATGATGAATTGGCTTCACTCCCTCCTGGCAAATACTTATGGAAAACTCAACGGTAATATGATCAAGGGTAATGTAGCGACAAGATACGGTAGGTATCGAATCTTGAGCAAGTGTTCTGTCACTCTGTGACGTACTTGACTGGTCGCTAGTGATGCTATATTACGGTAAAATGCGCGGACTTACCGTATTACGGTAAAATAGAAGGTTTTGCCTCGTAGCACGTAAAACGCGCTAGACTCGATCTGAAAAGCCCTAACCCTAGTACGCTAGTTGATTCAGGTTAGCGTCTACCCAGGTCTTCACCAGGGTTGCATGAAAATACTGTTTTCTGGCATTTAGAAGCTTCGGTAGTCATCTATCTACGCATATATCTATATATCTGAGATATATCAGGGGAATCAGGTTGTTCTTATCGATTTCTGGTGGTATTTGCTCCTAAAACAGAGGGATATCTCATGATTCTCGTAGATCTGACTTATTTCGCCATGAAGTCTGCCCGGTAAATGATCACTTTACATATCATCCTGGGGATTTCGATGAGAAACAGCCAAATCTCCATGAAAAACACACCAAAAAAAGCCGGGATTTCTCTATTATCTCCTTCTCTACTAATAGAAGCTTCAGGCATCGCAAAGGAGGCAGTAAACCTCTATAATCATTGCATATTTGAGGTCGCCGGGCATCAAATATATGCCTATTAATAGGGCCCCCCCTACTAGCGCATTTTACGCTTTTACCGTAAAATGGAAATCATTTTACCGGTAAAACGACGCTAGCGGTAAAATCCTTTAGCATCACTACTGGTCGCGCCTTGAACTGCGCTTGCTCAGGCGACCAACATCGCCGCGGGGCCTAGGCTCGAGACCCCGGATAGAGGGGCACTCTACACACTTTGAGCTCCAGGAGCCGTATCTTCAGCCTCGAGGTCAGAATCCCTGATCAGATGGCCACAAGACTCTCTACTTCCTCTCTACTTCCTCCACCCTCTCGGCCCAATGCCTGAAACCGCCGACGCCATCACTTCACCCATTCGCGCTTCCGCCCCTCCCCCTCGCGACCCCATAACCTGCCATGTCCTCGACCTCACCACCGGCGTCCCCGCACCACACCTCTCCGTCTCCCTAACGCTAATCAAGCCCTTCGGACCCTCCGCGCCCATGACAGCATTCACCAACAGTGATGGCCGCATCAACAACTGGAGCACTGCGGAAGGTCCGTCTTTGGCCGAGATCTTCTCGACCTTGACGGAGCATGATGGGGGCAGAATGACTTGGAGTTTGAGGTTCGATACGGGCGCTTACTATGGGGAGGATAAGACCTTCTTTCCGGAGGTGGACGTTACGTTCACGGTTGAGGCGAGGGGAGGGGGGATTCCGCATTATCATGTGCCGTTGCTGTTGGGGCCTTATAGTTATACGACTTATCGTGGGAGCTAGACATGCGGCCTGAAAGAACTGGAGCTTTGGAAGAGGCGATGGAGTTAAGACTGGAGCCTTCGAAGAGGCTATCCGGGCGTAAAGAGCGGGACGAGATTCGAAAGACGCAAAAGCTCAATTCCTCACAGCATGATCAACTTCCAAGTCGCAGGACACATTGAACCTAGCGCGGCTAGATTTGTCACATCTTCGGAATGGATAGTAACGGATGACAAGCCTTGGATTCACAATATAAGTACGTCGAAAGCGCACTGCCCTCGAGATAAACAAGCACAGGGCTGCATTTAGGCCAGATTTACTACGAGCTAGACGTTTCCAGGAGAATGTTGTACGGTTTTCATTCAGTTGAGCAGCATTATCACGAACGAGGAGCAAATACAAAAATCGTTATTGTGCGGGTTCCTACAGCCTTCGTCTTTTCCAAAATCTCGTGTCAGGGCACTGTTCTTTACGTCTCTATGAGCATATGCAAGGCAACATGTACGAAGCGCTTCTACTTGTGGGCTCCGATTGTCCGTTGCATACATTTGGTCCGTTGCACACAAAATCTTTCACAGCGACTCCAAAGCCATCCGTTGCCCTGTCAACGGCACAGATCCAAAGACCAAAGGCTTGCTGGATACTGCTCCAGCGCCAGGCAGCCCCAGGTCCATCGAATATTACACCATCTGATCGACCGAATGCAATCAGATTGCAATGCCAGCAGCAGGACCCAGTAGCCAAATTGCTCTTGAAGAATCGGAGCCTCCCTCAGCAAGACATCGTTAGGTCCTCCTTGCTATCTAACATTCTCCATTCATAGTCCCAACTTGGGTTTTGAGCTGTCATCACCATCAAACTTCGAAGGGTCAAGTATTTGGCACCAGATAGTAAAAGCATGTGAAAGGCATGGCTAGCGCTGGTATATGAGCCTTTCCTGAACAGTGTAAGTGGAATCACAAGCTTACATTAACCACAGAACTCAGCAGCTGTGCATTCGGATTGTTCAAGCTTCTGGTCTTACGGTGAGATGGTCAAGACAAGGCCAGCATTCACGGGTGGATTTGGTAGTGTTGTAAGCAAGAGATAGATCTGCGGAGACGTGTGGCCTGTCCTGGTCCATGTGTTCATCGTGCCTTAGATCTCAGGATCACAGGCGGGTAAAGCCGCTAGATAGAGTTTGACATAATCCACACTTCTTTGGTTCCTTTAACCTTGCGCATTCCGGTTCCAAACATTTTCAATTGAATGATTTATGTTCGCATGGGCCGAGGTTATAATGACGTGGGAGGGTGCACTTAGATATAATCTCAATGTCTGATACAGACCCTTTACTCGACTTCAACCCCACCTTTGACTCGACACCATCCGATTCGTAAGGTAGACACACATTCGTACTGCAAGGCCGCCACAAATCGCGTGTTATCGAACGTGCAAGCTCTTAGTCTCCCTTTCAGAACACTTGATCAGCGTGTGGAATCTGCCCGAACCTCGACATAATCATACCTGAAGGATTCAACACTCAGGATTCGCCATCAACGCCACCATCACAAATCGTAGGGGCCTGCAGGAGCCTCTCAGGAATCTGGCACTATTATTTTGGATCTAAGTACGTATCACAGTGGTAACGACACGGCTCCACAACGCATATACCACATCAGAAATCGGTCGTTACGTCGATCAGGTGCCGCGAGATCCAAACCAAGCAAACAAGACGGGCCAACCCTGGAAGCGAAGTCCCAAATACCATCATGGCTTCAGGCTTCGATGACGAAGAGCTTTCTATGTCCCTTTCCAGCTCTGTGGATAAGCGCACCCAGCCTCAACGACCTGAACCACCCCGGCCGGCGAAACCAGCAAATAATACCCACCGCTCGGACAGTACTACCAGTGAGCTTCCCAGTGGTGGTAGGGCAGGACAGCGTATAGGACAGTATGCCCTCAAGAAAACCCTTGGCGAGGGCTCATTCGGCAAAGTCAAGCTTGCGGTACACCGAGTGAGTGGTCAAGAGGTGGCTTTGAAAATCATATCTCGCAAGAAGCTCATATCGCGGGACATGGCTGGCAGGGTCGAAAGAGAAATACAGTATCTGCAGCTTCTGCGACATCCCCATATCATTAAGCTGTGAGTAGTTGCCATACTGTTCGCGACGAAACGTGTAGGTACTAATATTCATCCAGGTATACTGTAATCACAACACCTCAGGAGATAATAATGGTACTTGAGTACGCAGGCAATGAATTGTTCGACTACCTAGTCAAGAATGGGAAGATGAACGAAGCGAAAGCCCGGCGCTTCTTCCAGCAAATCGTTAGTGCAGTGGAGTACTGTCACCGACACAAGATTGTGCATAGAGACTTGAAGCCCGAGAATTTACTGCTCGATAGCGACCTAAACGTCAAAATCGCGGATTTCGGTCTCAGTAACATCATGACCGATGGTAATTTCCTCAAGACAAGCTGTGGTAGCCCCAATTATGCGGCTCCGGAGGTCATCTCTGGCAAGCTTTATGCCGGACCAGAAGTAGACGTTTGGAGCTGTGGTGTCATTCTATACGTTCTGCTTGTTGGTCGGCTCCCATTTGACGACGAATTTATTCCTGCGTTGTTCAAGAAGATCAATGCTGGCAACTATTACACGCCTCCCTATCTGAGCTCCGGTGCTAAGCATCTTATCCACAAGATGTTAAAGGTAAACCCAGTACAGCGCCTGACGATCCAAGACATCCGTGCAGATCCTTGGTTCAATGAAGATCTCGAAGACTATCTCAAGCAGCCAGTGGAGGAGTTCATCGATACCGGCGTGGATCCAAACAAAGCAATCGATCCTCGAAAATTAGCGCCAGGGAAGCCACCCGCCGTTCAGGAGCAGATTCACCAGTCTGTGGTTGGGAAACTGGGTCAGACCATGGGCTACGCCAAAGATGATGTTCAAGACGCGCTGGGCAAGGACGAGCCGAATGCTATCAAGGATGCCTATCTGATTGTCAGAGAAAATCAGATTATGCAGAACAACCGTAAGTCACTCTTCTATCGCTCAAAGCTGTGGGGCTGCAGGGTACAGCAGCCTCGATATTTATCAATCTTCGTGAGCTATAACCCTACTGACACGTACAATCAGCAAACCTCACGACAGCGAACAATGTACAACCGTTCTTAGCTACGTCGCCACCACCACTATGGACCACAAAAATGCCGCGAACTCCACAATTGAGAGCATTCCCGCTTGCTGAAGTCGCACAGGCTCACGCCGACGACTTGACGGCAGCTCACGACGCTCAGAGACAAAGCCAGGACCAATCCCAGGGTGAGGACAATCAACATAATCAGGCCAATTACAGACCATTGGCAGACACACCGCAGCCAGACGGTTACATCAGCAAAGTAGGCATTCTGACCAGCAGTCTGCCTTACTATCATGACCTAGTCATGAAAGCTCGGAGAGAAGAGCAAAAACGGAAGAAAGAGGCTCGCCTCAGGAAGCAGCAGGAAAACGGAGAGCCAATGGAGCCGCATGAAGCCGAATACTTCAAGAAGTTGTCATTGGAGCCGTCTGCAAACAAAGACGAGTCAGACCAAGCGTACCCTAATCTTCAAAACCTCAAACAACATTCGAAGTCCACCTTACGTCTCAACAACATCCTCGCCAAAGCTTCGGAGCATCCCGAAGCCACTGTCCAGGCAAACAATAAAAAAGCCCGCCATACGAAGTGGCAGTTTGGCATAAGAAGCCGAAACCAGCCCCTGGATGCCATGCTGTGTATCTATAAAGCACTGAAGGCACACGGAGCGCAGTGGCATGTCATGCCACCCAAGCTGGACCCTAGAGAAGGACCAGGCCCATATCCCGTTCACGTCGCCGGCGCCACCCATATCGCCGACTCTCAACTCTCCGAAAGCCCTGAGAAGGACAAGAAATCACAATACATCTCCAACAGGGATACTGCGCCCAACCCATCTTTGGACCCAGACTATCATCAACCCCAGCCACATCCCGGCCACGACCTCTCTGAATCCTCCGATGACGAAGATGTCGACCCTACCATCATCCCCCCGGCCTACATTCCCAAAGACCCCTGGTGCATCCACGTTCGCTGGCTCAAAGAGGGCATGCATCCACCCGGCACGGTGCACGCCCACTCCGCGAACAGCAGCCGCGTCGATATCAACCACGACGAAGCAGCCGGTCGCCGAAGCAGCATCATTGGCAGCTTGGCCTCGGCCGCCGGCTCCGCCATTTCCTTCGGCACTGGCACGCAGATCTCCGTACATGCTGGGTCCTCGATGATGTCAGGGTCGTCCAATCCAGCAGAGCACGCGTGTTTCGTTTACATGGACGTTCAGCTCTACCAGCTGGAGACAGACACATACCTAGTGGACTTCAAGTGTGCAGGGTATGAATCAGTGAAGGAGGTCTCGGATGCGGTGAATGCGGCGGAAACGAAGCTCGTGGGAAGTGGGTTCAGGGTGGGCGACAAGGACGTCACCAGCCCGCAGCCGTTCTTGGATTTGACGAACAAGCTTGTGATCCATCTTGCGAGGGGATAGGGATCGAGGGGCTCAGGTAGATGCAATTTTGTCCTGCGGTACAGCGAGGCGCTTTCTAGGAGATGGATGACTTATGGATAGCATTGGCAAGACGGAAATCTTCTTATACTTGCATTACGAAAGGTGAAAGCATGTGTCAAGAGAGGGATAGAAATGGTCGACAAGTAGGCACAAAATGTATACTCTACCTATTCTAAACCTCAACGTTCCAACGCATGATGTCAATTGATGAATCTGGTATTTGCAGCCAATGACGAAACCCATCTAAATTGATGTCTGTTGATCATCAGCCCAGCTACAACAGTGTCGTGGAGGACCTCCGTTTAAACTAAATTCAGTTCCTCTGGAAATCTGGAAGCTCTGCCGTGGCCCATGCGACAAGTGGCAAGCGTAGAGTTACTGCAAGCCATGCACGGTGATCGGCTGGATGTGCTTCCTCTTTGGGCCCTTGGCGCTGGTCCTTTGCTTCATTTCACTAAAGCCGTACGTGAGAGGAGCGTTTCCGATTACAGACGACTGCCTCTGATTCGGTGAACTGGCCCTGGCTCTGCCTGTCTCCATGGGCCCGTCTGGTCGTCACAAGCGTCATTCTGATGGATTGCGCCAATGAACAAGTAATGCCTGCTGCTTGTTCCGGGGCCGGTTGTCCCCAAGATTAGAGTGGCACTACAAGGCTAACCCTATCGGTCTTGCGCGTTGCTCGAGCCTTTTTGCCCAGGTTTTGATGTCACCGCCGAGCCGGTACTCTACCTAGGCTCGCTTCCCATCGTCGTCGCTCGTTCCTCAACGGTCGACCAAAGAAGAACCTGAAGCGGGAAGCGGCACCTCCTATTCTCAACACCCTCGAACACATCACGAATCTAATGTATTCAGAGCTTTTGCTATGCGACACTAATGGAACCTGAGTTCGCGTCCTCGCCCCCGACTTCGAAATCTCTGCATTTAGACACCGACATCTGTTCAAACACCTCGTTCAATCGCCCTACATTTTCGCGCCTAGAGCGCAGAAGGACCTTATCGATTTTACCGAACCAAGCGCGGAGGCCTAGACGGTCGATCTTCCGAGAGATAGACGTGGATGGGACGGTGGAGAAGAGGCGAGACTCAATCTATCCTGCGTCGGCCATGCCGATAGACATGATGGAAGGGGACTACTATTCATTCGATGGACATGGCTCGCGACAGGAGAAGGGCTCACCAACTCCTTATCTTGAGGAAGAGACAGAATTAGTGCTGCCACGAAGGTCGCCGATACTGTTCCGGTTATCCTTTTTGGCATTCATGATGCTGGTCTCAATACCGTTGTTATTCGACATGCCATTGATTGGCAAGCCTGGAGCAAGCATTATTGGAGCAACAGCAGGTGTGACAAGGGGATCAGACGCCGGCGGCACATCAACCAGGACTGCATTGATTGCTAAGAGATCGGATACTTCTACGGATGTCTGTAATCGATGGGCTCATGCGAGCGCGTTGGTCAACGGCACTATATATGTATACGGAGGCCATGCTACAACACAGCAAGATCAAGGCGCAACGAATAGTTGGACAAACGACTTCTTCACGATGGATGTGACCAAGAATTTCGATATCTCCAAGCCCGCGCTGAAAGGCCTTTCTCAGCCCTCTGGCCCTCCAGCCGTTGCAAATCATTACCTATGGCAGTCGTACGACACGTTGTACTTGTACGGTGGTCTAGTCTCCGATAGTCCCCGTGCATTCCCTCAACCATACTCGCTATGGGCCTACGATATAGCTAGCTCTCAATGGACCGAACATAGCAATCCGAAGACCTCCTCAGGAAACAATAGTGACCCTGGCAATCAGCCTGTGCAGCAAGCGGCAGAAGGAGCTGGCGTCAGCGTACCCGAGCTTGGGCGAGGCTACTATTTCGCCGGCCATCTTGATCCATACACTACTCCTGGATGGCCTCTACCCATTCCGCGACAGTATCTCAAATCTATGATCGAGTATACATTCCCAGGTCATCAAAATAATGGAGTCCAGAGCTTGAGCGGTGGGCAGAAGGCTGGAAGTGACGGCGTCTGGCGCAATATCACACAAGGTGGTATCCAGGATACCAATACTTTTACCATCCGAGCCGACAGTGCCTTGGTCCACGTACCCGGTTTCGGTGATCAAGGCATCCTGCTGAGTCTAGGAGGTGGTACCAATCAATCATTCGTAAGGTTCCCTTAGATGATTGAGGTCTCTTCTAGTCGAACCCTCTGGCTAATATAGTACATCTTTCTAGTCTCAAATGAATGTAATCGACGTCTACGACATCGCAACTTCAACCTGGTACAAACAATCCACCAGCGGCAGCTACCCCGTCCTGCGCGTCAACCCTTGCGCGGTCGCCGCCTCCGCTCCCGACGGCTCGTCCACCAACATCTATATGTACGGCGGCCAGAACCTAATCCCCTACCTGAACCAGACGCAATATTCCGACATGTGGATCTTGACCGTTCCATCCTTCACCTGGGTCCAAGTCGACACCACCCATCAATCGGTCCCCCCTGCCCGCGTGGGCCACACCTGCAACCTCTACGACGGCCAAATCATCGTCATCGGCGGCTACAACACCAACAACGCCAACCAGCTCGGCTGCGACACCGGCTTCTACGTCTTCGATGCCACCAACCTCACCTGGAACAACAACTTCAAAGCCCTCACCGGCGGCACCCCCCCGGAGAACCCGCAGAACCAGCAACAAGCCCAGCAAAAGGACGTGCAAGGCCTCTCCGGCTCCTATGGCTACCAAGTCCCCGGCGCCGTGCAGCAGGTCATCGGTGGCAACGGCCAAGGCGGCGCCACCATCACCGCCCCCGTCATGACCGCCTCCGCCGGGCCCCTCGCCACGGGCAAGGCAATCACCTACACCATCCAAGGCACCTATACCATCACCGGCGCCAACGGCGCCGTCGTCACCGAAACGGGCTCCACCTCCTCCACCATCAAGCCCTCCCACAGCGGCCCTTCAGGCCCCAACATCGGCGCCATCGTCGGCGGCGTGCTCGCCGGCTTCTTCTTCATTCTAGCCTGCTACCTCGGTTTCTGCGCGTGGGTCTATCGGCGACAGTTGGCGCTGTACAAGGACCACGTCGCAAGGACGCAGCGCGCCGCCGCCGCAGGGGGTATTGGCGAGAAAGCCGCGTTCTTGGGCGGGGAGACGACGAGCAAGGATAGTTCGAGCGCGAGACGCTGGCAGACGGATCAGAGCAGTGGCGTGGGGAGTGGGCCGGGGGGGAGTGGCTACACGGCCAGTGGGGCCAGTAACGGGGTGCCGCCTATGCCGGCGTTGGCGGGGCCGGTGGGAGGGAATAGCACGGCGAATAGCAGTACGGAGGATTTGGGGAGGGGGATGGAGCCGACGTTTGTGGGGGTGTTGTTGAATCCGAGGAGGAGCTTGAGGATCGTCAATAGGGATTGAGGTGGTGAGGAAGAGTGAGTGTACATGATACTCCCCAGGGGGCTTGGAAGAGAGCTGCTATAGATGTGGATCGGCGAAGGTCTGACGTCGCGAGCGGTGAGGAGAGGTTGGAAAGACACACTACTTTCGTTTGGGCGTCGAGATACCAATTCTGTTGTTGTGCTTCCAACAACGGGATATCTCTTAGGGTGGGCGGTTATGATTGCGTATTCAAGGTTTTTTTCTTTTGGCACAGTACATAGGTGGCCACTATGAAATGAAGGCACACACACGAAAGAAGCCTGGAAACGATATTTCGGATAGGTTAGCTTAGTATATGAGATGGTTGCCTATTTATTGTCTGAACGCCTGGCTGAAATGAGATGTCATAGTTGCATTTCTTTACGATCTGAAACACTTGTGATGAGATAGTTGCTATAACTCGTGATGAACCCCATCGTCGAAACGGCAGAGCATCAAGGTATACCCTTCAAAGGCAGCCGAAAACCTTTTCGTCACAGGCTGCGAACGCAAATCCGCACCTACCCACTGATGGGATCCTCTGCGGAGAGGTGACAAAGAGCATTATCATGCATTCAGAACATACAACGCCCACCAGCAGCTCGCCGGACGAAGCACATTCACGAACGAAAATTACCAGGAACGATTACGCAGGCCGGCCGAGCTGGGGTTGTGGGTTACATGCTGTCGTCGATGGGGAGGGTGGCTAGCGTTGTTTTGGGAAGGCATGGTGAGGACGGCATGTAACTGTTAGATGCGGAAAGCAGGACGATTAGGAAGGTCTTGGGGTAGAACAGATGTTACTGTAGGATGGACTTTAGTGCAAGATGACGAGCGGGTGAGGTTCTGGACTTGGGTAAGGATAATTGAATGATGGGGAGATTATATTGAGCGACTGTAAGGTCTATGATTGTTGAGTTTATCTTTGTGTTTGGACCATGGTTTATGGGCGCTTGATGGGGTGTTTCCTTGCAAGCCACCTGACGCAGCCAGGGCCATGATTGTGATTAAGATGAGGCTTGAGTGAGACTTTGAAATTCAAGGCAGCGTTGACGATTACTCATGGTGTAAAAGATGTTCGTGATATTTTGGCGACAAGTGGCTAGGCGTAACAGAAGACCATAAGGGGGAAAGAAGCATGACTCGTCAGGATGTGGTGCACTATTACTTGACACTTTCAGGAGGAGAATCTTTGATGAGAAGGCTATAGGCTGGTCGACTAGTAAGTCTGATAGCTAAAGAGAGAGAACATCCAAGTAATTTACTCACTTGGCATGGGTTCTAAGAAAAGGGTCTATAGATCGAGCCGGGTTAATGTTGAATCGATTGATCCCTGACTATCGAAAGGTGCACCATCCCAGAGTATGGGAGAGTTTCCCATCACTGGAAAGGTAAAGGCCAGATCCTTCGAGCTTCTCTAATTTTCTTGGTTCGATGACTGGGCAATCCTAAGCGGCACTGATCGCTGCTTGTAGGTACCATCATCCATAGTCACTATCAGCTAGGTCGAAAAGAACAGTCAGTACGGCAATTAGCCTGAAACACTGGGTCAAGCGTTGAGTGGCAGTCGTGTACTATCCATCGTTTTATTACTTCCTTCCATATTTTTAGGCTCCTTTTTTTCGTGGGAAGGATTGAGAAGGATGTCGGCAGGCGTAAGGCTGATGTCGATCATCATTGCTTGGCGGGGCACTCGCTTAAGGGGGAATTTGATGCTCAGGCCACCTCACAACGGCAATGCACGGAGCGCGTCACGCTGGGTTCGGTGTTTATATGTGTCCAGATATTCAATTACGGCTGCCTGATGATTAGATCGGATTGTATGCACTTCAATACCTATAAGAATCGCTGCATGTACCTCCGTACCTTCTGGGATCTGAATCCCAAGCTCGAGCAGCCATGCAATCCTCCCCCAGCATGCTGACCAAAGTAAGTGACTCAATACTGCTTATCAACTCTAGGCTTTATTAATCTGCCACTCAGTTCGAGTCCAAATCATCGAGAGCAAAAGGCATAGCCTTCCACCCAAAGCGGTCAGTACAGGATCCACAGCATGGGACACTTTCCACTGACTTGCGCCAGACCATGGATCCTCGTTTCCCTCCATTCCTCCACAATACAATTATGGGATTACCGAATGGGAACTCTAATAGATCGATTCGAGGAACATGATGGACCTGTGAGAGGCATCGACTTCCACAAGACCCAGCCGTTGTTCGTATCTGGGGGAGACGACTACAAGATCAAGGTCTGGTCATACCAGACTCGCAGGTGTCTCTTCACCCTCAATGGCCATCTTGACTATGTCAGAACTGTCTTCTTTCACCATGAGCTCCCTTGGATTTTGTCCAGCTCCGATGACCAGACAATCCGGATATGGAACTGGCAAAATCGATCATTGAGTGGGCGCCCCGACTAATCATACTCAATTGCACGCTGACCTTCAAATCCAGTCTGCACGATGACCGGCCACAACCACTATACCATGTGTGCACAATTCCACCCCAAGGATGATCTCATTGTATCAGCGTCGCTGGACCAGTCTGTGCGCGTATGGGATATCTCAGGGCTCCGGAAAAAGCACTCTGCACCTACGTCCATGACCTTCGAAGACCAGGTGGCACGCGGCAATTCCAACCAAGCAGATATGTTTGGTAATACCGATGCGGTGGTCAAGTTCGTCCTCGAGGGTCATGATCGAGGTGTGAACTGGGTTGCTTTTCACCCGACTTTACCATTAATTGTTTCGGCCGGAGATGATAGGCTCGTCAAGCTCTGGAGAATGAGTGGTAGGCATCAGATGCTTCCCCCATAGTCTCACGAAGCTAAATGCTCTGCAGAAACCAAAGCCTGGGAGGTTGACACCTGTCGAGGTCATTTCCAGAATACTTCTGCCTGCCTTTTCCACCCTCACCAAGATCTCATTCTGTCTGTCGGCGAAGACAAGACCATTCGCATATGGGACTTGAACAAGCGTACCTCTGTCCAATCATTCAAACGCGAGAACGACCGGTTTTGGGTCATCGCTGCCCATCCGGAAATCAATCTTTTTGCTGCTGGTCACGACAATGGTGTTATGGTTTTTAAGCTGGAGCGAGAACGGCCGGCTTCAGCAGTATATCAGAACCAGCTCTTCTACATAACTAAAGATAAGGGCGTCCGGTCCTTCGACTTTACCAAGAATGTCGAATCGCCACCGATGCTGTCTCTCAAGAAACTTGGCAGCCCTTGGATGCCACCACGGACCCTTTCTTATAACCCAGCCGAGCGCGGAATCTTAGTCACTTCGCCTGCAGACAACGGCACGTATGAGCTAGTGAATTTGCCGCGTGATGCTTCAGGAGCGGTCGAGCCCACAGACATAAAGCGTGGGCAGGGCAATTCAGCAATCTTCGTCGCTCGTAATCGGTTTGCTGTTTTCACACAGGCAACACAGCAGGTAGACATCAAAGATCTCACGAACGCGACCACGAAGACGATAAAACCTCCTCCTAGCACTACTGACATCTACTTTGGTGGTACAGGCTGTTTGCTAATGATCACACCTACGCAAGTTTCACTTTACGATATACAGCAGAAGAGGCAGCTCGCCGAACTTGCTGTGAATGGCGTCAAGTATGTTATCTGGTCGAGTGACGGTCTATATGCCGCTTTGCTGAGCAAGCATAATGTTACGATTGTCACGAAGTCTTTGGAGCAAGTGAGTACACTGCACGAAACTATCAGAATCAAATCTGCGGCATGGGATGATGCGGGCATTCTACTTTATTCCACTCTTAATCACATCAAATACACTCTGCTCAATGGGTATGTATTGAACGCAACTGAAGAGGCATTCAAATGCTGACTTGTTCAAAGGGACAATGGTATCGTAAGGACGCTGGACCAGACGGTGTACCTTGTCAGAGTCAAGGCGCGCAACGTCTACTGCCTGGATCGAGCCGCAAAACCTAAGGTCCTAGAGATTGATCCTACCGAGTACCGCTTCAAGATGGCCTTGGTGAAGAGGAACTACGAGGAGATGCTACAGATCATTAAGACTTCGAGCTTGGTTGGCCAAAGCATCATAGCTTATCTACAGAAGAAAGGCTATCCCGAAATTGCTCTTCAATTCGTACAAGATCCGCAGACACGGTTCGAGCTTGCCATTGAATGTGGCAACCTCGACGTGGCCGTGGAGACGGCAAAGCAGCTTGATCGACCCAAGCTGTGGACCCGACTTGGCACCGAAGCACTTTCACATGGGAATCATCAGATCGTTGAGATGGCCTACCAGAAACAGCGGAACTTCGATAAGCTGTCTTTTCTGTACCTTAGCACTGGCAATGGCGATAATCTTGCTCGGATGGCCAAAATTGCAGAGCATCGTGGAGACTTCACATCCCGGTTCCAGAATGCTCTGTACATAGGGGACGTCCAAAACCGTATCCAGATGTTCCAAGAGATCGATCTCTGTGAGTGTCAGTGCGATGAGAATCTGAAGGCCAGGACGGCTAATCTGTGTAGATCCCCTTGCCTACATGACTGCAAAGGCTCACGGCCTTGATGAAGAATGTCAAAATATTCTAGAGGCCAGCGGCTTGACTGAGGATCAAATCACTCTACCAACGATGGGAAAGCCTCTGCCGCCACCTAAGCCCGTCGTCCCAACTTACAAAACTAATTGGCCAGTGAAGGCTGCTTCGCATTCGTTCTTTGAGAAAGCTTTGCTTGGTGAGGTAGCTACGGAGGGTGATGAGATCCCGACTGCGAATGGCGTTGATCATGGCGATGTCGTGGAGGAAGAAGCTGCCATTCGCAATGGTCAATTAGGCGAAGCAGAAGACGAAGATGCAGCTGGCTGGGATATGGGTGATGACATCAATGTTGAAGTCGAACCAGATTTCGTCAACGTTGATAGCGCCGAAACTGGTCCTGGTAGCAGCGAAGCTGATCTCTGGTCTCGAAATTCTCCCATAGCAGCAGACCACGTCGCTGGTGGCTCGTTCGAGACAGCTATGCAACTCTTGAATCGTCAAGTCGGCGCCGTCAACTTCGCGCCTCTTAGGCCTCGCTTCCTGGAGATTTACCAAGCTACAAAGACTTATCTACCCGCCAGCGAAGGCCTGCCTCCACTGGTCAACTATGTTCGAAGGACAGTGGAAGAGACAGATTCTCGGAAGCTCCTGCCAATCATACCAAGGGATCTGGAAACGCTCGCAAGTACCGATCTGCAAGAAGGCTACGGTGCAATGAGATCGAACAAGCTTGACGATGGCTTGAAAACCTTCAAGCGGATACTCCATTCACTCCTCGCCAATGCCGTATCCTCCAAGTCACAGGTGGACGAAGCGAAGAAGCTTATCTCGACGGCAGCAGAGTATGCCACTGCGATGGGGCTTGAGCTTCAGAGGAGATCCTTACCTACCGAAGGCGAGGATAACTTGAAACGTAGCCTTGAGCTTTCCGCATATTTCACGATACCTAAACTGGAGGTGCCTCATCGTCAATTGGCGCTGATGGCTGCCATGAAGTTGGCATTCACCAACAAGAACTTTTCTTCGGCTTTGAGCTTTGCAAATCGGATGATCGCCAACGGCGGATCGGCCAAGTTGCTGGAGCAGGTATGGTCTCACATTGTAGCTTTGTGAGCTGGAAATTGAATATGCTGACATGGTACAGGCCAAGAAGATCAAGACGCAATGCGAGCGCAGCCCGCAAGACAAAATCGACATTGAATTTGATCAATTCGCAGAGTTTGATGTCTGCGCATCATCCTACACCCCCATCTATAGTGGTTCCCCTAGCACCACATGCCCATTCGACGGATCGAAACATCACTCACAGTACAAAGGAAAACTCTGTAGAGTATGCGAAGTATGTGAAATAGGCGCTCCAGCGAGCGGTATCCGATTGTTTGCTTCTTAGTCAGGAGAAGGGAGCAGTGGCGCATGAATTGCAAGGCATCATCTAAGTCTCCGGTCGCTATTCTATGGTTGAGCTCTAGTTGGCTCATCAAAATCAAGAAACTCTCAAATTGTTCAGTCCCACTTCTATGATCATACGCCGCTAATGACCAGCTGACCGAACCTCTGGGTTGCACGCTGTTCTATACTTTATCTCAAAGATTGAGCGTGCAACTTGGCGAGCCTGGTCCTGAAAGCGTGCTAAGTACTGCACTTTCCCTTGTACTGCTATGCTCTTTCCGAGTCCGATTAGCCAGTCAGTCATTACTCAAGCAGCATTACTGACATCGTTTCCCCCTCATTCGACCTGCTCATGACGACTATACCATATGCTCGAAATCATACGACCAACGCCGCCAACACCAACCCTCAATCCCAAGCATTGAGCGGAAATGCATGGTCGGTGAGCCTCGACATACTTATATCCTGGAGTTGGGGTAATATTGTCTCTCAAAGTCTGACAGATCTTACAGGAAGGAAGAGAACGGTATTTTCAACTACATTAGGCATATGCGGAAGTATGTCTTTGACGGCTGGAGGCGAAAAAAGAAACCGCAATCTCCTCACTAGCAAAAGATACTTTAGTAAATGACATGCATGGATTGAAGATCCACCTGTCAAGAGTGTGTGCCCAACTCTGAAGTTTCAGACCAATTCGTCTATCATCAGGGACCGCGACCGATCATTAAGACTAACAAAAAACCCTGACAAGCAATCCTATTCTAGTAGTACGCTAATTCCTGCGATCTTTGCCCCTACACCAGAAGCCACTGGTCTTAGGACCTCAATTATCTGGTCTTGAAGGATCATCCGGCTAAGGGGGCGGCCGACTTCGTCCAACAGCTTACGATCTTCTCCGTTGTGCCCTTAGCGCTGCTGGGAGATTTCGCAAGCCGGAAGCCGGAAATCCCTATTCAACAGCTGACGGCGTGTTATTGGACGACCCTGACGTTTTCGCGACATCATGCGCGTTTGAATATGAAGATTGCTGTCCAGTCGCTGGAGGTCTGACCAGTTGCGCGATCGGTGCTGTTGTAATACTGTTCGGATAGGTCACATTCTCCCGTTGATTCTCTGAGCTCTTGTGGCTACTCTTCGAGGTTCTTTGTCGCCGCGTTGCATTATGCTGGTTCCTGGTTTCACTGTCACTCTGTGCTGATGCGCCGTTTCCTTGTGTTGTTGGCTGTCCTGGATTATCTGGGAGAAAGTTTTGTTTGGCAGTAACCAGGGTTGTTGCACTTGTCTGACCGGCATCAGCAACCATTGCTTCATTCGATGATCGGGCGGTCTTTGTCAGAATCTCAAGACGTTTCACTCGCAAGCCTTTTGCATTGTCCTTATCATGATATCCGGATCGCTGGTAAGGCTATCTTGAAGATGCCTCGCTGTGCTGGCAAAAACCCGTGTGGAGAAATAGAAGAGTACAGCTGTGCCCTTTACGTATCGAGGGTTTGAAAGTAGAGGTTGATAGTCAGCACGATGCCATAGCTTGGGAAGCATATCCTCCTGGCACATGTAAGCACTCATACAAAATGTGAAGTCTCGGTTGTTGAAAATCTCTCGATCGAGGAGGCATCTTTCCAAGACGCTGACAAAGTCTCCGAGGTTCTCGTCTTCAGTCGACTTCATGGTACAGAACCTAGACCACATCGATACGGAGGTTTCCGTTTCGCCGAGATCTCTGTAACAGATCAGCAACCAGAGCCGCCAAGATGAGATGAACTTACTCAGGAGCTTCCGTCTCCACCCCTGGGGCCGAACCAGGTTGCTCTGTGATCCCAGACTGCACTATCTCTCCCTCTACAATATCCTCTTCATCCATTGTTAAATCGATGAAAATCTTCGCCTGCTTTCTCTCAGGCTTATGCTGCGTCTCCTCATCGGACGAAGTCGGGTCGGTCAATGGCCGTTTTGAGCTCACTGTATGGCCTTGATTCGGCGTAGCTTTTGAAGAAGATGCTAGCGCCGAACAATCCATTCCGAGTCGAGCAGAACGATCACCCTTGGAAGGGGTTTTGCCTGTACCTGGTCCTTGTTCGGATGACATGATCTAAGAGAGTGAAAAGCTGACTTTGATACTTAGAATCCCATCAAGGTCTTTTAGGGGAGACCCTCTATATAAACACTCTACAGTGTTTGCCCTGAGGTATTGCGTGAACCGGAAAACTCAGCAAGGATGACATGGCATCGCTGTTGTTACTGTACGCGTCGATCGGGTGCGTTGGACAACTCTTACGTATCTATTGAGGTTCGTCTCCCTGAGTTGGCACGTTTTACATCTCCAGCCTTGGACGTTCTGCACCGCAGCATAGCAAGGAGTTCATCCGGATGATCGTATCCTTAGTACAAGCAGTTGCATCCTATCAAGCACCGTCCGTGATCGACTGCCCTACGCGTCATTGAACGTCTCCTTCACGTTCTACCAGACTCCGATCTGTTGATGAAGCCCAGCGCGATCCTATTGATCTCAAGAACCCTTATATCACTCAGGGATGTATGATCGCATCCTAAGAAGCCTAGCTTTCCGGTTATCGGCAGGGACTCTGCCACAGGTAGGCAAAATCCCATCTGTAACACCTTCGCCGCCAAACCAAATTTCATTCCGTCAGAGCTGCGATTCTGCTCATCACCAAGAGGCTTCGAAGGACAAGCCTTCAGCTGCTTGCGAGCTTGCAGCATAAGACTCGCGCTTGAACAACGATCAAACGTGCTAACTGCTTGCAGGTCGCTGTGACCTCCTATCGGCAATCTAGGAAAGGACAGTGGTTCTAGGCTCCGTGTCGACACGTCATAGGGGGTTAAGAAGCACGAAGCGCTCGGCCGTGGGGCGAGTATTTACTGGGGCGGAGAGGCGACTAGATCAGGCGAACAAGCGGGTTGGTAAGGAGAATATGGTCTATTTGTGGTTGGTAGTTTACGGCTACTTCAGACTATGTCAAATGGAAGTACGAAACTTCCGCCGAAGGGTCCTCTATATTGATGGGAGGAGAAAACTGGTTTCGTTATCTGTATGGACACTATGCTGTTAAGATAAGCTGATCAACCCCCTTTCCAGAAGATACATCAAAGACAAATTACTTACGGGCCCAACACGAGCCTACGGCGTTGTCCGATTTGCAGATTCCATTGACGAGCGAATGAAGGCGTTCGCCATCTCCATACATCTCCTGGCTTCCTGCTCGAACCCCATAATGTTGGCCATCATCACGATATCATGGGGTGTGTTGTCTTCGACATGGAGCTCAACTGGTAGCGTCGATATGGCCGCCATCTTACTCACCAGCTTCTTGTTATCCGTGCAAAGAACCTCCGATCCGCCCGTCTGAACGAACAGCGGACATGGCGTCGGGAACGGATGACGAGCTGGCGACGCATACGGGTGCTGCTCATCCATACCATCCCCCAAAAAGGCGCATGCTCCCCACGCCGCAAACCGCGCCGGTATATAGTCCGAACGATAGTTCGAATTGCCGGTCCACGTCGCTGCATCTACCGACTCGGCTACATTCGTCCATGGCGAGAAGAGACACGCACAGCGAGGACGTGGCAGCACCGACATGGCGGACTCAGCGATATACCGCAGCAACATCAGAGCGAGATGGCCACCAGCGCTATCACCGCTGACCACAATGCGGTCGGGCGGGATGCCGAGTGTGTGGACAAGATAGGCGTACGCCGTGATTGCGTCCTGCAAAGGCGCTGGAAACCGCCCGCCAGGGTTCTGTGCAAGTCGATATTGCGGACAGAATACGAACGCCGCGCCAGCATGTTCTTGCAGGATGTGTGCAATGTAGCCGCAGGTATCGGATCGGCCGTCACCCATGACATAGGCGCCGCCATGGAAATGCAACACTACGAAGCCGTTCGAGTCTCCGCTGTAGACTGTGGGATACCATGTCGATCCCATACGGGCAGGTATTATGGCAGCATCGACAGCGCTGCCGGTGTAGATGGACGAGGGGCCGGGCTCGACGACGACGAAGCGCTCCTTCCCGGCTCCTGGGTCCAATGACAGTGGCGCGCGCGGCTGCGAGATGCTGAAGTTGCGTAGGAATACCTTGAGGAGGGTGGTGACGAGCGCTTGGCGGTATGTCCATGCTGGCCTCTGGCGGAACGGCGGCGGGATGTAGAATAGGAGCCAAAGGGGGAAGTGAGCTACGACGAAGGAGGCGGCAGCAGCGGTGTGCAGTACTCTCAGCGGTTGACTGACGGGGGCCCACATGGTGGAAGGAGAGGAGAGTCCTTGCAATCTTGCAGTACGTGGAAACAATGAAAAGGAGAGTGCTTTCGAGCGTCTTACGGTACTTTCGGGAGCGCTGTCTAGACGGAGTGCTGCTATAGTATATGTCCTAAGCTGCTGCCTGGAGAGCGATCACGCCTGAGCACATACGGATTCGGCGAAAAACGCTTGCGCTTTTCGGATTCTCGTATCTAACCTCCCACGCGGCGCATGACTATGTCCGACAGTGCGAGACGTACAAGGCAAGGTGTTTCTAAGCTGTGTATGTGTGGTGGCTACCGTCGTAACGTAAGCTATCAGTTTTTGACCGCAAAACCCTCCTACTTTGATTGGCCCTTGGAATTATAGGAGACGGTTTACGAATAGCTATATCTGGAGTCGAGCAGGTCTCACAGTGTGTATTACCGCTGGATCTACTAGAAGATAACCGTATGGAAGCCGCCAATCGTGGTCATCGTCTCAGACTTATTAGCAAGCGAGCAGAAGAAGGCAAGTCAGTTACCAAAGAGGCGAACATGCACATCTAAGAGTACTGTAGTGCCATTTCAGCTTCATTTTGGATCAAGGAAACACACTTCTATCTTTGGAAACCTCTGACTATCATGCTAAATAACTTCGTGATCGGGCTTTGCAATCAAACCTGTCTGCGAGTCCAGCCTGGCTTCCTCAATTCTTGTAGAACTGGCCTCTCACAGTCGGATCAATGTCGAGAGCCTCCCACGCCGCGCGGGCAATCTCTTCGTTGAAATTCTGCATCACATAAGTCGCCAGCATATCAATGCCTGTGATCGGGTCAGCCTTGACGCTCCATGGAGCATTTGGCAGGACAACAGAACTCACCGGCACCAGCGCCGCCCGACGTCCAAAGGTGGCATGGACCAGACGTGTCCGTGACCCACCTTTGATCAAGCCACTCGACCTGCGGATGGAGCCCCTTCGCCGTAGCCAAGAATCCGCGATTCGTCGTCGCTCGTTTGTGGTCCAGGACGCCGGCATCCGCCAACCATAGGGAGCCAACGCAGGTGGTCATAATGACCTTCGTCTTCTCGGCCGCCTCCTTGAGGTACTTGATCGAAGCGGTGGGGCGGTGAGTCAAGGGCGGCCCACCGATGACCAGGATGTCGAGGTCGCGGGGAGCGTCGTCGTAGGTGAAGGTCGGGACGATCTTCAGGTGAGGGGTCATGGTTGCGGGTTCGAGGGTGGATGACAGGTAGTAGAATTCCATGTCGGTTGCCAGAGGCTTTAGGTGGGCGAAGGCGCCGCCGCATTCGGCGTTGCAGATGTCGATGTGCTCGGTGCTGAGGTTGCCGAGGAGGTCGATGCAGGTCACGTCGGTGAGCTGGACGTTTTCTATGAAAACGCCGATTCGAAGAGGGGCCATGAGTACGGTTGTTGATGCTTGGGAGAATGCTAAGAGATCAAGCGTACTTGGTGTTGAGTGATTCCTCTGTAGGTGGGCGCGAACATTGTATTATATGCCTTGACAACCATCCATAGCTGATGTCAAAACTACCTCAGGCAAGCCCGTTTCAGGCAGCAGCAAAAAATTTGTACCAATCAGATACGGACAACAGGTGCGACGAGAGAGACCGACCTACTTGAGGAAGCAATGATCAGGGAGCACAGGCAGCAGCATTTGAGGAGCGTAGGCACTAGCATGCCCAACAGCGAAGGCAGTCGAAGCCACAATTCTGTATCCCTGGACTAGCACGAAACTCGAATGGTACTTTCCGCTACTACCTCTTGCGTGACATCAACCGGAAACCTTGGTTGCATGAATATTGACAGAAGAAGATGAGAATCGGGTTTGACGGGATTTGCAGGGGTTCTCAATCATCGCAAGTGACAACGTATCCTTCGAACAGCCGGTAAGTGTGCTGACTGGCTAAAGTACTCTCTAGCCTTTTATTGAAGTACCTTCTAAGGTGAAGTAACGTGATTGCGTTTGAGATTGCTTCCGGCCATTGAACGCATATTTCCGCATATGCTTAATGTCGTGGAATATAATACCGTTCTCCTCCTTCCTATAACATCTGTCAGAATCTGAGAGACAATATTACCTCAACTCCAAAATATACGTATCTCGAGGCTCACTGACCATGCACTCTCGCTCAATGCTTCAGGTAGAGGGTTAGTGGTGGCGTTGGTCGTAAGCTTTCGAGCATATGGTAAAGTCATCAAACCAGATTTTGATCCGAAAACGTGGTTATCTTGGTATCCCTATGCATTACTGCATTGACAAACGCGAAAAGTGACAGTGTAGATTTTGATAAAGCCATACATGCGACCTTCTTCCAGATTGATGAGGGTCACAGCACATCTCACCAACGTGTGCGACACTTGCGCATTGGCCAAGCCATGATCGCTGACGTGTATAATTCGTGCATAATTCGTGCTGGGGCAGTCAGCGAACCTCGTAGAGCGATAACATACAAAACGTCTCCCGAATGGTTTTGTCAATCTCTTAGGCTTCTAATCGAGCTCCTCTATTCCATGGACCACACCAGGTCCAAAGGCCCGAGGACGATAACGGACGCAGGCGAAGAAACTACGGAGGGAAATCACAGTAGGCAGCACCAAGCAGATCACCTGGCAGAAGCATCCCATTCACATGCCCAAACCGATCGTAACCTCATGCCGCCCCCTGAACGGCCATCTGGCAACAGGACATCATCCAGCGACGGGACGCAATCCAGATCCCGTAGAAAGAGACCAAAAAAACTCTTGGGCCTGGCGACGGCTGAAGTAAGCACTGCGGAAGGAGACATAGTAAAGTCAATTGCCGAAGGGCAACTTGATCCTGCCATAGAGAGGGACACGGAGGCTTCCAAGTGAATTCCTCCCAGGTTGCACGCTTGACTTACCTACTTATGACAGAGATCCAAATGCTAAGGAGCTGCAAGAGCCAGATTACCTCAAATTCGCTACTCTGATGTCGGCCGAGGACGAAGACCTACGTGATTTTGTCGACACGTTAGTCGTAAACATTTCTCTCGACAGCTTCTCTACAGACCGAGAGTTCATAGTCAGCATGACAAGGTATATGCTCCGAGAAGGTGTGTTCAACAAGTTGCACGACCGCGGGGATTATCAACTGCTCCTCTTCAGCCGCTTTGTGACTGGCATAGCTTCTTTGCTGTCAATGGCTCTGAGCTGTGTGACAACCCAGCTAAAAGACCTTGAAAAAATTGCTCGTTCTATGGTGGAAGCAAACCAGAGTGCTGCCAATAAGATAGAGGATCAGGCACGACCGCCAAGTACCAATAACAGCGCATCGGCCAGCCAGATTTATGGAGGCGGTAATGCAGACAAATCCATACATCAGCAGGCGGATCCTGCGCATGGGTACGGGGGCGTGAGGCGGCAATAAAAGGGCTTCCTGTCCCCGTCCAAATAGTAGGAAGAAGGATAAGGCGAAATAGAGGAAGAATACAGCAAGCAAGAATGCTTTAGGAGCGATTTTGCATGCTACGAATAATCAGACGAAGGCATAAAATCAGAGACTAGCGCGCTCACCTAGCGGTGTTGAGGCGATCTAGAAGTATTCGAGCAGCCCTATTATCTGTCACTACCACTAAGATCACCTTTACCATATTCTAGCACAGTGTCCCCAGCTCTGAGCCCCGCCATCTTGACACTAGCGGCCCAGAGCACCTTCTGCTTCTTTTCGTCCCTCGCTTCTGGCCCTGCTTCTGCTTCCATGCTCCCATCAAGATATAAAGCTTGAGGATGCTTGCCATAGTCTTTCTCATTGAAGCTTGCAGCCAAAAGATCACCAGCCGATTTCCACGGTGTCCGGTAACTCCCATTTGGCCGGAGCCAAGTCACGAGTGATATTACCGATCCGAGAATGTAGTGCAATAGAAATTGGATTGCCCGTGAGGCGTCTTTGACAAGCCCGGTATTGGGCATTGCGCCGGGATCAACTGCTAGAACGGATATATTGGAGAGGTCGGCAGTGGACGCTAGGCGGCACTGAAGTTCGTACCTAGAGTATGCTCTACCAGGGCACCGCCAAAAGACCCCGGCGAGTAGACCTTACATGAACATGATCATCAGAGTCTTGCTCCGCCCGTATCTTCTGTATCCGGCAGGGTACTCGTCGCCCCTTTTATCCTTTATTCTTTCATACGCCAAAGTCTCCGGCTCGTCCCATATCGTCCTATCTTCGTCGCCCCGAAGAAACATGTTATTCCTCGCATCATGCGGATCATGGCTCCAGCTCGAGACAATAATGATCCTTCCCTCGCCCTTGTCCATACTCTGCAGCAATAGCAGTACCAACAGAAAGTTCGCTAGGTAATTGACTCCAAAATGGGTCTCAAAGCCATCCTCGGTGAACTTCTGCCCTTTGCCATTTTGTACGGCAGCATTGAGCACGAGGGCGCGTATAAGAGGAAGCTCACCAGCTGCAACACGACGATTGATCTCCCCTGCTCCAGCGCGGACGCCCGCAAGGGTGCTCATGTCAAGAGGGAATATCTCGTGCTGAGCAGGGTGGGCGGAATCATTGACGGCTGTCTTCGCTGCGTGTGCGGTAGCGGGATTGCGGACGGTGAAGATACCTTTGTAGGTCTTAGCTTCTGGCGATGCGAGAAAGCGTGATACAGTGGCTACTCCCAGGCCGCCGTTGGCACCGGTGAGTATGAATGTGCCTTTGGGACTGGCCATTGGAGGCAATCACAGCACTTGGTAAACGTTGGCGTTAATTGGTAACAATGGACGCGTAGGAGTACGGGAATTGTAGTGGAAAGTGGTCGAAGCTCTTCGTTGATGTCTAGCCCTTGTAGTGATCACCAGCCCGTCCCACCAGGCATGCTAGCTCGACAACCCGCATTATGAACCTTAGAACGAGGAGCGGACAAACGTTGTCCGACGTTATCCTACCAAGTCCAGTTTGGGCAAGCTTACAAATACGCACATCTCCAAATCGTTGGCGGGGATACAGTATTGCCAGAGAACAACGCACAACTGATAATGGTGAATAACAATCAGCAAAACGGGCAAATTGGTACAATGAAGCGTGAGAAATAAACTGTATCAGCAGGAAGCTCTGCTTTCGGCTGTTATTATGGCACATCAACACCGGCGGACGGAAACCTTGACAAGGTTAGCACACCATTCCATAACGAGGTTTTCCACCCTCAGCGTCGAAAATCCCTGGTTACCTGCCATAAGCGCAGCGCAGGTTCTCCATCGCAACTTCCGCACTACTCGTTGAATCCATCTATCTGGTCTTGCGAGACCATGTCAGTACCTAATGTTATGTAGCGTATGACCTGGGTTGAAAGCATGTCAAGTATCTACCAAAACATCGATGCCGATGCTGTGGCGATGATTGATAATCAATGTGTCTTAGCAGCCTCAATAAATCCTATACTATTCTTACACTCCCCATATTCCTTACTCCTTCTCCTCCCATCTCCACCATCTCAACTCCACGTCTCCTATTCTGTCCGTATTCTAACCAACAGTATCCCTCATCGTGGCTTTCCGTCCCACAGCCCTTAGAATGACCAACTTCAACATCTCCATCATTTCAGACACCGTCTGTCCCTGGGTGATTTCCTTCCCTTTCTTCCATTCTCCCATCTTCACACTAATCACCAACAGTGCTACGTCGGCAAGAACAAACTCGACCGCGCCATCGCCACCCACAAATCCAAATACCCAACCGACACCTTCCACACCACATGGCACCCCTACTACCTCAATCCCTCTGCCCCCAAGATCAGCATCGATAAACGCCAAATGTACGCCTCGAAGTTCGGCCCTGAGAAATCAGCGATGATAATCCGAACCCTGCAGGACGTAGGCAAAGAAGTCGGAATCAACTTCAGTTTTGGTGGGAAGACGGGGAATACGAGGGATTCGCATCGCGTGATTGAGATGGCGGGACGGAAAGGAGAAGATGTGCAGAACAGAGTTGTGGAGGAGCTATTCGCGGCGTATTTTGAGAAGGAGCAGGACATCACGAGTCATGAGGTGCTGAAGGCGGCGGCGGTGAGGGCGGGGATTGAAGACACGGAGGCGGATCGGTGGTTGAAGAGTGATGATGGAGGCGACGCGGTTGACAAGGCGGTTATGGAGGCGCAGATGCAGGGGATCAGTGGGGTTCCGAATTTTACGTTGCAGGGTAAGTATAAGATCAAGGGAGCGCAGGATGCGGACGCATTCGTAAGGGCATTTGAGCAAGTGAAGGCTATAGCAGAGATGTAGCTCGGGTGTGCATAATGTGCATAATGTGCTGCATAGTGTGCTATCTTGCTGCCATGGTGCCAGAAAGGAGAATGAGAGGAATATCACCTCCTGACACAAAGATCGCTCCGAATAACCCACTTCTCCCCACCTGTGACTTCCGATCCTTCGTGTAGTAGACAGTCTTGACCACTGGAAAGGTTCAAGAGTCAGCTTCTATCTGGCAGATTTGAAGGGTACAGGGCGGCTAGGGTCAACAGTGGAGACCTACTGTTTATGTAGAAGCGCCATTCCTACCTCCAGACCCACCGAGACTGGCTTGGCACCCTCGCTTGACTTCCCAGAGAACCTTTTCGCTTGTCCTAGCTCAGGGTAGAAGATGGTCTCGCCTCCATGACACCCTGTCGCCGGGCTGGTCAAGTATATCAGGAGGGTCCATGTTGTTTTGGCAGGAATCGCCGGTGTTGAAGGAAACATGATGTTGTTGGACTCGTCATCTGTAGTAAAATTGAGCGCGTTAGCCCAGGACATGGAAATTGTTCTTGCAATAGTGCGAATAAGAACTAACGCAACAATCTCTCGGGCCATCGGATGCTCTATACGCTGACAAGTGAAGGCTTGAAGAGGCGAATCCATCGGACGTATTGGATGCTTGTATGATATATACATAAAATGATTAAAAGGGGCATACCACGCAATAGGCCTCCGTTCGTTCTGGCGCATGGAAGAGATGCTTACCCGACCGGAGACCGATTCCGCAGCAAGATCAGGCCGCAAAGCCGCAAGTCTGTCTGGCAAAACCCATACGAAGAAAAGCACCCAAGGATCAAAGCCGAGACTGAAGAAATTTGGCATGTCATCCCATACGCCTTCATCGAAAGGGGTCCAGAACCATACGTCGTAGATATAAAGGAACAGTGACAAAGGCCAGACCGTCTCTTCGTCGGTAATGAAGATGATTTTGACCAGTAGATCAAGCATGATCCAACAGAAGAAAAAGTTCGTCATGTAGAGGGTCACTGCGCATATGATCCCCCACAGGATAGTCTCAACGTCCATCGGTATCCCGTGGAACGAGTTTCCTACTAGGGAATATCGCAATAAGAAGGCGAGGACCGATTGTAGAGCGTCAAGGAAGATATAACAGGCGGACGGTCATGGGAAATATAATGGGAAATATAATGGAAGCGGAAGCTGTTTGTGTCTGATATTTACGAGCTAGACATGTTGTGTCGTCTTTCACCAAAGAAACGCGTATAATAAAGATTCCCTTCAACTTTAACTAACAAATAAGAACAGTATATACTCACAGTGCTGGCCAAAGAACTGGCCTTTCCCATATCGATATATTCTCAGCCTAGGATTCAACCCCAGCACGTCCCCTCCCCACAGCTTTTGAAGTGCATCTGCGTGTAGTATCCCGTCGTTTGGACTACTGCTACTGGACCCCGTGACCAGGGTTTTCAGGGCAGTACCACTCCATAGCGCTTCCGCGAACTGAGGATCATCCACCTGAAATCGATCGTTGACCCTCAGAGCCTCGTCTTTCTTAGGTTGGCCTGGAGTGGTGATGAGGGGTAAAGAACAGAGAAAAGACACATAGTTCCTGCATAAGGTAGAAGTGAGAAGATTACGGACGACAACGATTTGGTCTTCAAGAATGGTCTCCAACGATAGATCTTCCGAAGGTATCAGCGGCTGAAGTGGAGGCCAGTTTGGGGGCGGCTCCTGTACGATAGCCTTGCGCTTCGCAGGAGCCGCGAGCTTCTTCGAGGTCTTTGAAGGCATTTAACTGTTATTGACAGAATTTTTGGTGAGGCCAAGTTCAGTCCCTCAACGACAAAGAAGAGTATCTAATCTACTCAGTTGAAATGAGCTCAGGCCAGCAGCAGATCTAGGCAGAGATCGTGCGTCGGGCAATCCAGCTCCTAAACGGGTGCAAGAAGATGGAGGTGGAGACAGAGATGTGGTATTTATACATATACTGGCTTGTTCAACAATTGTTGGACGGTTGTGTATGTGGATGCGGCTCTACCTCGGGTCGATCCAATACCGTATCCTCGTGATTTAATTAGCGCCTCTTTCACCGAACGATCATCAACACTTGTAGAACCCCAGTTGACAAACACGATTGCCGTTCATGTGTTGAATCTTGCTTCACTTGAGACCGATTTCTCTCTTCTCTGAAAATTCTGGTATACGACCATATGTGCTTTTCCGGAGACGCACATCATTGCGGAAGCTAAAAGGGAAGTCGCGCCGGCAGCGCATGAGCTTGCAATTGGGTAGGAGCGCCTTGGCACCTGCAGGTTGTGCAGTCTTGACTAAAGTAGCCATGGAGAGAAACCAGCAGAACGGCGTGCACATACTTCCCAAGTACAATGATTCATCGCAGAGCCCACCAAGCGAAAGGCAAGTACAGCCGCAGACCGCCACTAGAACACCTTCCAAGCGGACGAAGTTCGAGAGATACCTAGCAAGAGAAGGAGTGCGAGCGCAGAATGTCAAGAAAGCCCTTGAAGCCTTGCATCCCGAAGACGTTGAAATCAACAAGATTATTGAAGAAATGTCTTCACCACCTTGTGACGACGTGGTTGCACCTGAAGATGAATATGGCTTCCGAGATACATCACATGCTCCGGACCTCGCACATTATCAGAAGTTTATATCTACCCCCAAGACTACTCGATCAATGACCCAATCCTCACTTGGAAACCAGACTCAAGGCGACGCGGACGACGATCCTAATACCGATGGGGCGCTTTCTATGGCGGAATCAGACATCCCCCGGATATCGGCTTTTGCGAAGCTCGAGTTCGATGATGGCGAATTTTACATGAACACATATTCTGTTGAATTAGGTCGCGACCTGAGCTCTGCTCGGCAGGCAGTCCAGGACGCAGAAGAGCCGGCGGAGAACACACGGTCTAAGAGAAGGAAGAGAAGTGCAGGTAGTGGGCCCCCTTCACGTCCACCACGTAAGGTGAAACGGAAGCATGGTCGGCATCATCCAAGCAGTGTCGTCAGCGAGAACGGAGGCGTTATCGCTGTGGATCGTTCAGACTCCGAATCAGTCGATGGACATATCGTGAAGAAGACAAAGTCCACCAGCTCCTCGTCATTGCAAATGTCTCGGAAAGGTTCGATGCTTTTCGCCCCACAAGCGACCGACTACCAAGCTTTGGCCATGGCATCCTTATTGGGTTCTGTTGCTTTCCGTCAATTCGCCGGATCTAACCTTCCGATACCAGCTCCAGAGGCATGCCCCTTGATCCCTATCCACCCGCCGGTCTCAGGGCAGACGCAGACGGACGAGAGTCGACGTTCCTCAGGAGAGGGTGCTATTGAGGACGCAGTGGGAAGCTACAAGGCGATTTCACGCAAGCACGTCAGGATCGCCTTCTGCTTCGAGAAACATTATTTCCAAATCCATATACTTGGTCGAAACGGAGCTTATGTTGACGATGAATTTTGTGCTGCCGGCGACGTTCGTCCGCTTATGAATGGAAGCTCGATCCAAATAGGCGGTGTGAGTGTCAAATTTCAATTGCCCGACGTCGCCCCAGGAGAGACTGGAGCGGAAAGCAATACAAACGCCGATTATACATTCAACAGCAGATCAGGCTATATGGAACGTAGTGGTATGGAGAGTAGCAGTGAAGCTGACAATGAAGACGATGAGCCGGAAGACGCTGAAGAGGAGGCCGAAGAGGAATCAGATAGACCCAGGCGCGCAAGTCGAAAAGCAGCTCAGAAAGCTTCAACCAAGAGAGTGTCAAAGAAGGTTAGCCCTATCAAAGTAAAAGTCAGCAAATCTGGCAAATCTGGAAAACAAGCCCCTCCCAAACCCGAGATGGCACCACCAGTTCAGAAGCGCAAGGGTCCTGGACGACCGCCAAAGAACGGGATCATGTCCAAAAGGGAACAAGCTATACTTGCAAGGCAGGCAAGAGAACAAGCCAAGGCAGCTGTCCAAAAAGGCACAAACGGTGAATCAGCACAGCCGAAAGAAAAGGCTAGCCCTGAGGCCAATCTTGAAGACTCCTCTACGCAGCCGAATGGCAAGAGGAAGTACACCAAGCGAAAGAGTAAAGTCGAGCTTATGCAAGAGCAACAAGGCACTCGGGAGAGCACAGAGCATACCGATTCCGTTGCGCCCGAACAGATCGCACCGTCCAAATCTGCGAAGGAGAAGAAGCCACCAAAACCACCGAGATCGCCATCACCGGTGATTGATAGGAACTCTTTGACAGACGAGCAGCTAGCCAAACCAACTGCTTCGTATGTGGTGCTTATCCACGAGGCGCTCACGGAGCACGCTGAACAAGGCAAGGGACCAATGTCTCTTCACCAGATATACAGCTCCATTGCGAGAAAGTACCCCTACTTCAAATTCATCGTCACCACTGTGGGCTGGCAGAGTAGCATCCGTCATAATCTTCTGCAGCATGAGGCTTTTGAAAAGATCGAGCGCGAGGGCAAAGGCTGGATGTGGGGACTCAAAGCAGGGGTGTCCATCGAGAAGGAGAAGAAACGGAGAACCACACCACCGCAATCCCATCCTCAATACTACCCACCGCCTCACATGATGCAGCACCCATTTCCCTACTACCCAGGTATGCCGCCACCGCCGAACGGATACATGCTTTATCCGCAATACGGACCACCACATGGCGTGCATCCAGGTATGCGTCCGCCTCCTAGCTACCCATCAGGGCCATTCCCTCCTCCGCACAGGGCACTTGGACAACCTCTCCCAATCATCAACGCCGCAGCCGACACCTCGTCCTCATACCAATCTCCCTACGCCCCATCTCAAAAGCCCAACCCACCTCCCCCAGCATCAGAAGCGCCAATCTCAAACGGAGCCTACCCCAAAGAACCTTCCCAGCCGCAGCAGGCTCCCACCGCTTCCCCCATAGCAGCACCCAACCCCCAACCCCCCGCCACCATCTCAACCGAGAAGCAACATAAACTCGACCACTTCCGCGCCGCGGTCATGCAGTCCATGCCCGACAAGACCTTCGGCGAACACCTCCTCTCCTCCGCCATCGCCCGCTCCCTCGGCGCACAGACGCACTCCACCCTCCCCGGCCACGGCGCGAACCTCCCTGAGCACCCGCAGGAGCTGTTCATCATGCAGACGGTGCGCAAGATCCTGGACGAGGCGCCGAAGAAGGCGCAGATGACTGAGAAAGGTGGGGATAACGGTGGGGGTTTGGGGCCTGGTGAGGCGGGAGGGAAAGTTGGGGAGGGGGCAGTGGAGAAGGGGGGAGAGGAGGAAGTGAAGCGCGAGGGAGAGGGAGATGCTATGGAGGATGCTGCTCCGCCCGCGGAGAGTGCAAGCGTGCAACCGAACGGCGTTGGCGAAGAGGCTGCGACGACGGAGTCTGGCATGGCCGTCACGGCTGGAGTGGACAACGATGCTGCAACGCCCGCCGATAGCACACCTCGAGAGCCGCAAACAGCCACAGGGAGCGAGGCCTGATGGTGCAGAAGCAGTGAGTACGCGGTTTCAAAGCACGTTTACATATTTTGGAATTGGGATTTCAGTGGCATGCTCAAGCAACTGCGCGCATGCTTTCGATGATTTCACGTTTCCACGCATCATACCGAGAGCTAGGTCGTCTCCAGATAGCTTTGTACTTGTGACAGCTGGCTTTCTGATAAAAACAAATCAAAAAGACGTTCCCCATCTTGGCTAAAAAGTGCTTACATGCGTGCGCCTTGGAAGTGCACCCTGAAGTAAACGCCTTACACCATTCGTAGGGGTTTAATTTAAGTACGCCTTCCTGCAAACCGTATGTCATCTAGTGCGTGCGATTCTCGAGGGCGTTTAAAGTTTCATAGAGGTAGAGGTTTGGATCAACCGTAACAGGGGGAAGGCAAAGCCGCGCGGAGATCTCCGTTGAATCTAAATGGGCATTTCCATCTCCGCCTGCAGCTTCCGTAGTTCCGCCTCCTCGTCGTCTTCCTCGACCGGCGCCGGCGCTCTCGTCTTTCCTTTCACTACTCACACAGCAAGTCAGCACCATATCTCCTACATAACCTCAATTCCCCTCTACTCTGCTATTCCCTCCTCCCCCTCCTTCCACTTTCCAACACCCACTCCCTCATCCCCCCAGCTCCAGATACTCAAGGGATACGAAAAAGACAGAGAACTCACATTCGCCATTGACCCCCGCGGGCAGCGTTCTCTGCAGCTGGTCCTGCGGCACCGTGCCCGTCTTGAGCATCTTCTCGTCCAGGTTCTCCTGCTCCAGGGCTGCGAGGTCGGCTTCCAGCTCGTCCTCGTCGATGGGTTCGGTGATGGGCATGCTGGTGATTGCGTTGCCGATTTCTTGGGTGAGTTCGTGCTGCTCGCGGAGTTGTTCCCTGGTGCCGGCGTGCGATGTCAGTGATGCTATGCTGGATAGAGGATTCGGGGGAAAATATGAGAGTAGGGCGGAGTGGATGGGGATGGAGAGGGAAGTGCAAGGGCGGAGGAAAGGGGGAGCAGGGAAAGGGGAAAGGGGGGAGCGGACATTGTAACATCGACGTCCTCCATTGTCATCTTGCCATGGATCTGCTTCATCGCCGCGCCGGCGTTCTTCATCGCAACAAGGGTTTCTTGGTTGATGTTCGCGGATTCGATGGAGTAGATCTGCTGCTCGAGCATCGAGATCTGGCCGTTTGTTTGCTCGAGGGAATGCTCGTGCTGTTTTTTGCGCTTGAGTGCGTTTTTGGCCACTGTCCTCGTTCAGGAGCGTCAGCAAGATCGACTCCCCGTAACACATTCCTTATACTCCGGTCGCGCCTGACAATCACCAAGCATCGTGCTTGCCCTTGCGCGAGCTGCACTAGGCTTGGGGCAGGTATGGGATAGCATACCAGTCTTGTTGGTTGAGACATTATCCCTGGCAACCTTATCCTGCTGCGCCATCTGGTTTTCGAGGTGCTTTTCGCGTTTCTGTAGCATGTCGAGCTGCTGCCGTAGGTCGAGGATGGCTTTCTTGGGGGCATCTTTCCGCTTTTGGGCTGTTTGCCCGCCGAACCATGAGCCCCACATGTTGGGCGTTGCGGGTGGTGAGGAGAGGAATTTTCGCAGAAATGGCCTGTTCGTAGCTCCCGGAAACGGTTCAGGAGAAGAGGGTAAAGGAGATCGGATGGAGCGTTTCCTCGCTAGGGAGGACTTCAGCGTGGGCGATATCGCCCACGTGCCCCACGGCTAAGATGTGCTATCGTTCCTGTTTTGAATCTCTTTTTCGCAGCTCCAGGTGGCGTAGACTCGGGAGGATGCAAAGGTCGCCTTGGTATAGGTGATCGTAGGATGGAGAAAATGGGTGCCTTGATAGCAACTATCTCGTTGATACGAAAGAGGCTCAGAAGTCATGAAGCCTATGTCATCTGCCGGCGCTAGTAAAAACAAGCTTTCCAGTCACGTGCAAGGGCTCAAACCGGCCGAGATATCATCCCTATAGCTACTCGTACATGTTGACAGCTCTGCCCTCGACGATGTAACCTCGTACCTGAGAAGTGAAAGCATGAAGAAGCCCGAGAGATTCCATACTGGCGCGTCAATTGCATGAAGGATGAACCACGGCCCCCTCCCTTCCCGCCTCGCCTTCATCTCCGACCTACCTAGTCTTCCCCAGGGCACCAAAGTCCGCTTCTTAGGCTGCGTAACGAGCTACACCCTCTCCACGGGGACCCTGAATCTTCAACATGCGTATCCACCTCTTCCGTATCGTTGTGCCACGGTGCACGTCGATGCCAATCTGCTGCTGGAGAATATGAAGAGCACTGATACAAAAATTGGGGAATGGGTCAATGTTATTGGGTATATTGAGTGGGGAGCGAGCAAGGCTCAGGGAGCCAAAAACCTAGAGGAAGGAAACGGAATAAGGAAGAGGAAGCCGAGGGCGGAGGATGTGGTCCAGCAAGGTGTTGAGGTCAAGGTGCAGGCCGTGATGCTATGGTCAGCAGGCGCAATCAAGCTTGGGGAATACGAGAAGCACTTGGAGGACAGGAAGCGCATTGAATTGGAGAATGCAGCTGAAGCTAAATAGCTGGCTGGTAGTTTCTAAAGATTGCCATAAATTCCATATTGGCCGTCTAAAGTAAAGGTAGGCGCCCAATGCGCCTTCATTAAACGTCGACCAAGGCTTTATGCACACGGCGGTCGGTGAACGAAGGCTAGCAGAGTAAACAAAGATCGCAGATTCGTCAAGGCTGGGGCTGTAGTGGTCGGTTATACAGCTGCCCTCAAAAGGCCTTCTCCGGCCTTGTTCCATATAGTGTTCGTATGTACACCTATCGCTCCGCCCGTCAAATGTTCGAAATGAACCCTACTATCGCAAGTCGTAATCCCGTTGTGGGATGCGTAAGCCCATCAACTAGCATGCATCAGTGACACCGTCCTTCTGAAACTGGTATGTGTGGAGCTACCTCCTCTGGCCTGCCATGATTTGTTGACCGTTCATCGCCATCCCGTATGGATTGGCGTGATTATTGAATTCTTGTTGTTGCTGGAAGTAGCCGCTTAAACCCTGCGCTTGCGAGACCGGACATTCTTTGTGTTGTATGAGTATCGACTTCAACTGTACGATTTCCTCCCGCATTTGGGCCACCTGCGCATTCAAGGAGTCGTTCTCGCTGCTGAACAGCTCAACCTTAGCTTGCAGATTTTTGAGCCATTGCTTCTTTCGTTGTCGGCATTTGAGAGCCGCCACCCTGGAAAATATATTAGCAACCTGGAGGTACTTGGGGTCGTCGAGCCTCTGTACCTGTTTCTCTCGAGGAAATTCTTTCTCTTCTCTTCGTCCGTCATCTTTCTACCATTCTCGTGGTACTGGTCTTCCTTCATGTCTTGTTCTTCGTCGGATTCCATGCCCATCCCGTCCATATCTGGTTGCGCAATGGCACTGTTGTTCTTCGCCTTCTTTGCAGCAGGCTGCTTCAACGGTGTATCCTCCGCTTTCCTCCGCCCATTGGTTGCCGCTGCGCCCTTACCCGCTGAGGTACGCTTGTTCTTGGAGCGTGTAGTTGGCTTCGACTGGTCACCACTGTCCTCAGCGCTCAACTCGCTTTGACCACGCGCGGATCCGGATAGACTGCCACCACCTATTGAGCCGTTGGGATTGCGCGCACCTCTCCTGTTGAGGTTCGGTGACATCTCGTGTGACTGCGACTGGCTGTTCGTAATGGAAGTCGGAGGATTCGGTATCGCAAATTGATTATTCGCTTGCGCCCCGTTCCCAGCCTGAGCAAGTAAGAACAGACCGTTAGCAGCATCGTGTTGGTTGAAATCCTGGGTTTGACCCGCCTGGCTCATGGCGGCAACTGGCGCTGTCCTCTGCTGTGGGTTATTTCCATTGGTCTGGCCTTGCTGGACTGGATCCTTCCTCGCTGCTGCTGCGCTCATCGCGGTTCTGTGGAAGTCCAATGTGGTCGGCGTTGCGCCGCCACTTTGTAGTGATGAGTATATGGCCTGAGTGTTTGGCGAAGCTGCTGGAAACATAGACCCTCCGCCACCAGGAGTCAAGCCAGTCCTTAACGATGATTCCTGCGGTGTGAAGCCGCCTCTTATCGCACCATCAAAGTAGCCTTCTCCGATCGACGAGCCGACTGGCCCACCCAGCATCGCCGGACTCAAAGGGCCCGACCGCAAGCTTGCCCAGTTATTCGGAGTTCCGCCGATCAGCGGCGCAGGGGAAGTTAAAGCCGCAACTGGTGGTAAGAGTGACTGGGAGTTGTTGCCCGGTGCCTCTGATGATGGTACCCGAAACGATTGCTCAAAAGGATTGGGCTCCTCTAAGAATCGAGTATTATTGTGGGAGGAGAAATAGTCCGAGGAGTCGTTTTGTTGAATAGGCCTTGGTGGAGGTGCAAGAGGTTCATTGGAGACAAGTTTATCTTTGGTCTCTTCAGGAGGGTCTTTGACAGCTGTGAGAGGGTCTAGTGCTGTGTCAGCGACGACAACAATCGCGTAGGCAACGAACTCTGACCTGATCGCGGCGGGGTTGTATGACCGTTCCGTCTTGATTGGTTATCTATACCTGGTGATGCTCAGTATTGACGACTGGGACCTCGAAAATGTAGAGTGCGGTGTTTGCAAGCCAGAGAGCGCTTCGCCACCGTGATGTCGGTCAATGAAGATGGCGTGATGTGACGAACCTTTCTCGTCCTTGACAGTGATGCCACTGTCGTTGTCCATTTGCCAATGCGCTGCGACAAAGGATCGGGCGACGGGGAGGTGCGACTTGGGTGTTCGGAGGACCCGGTGGTGATGACGACACCCAGCGTCTACTCGAAGGGTGGTCGCGAGGCAACTCTAATTGGACCTCAGCCGCGGGCTGGCATCAAGCGTGGACCCGTTAGCGCAGTGAAACGCCTACTGGCAAGGTTTGGGGATGGTTATCCGTCTGGGGAGGATGATCGAGTCTGGCTGGCTTGGATCAGCAACAATGATGAAATGGGAGGCGAGGTGACGTTTTCCTTGAGGGGGGCGCTAGTCTTACCGCAGTGCTCTGCTTACATAACTGCCAAGATTAGATTGAGCATTAGCATTACCCGAAGATCCCCGCCCAACTTAGGGTTGTAGTACATGATACTTTAGGAACCTCGAATCTTCGAAGAAAGGGGCTTATATTGTCTACATCACTACATACATTATATATATACACTATACCAGAGTATCCCATACGTTGATACTGTTGGGTGCTATAAGCCACTTAGGGAGCCTCTTTGAAAACTCTTGAACAGAGTATGTCCCTGGAATTGCTCAACGATTCGACGGTTCGACATTGGTCCATTTGTGGTTCTTGGAGCCCATCGCTGTTTCGTCATTATGTCTCTCTAGGTCGCGAAGCAGTCGGATCATGATTTAGCTAGGCATCGCTGCCTGATCGGATTTGCTTCACATTTTGCAAGATGAATTGGACACATCAATAGCTTGAGAGCGCAGCACGAGGATGGTGCAGATGAAGATCCCTGTGCAGTGCATACAAGCTTTCAACTCTAATGCCGCATCGAGAACGCTTATACAGCTCAGGCCCTTGCTCTATGGGAACGCCCAAACACCGTCGTAGCCAATATGCCAGATGCCAGAAGAAGGGGGTATCATATGCTTGGTATTGTAACATCCAGGGAACCGTTTGACCGGTTAATTATGCCCACCAGTGCAGAGGTCCATCATCGAAGCGTCCGTTAGCGATGAGCTACGTGTACCAGGCTCATTAGTAGAAGGCAACCTACAAGGTACTTGCCCTGCCGCAGTTGAGAAGAACCTGCTATCCTTTGATTTACCATTTGGCTGGAATTCGTCAACATTGCCATCGACCTGCGGTGAGCTCTTCACTCCGCCCTCCGCGCCGTCAACCTTCTCCTTCTCATGTCCGCTCTTCTTGTCGCCCCTGAACTTTACCAATCTGTTCTTCTTCGAGTTCCTCGGGCTTTTCTTCCCATGACTGGGAGGTTCTGTAGCTTTCTTCCTCTTGTCGACATTCAATCTTTTGTCTTCTTCTATGAAGCGGCTCATCTTTCGATCTTCGACAGCTTTTCTTGCGCGATCAACGCTCTCGAATGCACCCTGCGAATCCATTTTACGCTTCACGCGCTTTACCTTGATGCGACCTATGAGCCCGGACGAGCGTACCATGTCCTCCTCCTTCTTCATCTGCCGAAGTACTCTCCATGCTGTGTCAACCCTTTGTTCGTCTTCTTGGCGCTGCTGCACATCCAGTGCTTCGAGATCTTGGCGACCCTGGATGACTCGCGAACGACGGATGAATGTGATGGGCTGTCTATTCTTGAAGATCTCCTTATGCACCCCCTTGAGCGTATATCCTACAGGCCCAAAGATAGCTGCAAAATCCTTAAGCACGAAACCACCAATGCCCTTGCCGAGACCTTGGACAAAGCCGAGCATTCCATTTTCTTTGGCGCCGTTGTAAGGTTGTAGTACTAGACCTGTGACACCGTCATAAACACCAAGTGTGAACTCCTCACCAGCGGCGCGAAGACCGGAATGGAACCCTGTGATGCGGATGGGGGTCCGGACGGTGGTATCACCATACAGCCGAGGAGCGTTGTGGAAGCCTTGGGCGATAGCTAGAGAGAGCTCCATCGGTGCTATGAAACCATTTAGCTTTGGGAGACGTCAGAAAATAATCACCAGGGTATGAAGACAAACCTCTGGCAAGAGCTTCGCCTGACTTGGCGAAACTAGTTCCTAGATCTTCCACAAGCGCTTGTGCAAGGTGATCCCCTGAACCTACACCAGACATCATGTCTGCCTCGTCGGTGTCGAGCATATTGTTTGGCACTGGTCCAACGATATGTCCCTTGCACAACACATTGGACGACTCGTGGGCATCATGTCTGTTAGTACCTGAGATACGCGACTCTGGCGACCCGGGGCCTTCTTCACCCTTCCTGCGCTTCTCCTCTCGTTCCTTCTCGAGCTTCTCATGCTTTTTGATGCTCTTTGCCCATCTCACAGGCACTCCGCCGACACCTTTGACAAAACCACCAGCCCTAAATAAGTGTCGGAGTCAGCATTCCTCCTTTCAGTCCATGCAATTAGCAGAGGTGCATGCTTTTGGAGCGAATACTGCTGAGACATGTTTCAAGCACCTTGAAACACTCAGAAAGGGGCAAGAGATGCTCAGAAATCTACTTACGTGCTTGCTAAAGCAGCGCCGGCACCAGTCAAGGGCTCACCGGGCCCCTCGAAGTCGCTCCAGTCGTAGTGCCTAATGAGTCTCAGGTCTTGCCATCGGAATGTCTTCTTGTCAATGAAAAGCTGCGCGGCAAGCGCAGAAAGGCGCAATCTCGTGTCCTTGAAAAACCAAACAGCGACACGATCGGGGAACACCGTGCAGCGCATCGAAACTTCTCCATGGAGGGGTAAGTGGCGGTGGAAAGAGTCCACCGCATTCTTTGCACCGTCACCTTCCTTCGCTATGGACTTCGCGATCCTCTCCGCACTGGCTTTGGCTTCTGGCGACAGACATTGCTTGATGCCCTCCGCCAAAGCATCTACACCGAGATTCTTATATGGTACCGCGTCATGAGCACCAGCGCCTGCCCTGGCCACCATTGATCCCCAGAATGGTTGGTCGCCGAAAAAAGGAACGATCATTGTCGGCTTTCCACACTTCAGCCCGATCGCAGTAGTACCGGCACCGCCATGATGAACGACAGCGCTGACTCGTGGAAACAGCCAGTCGTGTGGTGTGTTCTCCAACATGTAGATATTCTCTGGTATATCGTCTTCGCCACCTAATCCACCCCAACCCTTGCTCACCAAAGCGCGAACTCCAGCCTGCTTGACTGCTTCGAAGATGAGGTTAGTGAAATGATCCGGATCGTCGACCACAATGCTACCGAAACCGATATACACCGGAGGCTCGCCTGCGTCGAGGAAAGCGCTTAGACTCTCCGGCGGCTTGAAAGATGATGCCAGGTCAAGGAACACAAACCCCGCGATGTCAATCTCAGGACCCCAGTCAGACGGCTTTGGAATTAATCCCGGAGACCAACAGTAACTGTACGGCACCTTCAGGCGAAACAGCTGGCCCGGTGCCCAGAGTGTGGAAACGGGCTCCAGGCCAAGGGTCTTAACACGAAAGCGGTTTACCAGGTCGCCGAGGCCTTGCCAGGTCATCATTTCAACCAAAGGATATGACATGAAGTTCGTGTAATTCGTATCAACGTTGGTGGACTTGATATTAGCCAAAGGGTGGGGAAATTGCTGTGTAGGAGAATAAGGGAATGTAAACATTAGATGCAAAGGTATACCCAAGGCCTCCGCACAATGTACATGGGCGAAAGAAGGAGGATTGGCGATGATAGCATCCGCTACGAAGGGTGTTCTGTCCATCATCATTCTCTTGTTAGACACGTTGGTCTCGTCATCCGTGACATTGACGCAGGCTCGCCAGAAACCTTGGAACATCTCGAACATGGCGTCTCGCCTGCGACCGATTTCTCCAGTCTTCACTGTAGAGACTGACGGTATCAGGCCTGGATTCTTGACCATGAACGCCATTAGGTCTGCTGGGTCACCTCCGACGGAGAAGAACTCCAAGCCTGAGTCCTCTTCGACGAATTTTTTGAAAGCAGGGTGTGTCGCAATACGAACTCGGTGTCCATAGTCTTCTTTCAACAACTTTCCTATTTTTAGGAATGGCTGTATATCTCCTCGGCTTCCTATGACCATGATGACAACATTGAGTATTGGTGTCGACGAGAAGTCCTCTATACCAGTAGCACCTAGCGAGGTTGATACCTTGCTTACAAGGTCGGGTCTACGAAGGCCAGTGTCAGGAGAAGTTGTCTTTGCGAGCTCGTTCGTCGGCGGAGGGCGATGGCGTTTGGGGGCCAGATGGTGATGCAACGAAGCGCCAAGTGCCTTTGCCAAATAGCCACGGTTCGATGTTTCATTGACGCTAATGTCCAGTCGACCGCTGGTTCTATCAACCTTGCCCTTTGTTTGAAAGTTGTCATTGCCCACTGAAAACCTGTCGTAGGGGTTCGCATCCGAAGCTCGAGTCTTTGACCGAGCTGTCCCAGATGATCCTTTCACCTTTCCTGTTAGAATATGCTTATCTATCAACGAGGGTCTTGCTCCCGGATTGGTTTCTTTGTCTTGGTACTTGGAGGAGGATAGCGCTGGGGTTGCTAGGTCGGGTTTGGTGTCAACACTCGTTGGACACGTTGTTGGCGAGGATCTAGCAGATTCGGTGCTGTGCCGAGGGAATGGGAAGTCGAGAGGTGGTGGAATCGGCTGGATATTTGTACCATGCTGCTGCGTGGTAGTATCGGCGTCCATGCTGACAACTGTAATTGAGAGTTTGGACTGAGTAAAATGATGATTCGTCGCTGTAGGAATGAAAAGAATACGATAGACAATGATAGGGCACTGCGGTTTACGGATTTAGAAAACAGGGGCTTGATCAAAGGAAAGAAATTCGCAAGGAAGGTGCGAACTTGATTGGGAGAACAGCATATCAAGGAACTGAGACGTGATACAGCATTGCAGGCTTCACACAAGACTCGGTCATGAGCCAGACTTCAATCACTTTGAAACTGAGATAAAGGGAATCCATAGATACGGGGAGGTCATACATCATGAGGGTTAATTGATATGATATCAATTTGTGTACGGAGCTCGACCTCATAAGTCCTGGTCGTGCCAAGACCTGGCCGATAGGTGACGTTCAGGGACTTCGGGGTGCTAGGTGCCCCAGAGTCCGCAAGCCGAGTCGCCTGGGCGACAACCTTCAGGTGGTCCTTCGGGTAGCCTCCAGCTAATTACACTAGTGGCGCTACTAGCGTCAACCAGGACTTTTACTATAGACCTCCGTACTTACTTTAGACTTCGAGGCAGCGAGATGATTCGCTACGGATATCAATTTCCGGCAGGCACGGAACGACGGGAGCGCGGAGCACTAGCAAAAGCTAGACCTCTTGTTGCTAGCTGCAGAGAACGCTCCGCCAAGCCAGCAAGAAGGAATGACATCACATGTGACGCACACCGCTGGTGGTGGTGGTGCTGGTGAGTTTGGCCGCCTTGCAACCAGTCGGTATTACTGTGGACAAAGGAATCTGACGAAGCCCGTTGCCATCGGGCAATTGTGTTGACGGCTTTACGATGGGCTGGGACAATGGAGGACGCAAACCGTAAAAGCATATTGCTAGCCTTTGGTCATATAATCCATACGGTAGGAAAGTGCAAAGGCGACATTTGTTATGTATTTTGACTCGAATAACCCTTGAGAATTGTACCATGCCACCGGGAGAGATGAACAGCATTATCCACAATATCTTACAGCAACCCTGCCAGCCTCAACTTCTCCGAATCACCACCGGCGTCCCTGACCACCTTCTCGACCGCCAGACTCAGCCTCCTCCTCTTCTCATGAGCCTCCAAATCCCGCCTTGCTTTCGTCTTCGAGCTTCCACTTGGCGCCACACCAGTGAGAATCTTTTGGCTGTCATGGGGTGTGAAATTCACAAAGCCCAATGAGCCGGCGGATTTGGCCGTTCTCAAAGCGGGTGCTGAGCCCTTGCGCCGATGAGTCTTAAAGCGTTGACGTGCTTTGGAGGGAGACTTGGCAGAGGGTGGTGGTGGAGGTGACGGGCATGCGGAGGATGCTCGCGATGAAGGAGTGCTGGCCCTTATGGTACTCTCTTCCTTTGGTGGAGGTGGAAAGTGGACGTCGTTAGCGGCCATCGGGAAAGGGTCCATGGGCGTCCTGAGATAATCCAATGAAGCATCTTCGGCGGTGAATTGGCCATATGGATCGATTATCAGGCCGTGTGACGAGAAATCTGAGTCGTTTCGGGCCAGCGTTGGTGTCGATTGCGCGGCGCTGAAGTTGTCGTAACAAGCGCCAGACGACTCAGGCATGTTTTGAGACCAGTCGGGCTGAACCTCTCGAGGCGAGATTGTGAAGTCAAAGTCGTCAACGTCAGTTATAGGATGCGGCCATGAGGGTGACCTTAGATGATTTGATGCAGGATGAGAAGCAGCCGCATAGTCTACCGGATGTTGCTGATCAAAACAGCTTGGCGATGGCAGAGGACTTGGTATAGCCCTCTGTGTCCCAGCGAAGGCCTGCGCTGCTTTAGAAGCTTGATCGAAGCTTTGCTGCCGGTGATGGTGCTGATGACTCGAGGTCGAGCCCTTGTTGGAGAAGGTAGCGGATGGCGGAGGTGACAGAGGGAGGTTGCCCGTGGGCGTCTGCAGACTAATCTGCTCGAAGCGCTGGGTCCATTCTTGATATGAGGGCGTTTCGTGGCGGTAGTAGTACGATGGACGCATCATGTTGGGTGACTCGCTCGTAGTAGTAGCGGCGGGCTTCGCTATGCGCTGATTTCGGCTTCGTAGGGTTTCCGGCGTGAACTTTGCTTTGCGCCGTAGGGGCAAAGCTGGGGCGCTTGCGAGCGATGACGATTGTGCTGCAGGAGCCTGATATGGCAATTTCCCCTCTAGATTGAGGAGCTCCAAGCCTGATATCGCTGCCGAAGGTTTATCGAAGTACAAAGATCTATGGTGTCGTCGCGAGAGTAATGGGTCGCTAGAATAAGCAGGCGAGAACGAGCTGTACGAAGAGCTGTGCAAGCGTCTAGCGTGCGAACGTCCAGAGCCTGACAGCGGCTGAGCCGTAGTGTAGCCGCTACTTGCTGCTGTGTCTTCGTCAAGGCCGAAGTCGAAGCCGCCAAAGTCATAGCTTTCGTTGACATTATCGCTAGAAGAAGACGAATCTTGGCTGATGTATTGATCAAAGAAATCGGTGAAAGGATCTTCCGTGACCTGTGTAGGGGGTTCGACGCCTTTGTTATCGTGTCGGTAAGGCAAATTGAGCGAGTGGTAGGTAAGCATGGTTTCTGTCCGCATGCGGCTGTGCTCGCAGGATTCGCAGGTTAACGCGCGAAGCGCAGCAGAGTTCAGATCTTGAATTTTGTGATCGGAGTCAGATAATAAGCAACAGTCCTTAGGATTTCGAAAATAAACACTTGAGGCAGATGCATACATTTTATGTTCTCTGGCGCTCTCCCAGCCCCAGCGATTGGCGTAGCATTCGCAGGGTCGATGGAATGCAAGACACTTGCGAGACCTGATTGGCTAGATTACGGAGAGCATCAGGAGAGGCATTTCAAAATGCTGCATGCGGTGGTTGAACTGACGACTGTCGAGGAATGCAAACACGTGATTACCCGAATGGCACCACTCTCAAGGCTTTGCCAAACATATCAAAGGAAAGCACGAGCACGAGCACATCACAAAGAAATACTTCTCGCACACGGCAGTGGTCTGATTGGCTTAGCCAGTGTGAATATGAGAGATCAGTGATCGGCGATATGAGAGCAACGAAATTGACCTTACCATCTCTGGAGCATGGCACAGGCATGCCATATCATCAAGCATGGATAAGAACAAGATTAGAGCAGACCCACCTTTGGAGACTGAGTGCATTGCGGTGCTGTTGCGAGCGGAAGCTGCCTTGGAGTCCTGTCAGGATTTGTCTCTTCAGATTACTAACCCTCACGTTGCAGACGTAATGGATCAAGTCCAAGAACGTGCTGGATAAGAGGGTGCGACACAATGGGTTGCTGGGCATCATTCACTCACGTCGAAACGTCGTGTAATGTAGTCGAGGCTCTCAATATTTGAACTCAGACGTCAAAATTTTGGACGTCGGGCATGCGACCCAACCCGCCGCCTCCAGTGCCTTTGATGCTTTGACTGAGACCTTTGCCTTCAATCCCCACCTGTGGTTCCTCATGTACTCCACCCGCGCTACGATCAATAACGTGCTTTCGTAACAATGATAATATCTCACTATTCTTCCATCTTTGTGGGACCGGACGATGCGAAGGTTTGAATGCGCCAATTGTTTGTGCCCACTCACCACTCCTTGGTGCACCTTGTCTCCATTGATCTGTCTCGGACTTGTCCATGACTTTTCCTTGAGCAACCGGAGTAGAAAGGTCTGGACCGCTGCCTTCAGCTGTTTCGAGTGATGTCTGTGATGGTTCTTGGGTGGCCCAATAATAAATGTCCCAGTCATTTTCGTCAAGGAAAAGATCGTATTGTTCAAGTTGTTTGGGGGTCATGTGAGCGAGATTGTTATCGGCAAAGGTGGAGAGGAGAAGATCACTCTCAAGAGTTCCCCTCTTGCGACTCTGATCTGCGGTGGCATGACTGTGTCAGTAGAATCGTCCCAACACGATTAGTAATGTGCAAATAGTTGAACAGACATAACAACCTAGCGCGCATGGTATTGCCATCCTCGCCAGTCCGCCTCAATGGCTCCACCTTGAACTTGGCACCTTCCATCTCTCCGACATCGAGTTCAGCATTCACGCCCTCCTGGGGTGCACCCTGTTGCGTTCCACCAGTCATACGCTCCGTGTTCTCAGGAACTGAGTCCTTTGGCGTAAAGTCTGGGTCGACGGAGCTGAGCAGCTCTGGTGGAGGCTTGTCCGCGCCAACACTTGGCATCTCGTTTGCAATGGTCGAGTTTGTGTTCGTCAAATGGGGTCCATCCGACTTGGATTTCTGCGTTTTCTCCCAGTCCGCCGCATTGTCGTGTGGACGAGGTGCAGCTGCGAGTTGGCGGGGTAGGGAGGTGCACAGAGGTCTGCGACCAGCAATTGAGGTTCCATAGGAACGGCACACGGTCCTGAACAGTGACATGTCGAAGTAACCTGGGATATTTTACAGGAAGAAGGAGATATGATCTGGGCTGCAGTGAGAGAAGGAGCGCCCGAGTAGCGCTTGCTGACATCAATGATGAAGGCTTCGATTTGGCGCACGGCACTTTGGTCCGGAAATCTTCGCCTCGGCACAGTTCTTGCCTTTAGCGCTTTCACAACGATTGTCGCCCCTTGGCCTTATTTTTAGATCCCCGACCCCAACTTCTGGCAAGATGCTTTTGATCAACTTTCGCATTTCTTGATTTATTACTATCAAAATCTCACGTTTGATAGAGTAAACTTTGCGCTTTTACTAGCATATCTTTGATAGAGTTTGAATCAACATTGAAAAAGTTATTTGATTGCAAAGTTTTTGTATTTTAGAGTGTGTTTCAAAATTAAAGATCGACTTGAACTTCTTAAAGTACTAGTATATGTTAACGAACTTTGTAGTTTCTATAGCTCTAGCAATTCTTGATCAAAACTTATAAGCAAAGCAATTTTAGAAAGTGCAAAGTTCACTCTATCAAACGTAAGATTTTAATAGTGATAAATCAAGAAATGCGAAAGTTAATCAAAAGCATCTTGCCAGAAGTTGAGATCAAGAATCTAAAAATAAGATTAAGGGACAATAATCGTTGTGAAAGCTAATGAGATAAATGAAAGATGGTTGATTTTTCTCGAGGGAAGCCTGCCTAAATACATAGCAATAATTCGCACCTTCCATCTAGTAGATGGACTAGCAATTCCATCCTAATAAGCAATTGTCTACTAAGATCGTAACAACATGCTACCAAAACAAAAAAAAGACTAGCGCCCTCGCTAATATTATACCTAGCAAATAGCTTTAAGTTATCAAGCAATTTTTGTTTCCATAGCGAGATATCTTTTCGCATAGACACTTCATCAAGACAAATTGCGACAAGATATAAATATCATAAAGCGACGTAAAACAATCGAAAAGAATTCTTGATTGCGTGGTAATAATATAATTATTATAGAATTGCGTAAGACCCTTGTGATAGAACTAAACTCTTGATGAGATAATTTAAATAAACGAGACAATAATATTTGTTATAATATCGAAGATTGTGTTGCGATAACAAATTTTCGTAATTAAGATTCTTTTCGCGATCTTAACTAACAACGATTAAGTAATTTTATAATCTTTGTTTCGTAATTCTTTATCAAGTTCATGCAATCATTTAGCTTGATAATGCTTTGTCATTCGTCGTATTTAAAATTATAACCTTTTTATTGTAGTAAATATTGTGCTACTTGTTTGCTATTATAAGTGCGCATTCGTTTGTCAATGATGCATTTCATTTCGTAAAATTTTTATTGCGATATATTGCCTTCAATCTTGATCAAATCTAAATAATTTAATCTAGAACAACTATAAAGATTTGTATCGAAAAAAAAAGATTTTAATTAAATTACAAATACTATCGAATGAATTCTTTATATAGATAATAGTTTTAATAGATAGACGAGACGATCAATTATTTTTTTCATAAGAAAAGAATTGCAACGTTGAGATAAAATCTTCTTGCTTAATTTTTTAAATAGATAATAGTTATAATTGAGACGCAAATAGATCTTGTCATTTAGATTAAATAGCATAGACTAGTGTTTGGCGTCGTAATAAATCTTCGTCTTAACATTGACAAATGCGATTGCGTCAACGATTTCGACGCGAAATTCTAGACGTTTCTTAGACACGTTCGTGATTAAATGATTGTTATAAAATAAAAAAAGTGCTTTCTTAATCTTGAATCTATACACTACCTCGTTAGGGGCGAGATTAATAACAACATTTGAATTGTTATTTAGTTGTAACTATAGAGTAGATAAAGCTTGTCATCACTTAACGTTAAAATAGATAATAATAAGATAACGAATAGCGATTTTCACGATCTAATTAGATTACTTTAATTAATTGTTCGTCTACGAATAATAAACTATACTAATTAGAAATAAGATATCTAGTTAAGAAAAAATTTCTTGTTAAAACTCAAAGATGAATTTCGATTCGCAATCGAAAATAATAACTTGAAATATATTTTAATTCGTCGTTTGCAAACGACTTAAAATGCGTCGTACTTAAACGATTGCGAAGTTTGTAATATAATCAAGAATTAATTGCAAACGACAACTAAACTTATCGATAATAATAAATAGACAATCGTACTTATTAAGTAGTTTAACCACGTAATTCATAGCTATAATGTAAAAAGAATAAAATTTAATAAATATTGACATCAATTTATTGTAGAGACAATAACGTTTAATTTAGTTAACTTAATAAACAAGGCAATGCTCAACATAGATGCGAATCTTATTAAGCGCTTAAGAAATAAAGAGCGTTTCGCAAATTCTTGCGAAGCAACAATAATAATTAAAGTGATAATTATTGTCATAAATCGTCTTAAAGATGTTCTTTTTTATTAACTTAGATATGCATAGTTGTAGATAAGTATTGTTTTTATCAAAGTAATATATTAAATCGTTGCGAAGCTTAAAGTTAATTTTGATACAAATTTTTTTGAAAACGAATTTCTTAGCATTTCTAAACTTATTGATATTATTATAATTATCAAAAACTCAATTGTTGTTATCAAGTATCTACTTCGAAAATGCTTGTTTTTAAAATGTTCGCTTCTTCAAGTTTGTCAACATGTTTATTAGATTTCGTTAGAATTTTTTCGTAGCGTATTTATTAAGCAAACGTTGTTTGAAGTTTACTAACATAGCGATCAAGATGTCTTAATAAACGTATATCTAATTTAATATCTCAAGATTCTTGATTTCATCGTAATAAATATTTATTTTTAGTGTTCTTAAATTGTTAATGTTTGTTCTTATAGTAAATGCAACGAACAATCTAGAAAGCGCGTTAAGAATGATGTGCTATTTTCTAAAACAATATTTCACATTCAATTAAAATTAACTAAGATAGATGAACGCGCGCACTAAGCGTAGATTAAGTTTATCTATACTACTTGAACTAAGCGTAGTTTGACAAACTATAAAAGAATTGACAAAATAATTAATAAAGACAATCGTGATAGCAAAAGTTATCTCGATTATGTGTCGAACGCATTTTATTATTCACATCAAGTTTGTTATGTTTAGCTCAATAGATTAATATCGCGTTTTCGCGAATTTAAGTAATTAACTAAGAAACAAAATAGATTTTACGTCAATTTTTCGTAAATTTTTTAAATTGATATTTTCTTTAAGATAATAAATCATAGTATCGAAGTTACGCTACTTAGAGATGTTTATGTCGATGTAGAAAATACGATCGCGATTAAAATGAACGAGAAATTTAATGCGTTCGAAAGACTTTTAAAGTTGTCAATAGAAATTTAATTCTTTTGCGATAGATAATTTTAACACGATCTTTTAACTATAGATTTTTTTTATACGATTTTTGTTTAACGAGAACGATTTAAGTAGTATTACTTTGCGACGTTAAAGAGCTTTCGTCTTCTAAACGTAGTATGCAACGTATTTTCGTAATTATTCTATTAAATGAAGATATAATTTTAGATTAGCTAGCTTATACAAGAAATCTAGATTCTTAATAGTCGCAATTTTATTAATTAAGACGATGAAATCAAAGATATCTATCTTCTATTCTAATAAAATGACGAACAAGTAGCTTAAAAATGACTTTTTAGAAAACAAGATAATTTTTTTGAAATCTAACAAATAAAAGATTGTACATAGATGATTGACGTATTCTTTCAAAGTTTTGAAGAATATAACTATGTCGTTCACGTAAACTTTGACGTATTGACGATAAAATCGAAAAAGATTATCGATTTGTCGTTGCACATAAAATGATAACTTTTTGAATCTTATTATCGTTACGTTAAATTGCTCTTAATTGCGATAAAAAGTTATCGTTAACTTGTTTTAATCTTTTATGCGAACGAGTTATTAATAAAAGAAACTCGCGACATCTATTACGATTATAAAGTCACATTTAGTTATCTATGAAATAATGTCTAATTGAAGTACTTTGCTTTTACGAAGTTATTTTTTTGCTTATTCTATAATTCTTCATATTACGAATACAAATTATTTGAACTTAATAAACTATGTAGTGAATTGCATGCGATCTTGATCGTGCAACTTATTAAATTTTTAGTCAAGAAATTTCTTGTTCGTAGAATCAAGTAAATAAATCTTTGCGACATTGATTTTAATCTTTGATTTCAAAATAATTGACATTTATTTCGATTTAAATAAATCGATCGTACGATCAATATTTTATCATAGTAATAAAAAAGTTTTCGCAATCGCAATGAGCTATTTCTAGATAACTTCGATTGCATCGTAAAAGATAACGTTATTAAAATTGTTATACTTCATAAATGTTTAATTTATCGAACTAAATAATGTTTTAATAGTGTTAAAAATAAAATTTATTAAAATAGATTTTGTTCGCATAGCGAAAGAAGCATTTATAACTCCGAAAATTGTTATTATAAGCGACGCAGATGCTTCGATAATTAATTTAAATTTAATAAGTACGAAAGCAAAAGTTATTATAGCACTTACATTTAGCTTGAAGACTTTCTTCATTCATGATTTCATGAAAATGTCGAAATTAACAATTAGATAAAAGTATTTCGAAACTATTATATAACAACTTTTTTTTTCGTACTTTTACAAACTATCTAGACAAGAATTCTTGTCTATCTTAATAAATTGATCAAAGATGTTTTTTATTTGCATCATAAAGAAATTGACGTCAATAATGTAAAAAAAGATTATATCTTCTAAATTAAAGCGATTAAATGTTTGCTAATATAATAGAAATATAAAATTACAATTCTATAATAGTTGCGTATTATTACGTAAACGCACAAAAATTATAGTACTACACTTAGATGAAATCGTAATTACTATAAGAGCTTTTATTATTCAAAATATCTTGTTCTTGATCAAAATTATTTTTATTAAAACGAACATTTCTTTGCAATTGTTTATAATAAGTTGTTCGTACTTGTAATTTAAATGCATCTTTTAAAAATTTAAAATATTCGAATTAATTAACATATTGATTTTTAAATCGTTCACAATGTGCATTTGTCTTTAAAGCTTGCTACGAATCGAAGCATCTCTAAAATTATCGTTCATTAATAACTCTAAAGTAGCGTATTTCAATAATAAGAAATAAACATTTTTTATGTCGCAAACTCTAATTAACTAAGCAATATATTTAATGATCGCGATAATTAATTGTTTATGCAAGAATTCGCAATCGATTACTAACATCGTACATTCGAAGTTCGAAATAACGTTTTTTTATTATTATTATTTAGAACAATATTATTGTTTTGAACGACAATAACAAAGATCTTAATAGTGACGTAGTGTCACGATTAAAAATCTAAATCTTGTGTTTCGTTAAAAGGCATCTCTAAGTAGACGATCTTCAAGATGCCATAATAAGCTATTAAGATAATAATTTTATCTTAATTAGCTTTCGTTGAAGTAAGTACAAATTTCTTCGTTAATTTAATTTTGCAATTGCGAAAATGCTAATAAAGTTTATTTCTAAAAAAGAATTTTATGTTGCATCGTTTGCATTTCGTATTTCTTAATTGTGACTTTAAAGTCTAAAAAAAAAGATTTCGACGTCGTAATTTTGCTTCTCTTTAATGTTATTCTTGACATAATATTTTTTATCTTTCTAGTAATTATGTTTTTTATGATTAAAATTATTCTCTTAATTAAGATCTTTGTTCTCGTTTGTTTTATTATGATATGCGCGAGTTTGCTATTGCTACGAATACTAAGAACGCTAGAGCTAAATTTAGTTATTATAATTTTAAAAGAAATGAAAAAAAGATTGCTACGAAGCGAACGCGTTTGCTACAAGATTTAATAACATAGATCGATCAATGTTTTTAAATAATTAATTTTAATTAATCGAAATAATCTAAGCTTGACTCTAAGATTTACTTTAATAATTATCGAATTGCTAAGATAGCTATCTTTGCTATTAAGACTATTAAAATTAATAAGCACAATTCTAATAAAATAACGTTTGAAATTGTGATTCAAAGAATCGAAATTAATAGAACGTAGAAAACTGATTGCGTAACGAAAGTTGCGAGCTAAAATAAATAGATTGTGCTTCATTAACATTATCGTCTATTCTTAATTTCTTATAGCATTATCGTTGTTTCAATTATTGTCTTAATAGTACTAATTTTGATCGTACGATCAAATTGCGTTACTAGAGCAATTGTTGAAGTTACTTAGATTGCGCTAATTTTTAGCAAATGTCACGTAAATAATATTTTCGCAATGTCTAGCATCTAATGTTTATCAAATTTTTTTCTTGATTTTTATCTTATTAAGAAAGAAAGTTATATTGATCACTTCAATAAATAGACTGGTCGCGCTGACCCGGAAATGTCACGTGCAAATGCCAAGACTCGGGTCCAACAAAATTCGAGGAATCGAATCGCTCAAAGTAGTTTAGTCGATTACTATAAGTAGTTTAGCGCGAAGCGCGCTAAACTAATTTGAGCGATTCGATTCCAAAAAATCGTCGCGACCCGGTCTTGGCGCCGGGTCGGGCCAGAGGGGTGGTATCATAACCCGGCCCGACGGTCAGTCTATCAATAAATAAATTTAGATTTCGACGAAATTCTAGATTAAAATCGTTGTACATCAAATAAATTTAATTATAAACTAACATGTTTGCGAATCTAATTACTTTCGTAATAATCTAAGCATATTCTATAGATTCGCTCTTGATGATCGTGATTACATAAAAAAGTGTAAAGTTATCGAAATAACTATAGAGTTAACACGATTTTCGTAACTCTATCGACGATTGTCAAAAGATACTAATTGATGTATTTAGAATAACTCAAGATACGTGATGAATAAGTAGACAATAAAATATCGTACTACAAATCAAATGATTGAAGCTATCAAATTGATGAAATAAATAAAAGATAATTGATTTTTCTTAAGGGAAGCCTGCCTAAATACATAGCGATAATTCGCACCTTCCACCTAGTAGATGGACTAGCAATTCCATCCTAATAAGCAATTGCCTGCTAAGATCGTAACAAAAGCGCTAACTATAAGTCTCTTAGATTCATTTATTCTTATTATCGTGTCAAGCAAGTTTCTGTGTCGCAAACGAAAAAGTAATTATTTATTTGACTTGCGAAAACACATTCAAAATTCTACTTTGTAGATCTACTACTCACGCAATCGACTATTAGATAGCTTCAAAATTTTGACAATAACACAACTTTATATACTTTACAACTTGTGCGTAATTTCAAGATATAAAACTCAATTGTGCATTGTAGCATTAAGAATCTTAAAATGTTGCTCAAAGTGCTTTTTGACACACAACTCTAACAACTCTAAGAATTTTTTTTGCAAACTTTTTTTTTTTTCAAAAAACATGTCGGACGAAATAGCATCTTATCGCATCTTTAGAACTTACATTAACACACATTTATATATCTCAAAATTACGCAGAAGTTGTAGAGCATATCAAGTTATGTTGACATTACAATTTTGAGGTCGTATAATAATCAATTGCGTTGATAATAGACCTGTAAAGTAGAATTTTGGGTGTGTCTTCGCAAGTCAAATGGATAATTACTTTTTCGCTTGCGACACAGAAACTTGCTTGGCACGATATGAAGTAAATGCAAAACTTGCACATCCCGTACTTTGAGGCAAAGAGTAGTACGTCCATCACAACTCACTCTTATGAACAAAGTCCGAACAGCACCTCGATCACCATTGATCGTTTGCTGTCGGCTTACCCCCATTTCCTTTTCTTCGTCCCATATCCAGGCCCTAGCGCTACCCCAATTGTCCCTGCTATTGAGGTTTTTCAAATTCCAATACGTCATGTTCCACTCGTCGATACCGCCGAACTCGTGTCTGAGCCGATGATAGCGGCGAATGTAGTCCCAATTGCTGCCGCACGTTTTGCCCTGAGCCTACCATTAAGGTTAGTAGGCGGAGGCTGCTTCTGGCGTCTAGTCCTTGTACTTGAGCATCAACATCGCTGTTATTCTCTTACAAGGCAAAAGCCAACAGCAAGCATTCCAAATCGTAGACCACCTAGCTCATCACAAACTAATCATCCACACAGTCGACTAACGTAAAAGAAAACCAAGCTGTTCCTGGCCGCCAAGTGAAGAATTTGTCCGCTAAGGGTGCTTTGCTATGCTGTCGCTCAGTAGCACCGGGAGGACCACAACCGATTGCGTGCTCTGACTGGGGTATGCTTAGATCATGTCAGATCACTCCTCTGTGCTCGGTAATCTCGATTCTCACCATCGGACAGCATGTAAGGCACTAGGGAGCTAAACTTATATTCTATTGCTATAATGAAGGGCCTGTTATCGTCGTAACTCAACCTAGTAAGGTGGCTTATGATGGCTCCGGGAAGCTACCTAATATATAACAATCTTTCGTATGATGATCACCAGGTGGTGTGGCCGAGTTGGTTTAAACGATGGCAATCATGGCAGGCTGCGGGTTTCGGTTTACACCACTCCACACATCTCCCTAAAGGAGTAACCTAACGCAGGTAGGGGGGCGAAAGTTTCCCTATCATCCGTCCTCATCATTTTTGCAACCTCCCTTGAAGATCACCCGTTGTTGTTGCGAGAGATACTTTATCGCGAGCCTTTCCAGGAACATGTGATGGCGTGGAAGAGCAGAGACGTTGTGAGGTTCCCAGTTCGATTCCGCGCCAATTTGTTTGTTTCTTGGAGAGAACAATGGGGACGTCTCCGGATTATCTCCGGCTCTAATATCAGACCACACCTGACCGTGATACCATTAAGTTAAGGTCAGCCCTACCCTGATCCTCCGTCCCCAAGGTGTGCGTCCGTGAACATCGCCGCTTGGTTCGTCTCAGCCGGACCCAGCTGTGCGTCCTGCTTCTGCGGGCTTTACGCCGCCGCGAATACGAGGTGGACGATGAAAGTGCGGTCCTGGCTCGTTGCTCCGACAAGGGTGACGCTGCGATCATCAGAATGCGTCGGGACGCCTTCGCCTGTGCCTTGGAAGGTGTATTTGACGTTGCTGATCAGGAAGGTGTTCTAAGTGAGCTGACTTGTGGTTGGTGTTGGGTATCTGAGAGTGTCCCACGGACTTTTCTGATGCGCTGGCTACTGAGTGAAGGACTAGCTAGTATTGTGGTTGGGTATCAAAAGATCGTACGTCCAATTTAGAAGGGGCCTTCTAGTGTTTCACATTTATACTGGAGCGAGCTTTCATATTTATGGGCTTGACCAGCCGACAGCACATCTCAGGGAAGCCACAAACGTCCTAGGATTGGCTAATCTCTTCAGTCTCTATTTGTTGAGCAGCCGAGTCAGGTAGTTTGACCAAGGATCCCTGTAATAAATAAAGTTATATTGAAAGTGCTAAATGATACGTCATCTTGTGTATCTCATCTGACAGGGTCTGACATATCAGGTCGTGTATCAGAATGTTCCAAGTGCGCAAGCTACAGCGGCAGAATGCAAAGCATGAAATCCCTACCAAAGACTGAGACTGCTTGATAGATTTGTCGAGCAGTAGCTATGCTGGAGCTTGTCGTCTGATTGCATTGTGCAATACTACGGCTACCGTGCGAACCGAGACTCTTGGGCGATCGTTCATCTGCTTGCCTGTTATCTGTCGACGCTTCCAATGCCATTCAAGCACCCGCTGATATCTGGACCGTGTCTGTGGAGACAAAGATATTGGCACTAGCCGGAGGCGTGCATCATTGCCGACACTGCAAACAAACAACACGCATTTTCAGTAAAGCTTTGGGGTCAATCATTTGGGTTGTGCAAGTCAGCCAGCAAGGATTGAGGTGCTGAGCGGGAACAGGACGTCCATCAAGGACGTCAATTCGTTTTGCAGGTTTGCCCGGCCTGAGTGTCAAGACCGCTGCATGTCAAATTACCAAACCGAGACCAGCTAGTGCGCTGCCAAAGTCGTCATTTTATGCTCGTCTCGGAGTAGGTTTAGCCGCTTGGCATTCGCTTGATAACCAATCAATTGGAAGACATCTAGTGACTCCAGACACGCTGATTGAAAGTTCCTACGATGTTCCATATTCCGATGACGCATCGTTGACGATCGCCTTGCCATCGAATCTGCTCAGAAATTTATTTAGCAAATTTGTCGTGTCCTGCGTCGCATCACATCAAGTTAGCTTCAGCCAAATCACTAGAACCTAAACAGCATGCTGGAAGCCTCCGAAGATTCCGTGTCTAGCGCTTTAGATCTCCGTTCGACTCGCCCATGCGCCGAGGAGCAGGAGCATGGTTGGCAATAAGGACGACCCGTTACGGTGTCTCGGTTACGATCCTTTCATCATCCATCCGTTGCCGGTCGCTCCGATTGTGCATCAATAGTGGGAGTATTGTAGGGCATGCACATCGAGAATTTTTCTGAAATAAGAGATGTTCGAATCGAATCACTCCTCGGGCTCAGGAATGTGCACCGCCGGGTTCTTTTTGGCATTGCAATTGGAAGACAATCCAACACGCCTTCACGTCAAGAAGTGACAGCGTTCGGCAAGAATAGGAATATGGTAGGCACTCACTCACCTAAGGGCGCCGCTCACACAGGATCACCCGCAGTCCCGCGACGTTTACTCCTACCCAGGTCGCGAGATGGCGCTGGGGATTGGGGCAGATTCATATCGCTTGGATCGAGAGCAACTTCTTTGGTATACCTATGGTACACTAGTCATACTTCCAACGAGACAGCGGATGGTCTGCTTGAGCAATGACCAAAACTTAGGATGGCATCCTAAGAAGCGCTAAAGTGCTCCTGCGTTTCTCCTGATATATGAAGTACAGTGGTCTTAGCTGTGCACGAACGGACTCTTGTGTGCCCAATAGCTAAGAGCTATCTGAAGTCGTGGATAGCGTATCAGGAGAATGATCAATGTCTGACTTCGGCCTCGTCTCACGTGCCCTTGAGTAAACCTCGCTACGGTAACTATGTATGTAAGCTCACCGGGACCCTAGTAGCCTCTCTAAGTCTTGTTCTCGCCGAAGCGACTCAAGGGAGGCTGTACAATCCTCGGTCCTCTGAATGGATCGTATTCCACCTCTGGCCCATGACACTTTTCTGTGCTCGAATGACGATGATAGGCGCAGTTGTGATTCGGTGTGTCCTCAAACTTATTGAGATACTCTAGACCGAACGCGAGGAAACTGGCCAGGGTCATGGCACACTTACCGCCAGCACATATCAGTTCTAGAAACTCTTGAGACATTGCTGGCGGAATCAGACCGTGTACCCGAGCGAAACCCAGAGCGTTGAGGGCCGCCTTGGCCATAAGTCGGATCAGAAAATGACAAAGCTTCTAGTCGTTAAAATTTTCGTGCACATATTTTACGTCCTGCGCCCGCACAGGATTAGAACCATCGCGAAAGTAGGCTCTGATCAAATCAATGCACTCGTTGTGAAGCTGCTCGATCAGGAATTTCTCGGATGAAACCAGTAGAGCAAGGTAAGCAGAGCTCTCATTCGCGTTAGCCGGTCCTCGCAGTGTAGTCCCGTATATCCATGTGACGAAGAGTTCCATTGCTGAGGCGTCCTCGTCGACAAGGAAAACCTCCTTTGTTTGAGTCTCCTTATAGCCGCCCTGGAACATGGCTCGGAAGTACTCCGAGCGGTTGCAAAGCAAGTCCTTGTGAATATGATATCTCTTGCGCTTGGGGCCTACGCAGGTGTTGACCATGTCCTCGAGGAGTAAGCTAGAATCGAACGATTAGAATGGGAGCCCAATCGAAGATCTAGAAAGGGAGTGTACCCTGCCACGGCTGTGAGTTTTGACTGCAAAGGCTTGTACTCGACTACATTCTGACCATTTGGTTTCTGGAGTGTTTGATAGTCCCCGGCGCGAATCAGCTCGGCACGTCTGGCGCTTTCTTAAAGAATCATTCGCTATAAAGGTTTACTGACTTGAAAAGAAGCCCTCGAATATTTTAGGCGAGGTAAATGCCTGTGAAGGCAGCCCTGGGGTTTGGTTGGTCGCTGCCATTGTTGCTACAGCATTGAGTTCTTTTCAAGAGGTGGGTTGAATTGGGCAGGATATCCCGTATGATTTTTACGTGTTTTTCCGGCCAATTGAGAGTATGGTCCTCTGAGCAACGCGTGCCTCTAGCCAGCGCGAATGACCCTAAGAGTGCCCGCTTGTGCTCGCTTGTCGATTTTAGCGTTGGCAGTTGTACTGACTTCGAGGTATGGATGGCTCACATCTCAATTGACATGTCCAGTGTCTTTTGCAAGTTCGACAACAAAGCTGTCAGGATTCAATCTGGCCACGTCCGACGAATCCCCTGCAGTTATCCTATGCAGTGCTCAGGTTCGATGACAACGCCTATTTCCTCTTTCGCTATCACTTCGTCTCTTTGACGCGTGCTGAGCACAAGGTGGACATCTTTTCACTTCGGCATCTCTGAGCCGGCTATATTATTGTGCAGGTGAAGCCAGGCCGAGGAAAAAATTCACCAGATAGCAGATCACATGGCCGAATCAGGTTTACATAGAGCTGGAGTAAATGACACGCTTGTATGTGGGAGCATACATAATTTGGTCGAACCGCATACCAAAGAGAAGCCATACACCTCACCACTATATCAAGTGTTTCGACCTGTGAGAAGTCAACTAGCCTGGCCTGATCCACTGCATGAACCAAATTGGAAACATACCTAAAGTAAGCTCTCAAGTACACCACCTGCCAAGCCCCTAAGCCAACCAGCATACCCATCGTACCAAAGGCAAACCACTTCACCCGCTCATTCGTACTTTCGTTCGTATCCCGGAGTTTTTGTTCTCTCGTCCTCAGGTAATCCATCTCTCCTACAATTTCCCCAACAAGCTCCTCGATCCGACGAAGCTCAGTCTCGACCGGCCTCAACTTCTCCTGCGCTTGTATTGCCGACCAGTCTCGGGCATCGGCTCCGATGTCGATATCAAGTTCTATGTGGCGGGTAGGGTTCATGACGGACTCTAGGGAACATGAATACAAACTGGATGTGGTACTGGGTTCTTAAGAGACATGGCTTACGGTGAGTGACCAATTGATTCTCGAAGCAGACATCGAAAGCCGAATCGGCGTGAGAAGTGAATGCCATTCGAGTCTCGCCAGCGAGATCTCTTGGCTTGCCGTATTCGTTACCCACAGCATCGCTGATCTGAAGTGTGATGACAGTATTTAGCAACCATTACCTCATGCAACGGCTTGAAGGGGCGATCAGCGTGCACTTACGTGCATATTCACCATCTGCCCATCGCCCTTGTTGCCACCCACTATCGCTGTGACAAGCACTAGGGTGTCTTTGGCGACGAAATTTCGTATGCATCTTTCGTATTTCGAGCTGTGTCCTGTATGCGCCTGCAGATCGAACTTCAGGGTCGAGGCCAAGGGCAGAAACAGTAGGGTCAGCCGTAATATGAACGACAAAGGAGCCATAACGAACGATCGTGGCGTAACAATTGGACTGACTTTTGATAGACCGATGGTGAGATTTGACCAGCGGGCGCCTCGGTTGAACCTCGGAAAAGCTCCGGCCCGAGAAGCTAGGAGCGCGCCTCCCACGCGCCGTGAATTCAATCATCTCCTCAATGTGTTAATTCTAATCAACATTGACGATGCTAGCGTGACTTGAAAGTGTTGACGTGAATTGGCCTGAGTTGGCGTGCAGCTTGATCATGGATATGAAACCTTGCACAAAGTCCATCCCTCCTTCAATTCCGTGATCAAAATCCGCAACTCGGAATCAGCAAGCAGCCATGGCCGCCAAACAAGCTCAATCGGTGAGCATCTGGACTCAAGTAAGCACAAAGCCCAGAGCTCTACAGTCAAACCAGGCTCATCTTTATAGATGTCCTATGCACCACCACGAGGACCTTGTTCCCAGAAAATGTCTATCGTTAGCACCTGCTCCTGCTACCGCTTCATGATCCACCCCCTCAAAGCAGCCACGAGCTTCGAGTGCGATGGTTGCGGGCATCATGCTAGCTTCCACAAGATGGACAACCAAACGGATGAGGAAACGGTTTTGCGATGGAAGGCGTTCGACACTGATCGGGACCAACATTACGCACAGCAATCTCATATAATGGATACTTATGGCGAGGCTTTTGGGAAAGGTGCCTCAAAGCGTCGGAGAATCGAGGATGGCCCCACCGAAGAGGACACGGCTGCTGAAGAAGTGGTCGAGCTACCCCGAGGAGAAGTGGCAAGGGTCAAGAGGCGGGTGCATGGTAAATAGAATGGTCTGCCGGATACCATGTAAAACTGGGAGAGAGCGTACACAACCGTCTTGAGCACTATTCTTACATCAAACCTCTAGTGGAGCTGCGAAGGTTGAACAAGGCTTTCTCTACTACTTTGCATGATCTAGGGTCTTGGAATGTCATCTCAATTGCTGGCGGGACGGGCACTGTTTTGAGACAGTGTAGAGCGATCATTGTCGCTGGCGTTCGCCGCACCGTCGGTCAACAAGGTTCGAATTCAATGATATAAAGAGAGAGCTGCCCTGGAGCATACCACCAGCATTCCCTTGTTGGTGAAGAAAGCCTTCTATCCTATCCGATAATCCTGCCACCCTTGCTCTGCTCGTTACGCGACAAGTCTGCTTCCGTTGCAGCTCCTCTCGAACGAGCACAAGGATAGCAGACAGGCGGATCACCTGACGGATCAAATGGACACTGTGGGCCTTGCTTGAGTCGTACGTGAATCTTCACCCTGGCTATCATAACGCTAAGTGTCCACGGCAGCTGGCTGAATCTAAATCCTAAGCCAATACCCTTTTCACATGACTTCGCAAGTGGCGCTAGCGAAGACAGATCGTTTTCCGGGTGGCAGGCATTCGACGATTCTGAACCCTCAGTTGCAAAAGCGACCCGCGTCGGGTCGAAGATGGAGAAGTTCTCAAACGTGTGCCTTCGACTTCCGTAGGAGAAAAGCGCAACGGGCAAAGCTCGTCTCGGTGGACTTGAACCATAAGGCCCCTTCGAGCACTGTTCGCTTGACCTTGGGTTCAGCCAAAGATTCCCGTGTGAGACAGCTGAACGCCTCGGTCTTTTCGTGCAGGCTGTGCAGATCCACTGCTTGGCCAAAGGTGCTCGGAAAGGATAAAAAGAGACTAGCAGCAAGAGACTATGAGAAGACTCAGTCAAACAGCCCAAAGAAGCATGTTCAGGCCACCCAGAGTGAGCTATCGGACTTGGAACATGTGCAGTGGCAGTAGATGCGACTCGATCCTGAGTATGCTGAGCATCTTCCCTGGCGTATCGGAGATCCAGAGATCAAGATGCCTGTTTTCATAGCATGTTCGCACCGGTTGAAAAAGTCTCATGCACGTATCGTTGAGTTGCTCTACAGAATCATATTCGCACAAAGCAGTACGAGCAGCGAGACGGAATATTATTGTATCTGCAGGTATTCGATCGTTGAGGAAAACAGCTTAGCCCATGGGCACGTCTTCCCAAGATTACGGCTGCTTTCGTCGGTCTGTTGCTGAGTGGAATCGGTTCACAAGCTTCGCCATGAACCAATCCCAACAGTCAACCACAAATCGCGTAAGTTGAGAACCTGCGCCCTGCTAGGCCAACCAGGAAACGCTTCTGATGAGAAGTAGATATCGTATTAGCAAGAAACATTGACTCAAGCGAATGGCCCAGATCTGATTCGAGTACATGACGTGCGTCAAGTGCAGCAATCACAGATATTAGAAAAGGTCTAGCGAGAGACTGAGGGGAAGATGAGGAACAAAGGCTATCCTCGTGGGTATCGATGCGAGATCTCCGCTAGTCCGCTTGGTACGACAGCAGGTAGAGCAGCTTCGACGTCTTGACAGACGTTGCGACGGCCGGATAGTGATCGTTGGCGTAGCTGTTGTGGACAATGCAGATAAGAAGCTGTGCCCCTCCCCGTGAAGGTACCCGCTGGCTGAGCTTACAGCTTGTTCGTTCTTGGAGCAAGAGAAAGACTTGGAGTACTAGGTTCCCCATCAAATGTAGGTCGACGAAAGCCATCGAGTGTTCTTTCTGGAGCAACGAAAGCCCCAAGGGTATGCAAGTCAAGTTAAAGTGATTCGACGAATAAGAAGAACTTAGAATATCTCGTCGCCTAATTGCTTGAGCTGAGCAAACACGATAATGTGCTGTTTCATACATGGACTCGTCCTCAAGCCCTCGCCTAATAACACCTTCGTGATGGCTCATGCTGCCATTGCCGAGCTCTTTCGATGGCCCAGCTACCATTTGCTGGATCACACCATGCGGGGTCAGGCATTGAGATCTCCACATAAAAATAGGAGCAGGAACACTCATCCCCATAGCAAGCCAACCTACAACGCGGACGCTCCCAATCGTCCAGTGTCTCCATGCACAGCCAGTCGCGCTTGAATTCCTCGTAAACATCGGGGTCTAGAATCGCTTTCCGACCGAACCTCTTCTCAAACATAGCTTTTGATTTTCTTCCAGTGGTTTGTCGTGCGAAAAGAATTTCTAGCTGCATCTGGCCTTCAAGGAATGAGTACTCGTCGGCGGCCCCCTCATCAATCCATTCACCGGTCATTAATCGCTCCGTGTAGTCTATCCATTCTTGAGCCTTGGCTCCACTGCAGTATGTGGTGTTGACGTACGCGTGAGGAACAACGATTCTAGGCTTGTCGACATTGTTCAGGAAGCGATATATCGTCATAAGTATCTGGTCGATGTCATAATAGCCAAACTCATCTTTCGCCGCGAAGGATGAGAGTTTCAGAGTGGCGTTGGCGATGCCATCTGTCATCCATCTTCCTCTTTCAGATTCAACAAACTCAACGGTGAGCTGTGGAATGCGTCGATGAAAGGCAAGGTCTTTGCAAAAGCTTTGAACATGTTGCCAGATGTGCCACATCTCGTGTGGTCTATCTGAATCAGGAGCATAGACGTTCAAGATTATGTGCTTCATCCTACCAAGCCGGGGAACGTGGCCTTTGACTTTGAAGCACCACTGGGAAAACTCGTCAAAGCCAGCCCGATTAGCTGTAATGCTGTAAGTGAAGGTTTGTTGGCGCTTTCGTAGAAAATCGATGCATTCGTAGTGGATAAATCTGTTGGCGCGAAGCAAGCTCGGCTGAGGCGCTGTATCGAAGCACACCTGGTATATCTGATGCCGTAGCTCTAGCGGGAGTCGAAGTACTCGAGACTGTGACTTGTCCATGGGAAAGAGTGCAACAGGATATAGTTCCGGATCCTGGAGGATGTAAGAATAATAGAAAACGAAGAATGACTGGGAGCAGAAGAGAATATTGATAAAGATGGATGGACTGATCGAGAATGACAGTACTTAGGCATGAGAAGATGGGAGCTGGCAGTGATGCGCTAAGTTTCGAAGAAACGGGAGAATAAAATGCTTGGCAATACTCGAGTGGCGCGAATTAACATATCGGATTCAAACGGAAGCTGTATTTTACTCGGATACCCAGCGGGCCGAGGGAAGAATGGTCAACAGATGAGTCGCGCAAGAGTTCAAACCGTTGATGTTCTTGGCTTCAAGTGCCTGAGTAATCCCACTAGAATGCAACCTCTCTTCCATCGAGTGCCCTCTCCTACCCTACTCCATCCCATCGAGCATCGCCACGTCAATCAACCGAGAGAGCGGATGAGCCCGGGCTCGGACTCCTTGTTGTGCACGGGGTAAGAATTCCATTCTCGAGGGGCCCTGTTGCGTCGCTGATCACCAAAACAGATCGCGACCTAGGAAGGCGCGGAGCATCGATGTATCTCCCGTGAGAGCGGACCAGCTGCTGCTCCGTGCTATTGGAAGTGGGCGCTCGCCTGTCCCATCCACCAAACCAGTCAGATTGCTGAGTGGCTTGTGCTCAAGTGCTTCCTGGTGCGACTGTAGATCTCCTTTGTGTGTGAAGGCTTTTCGGCACACTTTCCAAGCCACTGGAATCAGATCGCTTGCTCCTCGATGCTTCGTTGATTGCTGATGCTGTTGCAAGTTCGCTTTACATGCGAAGGTTTTCGGCACTCTCTGCATGCGACGGAAGTGAGAGCGGGGGCGTCCTGATGCGTATAAATCAAACCATAAGTTCGGTCTTCCACCGCCTCGTGCCCAGTTGACTTCTGGTGATTTTGCAAAAGTCCGTCCACACTCCTGGCAAGCCACTTTCCTTTCAAATGTCGGCGCTGGTGGACTATTTGGTCTTGTGTGCACCATATCATTATGTTGTTGCGCAAGTGTAGCCGTATCGACGAGTTCCTGTCCGCAGTGGCAAACACTGTTGGCTTTGGCCGCGGTCGGTTTGCTTCGACTTCCAGGAGGCTTGCAGTGCTTATCTTGGAGGTGCTGGTCGGGGGCGACCTGGCCGTTGTGAAGTCGTCCGCAAACGCAACAGTGCCGGTCGCTTTGAGACTGCGCTCCGAGTACTCGTCCACAGTTACAACAGTGCTCGTTGACAGCGCGTTTGTCTTTGAAGTATTGTTGACAACAGTAACAAATATATCGGGGAATGTGGCGAAGGAGGTGTTTATCCAGCTCGTATTGAAATGAAAAGCCTTTCCCGCAGCAGCGACAAAGACATCGAAATACGTGAGAAGAGGACTCGATATGCATCCACCAAAGATTCGGCGAATCAAAATACCCGTCGCACCCTTTGCAGAAGCCATGCTTCCGCTCACGCTGATGCGATCGTAGTTCGTCCAACCACTGAAAGCTCGAGGTACAAAACCCACAGAACTTTGTATGAGGCATTCCTCTATGTTTCTTGAACTCTTGATTGAAACCAAAGACTGTAGAACATCGAATGCAGAAGCAGTGACGCATCGATCGTTGGTGCTCTAGAAGAACTGCACGACTTTCAAAATAGTATCAATGCTGACCCATCCATAATTGTGAGCCAGATTTAAATACTCTTCACAAGCATGTCTGTATTACTTGACTAGCTGAGTGGATATAAGCATTGGAAGTTGTGTAGAGCTAGTAAGAGTCGATGGGTGCATTGTCCCTCTTGTCTGGAAGGCCTGGGCAAGTCGCTACTTCCTGATCTGTCCCTGACATAGCGCACGGTTTTGGGGATTCTGACGCGATAGGTTCCGCTTGTCCTAAAGCTTACTCGTTAACGACCCCTTTCGCGTTACACAACAATCCGAAAGTAAGTTAAGTATAGTCCATTAGCAATTAGGAAGTCGTAGTCTAAACCACAGCACCACAGCACCACAGCTCTTGATTAGCTCGTTGACCGAGCTGATGCTCAGACTCGTGGAATGACAATCTGCTGAGTGGTCAAGAAAGAAACAGAGTTGACAGCCTGGAGAAATAATCCGAAACAGGATGATCTTGGTCCAGCAGGAAGAGGTACTTCAAGGCGAAAAGCGCTTTGACACCTTGACACAGGAACACGAGACGAACAACATAGACCATAGCACAGTCAATCCTGAGCTTGTCGAGCACATATCGGACTATCCAGGCCAGGCTGTGGAAAGCTTGGATTTCGACAGTAAGATTCCTGAATGATAGAACCGACTACATGTGCGCATGTGCGCATGTATATCCTCGGCGACAGGTTCGACATACCCAATCGACGTCAACACACTACGTTATAGCTTCCAATCTTACTTGACCGACCTTGGGGAAAACCCTGCATTCACACCAATTTTATCATCATCATGCGCTTTGTTTTCGACTCGACACCAGAGAACGATAAAGAGCTTCGGCCGCTGATTATCTCCGAGAGAAAACAATACCTGAGTGAACTAATGCGAAAACAGAGTTGCTCTGGACGTTTCCGCGAGCTGCTTAGAGACGAGCCTGCCCTTTCGTGGCAGCTACTCGATCGCTGCATTTCAATGCCACCAGCTTGTTGCAGGGCACGAGGGTGGGCGCAACGAATCTGGACATAAAGATGTTCCTCCACCTCATGAGTCTACTCTAGGCCCTTGAACTCTCAGCGCTTTGGTAGCGAGGGCTCAATGAGCATCCAGACGTGACAATGTGTTCTTGTCAGGAGCAGATTGCTTGTGGTTGCTCCTGCCGCGCGCTTGCGCTTACGTTTCAAGGTCGAAATCAGGGGAGCAGGGGTGACAGCAATCCTACTTTTGGCTTTGATGGAGGAGAATTTGAAGCAAGCTTTTCATGGCTCGGAACTAGCCATCGGCAGTAAGATCTACGACTGTCGGGTTGTATTGAGCGTTCCATTATGAGGCCATAATCCTGCAACATCGTAATCCTGGCCAGAGTTATGTGAGAGCAAAGCAACGATGAAGAGCGACCCAGCGAAACATGTCTGCATAATGGGTTTATGCACCATCATCCGTTGCCTTCTTGCTTCACCAGCACTCAGCCTCCAATTCGAGTCGATGGTTGCCCCAGCAAGCGCCCACTAGTCCACGCCTGAGAATATCGCCCCTGCTCAGGCCACTTTGTAAAATTTGCCCAAGATCAAGCGAGAACCATACATCTACTTCATTGCTTGCCCAAGACTTTGCCTCCACAACGGAACCTACTATTGTTGCAGTGACATCTTTGCTCTTCATATTGAGCTGGGAAATCTTGCCAGCGACAATTTTCTATCATCTATCGGGGCGGAACTGCTGTAATAGCTTCGAAGGTCTGCTGAGCTTGAATTCAGGGTGGTTCTAAAACCCCGGCCTGAGTAGCGTCAGATCTCAAGGGTCTCGGAGGTGCTCTATGGCATGGAGTAATAGGGATTCCGCAATTCTCCCTATGACGAACGACGCATTGGAGCAATACCCATCGTCGAGGCGAGGGCACCTGTGCTTGCGGGACAAGGCTGTTGTTCTGGGGTGGTGTGTGGGGCATAGATGAGAAGGATCGCCGCAGAGATTCTGTTCTTATGGGTTCGCACTCAGGACGTGACTTAGCCTTGGGTAGTTGAAAGGCGAGTTGAGTCGAAGGATGGAAGGGTTGCGAAAGAAGAAGCGGCTGAAGGTGCTTTTGTTAGTAGGTAGATTGGCATGGCCTTCAAAGTTGCGATACTCTAGTCTTAGCCTTGCGTGGATTTCCGTACTTTATGGCGTGACTTAAAGCTGCTCTAGTGGCGAGCTACTCTGGAAGCCAGTTGGTCAAGCAAGTGCACGTCCTACTTCTTCAAAGGCTCACTTTGTATCAACTTTTGCGAGCAGCAGAAAACCCATGGTATTGACCAGCGTAAGCGCCAACACCCTAACGCCATCAGCAATCCTTCTGCCTTCCCCATCCCACCTCACCGCCCCCCACCAGGTGGTCCAAACGGCCCGCCACCTTGCGGTGGACTCATACTCTGTCCCATGCCCTGCATTCCAGGTCCTGGGCCCATCTGTGGCGGCATCTGGAAATTTGGTGGTGGCATGAACCCTTGCGGGGGCATACCGCCTGGCGGCGGGAAAGGCATGTTCATGGGTGGGCCGTTGGGGCCGGGACCACCTGCAGGTGGGAAGGGTGGGAAGGGCATGCCGCGCCCGCCGGGTGCTGTGGGGAGTATTAGTGGGCTTTTATGGCGGAGACAGCTGGAAAGGGAAGTCGGGGGGTGACGAGAGACATACGTGGCATGAAGCCTGGTCCACCGGGCCCGGGCATACCCATTTGAAATGGTGGTGGTGGCATTCCTCCTACATGAATCAGCAATCTGATATTGCAAAGAGCGCATGTCGCATGAGACGTTTCGTTATCGACGGTGAGGGGAAATACCAGGAAAGCCGAAAGGCGGAGGTCCGAAGCCTGGCCCACCCATAGGTCCACCGGGTCCACCTCCTTGTGGTCCTAGCATCGGGTTTGCGCCTGACTCGCCGGCGGCGGCATAGGAGGAGGTGATGCTGTCGATTACGGATTGTGCTTTTTCGTGACCGATCTCTGTTTGAATCCATAAATCAGCCCCGAATGATTCGATTAGGGAATGCTCCCAAGCACTCTTGGTAGCTTATAGTTGCGCCTGGTGGAAGGCGAAGAGGTAGGGAGAAGGGCGCACGTTGGTAATAGTCCAGTACGTTGCGCTCATGGTTTCGGCCAGCATTGTGGGCTTTTCGTACGCTCATCGAGTCGTGAGTAAGGTAGACATCGCAGTAGTCGCCTATACCGGTCAACAAATCGAGAGTGCGCCTTCAGATTAAATTGGAGCTCCTACAGAAGAGTGCTACGAATGTTAGCTGAGGGTGCTTTCCCGGTCGAAAGAGGGTGAAGACTTATATTTCGGCATCTTGTGACAGAACGTGATTACACCCTGCCGCGAACTGAAATAAAGAAGAGCGTCAATTCAGTAGAGAGCTTGCATGTTCGACATTAGATATAAGTAGCTATAGGCTAATTCTCTGTGCTAAGCCCGGTCACAGCAAGGTAGGGTTGAAAGCTTAGGGTTATAATTGCTGGAGCACTCAGGGGCTAATTTGGCATGAGGTGGAACTTCAGATGATCTTACTATACATGGATGGGACTGACGAGCGATGGTCGATCCGATTCGCAATTGTTGCTTTTGTCATAATTACTAAAGTTGGGAGGGTTTTGTCCGGTATTCTCGGCCAGAAACGTTATGATCCCATAACTATCTACTGTGCCAGGACTATAATCTTTAATTGTAACACTGATGATATTTGTGGACCATGGCTACATATGATTGTCGTAAAGCATGCTACTCGATTGAGTATCTCGGTAAATGCAAACCTCTTGGGATGCCACGGACTCTCTAGACCTATTCGCCCATGATCTGGTACAAGCAGCGCTCATTACACCGTCGTATCATCGCCTATATCCGATGCTGCCTCCAGGCGTTTTGACCGGCGCTGGGCATCGGGCGATACGTCTCTTCACGTACACGTTCGGGCTGGGACCGCAATGAATACTTAGTCGGGGGTGGTGGTCCTGGCGGTCGTGGAGGCTGGTAATTGGGGTTAGGGCGACTTCGAGTCCCAGGATGGCCCCGGTGTAGGTACGGTTCGTTGGAAGCGTTGTAAAAGCCACGCTGAGCGGAAGACCATTGACGGTAGGCGTCGAGATCACCGACATACTGCGGGCTGTTATTGCCATAGCCAAGCTGCTGAGATCCCGGGTAGGGATCGCTCATAGGATTGCGTCTTGTTTCTTGGGTGTTGCTGTGGCTTGGGGGCGCAATGTGGATCGAGCCTCTGTTTGTAGGTGCACGGATCTTTGGACGAACGAACGTCACCTCCTCGTCCGAGTCGGAATCAATACTGATCGGCTCCGGCGGTTGCTGTTGCTGTGCTCTACCCCTGATCGCCAAGCCATTCTTCGATTGATTTCTTGGCTGGTTCAACATGGTGTTGCCACTTAGCGACCAAGTCCCCGTACCCATCCGTTTCCCCGGCTTTCGGACCGGACAGTCATTGCCAAGGTGCTGAGGACGGCCACATTCGTAACAGTAGATGTACTTCCAGCGCCTGTCGGACTTATCTAGGGGCGTAGGAGGTCCTGATGTACGCCAGAGTAATTCGCATTCGTATTCCGTATGCCCTCTGTTTTGGCACAGGTCGCAGACGATATCGCTTGCGGTGAGCTTCAATTTGCTGGGACAGTTCGCCGCGTCGTGGCCCTGACTCCTGCATCTGAAACACCTCCTTTTCTGCGGACAGAATGGAACGAAATGGTCATTGTAGGGGCCACAGTCAGCGCATGTCAGCGCTTCACAATCCTGCGCCAGATGTCCAGCTCTCGCGCAGACCAAGCATCTGATTGGAATACTCCGCAAATTGAGATCATGAGGATCATGAGTGATATAGAAGTACCTTAGTTGCGCATCGAGATCTTCATCACCCAAGTCGGCTAGTGTTTTTGGTTGCGAGCTCTCAACGGTTGTGCTTTGAAATTGAGGGTTGCTCTGTTCAGGGAGACGCATCGCTTGATCTGCATCCGCATATGTGACCATCGCATCAACTTCATTTGATGCGTCTCGCCGACCGGGGACGCTGCGGGCCCATTCTTGGCGGTCTTCTTCTATTTGGACCACCCTATTCGGGGAATGGTAGCTCCGCTGCTGAGAGCCACTCATGAGATGACTCTTATGATTTTCTTCAGCCATGGGAGCTGTTTCTGACCATTCTCCACTTTCTTGCTCATTCGTCTCGAAATTTAGCATTACACAATCGTCGTTTTCATCAGACTCGTTATGATTTCGAGAACCGAGCTGAGGGTCTGGAGGAAGCTTTACATAGAAACGCTGATGATCATCTTTCGATGGCGGTAAGTCTTCAGTAGTGTGCTCATGACTTACCGGCTGCTGCCCTCTTTTATGGGTTGTTGCTAGACGCAGATTCTCTGATGTGAGTACCCGAGGCTGCAACGCCAAACCCTTCGCTGCCAGCTCTTCGTCCAGCTCACCATGCTTGAATTCCTCCAGTCTACCATCCTTCATGCATGCCTCAACAAAATTCCATAGCGGAGGTCTGGGCATCCTCATGTTCTTAAAGCCTGAGACGCCTGGTGGGAAAAGATGCTGATACTCTTTGTCTTCTGTGGGAAAGTACTGGGTATAGGCCAGGTCGATTTCCGCGATATGAATCGACTGCTGGAGCTCTTCATGCTTCGTGCTGCCCGATTTCGGAACAGGACCACACTGCGCTAGGAGTTTCTGCAGTTTCTGTAACGACCGGGTACACATTTGTTGTTCTTGAAAAGCTGTTATCAAAGAATTAGAGAGAGATATACTAGGCTGAGTTGTGTCATGACCAACCCCCAAATTGCTTCTTGGGTTTCCCCAGCGAGGTTCTGATGGCGCCTTTTGTGCCGGCGTTCCAGCTGACCTTTGGTGCACCATTCCCAGGAGACTGATCGGTTTGCTGGATGTTTTTCTGTTTTCCGCGCTTGGCGCGTTTTCGAGGAGTATGGGTGGTGGTCACGGTATCGTCTGCATCGTGTACTCGCTTGATCGATGCATTTCGAGAGTCTGAATCCTCCATTACTGTTGTCACATGATCAGCCATTGTGGCGTCAGGTGGTTCAGAGCTGAGAACGATGTGATTCATTTGAGCGCCCAAATAGTGACGGCATTCATGGTCAGAATGGCAGACTTTTTGAGAACGCGATCATCCTGTTTTCACCAGACCAGATTTATCAATCCACAAAAGTGTGTGGGGGATCTTCAACCACATCGATATTGAAATGAAGACCTGACCCCTCGTAAATCATGTCGCGTCATTAAGACCAGGGTCTAGCGGCGCTTTATGCACGTGCCAGAGATCCCTGGTTGGGGCAAGCCAAGCTCTTTAGTCCTGCCTGAATCGTATTTCTCCGGTTGACCAGAATTGACTTATTCTCTGTCGACTTCCATACTTACTACGAGCTGAGTATCTTACAATCTATCACATCCGCATCTTCATTTACCGTCGAACTTGACAGGCAACTTACCTGCTAGCGCCCTTCTCCGACCCACGGCCTCCAGCCGTTGTGGAACTGTCGCTACGGAGTCCTGGTACAACGTTCGAGAGATTATATCTATCCCGTAAGTTTGTCAGTCCCTTCATGCAATCCGGCTCAGAGATTGTTTGTGCTTCCAAGCCAGCGTAGAGCTTCGATATTGTCTCCTTCTGCCCGTGTCCTCCCTCCCACAATCCGCCACTAATGCTATGCCCCAGATCTGGTTTGCTCCCCGCATGTTAAGCAATACCATCACACAAGGCCCACCTCGCGACCTCGAATTACATAAATAACCGCCAATCTGTCTCCCCTGATTCTCCCGCGGACTGTCCACTTTGCTCCCAACAGCGACAAAGCCCCGCTCCCGCAACCAACTTCTGACGACGGAGCGATGAACAACGGGAAGAAAGGACGGAGGAGGCGATCTAGCAGCTTGCTGTATCAAGAGCCGCCGGAGAGTATGGAGCACATGAGCGACCAGTCTGCATTGCCGAATCTGAACGCCGACTGGGTGAACGCTAAGGGTGAGCACCCCACTCGTAGAAACACAGGGCTACTGGAGGGAGCCCTCCGAAATCCATAAGAGCTCTTTAAAGCTGATATACCTCATATGCGCAGGCGCCTGGTTCATCCACCCCCTTCTAATCTTCCTCCTCAAAATCCTCTTCGATACCTTCCCGCGCATCAGCCAAGAAACCTCCTGGACACTCACCAACATCACCTACATGTTCGGCTCCTACATCATGTTCCACTGGGTGCAAGGCGTGCCCTTTGAATTCAACGCCGGCGCCTACGACAATCTCAATATGTGGGAGCAGATCGACAATGGCGACCAGTACACGCCCGCCAAGAAGTTCTTGCTATCTGTGCCGGTTGTGCTGTTTCTGTTGAGCACGCATTATACGCATTACGATTTGTGGTTTTTCATGGTCAATCTGGCGGCGTGTCTGGGGGTTGTGATTCCGAAGCTGCCGTCAGTGAGTATTCGCCTCTTCGATGTAGAGTAGGGATTTCAGCTCACGTGTATGCACAGAGCCATCGCATGCGCGTATCGATGTTTTCGGGGAAGCCGGAAGATCGGTCAGGGTAGCTTTGATCTTCTTGCACGACGGCGTAGGGCTCGGAAACAGGGGAAAATAGGTTAACGGGATGGCCTACTGAGAAGCTACCTTAGGGAAGTGGTAGCTAGCAAAGGAAACAGAATCTCTTCGGCTTGCTATGTCTGAAATCCCTTCTCTCATATCTACACATCGTCCGTCTCCCTCTTCAACTTCACCTGCGATCTCCTTCACACTGAAATGTCTCTCCAACTTCGACTCCAAGTCTTACATCACCTCCATTCTCACAGTCACCGCTCTATTATCTCTCTACTGTGTCCCTTCTGAACCATTTTTACAACTCAAGCATCCTTCTTCCCTCCACGCACATCCATCTCTCCGCCACACATCCCTTCCCTCTCCCCGCACCATCTTCTTATTCTCTCCCCCTCCCCTTCCGACTCCTCTCTCCTCCCACCGCATCTCTCCGCCTTCCCTCTCCCCCTTTATCTCCCCCCAAGGCTTCCCAAGCCCCTTTCCCCTTGCATACCAGTTCAACCCCCCACTCCCCCTTCTCACCTCCGCGACCCCCTTTCTTCAAACCCCCCCGCCTCCCCCACCCT
>JAABUO010000174.1_pt1 | contig 170376 bp, 160 predicted proteins | sample 5559291 | NCBI WGS metagenome assembly JAABUO01 (sample SAMN10711878, study PRJNA513372) | rock metagenome | isolation source: Antarctica rocks | place: Antarctica: Victoria Land, Finger Mt sud
TGAACTGTGTAGTGATAAGTCGTAACTTTTTCAAACTATGCATTGAATGTCTGTAGTTTGCAGCAGTCACAATCAAATGACATTCATCAAAAATGATTCTGTCAAGTTTGTTTTCTGCATGCAAAGAAAAACAATACACACAAGACTCATGAAGATCAGGTATGAAGTCGCGGCCCGATAGCCTGAGCACTTCAAGCAGTATAGAGATACTCGGCGCGCTACAGCAGCTCTTTCAAATCTTTCCTTGTCCTCATCTCCTCTAAGACATCCTTAAAATCCTCATCTCCCGCATCAGCTCTCTTCTCAAACTCTGACATGTTGAACTTGAGCCACTCCTTATCCTCGCCCGCCTGTCATTTTTCCAGATTGTCAGCCACGACGGAGTCAAACATCGAAGATGAGAGACATAAGCAAGATTTGCACGAGTGAGCTAAAGCGGCAAGTCGAGTACATTAAGTAATGCTCGCACAGTCGAAGGCATTAGTGAATGAGACTTACCGGCGGCAGATTAAACCCGGCTTCGCTACCAGCAACGATACTACCCAATACAGAGACTGTTCGCATCTCTGTGTCACCTTTGCCAGGCTTTCCATCGTTGACAATATCATTCCAAGCCCCAATCAAGGAGCTGCAAAGCTGATTGAAATCCTCGGTCGAGCGGCCTCCGCCAGCTCTAACATTGGCGATGATGCGGTTGGTGCTTCTCTAAAGACATACAAGAGCGACATCAGATGAGACGCCGCCATCTTGCTTTCTTAACAACAGCGGCTTACTTTCTTGCCTCCAACATAAGCATCTTGCTTGATAGCATCTGTGAACACCACGTTCACGAAAAGCGAAGGCGTGGTGAACAGTTGAGAATGTGTCTCGGTAATAGCTCGCGCTAGCTCACTTTTCTGCGCCGCTGTGAGACTGACAATGTGTACGACTTCGTAGAGAGGCATGTTGACGCTGTGTGAAGCAATATGGCGAAGCAAGAAATTGACCACCACACTGCAGCAAGGCACCTGAAAAGCCTCACCATCAGTCTTCTTGTCCGATTCTCGCTACTAAGGCTGGCTCTATCTTACGTGCTGTCCGACCCAAATGGTTGACTGCTTTGAGCCAAGATATGTTCAATCTCGCGTGGTTCTCTTGAAAGCACTTGACGAATCTGCCTTCTTATTCAGTCTCCGGGTCGAAGGTTTTTCCCGCGTCATCACGTGTAGTCTTACTTACGTCATTGTTCATTTGCGAATCACCAGAATGATGCAAGGCACTTCATCCTCAGTCTTTCAGAAATTTTATCTTCACCTATGGTTTCCCACAAGAAAACAAGAGCTTCAAAGTATAGCTTAGCAAGCATTCAGATCAAGCGCAAACCCATTTCGAATCTTACATCATCGACTTCTCAACTATACCCATGATATTCTCATGACTCTCGGCCGGTAGGCCTTCGAATGTAACCCGACGTTAAGACAGCATCCAGAGTATTTCCACAGATATTCCTCAGAGTCTCATCCAATCGAAAAGCCATGATATTAGTGCGCCAAAGTGTTAGCAACTCGATCACTTGAAGACTCAAGGTTTTAATGACAATAATCTTTGAAATCTATCGAAAAACCAGTAGCATCATCCTTTATCCTTCAATCCACCAAACGGAAAATCTGTATCTACCGTCCTCTATCCTTCAATCTTTCAAACCGAAAAACAAAGGATTGTACAGGATAGCCCTGAAAACCTTGCGGTGACATTGGCTGGTTGCTCATGGCTGAACCCTCGAGAGCATCGACACGCTCAGCAAGGTCCCTAATATACCTATAGCAAAGTTAGCGAAACCGCAAATCCGTTCAGCCGTTGCATATGCAAGTTACCCTTTGTTGGGTCCGCGCTTTCCTGGCGGCCGAGTAAATTCACACTTCGGGCCATGTGGCCTCCAAGCCTCTTATTTCTCCATCTCCTCTTGTCTCTTAATCTCCTCGGTACTCAGACGGCTTTGATCCAGGGCGAGGCTTGGATCGAGGCGGTGAACAGCGTTGGTCCTCCCTGCTTACGAGCTCAACATAGGTTAACTCGGACGATCGAGTTACTAATGGGGTGCAGACTGGGATCTGTCTGCGCTGAAGGGGGGTTGGGTGATTTGGGAGAGTGACTCTAGGAGGAAGAGCTCTCTGAGAGGGGACTGGAACAACAGAAATTGTACTATTGATCTTAATGAACATAGGGGTGAATGGACATACCGACAACAAGCGTCCCATCCTCAAAAAGCTTTCCTTGCAGGTCAGCAGAGGATCTTGAAGGTTCGAGCTGAATGTATGATAGATGAAAGTACAAGAAAGGAATCCGGAACTAACGAAGCCAAGATCAACAACATCACAAAGGCACTACTTACGATTCCTATGTTTGTGCAATAGATGCTGCCCCTTTGTTTCTCTTTCGAGCTTGATACTTGATGAAGAAGCTCAACACTGAGGTTGTACAAGATGGTTGTAGATGAAGGTTGAAGAAGGAAGATGGTGTCCAGGGTGTCGATCTTTTGTAATGAAAAATCGGGAATAACACGCTTAAGGGCTTCGCAGATCACGAGACTAGCGAGGATCATGGAGGTAAACAACAATTCACACAAAAAGACGATGTCATTACACATTACACCATCGTTCATCGGACGAAAGAATGTTACGGAATCTGGCGGAACTCCCATCGTTTATTTCTGCGAACAGACCATGTTACTGTGTCATGACTCATGTCCCAAAAATTTGAAGCTAGAGGCCTTGACTCTCCTACGTGTTTCTCTTCAGCAAGGCTTCCAATGATCTTCTTCGTGTCAATATAACAGAACTGCTGGATCCAAAGAGGACCCACATCGAATCTGCGATATGCTCGTCATCAAATCTATACCTCCCTGGTGTCCTAACATGCTAAAGCTATGCCCTCCCAGGCATCATCTAGGAAGAGCGTGCCAGCCTTTCAACAGCCTCATGGGCGAGAGGGATGGACGACTTCCACAGGATCATCAGCACCGATCGCACCCCGATCGCCCAAATCCTCGTAGCTGTACTCAGCCTTCGGTTCATACCTACCCACGTGCCAAAGCTATCGCCAACCCGGCTTCGTCTGAGGTAAAGGTTTGAGAGATAGTGTAGCGCTATAGATGCTCTTCTTCTACAGATGTGTTAAAGAAGACTGCAGCCGAATGCGTAAGGTCCTCGCAGTCACCTAACGAAAGATCAAAGCTGCAGACCATCGAGCGTAGCTTCATGGGGTAAGAACAGCAGAACTCAACTGATAGCTTACATACGAAACAGGCAAGTGGAGAGCACAAGTAAAAAGTGGATTCCTTCGACGACACTTACCACCAGTTGCTTGTGGCTCGCCAGGAGGCTTCACTGCCCAACTGTCGTTACACTATCAGCAATAGCTATCACGACGCTCAACATAATAGAACTCGAGAATATAGACAAGCAAGAACAAGCAATTGAGGTACGCGAGGGAACATCAAGAGTAGTATTATTGGGGTCACCCTTCGTGTGCGCGCCCCAAACATTTATCGCCCAACCTTCCTCTACCATAAGAAGCGTTTGCCACCAATCTGCGGAACTAGTCGTCGAACAGCAAATAAGATAAAAACAAACGAAGTAGACCGGTGAGGAAACAGAGCAGAGATAAAGCGCCGCTAGACTCATTGATTATTATTCAAAGATTAGCTAGAGACTATTGTCGCCCCATTCTTCCATTCTTCCAGCCACGGAGACCGAAAATACTCCTGGTGAATCGAAACAGAGATAAACCAGAAGTTGGTCTACGAGGCTTTTGCAGGCCAATGATGATACTGAAACCCGTTGAGGAGGAGGGCTCGTCATCGAGTCAGAATACGAACTTCACCTCTCAAACCAGGGTTCGACAGGTCGGGTGAGGCTGGCATAGTGCCACTCATACGTCTTCCCTCACCAGAGCTGAGAAATTAGCTGGAATTTGTAAAGGATACATATTGTGGGAAGAGAGGCGCTACTTTGGATAACCGTGGAGATGACTCCAGTCGCATTGACACCGTATATGTCGAAATGGTAAGAAATCCACGCACCAACGCAGAATGGTAGGGTCATGAAAAGCAGTGACGAAGGCTGTGCGAGGGTTTTTTTTTGGAACTTTCTCAGAGTAGACAATAATCTAACTAGTACTGAGGTTTCTGTGGTTGGGAAGCTAAATGTTGTTTTACAAGAAATGCGCTGTATTGCGCTACGCTTTTGCCGGAACATCAAGTAATCTGTAGTAATCAACACACAGTCTGTGTCAGTGATTTGAAGTTAGATACTCTTTGTCCTCGAAGTACGGGATCTGTTACTTGAAAGATCTTGCTTGGATACCAGGAGGTTGGTATGAATTTTCATGAGCACATCAATCAGTTTACCTAGAGCTCTTCCCCATTAGATCCCTCGCGCAAGGCACACAAAAACCAAGATCTACAGGCTCAGTCCATTTTCGTGCTCGATACCATGCCTCCCGAATCGTGCTCACTTCAAGCTTGCTCCTTTCTAATTTGAGCAAAAGCCAAAGCCCCTACGTTAGCACCGGCGAAAAGGCTCATGTCTAGTGAGCTTGCCACAGCCTCCAATGCCCCGGCATGCCAGAGTGAGTCAGAAAGAGCCATGGGTGGGAACAATGTTCGCGGATAGAGGAGAGGATAAGCATGGCGGACCTGCAGGCATGAGTTGACCACTAATTTATTCAAGGATTCGAGTATACTCACGCTCCCTTTGTAAACCCAGCTTGGATTATCTTGGTCGTTGTTGAACAGAGAAGAGAGAAATTCATCGTCGATTTCGTGAACTGAGAGAATTCGGTAAAGATGGTCAATGATAGCTTTTCCGTCGATTACCCTCGTCAGCTCTCGAACAAACGCGATCTCATGAATACCATGTAGCTTGTCGGATTCGGCTATCATGGTAGGCAGTATCTGATTCGGTAATTTGTCTTCGCTGCCAAATAGATCTGAGCTCAGCGCCAGCTGCGAGGTGAAGAAAGTGACGTGTCGTTGACGATATTCCAATTCCTGGGGCTGCTGCTCCAACTCTGCATGCACTTCAAGCGTAGCTGGGTACCATGGTGCGGCTAATATGACCTTTTGGAACGCCAAGTATTCCGTGCCTCTAATCTCATTATGCGATCTTACAATCCATTCCAATTTGCCGGAAGGCACAAGCTCTTGATGCAAGCCTACGACCTCGGTTCCGAGATTTATATACGCCCCACTGTCGACAACCATGTCTTCTAGCACAGGTAGGACATGGCCTCCAGCTTGACTTGTCCCTTGGTCCAAGTCATAGACTGCCGTTGAAAGCGCAAGATCGTTGATCTCCGCAATTTCCTGGCTCAGTCGTCTTCGGGTTTCTGGAGCCAACATCTCAGTTTCGTATTTTTCGGAGATACCATTTTCTCGTAGGCGTTCGTCACCACTCATTGAGAGTTCATCAGTCAGGTCTAGCGTGACAACGACTTCTTCGATCGATTGAAATGGAAACGCAGAGCTTCGGGACAACTTTCTCAGGTTACTTTCTTTACCCATAGTACCGACCGGCAGCGTTACACTTCTCCATACTGAAGAGCCATATCGATATATTTGACCCAGCCATGAAGACCATGGAGTGACCGAAGAAGGCCGGGTCGCGTCAAAGAGAAAGGAGTTTCCATCAAATCTAAGAGTTCATAAGCATCTTAAAGGTAGAAACAGATACATCTAGAAGCCTCACATTCCAAGCTTTACGCTTCCCTTATGGAATTTAGCGCCAATGCCAGTCAACTTAGCATTACTGCGTAGGATGCCACTCGAGTGCAGTAGAGAAGGCCCAGTGATATCCTCAGGCTCTAGAGGCATTTGGGAGTGATCATGGAATGGGAAGACAATGTCGGAACGGTTTCTGTTGTTGAGTACAAGACGCCCGCCGATTGCATAATTCCGTTCGTATATCGTGATGCTGACTGGGATGCCTTCTTCTCGGGCGAGGTTTGATAGAAAACTAGCTGTTGCGATGCCCGCAGGACCAGCTCCTACGATTTCATCAGATTTAGAAACAAGCCTTAACATTCTTCTGAGGCTTTACCAATGACAGCGACATTTGTAGGATCTAAAGGAACGTCTCCTATGGGACTGTCAGGGCTAGAATACCACCACAAGCCAAGACCCAGAATGACGAGTAATCCCGAGAACACTGAGGCTAGGAACAAGACCTGTCTTGATTGGGATTTTGGGGCTTTGGGTCTGTGGAGGAGAGATGATTCCTCGTTATCAGAACAGAGGGTGCTTTCATCGTCGTAGAACGACTTCTTGGCAAAGTCCATGATGCTCGAGGCTGTAGCAGAGATCACGACTAATCAAGAACTCAAAGGCGGTCAATAAGAAAAGGGTCTAATGGAGAGCTTCGGGAAGTTGCAGGTGTGTAGTAACGCTGTAGGTCAGGTGTCGGATTACCGTACGAAATGTGTTAGTGTGGGATATGTTACTTGTACGACCTCAGCTCGAACGAATCAGCCGCAGCAATGTACTCTGCATAATATCAAGGGAGAGGCGCCCAGTTTCACGGCTTCATCGATAGCAACAATCTCTACATCTTGTATTTGAACATCTGATTCCTCAAACGTGTGACGAGGTGAGGTCTACTTATATCAACGCTCTTCTTCGTTCAGGATCATATCATCTGCTTCTTCATTCAGCAGCCAACGATATGGAATCCCATCGTGATTACGATAGCTTGAGTAGCCTATCCCTACTCTGTGAGATCTAGGAGATCTACAATCTAGCATTCTTTGGTTGACAGGATTGTGATGAATAGGCTTTCTCCATCACTATGCGCCTTCAATAGAGAGCACATAGGATGCTGGCCTGGATGGGAACCTCGAAGCATCGAAGGCTTGGGGGACAAGGGCTATTGAAACATTCTAGTCTTGCTGAACTGGTCATACTAACCTGCTCACCTGCAATTAACGCAAACCAAGGATGATTAAAACTTGCCGGCATTTGATGATCTCAATTGATTCTTGTTGCATCTGAGCGCCTCAATCAGGAAGTGTACACATAAGAGATTTGAGATCTTAATGATCTAGTCGAGATCTTGCTTCGTTTGCTGCATTGTGGAGGAACGGCGGTTCAACGAAGGTTTCGGTCAGTCAAAGAGCACATAAACAGATGTTCATATTCAATACTAATCCAGATGTTCCTAAAGCGCACGAGCCTTTGCTTTCGAGTTGAATATCTAGAGGTAGTTCATCCGCAATAGCGACACATATATTGAAATCATCGACGGCCTCTTATAATAGGGTCGGACAAAGGCCTTGTCTAGCTAGTCGTGTAGCCGGCTCTACGCCTGTCGACGTTCGGTGTTCACGTTGCGCCAACCGAGACTATTATATAGTACAGCCAATACCACTGCAAGATGTCCGTATATGTGTGCTCCCTGTAGCCTAATATGTAGCATTTATTTCTGCTCTTCATATTGATGGGCTCTCCTTGTTGGCGACCTACTGGCTAATGGCTAAGGAATGGAAATGGCCTCTTGCATATCTGTGCCTTGTTTCCAGTATGAATATCCCGTGAGAGTAATCCAGCTATTTACTGAATTGTATCCGCGCTGCGTTTCGAAGACTGGATTGCCCGTGGGGTACGGTAATGGAGACTGCTAGCCATCGTCCGTCCAGGTCGAATCTTCGCCCATAGAATATCTTTATCCGATCCAGATCCATCTCTTCCCACTAGGCTCGGTCCTAGAGCGCGCTCCATCCATGTGTAAGGTATGACCGTTGGTGAACGTTATGGAATTGGCCTGTGTTGGGTGGCACTTGCCTCGCCTCAGACGGGTGGGGCTAAGCCCTTTCAGGTTAGCCTTGCTTACTTCGCGAGTGTCATCGCAGCTTCCGTAGTAAGCAAAGCACTAACCTGGTAGGGGTTTAGCGTGACAGGCTAATCCGAAGGGGTTTAGCCCCCCCCGTCTGAGGTCCTGAGGCAAGCTCGCAATTCTCGCCCTCCACCAATTACTTCTCATCACTTTGCCGTCTTTAAAGTTATTAGAACAATGACAGCTCAAGCTTTACCGATATCTGTGTGGTCCACCAGATCATTACCAGGAAACCAGGTCAGGATCAACGATCCAGGTTAATTGCTTCCCTCCCACTGGTGGACCGAATTCTCGGATTGCACAAATGCGAGAGCTTACTCCTGCATCACGTCCATGCGGGGTTCCTTATCTACAGCTTTTCTGAAGATGCCAGTGACCTGCCCAAATTCCACTCCTCATTCATCCTCCAAAATCAGTTTATTGCCGGATAATCAAAGAATAGGCTATAATACATCCAATACGATGGACAAATCCGGTCATCAGTCGGGAACCGAGCAAGAGGTCTATGATGCAACAGAGAGAGCCTTGACAGCTGAGAGAGCCAGAGACGCAACGCTGGTTGAGCATACTCTGACAGTCAAAGATGCTTTCAGATTGTACCGACCTGCCATCAGCTGGTCTTTCCTCTTTAGCTTAGGAGTTATAATGGCCGGTTTTGATCCTCAGATTATATCAACGCTCGTCGCGATTCCGCGGTTTCAAAGGGACTTTGGGAATTTGTACAATGGTTCATATCTCATACCAGCAAAGTGGCAGTCGGCTTTCAATCTTGGAGTCCCAGTCGGCCAAGTTCTTGGATCTTTTAGCGCTGGCTACCCTCTTGAACGCTTCGGCCGTAGGTGGACACTTGCTATATGCTGTATCGTTTCTTGCATCACTGTTGCTATCCAGTTCTCAGCGCAAGCCAAATCCCAGATACTGGTGGCTGAGCTGATTAACGGTATTGTGCTCGGAGCTTACCCTGTAATTGCACCAACCTACATCTCAGAAGTGACTCCTGTCGTATTTCGAGGCCTTGCAGCTGCCTTTGTTAATCTTTCTTTCGTTATTGGGCAATTGGTGGCAAGCGGAGTTTTAGCTGGCACGCAGTCGCGGGATGACCGATGGAGCTATGATATCCCATTTGCCTGTCAGTGGATCTTCCCTATCGCAATTCTTGTGGCATTGCCCTTTTGCCCGGAGAGTCCTTGGTGGTTAGTCCGCCAAGGGCAAATCGCCAAAGCGGAGAAAGCATTGAAGCGATTGACGAACAGCTCAGTCGATACGGACAGTCTCTTGGCCAATATTCAACTTACAACCAGACTCGAGCTGGAGGAATCGGAGTCGAACAGTTTCCTTGATTGTTTCAAGCTTACCGACCTACGTCGAACCACTATCTCAAGCATGGTCTACGCTACTCAGGTTCTTGCTGGAAACAGTTTCGTTGTGGGTTATGCGGTGTATTTCTTCGAACTCGCCGGATTAGCTCCAAGTGTTTCATTTAATCTTGGAGTCGGTCTGCTTGTCCTCGGCTTCGTAGGGACGTGCCTTTCTTGGCCATTCATCACACGCTATGGGAGAAGAACGATTTACATCTATGGGCTTCTAATTCTCACATTTATTTTACTACTCGTTGGCGTCCTTGATGTTCTCCCACATTATACAGCGTCAAAGGGTATAATCAACGGCCAGGCATCCCTGATGGTCGCGTATAACTTCTTCTATGATCTGACCATTGGACCCCTATGCTTTGTTATACTATGCGAAACTTCTTCAGCCAAGCTTCGTGGAAAGACAATCGCGCTGGCTACCGCTATCAATGCTTTGGTCAATATGGCATGCGCGGTGGGCATTCCCTATGCGATTAACCCAGACCAAGGCAACCTACGCGGGAAAATCGCTTTCATCTTTCTTGGAACAGCCTTGCCTTGTGTCCTCTGGTGCCTCTTGGCTTTGCCAGAAACTAAAGGGCGCACTTTCGAGGAATTGGACCTAATGTTTCAAAAGAAAATTGCAACTAAGGATTTCGGGACTTATGTATTCGAAGACGATGTCCACATGGCAGACTCGCATGACATGACCAGCTGAAGAAACCGTAATGGTCTCGACAATTTTGCTACCTAAACCCACCTATGCTTTGAGTTTGCTTTTGCTCTTTTCTTACGGGCAGTGTCCTCGATCTCTTTTCTTCTAGCGAACCACCTACATAGCGTTGGGACAATTTTCGAAGATAAACGCACAGAATCCACCAAGGGCTCTTGTACCACATTATTCATATCTACCCATTAGAATTGCATCTATTGTCTACAATGTGCTATCCTAAGAAAGCATCTTATCCACCATGTTCGCGACGCACAACCTAATCTGTCGAAAGATTGAAACACACGCAGTCTCTATGGTCAACCGCAAACACCCTTGGTGCAGGCCCATGGGTCACTGCAGTCGTTGTCAGTTGAGCACGGCGCACCTACGTCGTTGAATTAGTAATGGTACAGAGAAAAACTGTGGGGAAGTATAAAACTTTTCAACATACCTTGGCAGTGTCCATCCCAAGCACATGTTGGACCTGGAGCATTCGAAGTCACCTTCGTAGTCGTCTGCAGGGTTGTCGAAGGAGGCGAACTTGGCGGGCCACCGCTCCCCGAGCACAGTGAGGAGGCGTCACCGATAGGGTAAGTTTTACCATTGCAGTTACCACTTGAATAGAGAGGGGCCGCTACAAAAGGATGAAAAGACATAATCAGCATGGCTCAACAGTTCCGGGATAGGTATAGTGTAAACGGTCAAACATACTGTCCACTGGCAGATTGTTTGCAGGCCCTCGCAGTATTGTTTGGGGTCCTCCCGGGAGATTGTTTTCACAGTTGACTTGATTGTCGCCCCCATTTACGGTGTTGGAGCCGGTCCAAATGTCGATGTGGTATTCCTCGTTGCTATCCCAGTCGCTCTCTGCAATGGTTAGCATCCGCCTCTTTTCATATTTAGTGAATGGCAGATGGCGCCTTGCTGGGTAAACTTACTACACTGCGCGCAATCGTCCTCGTATCGAAAGTACTTCCTGAGATACGGCATATATACGATTTCGCATTTCTTGAAGTTCCCATCGGTCGCAGTCGCGATGGTGATTGGGTCAGAATATGTGCCCGTTCCTATAGCCTCTTTAGCGCTTGAAGACCCGGTGATTTATGTTCATGAATACCGCCAGCTGTCAGTCCTCGAGGCCCACATGAGAAAGCAGTCCCAGGACCCGGTGGGGAGTTGTCGGGGTAGCCGAAGAATGTGATCTTGACATTGTTAAGAGGCGAACAGCTTTGGGCGGACGAATTGGATGCGTTGAAAAGGGAAACAAGGACCAGAGCATTGAGTGGAGTTGTCTTCATTTTGAGAGAGGTGTTTGCGAAATCGGTGTTGGAGATTGATTTCGAACTTGGGACGTCAAAGGTATCTACACCCTGGGTATACAGAGCAACTGTGATGGATAGGACTCCGGACTACGAGAACCTATATAAGTACTACTTGACGCCGTGACACGACTACTTGTATTTGCCATAACACCAAGTACGACTCGAAACAAAACGAAGATGACTGTATCTGCCCTGGACCGTAAGCACCAAATTTGAAACTCGAGGTAATAGGAACATTAGGACAAAGCACCGGATGATCGACATGCTCTGGTTATTAATACGAGAACGGTACCTCATAGTAGTAAGAATAATCCCATTTCTAAGCTTGGGGGCCACAGAAACAAGACGTTGATAACTAGATGAGGAGTTTCAGGAGTACGAGTTCGGGTCGTGGGCCGGTGGCACGGTTTACATACAGTATGGTGGACTGCTGACCGGCAGTAAGCTTGTTGTACCTAAAACACCGGTACTCACTTCCACTGTCTCATGCTCCTCAGTCCTTCAAGTCATTTTGGTGTCATTTCACAGGTTTGAACATATCAAAACGGATGGTAACGTGTCTCGGAGATAAGAAAGAGCTGCACATTTTAGTACTCTGTAGTCTATGACGTCATGGACAAGCTCGAACTCTGCATCCGGACGTTTGGGAAAGACATCGCAATTGTTTCAAGTCAGCCGTCACATATCTGCTTAGCATGCTGTCTTCAATGCTTGGCTTCTATCAGCACTTGACAGCTCATATCGTACCAGGTCCTAACAGCATCAGCTACTTTGTTGCGATTTTCTTGTTGCCAACAGCTCTGCTGATTCCAGCTTCTACTCTCTCACGTTGGAGATTATGCTCGCTATTTCTACCGTCGATCTACGCCTGCTTGATCCATGCATGGGTTAAGATGGGCGGTATAGATGTCATTTCTATAAATGTGGCGCTTTGGAGTTTTGTGCTGCTTGCTTGTCAAGATCCGAGGAGGACATTCAGAAGAGTTCATGTCGGTAAAATAGAGCCAAGACCGGGAGGCGATAGGATCTCAAAGAATCGTATGAACATCGTATGGGAAGAGCCGTATCCATCGCAACGTTATCAGAGGATTCCTTGGGTTCTTACCTTACTGGTGTCTTTGCGGCTTACCAATTGGAAGACTGGAGAAACATGCCATGGTAGAACACAGCCACCCGACAAATTGAGCCGTACTGCTTTTCTAAGATACGCGATATCGCATATCTTGCAACGGTATCTTATATTAGACACTACCTCTTCATATGTTCCGACAGACCCGTACTTCTTCCACTCGGGCATGAGCGTCGACGCTCCATTTCCAAGTACAGCATCGCCAACACCCACAGCTCTTACACTGTTAAGACTACTGCCTCCACGCCTCATCCGGGTCTCTGTCCTCGGGGGTCAAATCTACGCCATGGTAACCTTGATGTTCCTCATCCCAGCCCTCCCAGCCATAGCTCTCAACGCTCTCAACCTCTTATCTGACGAATGGAGTCCTCACGCATGGCCGCTATTCTTTGGCCCTTTCTCGGCTATTGCAGAACGTGGACTCCGCGGTCTATGGGGAACTTGGTGGCATCAAATGAACAGGCATCTTGTTTCAACACCTGGTCGCTCTCTAGCCCACGCTGTTGGACTGTCAACTTCCAATTTGCTGGGTTATTGTTTTCTCACAACGTCCGCGTTCTTCTTCTCGGGAGTGATGCATATGGGACTTGTACCGCCAGAGCCATTGAATACTAGTATCTCTGTGACTGAGATGAGGCTCCGTATCGCGGCGTTTTTCTGGGGTCAGATACCGGCAATCGGTGTCGAGCTTCTGGTATCTAAGATTCTTCGACATCTGGCACCAAGTTTCTCACGATCGCCTCTGGCGAAGGTTGCAACTGTAATGTGGGTTGCTACGTGGTTTGCCTTGATATTGCCAATCTTGACTGTTCCTTTTCAAGAGCTTGGGTACTGGCATGTATATCCGGTACCAGTCAGCGTTGTTCAAGGGCTTTTTGGAAGAGGCTGGCTAACTTGGCCGTTCTTCGTGACGTAAGACTCAGCTCTCCTGATTCGTAGCTGGTCCGGACCTTCGGTGCTAGAATTGAAAAGAAAACGTAGAGGGAATTGTCTACTTGAAACACGAAGGGAGTGTCTCAAGCATATTCACGTCAAGTGACTTCGGGAGCGCCTTAATTGGCGTTGTGATACAATTTCAGGTAATTCGCTCCTGGAATCTGCCTTTCTTGTTCTTCATAACCTGTACTCCCTCAGTCCATCAACTAGAAGCATCTTTTTCTTTTTGCACTTCATCAGGAATGTTCTTTTGCGGGGCTGACAACGGCTTCATCAAAGAACTTTCCACAGATTCACACCAATGTCTCACCACAGCCTCACCATTTATTATGAAAATCAAGACCGTTTAGCAATAGATCAACCCCAAGTGCTACTTTGAGTCAAATTTAGCTCCCAACGTTTTTCTATCACTTACCATTGTGCCAGTACCCGCCGAAGGAATCACTAAATTTCGGCATGCAAGAACAGTGTTCTACGTATATCAACCCCGATACTCGCATTACCTTTGATTCTTAGAAATAGAACTACTCTCTCTATCTCTCACAAGCTCAACCTACGAAGCAACACCCTCTTAATTTTATACCGTTTCAGACCGCCCAACCTCTCTCGTACTGAATTAACCCCCAAAATGTGCCAACATGTCCTCGCAAAATGGGCTTGTGGTCACTTTTCAATCAATCATCGCTGCCGTAAAGTGCTTTGCGGTTGCCCAAGAGAAAGCTGTGGCTGCTCTACACCCGAGTGTGGCTGCGACAACATCTTCCCCAAATATTGCCACCTAGCCGAGTACCGTGGCCCTCATGAGCGCGGCCGATATTGCATCCCAAACGCGGATGTGACGATATGTGAATTCGATAAGCAGACGTGGAATGGCGAGTGCTGGAAGTGCCAGAAGGAGAAGAGGGAGCAGAAGGAGAAGGAGGAGAGGGAAAGGAGAGAGAGGTGGGAGAAGGGGAGAAGAGAGAGTAAGAACATGAGTCCGATGGAGAGGAGAGCGCAGATGTGGATGGGGCAACGACGGTGAAGGGGACAAAGGCCGTGGCAAGGAAAGTTCAAGCTACTGATTCAGCGACAGACCAACTGAAGAGCCTACTTATAGGACACCCCAACAGTATCGAATCATGTTATTGAAGTCAACAGAGGAGGGTGATTAGAGACGGTAAGGGCACATATTCTTTCTACAAGTTCCGATGGTCAGGTGGAGCGTAAGGTACCATTTCACCAAAAACCTTGTCGGAATCCAGCAAATTATTGCCATCCCACGAGTACCACCAGCTGGCAAGCAAAGCAAGAATGTACAGCAAAGACCAATTCCACTCCCCAATCATAGCAACCATGCATGTATAGAACCACTTCCCCCTTTCCAAGCTCATCCCACCACCCCCCTACCGCCGCCCCGCTCACCTCCTCCTCCTCGCTTTTCTCTCCCTCCACCCCACCTTCTCCTTCTCCCTCTCCTCTTCCTTCTTCTCCTTCCTCTCCTCCTCCATTTTCTTCCGCCCCTCCTCCTCCCCCTTCTCCAGACACTTTCCACACACCGACCCCATCGTCTCGTACCTAGAAAGCGAAAACTCGCCGTCATCAAGGTACGCCTGGCACTGACGACCGCGCGAACAATGAGGGCCGTGTTGCGCGCCGACGTCGCAGAGCTCGTACCCGAGCCATTGGCAGCCGCGGCCCAGGTTTCGTAGATGGCGGTGCACATTTTACGGGGGAGGGGTTGGGAGGCTTTGGATGGGCTTGGTGTGGGTGAGAGGATTGGCTTTTGGTTTGGTTGGCGAAGAGAGAGGGCTGGTGGTGGTGAGAATGAGAGGTGTGGGTGCTGGGGAATTTATAGAGGCGGAGGAGAAGACATGGGGGCTAAGGCTTCACTGGTCGCTTTGGTGGGTGTGAGTGTTATGGTGAGTAATCTGGGGGATATTGGAGACGAGAGTTTAACTCTGAGCAGCGGTTTGACTCTTAGCAGCGCTTGGGAGATGGAATCACGGGGTTGGTTGGGTGGTGATACCAATAGAGATTATTATCTGCTAAGGAAACAATTGAGCTTGTTCGAAGACGAGTACGTACTTTTCTATGCTGTGTCCTCTTCGCCGACGCCTAAGAGCGCCATCCACTCAATATTCTCGGAATTTCAATATAATATTCAGCGTGCCAGGGGGTGACTGCGATAGGCAAGAGTTCGGCTTCATCGGTTATCGTTGTGCAATCTTGTTCATGTTTTGGCATTTCAATCAGCATTCATCGATCGCAGTCGAGATGTCACTTAAGCTCGTTATATCAAATCTCGTTGCTTCTATACAAGAAGTCAGATTCGCCAGTTCGCCAACTCATTGGCTACCTACAGTTGAAGTCTCTCTCCCCGTCCGTCTTCGTTTTCCCCTCAGCCGAGCGAGCCACTTTCGCCTGCCGAGTCACCTTCGTCACCCCCTGGGGAGTATTGGTCAATCGTGTTGATTTCGGCGAATGTGGGAGTCGATGGGGTTGAGTGTTCAGCGACTGTGCAGACATATAGTAGACGCACGAAGAGAGGTAAACGCGAAAGGGCTGTGTATGACATATTGAGCTAAAGCGTATAAGAACGGTGTAGAAGAAAAGTAAGATCTCTAGGCCGTCAGCGTCACCCTCTTAATAGCACGATCTAGAAGAAGAAGAAGAAGAAGAAGAAGAAGAAGGGAGAACTGTCACAGCTAATAGATCTTTTAAGCCATGTTTGCCATTCCTCAAGCATGAAAATATTTAGCTGAAGAAACAACAGTAGTAGGTCGTAGATACTAGAGATTGAACATGGTCCCAAGCAACTAAATGTGCTCCAGTCTCAAGGCAAGGTAGCAAGGTAGATCATAGCCTATCATTTTAGCCATAGCAAAAGGGTGGCTGTGCGGCGCGGTCGGTGGGGCCAATTGCAATGAGTCTGTGGAGAAGTGACTGTCTCGCATGGACTGAATCAATCTGAAACCATTTCCGTAATAGCTCTTCTGAGTCTCGGAAACAAAGTCGAGAGCAAGTCGAATAGAAAATCACAACGCTTGTGGGGTAATTTGGGGATTTCAATAAACTACTTTAGGCTCAGGAGATGCTCGTTGATATATAAGCACGCCGTATATTTTCCACTTCTCGGCGGTACTATACAGGCCGTGGTATGATAAGTAGGCATTCAAGCCGGGAAGCCCAGCCAAGATTCGTTTGGATATATGATCGTTAACAGAAAGGTCAACAAAGCAACCACTAGCTCGAGGTTCTCATAACACAAGGTCCAAAATCTCTTAACTTATAGCCGGTCTGATTTTAAGGCCAAGGCTTGGCTGGTGCCCTGAGCAAGTGTCGGTTTCCCACCAATTGAGCGCATTTGTTGGTAATACCTGTGAAAGGATTTATTACGAGGGTGGAAGCAAATTCGCATGAAAAGAATTTAACAACGTCATGAATCTCGCTGATGACCAAAGCTTTTGGGATGGACCAGGATGCTGGTCCTACAGTAGCTCAGCTAGTTGGCGTAGATCTGACAGATAGTCGCGTTCCTTGCTCGAAGTCGGTGGAAATTCTGTGAAATCCTATCCACGCAGTAGACGGGCAGATGCGAGTGTTGTGAAAGCATCAGGCAGTACGTCGGGTGCAATCTCGTTTCGTAAAACAGTCTGTAGAATACCATCTTGATTGACAAGGAATGCGCGGTAGAAGAGAGAGCAGCACTGCGCGAGACCGATCAAAGAGAATGCATCGGCGGTATTTGAGAGGATTGTTTGCACGAGCTCGGTCGGCAGAAGCTTCATGCGAGATTCAATGGCATCGAAGAAGTCCTCTTCGCAATCCGAGTCTGTATCGTTCGACATGGTAAAGGCCATAATTAAAGCTGTCGTATGGTCACCAAAGCGAAAGTGGGAGAGGTTTGCTTCTTAAACTGTGTGCCCTCCATGCATCGAGACCGAAATCATGAATCAAACTGGTGAACGGCGTGAAGAGAATGACTCACCACGAATGGTGTGAAAACTACTTCACAAACAAACCCGACACGATCATGGTACTTTTTATTGCCAGTGTGGTTGGAAACTTGCTAAGACAAGTACATCCTGGATTTGTCTGAACAAGGAATATTTCAACAAGTCGTTGGCTTGGTGTGAGAACGACAATGGGAGGATTTCAAGTTCAATCCTGGATCTTCTTCTCCTCCAGATGCTTTGCGCGACGCCGTGTAACCTAAGTTGGATAGTCCCTTCTAAGAGGAGCGGAGATGTGCAGTCCACCTCAAAACCTGTTACCGGATAGCCAAAGCCGATCAACGCCGCCAATGCATCAGATGCTTCCCTAATACACACAACTCCACGCAAGTAATTCCATTTTACGCCGATCATGCTCACTCCCCGTTGTTCCTCCGCCTATCCAATTGTGTTCTTTCAACACTCGGCCTCTCGTCCTCCCTTGCTTTCCTAAACCCCAACACCTCCCCAACCACACCCCTGGGCTTCGGCACCGGACACTCATGAGCTTTCTTCCTCCGCAGCTCCATCTCGTCCCCCGTATTCAAGGCACCCTCTTGCAATCCACCAAAGCTCTCATCCCCACAACTGACATCTACAACTGGCTCGCGTGGCCTTCTCCTCCTCCGCCGTCTTCGCCCGTCTTCGGAATATTCGAATTCGGCATCGGCGAATTCGACCCGTGGCGCAGGACAAGGAAGGATGTGAGGCATACCGACTACGAGGAATGAGATGAGCAGGGTGGTGCCAAAAAGGGAGGTTGTGAAGCGGGACCGGGGGTGTAGGTGGGGGGGCATGTTGCGATTGTTTGAGGTAGGAGCGGAGTTTGGTGGTTGAGAGGGGTATCAGGGTCGCATCCTATGATAGTTTGTCAGTATGAGACATGGGATGAGAGAGACTGAACACCGCGTTACCTCTGTCTTGACATTCTTATCGTTGTTGGTTGCGAAAAAGAGCAGAGCAATGGGTGTCAGGGACCCTGTTATGGCGGCTGTCGCGCTAGCATTTCGATATGGAACCGAGGTTGATGATATAAACTGGATACGCTCGACTCTGTTCAGTCTAAATATCGGCAGTAGAAGCTTTCATTTCACGCATATAACAGTCTATCCACGGATTTCAGGATCTGATCTTCCTTGGTCCGCCAGAAAGACACTTCCTCACTGTACAGTACACCTACAAAACCTCATAGCAAATACATTCAAACAGGCGCATTGCAATAGCTTGAAGATTTAGCGCAAAGGCCTCATCTCATACCAACTCTTACTAGAAGTCTTATAGATCTTGGCTTTAGATATAGCACTATACATCCTCTAGAGAGTCTTGTGCAAAGCTGAGGATACCGCTCTCCGCCACCGAGGCTCGCCGCCTGGCACAGGGTCAAGATGAGCGATCTAGACCAGTGATAATGAACATTCCCCAAAAGACTGATAGTCGCTAACACTGGCAGTGCAATATCAGAACTGCGCGCCTGCAGAACGATACCCGAATCCCAAGTCCGCGAACTCTGCCACAAAGCCCGCGAGCTCCTGATCGAAGAAGGCAACGTCGTGCAAGTCGACGCGCCAGTCACAATATGCGGTGATATACACGGCCAATTCCATGACCTAATGGAGCTGTTCAGAGTCGGTGGAGACGTTCCAGACACCAATTACCTGTTCATGGGGGATTTTGTGGATAGAGGGTTCTACTCTTTGGAGAGTTTCCTGCTGCTGCTATGCTTGAAGGTTAGGTATCCGGACCGGATAACTTTAATAAGAGGGAATCATGAGTCACGGCAGATTACGACCGTGTATGGGTTCTATGATGAGTGCTTGAGGAAATACGGGAGCGCCAATGTGTGGAGATATTGCTGTGAGGTGTTTGATTACCTGGCTCTTGGTGCATTGGTCCTAGGCACGAGTTCTACATTAGAGCCGGCATTCAATGCCTCCATGGATCAAGGATCTCAAACAATGCCCGAGGTGGACGACGAGATTGAGATTGAGATAATGAACTCGAGAAACGAAGTCACGGCTCGCTTTCCAAGAAGCAGGCGGCGGATAATCGACAATGACAACATGGCCTCCTCACCCCCCGCCTCACCAAACCTCCATACGCCATCAAAAACCGGTCCAGCAGGCACAGGCGCATCAGGTGACAGCGGCGGCTCCCTAGCCACGGGGGGAGGCGCAGTCCTGTGCGTGCACGGCGGCCTCAGCCCTCTGATCGACAGTGTCGACAAAATTCGCCTCCTGGACCGCAAGCAAGAAGTCCCACACGAAGGCGCCATGTGCGACCTTCTCTGGAGCGACCCCGACGAAATCGACGGCTGGGGCCTATCGCCACGTGGCGCGGGCTTCCTCTTCGGCGCGGACATTGTCAAGCGCTTCAACCACATGAACTCGCTGTCTCTAATCGCGCGCGCGCACCAGCTCGTCATGGAGGGTTTCAAAGAAATGTTCGACTCGAGCATCGTGACCGTCTGGTCTGCGCCGAACTATTGCTATCGGTGCGGGAATGTGGCTGCGATAATGGAGCTGGGCGAGGACGCGAGTAATGGGGGAGTGGTGGAGAGGAGTAATGGGGACGTGGGGAGGAATATTGGGGCGGTGCCGGTGGGGGGTCCGCTGAGGGCGGGGCCGGGAAGGAGGTATAGGGTTTTTGAGGCGGCGCCGCAGGATCCGAGGGGAATGCCGGCGAAGAAGCCGGTGGCGGATTATTTCTTGGTATGTTTGATGTTGTTTTCCCGACCGAATGTCTCCTCGTTAAGGTTTTAGCTAACAGTGTTGGTGAACAGTAAATGCCCGGCGATTTAGACAGTACAGGAGCGCCTTGTGAGTACAGAGCATACTTGTTATTAGATCTCTAGATACCCTTTTTTCAATGAAAAGAACGCACTTCTTGACAGAACGTCTACCACCTATATTAATGAACAGTAAATGAAAGACCAGAAGTTTCTTGCTTCTCGTGTAACAAGTCGAAATTTCATTTCAGAAAAATACGTTAACTCATAGCTTAACTCACCAACCGTTCTTCACTGCACCCATCGCACTTACTTTAATCTTCTATCATCACCAACTCTACCCCATCCCCAAACCCAACCCCATTCACACGCCCTCACCTTAAATCATCAATACTCACCACCTCCTTCCCCAACAACCCCCTCAACTTAACCCCTCACCACCAAATCCAACCCCCAGACTCCCAGCAATCCAGACACCAAAACACCACCAGAAACGCACAGGATCAAACTCTCTTCCCCCCTCATTGATAATCGAGAAACAGCGCATCTCAACAGACACCAACTCATCCATTGCCCACCCGACGATCCCTTTATCCGAATTACAATCTGAGGAAATGAAGTAAGTTATAGCAAAAGTCACATACCGTACCTTCCCCCCGGCCACCGAGTCTATCCTAAGGTACCCTACCATCACGCTCGCAACCCCACCCTATCACGCAGCCCCTACCTCCCTCCAATGTCAGACTCAAGCTAATGATTTGATGTAGTAAATCCACGGGCGGCGAGATAAGTGGGTTAGCGGAGTGGGAGCTTACGTCTTAGTGTAGTGGGTTGATGGTGGAAGGTTTTCCGGGGGTGGGAGAGGGAAGGATGGGCTTGGGGGGGTTAAAATGGGGTTTTGGTTGATTTGATGGAAATGTGGTTTGGGAATGTTAGGGCGGTATCAACGAAGAGTGAGGGAGGGGGTTAAGATATCGGTTTGCCCGCAGAAGCGCATTAGTAGTGTGATATCATGGCTGGTGGTGAGATGGAGCTTACCTTACCTTACAGTACCTACATATCTGCAACCGCTACACCAAATGTAGCACACAAAAGCCCACAGAACCACAAGTAAGCGGCAAATATCACTCCTCAGCTTCATCCCGAACGCCCTTCAAACCTAAGCCTCCATCTTAAAATAAACAAACTTTGGCAATACCAGGTCCCCGAAAAGGTGGGCCAGCAGAGCATCAGCGAACTAGTGATTGGCTCAGTTTGGTGGTGGTGGTGGTGGTGGTGACGGCTTCTTGATGTACTGTATATATCTAGCGCAATATGATGGGTTTCTACGAGTGGGCGGTCATGTCCTGTGGATTTTGGTCTCACCTACGTTAGTGCTGTATTGGGCTGTATGCAAGGGTTGGTTTCCTGGGAGGTGGATGAGGGGGGGGGGGTTCTGGGAATGGGGATGGGAATGAGAATGGGAATGGGAATGATGAAGGGGGATATGGATGTATTGTAGATGTATGCGAATGGTATAAACTCTGGCAATCCAAACACGATCCACAAATGCGACGGCTCGCATGATATCACAACCTCCTTTCCTAAAAGCAAAGAATCCATGATTAATCTACTTCCCCATTGCCTAAACCCGCTTGCGACGTCCCACTTACTCAATGCGTAAGCTCAGGGGTACCGCGTTCGGCCGCACCCTCTAGCCTCCCGCTTCCGATGCGTTTCTCGTCCAAGACGGCAGCTTCGAGACTGGCGCGCTGCTTCTCGGTGGTGGTGGTGAAGGGGACGACGACTTCGTCGCCGAATTTGCCGTTGATTTCTTCGAGGGAGAGGCCTTTGGTCTGGGGGGCAGGAACGGTTAGTCGTTTGCTACTATCGGTTTTTGGGGAAATAAGAAGGGGGCTTACCTCGGGACACCAGAGGTAGAGGATGAGGATGTTGAGGGCGGTGAGGACGATGAAGATGATGTAGTATTTCCACTGGATGCGAGCCAGGGCCGTTGGAGCGGCTTCGACGTAGATGACGGTGGAGAGGAAAGTGCCGACGATGGACCAGGCCATGCCCTGCGAGCGGATGTGGGTGGGGAAGATTTCACCTGGTGCGCGCGGTTAGATTTCTCTTTTTGGTGGCGATTTTTGGGTTACACAAGGAAAAGGGGATTTACTGCAGTAGACATAGGACGTGGTGTCGCAGCCACCACCGTAGAAGGAGATGAAGCAGAAGGTGAAGAAGACGCCCATGGCGTTGCCGGCGTGGTTGGAGGATCCGGCGTAACGCGCTACCATGGCGGTCTCGAGGATCAGGGAACACATGCAGCCGCCCAGGCCGATCACTGGAGATTGTTAGTTTTGTGCTTCCGCGTGATAAAAGCCGTGTCAATTTCCGGGAGAAGGTTGAGATGGAACATACTTAGAAGGTTTATCCGCCCCAATTTGTCCATGATGAATGCTCCAACGAAGTTGGAAGCTGCAGCGACGGTTACATAGGCAGCTCCGAGGACGAGAGGGATCCCTCCGGTCTCGCCCAAGTTTTTGTACAATTGGACGACATAGACTGTTTTTACGTCAGGATGATTGGATTTTCGACAACGTGTCAACCAGGGCCAAATTCACCATAGACAACCATGGCACCGGTGGTTTGAACAGCATACTGAACGAAGAAACCCATCCACATGCGTTTTAAGTACGACTTTTTGGTAAAGAGCTGACGATTCCCGCCTTGCTTCCACGCAACGGCATCCAGTTCTGCCTGCTGGGTCATCTGGTAGAACTCCTCCCTGGCATAGATTTGATTCTCATCATCCGCATTGCCATGGAGTCTTGCAATGATCTTCCAAGCCTCTTCCCTTCGATGTCTTGTCAAGACTGTTCCATGGTCAGCGCTTGATAATTTAAGAACAAAGGGTCTCACGTACGCCATCTAGGTGATTCTGGAACCCAAGGACTGCATAACAACAGAGCCAAGGGAGCGAGACAAGAGAGAGCAATGGGAAAGCGCCATTGAAAGGACGGATTTTTGGAGAAATAAGTTCCAACACCAACCCAACCTGCAATTGCATATCCTGTGACGATCCAACTTCCATGCTGACCGACGAGAAAGCCACGAGCGTTTGGTGGTGCTTGATGATGGCATTAATATCTCGGATATCTTCGGGTCAATTGTTGTTCAAGACTTACAGATTTCGGCTTGGTACAGGGGAATAAGGACCACCATCATGCCTATACCCCATCCCGTGATGAACCTCGCAGCCAGAAACATGGCAATGTTGACGGATCCAGTCTGAATTGCCGCGCCAATGATAGTGATTAGAGCAGCTAGATTCATCGTCTCTTTCCTGCCGCGCGCCTCACACATCCAACCTGCCAACAACGCTCCAAAAACCCCTCCGGCGGAAAACATGCCATTGATGGCGCCAGTAATGGCATTGGCATATGACTGATCCGGGCCATCAAGACCGAAATAGGCGATGAAACCGGGCTGGCCCAGAGTATTGGAGATGACCGAATATGCATATCCAAAAGTGAGACTCCCAAGGGTTAGGACGAGGATGATACGAATGTTGTACGCGGTATAAGTTCTCGCCATGATGAACGAGGTGCTTCGGAGCAAAAGTACAAAGGCGAGTCAGAAGGACAAGCACAGGCCGTGACGCAGAACATGAAAACAAGGGGGTAGATCTGGGGATATAGTACGGAGTAGTACAGTAGTGCAGTAGTGCAGTATGTAGTACAGTGGGGAGTAATTGCTTTGTAGACTGCAGCCTGTCAAATCCAACCTTGTGGCAGCAGCGTCTACATATGCACGATATGCTACAGTCCTCCACCACCAGCCACGGCCGAGCGCAATATCAACCAATTAGAAAGCAAGAGGGCAACAAGCTAGACACATGGCCCATGAGCCCCTCCCACATGCCCATATGCACCTAGAGGCCCCGGAAATGCCACGATGGAATCCCCGGAGCAGGCATCGTGATCCCTAGGGGTTTTATATGGAAGCTAATCTTACGGTGAGTGCCGAACGGGTTACTGTACGGAATACTCCGTAGAATACTCCGTATTCTATGTACAGTTACTATAGTAGCCGAGAGGGCCGACCGCTCTACCGAGTACCGACTCGTGATTCTACCCCAGACTACAGACAGAACCACTCGAGTATTGATCCGCACTCGACTACTGTCAAACAGCCTATCTGCTCTCGTACATGCCCTTTCGTGCATACTCGATAGGGATTATTGTCACACAGTCGCAAGAAGTCGCCGACATGGGCGCCACTGATACTAAGAATGAGCCGAAGCCGCCGCCCTCTGCGACCAAAACCCGCCAACGTTCGTCCATAGCATGCCGAACGTGTAACAGCCGACGCGTCAAATGCAATGTTGCAGTAAACGGAGTGCCGTGCGCCAACTGCGAAAAGGCAGGGCTAGGGAATGCATGTCAGCTAATCGATTCCAAGAGAGGCCGCAAAAGAAAATCAGAAAGCGACGCCTCCCAAACGAGACCGGCGCCCTTGAAAACGCATGTGACTTCCGAGCCAAGTGGCACATCTTCCGTGGGAGAGTCTCCCACGTCAACAGCCCGAGGATGCTTGAGCGAAGGGATTCCGGGTCCGTCTGTGGACAAATCCGAGGGCCGCGACGACGCCGAAGGCCCCGAGATGCTGTATGCCCAAATGCTTGACACCAGGACAAGTCCAAGCACAAGACGAGAGGTGCTGAGGCCAGGGGGCCAAGTCATTTACCTGGGAGAGACGTTCAATCTAACGTACCTGCTACACCAAAGCAGCTCAGAACCGCAACATGCACAAAAATTGCACTTCCCGGTCCCAGTCGACGCTGCGAGTGACTCCGCCAACAGATCAAGAAGCGTAGATGGCCTCGCAATGGAACTACTGCGACGGCAAGGTGCTTTTGAACTTCCCTCGCTGGACGTCTGCCATGAATTGTATCGCACCTACTTTAGATGCGTCCAGCCGCATTATCCCATTCTCGACCCACAAGATTTTGCAGCTCATTTTGTCGACATAAGAAACCCCCCATCATGGCTGCTACTCCAAGCCGTTTTGTTCATGGCTGCGGGTCATTGCGATCTTTCGGTGCTGAAAAAGGCGGGTTTCAAGTCCAGATCCGAGGCTCGATTGACACTTTTCAAGCGCACGAAAGCGCTTTATGATGCAGATCATGAACTTGACAAGGTAACCATTGTTCAAGCGCTGTTTCTGATGAGCTTTTGGTGGGCAACCCCAATGGATCAGAAAGACACATGGCATTGGCTTGGAAACGCCATTAGTCTGGCTTTAACCTTGGGGATGCATCGATCAACTCGTGCATCAGACATGACTCAAAGAGATCAGCGGCTATGGAAGAAAATCTGGTGGTCACTCTTTGCGGAGGATAAGCATGCGGCGGCCGCCTTGGGTCGGCCGGTCCATATACACCTGCGCGACACTGACGTTGAGCCACTCGAGGATTCCGATTTTGAAGATGACTCGGAACCATACGGATTTGGTCACCAGGAAAAGGTTCATGTGCTGTATGCCGTACATTTGACCAAACTTTCGACGATTGTGGAGCGCATCATTGAGAAAGCGCCCTACCGATCTGATGGAACCCTACCCACCAATGATACGCTCGAAATCTGTGAAGATATGCTGCAGCAATGGGAGATTCAGCTACCTCAGGAACTCCAGCTAGGCCGAATCCGGGAATGTTTGTGGACAAGCATGCTTCATGTCGCTTTTAGGCAAGTACTGCACTTCCAAGATTTTTCAATCTTCTACGCTGACACAGGCCGAAAACAGCTGGTTCAAGATCTTAACACATCGGACAAGAACCTCAGAGGACCCTTCAACGCCGTCACGACATTCGTCGCACCGGGTGGCCATGACTGCATCAAATCAAATGGCACGGATTGTTGAAGACCTCCTAGCCTCCAATTCCATCCAGCACTGCCCCATCCACATCATCCCTAGCTTGTTCGCCGCAATGTGCATGCAAGCAGTAAATCTTCAATCCGAAGATGCAGTTCTTCAGCAATTGGCTTCTGTGAAGCTCAAGCTTTGCATGATAGCTCTCCGGGAGTTGCAGAGTTCCTGGCCAGTCAGCGGTTGGATCTTCCTGCTCTTTACCAAGATTGTCCGCCGAATCCATGAACAAGATGAGACCCCGAGGCAGCATCGTTCAGCAAGACGCTCAAGTGGAGCATCGGCTCATGCCTTGACGCGGCCTGCTCACGAGAACAATGTACAGCCCCTAAACCAGCCGAATATGATACCAGGTACCATGCACTCGAACCAACTACCGCAACCAACCCCCAATTCATCAAGAGTTCCAACTTATCAGACCAATCATTTACCCGGATATATCCCCTGGGAACCTCAGGATCTCTTGATGCCCCCCCTCAATTTCTCAACCGACTGGAGTACAGTCCGCGACGAAGACCTATGGCTCGTTAACCATTTCGATCTTGGGAGCAGCATGCCCAGGATGGACCATGGAGCTTCCTACTTGGACGGTCCTAATCTCCAGTGAGCCTATCTACCCGTCCTAGGCCTACTATCGGACGCAGCACGAGAACTCATGAAGACTCGTCTTCCAAGTTAATAGCATAGCCGTCAAAGATACCCTATCAAACAAGTGAAACGGCTTGACGAGGAGGCTATACCTATTGTTACCAGGTCGCCAACTTCGTATCGCGCCAAGGATAATATCGTTCAGAAGAATTCCTTCATGGACAAACTACAGCTCTCATCAGATGACCACTTCGAATGCGCCGGAATAACTTCAAAGCGCCATAGCCTGTATGAGCCCTGGAACGTGAAGCCGCGGCCTAATAATCTAGGCCACAAAGCCACTTTCGGCTATCAAGGAACCCGATAACCGAGAATATCCCCAATGACATCTTCACTTACGAATAGTCGTCAGGGAACAAAATCAACCCCAAACCCCACACCCCAGATCGAGATGGAGATCACAATCGTATGGTTTGAGCCTCAATCTTCAAAGATCGTCTTAAAATACCATGGCGAACGATAACCCACTGAACAACAACCCTGATGGCGGCAATGGAGACCCTGTCGATGCGCAAACTACCAACAAATCAAATGGCGTGAGAACCATCCACGCTGTACCATCCAAGCAACCTCACCGTCTCCCCTCCTACAAGTCCATCCCTCCTGTTCCTGGAATGCCCCATGGCTGCGCCTGGGGTCTCTGGGACACACCTGGTCACAAGGACGACTTGGGCACCTTGAACCTCCTCACCCCCGACGTCATACGCTCTGCCCGCGAGGAGATCCAGGTAGGTATCAGCGTAGCGATAAACTGGCCTTTGAATAACTGCGAGACGCCGCACTCGCATCGAAAACCGCCGGAGCACCAGATCACGGCTTTGCCGGATTGGACGGGCTATGATGATGAGGTTAGCATGAATACGCAGAGCGGGAGTCAATGGGATGGGTTCAGGCACTGGGCGCATCAGCCCACAGGGCTTTATTACAACGGAGTTACACACGCCGACATTACAGCCCCGAATTCATCGATGCGCAATGGGATTGACAGTAAAATCCCTTTGCCCTACCCCTCCTCCACAACAACTTCGTAAAACCAGCTACCAGTACGCACACACGGATCTAACAGAACAATAGAATGGACCAAGAACGGTGGCATCGTCGGGCGCGCCATCCTCCTCGACTACCTCTCCTACGCCCAAGCCCACAACATCACCTACGATCCCACCACGCGCCACGCCATCTCGCACACCGACCTCGAAGCCGTCGCCGCATCCCAAGGCACCGAGTTCCGCACCGGCGACATCCTACTGGTGCGCTCCGGGTTTGTGAAATGGCACAACGAGGCGAGCTTCGACGAGCGGAGAAGAGGCACGGAGCTGGGGAGCGAGTGGGCTGGGGTCGAGGGGACGCGGGAGAGCGTGGAATGGTTGTGGGAGAAGCATTTTGCGGCGGTGGGCGGGGATGCCAATGTTTTCGAGGCGTGGCCCGCGACGGATGAGCGGTATCGTCCGTATCCCCTATTCAAATATATCCTTGACCACGAAACCCAAATCTGGCTGACTGGATCTACAGGTCTGCACGACGTCCTCCTCGCCCTCTGGGGCACCCCCATTGGCGAAATGTTCAACCTCGAAGAGCTCGCTGAAACGTGCCGCAAACACCAGAAATGGAGTTGCTTCTTCACGAGCGCGCCGCTGAATTTTCCCGGTGGGGTCGCCAGTCCGCCGAATGCGATTTGTGTTTTGTAATTAAACAAAAGAGAAAAAAGAAAAAGAAAAAGAACGTTTATGACGGGGAATCTTTGTATTTGTATATATGTATATATGTATATGATCAGCAACGAAAGTATTTCGAGATTTACATGTCAGTGCAGTAATAGGTGGGCTGTAAAAGGGTTTTCTGAACGTCATTCGACTGATGTATAAAGGGACGTATCATCGCACACCAGAAGATAATCGTATCATCTCGCAGTCATACGCTGTTGAATTTAGGCTAATTTTGGTAGGCCGCAACATGTTCCTCGAACGTCGCGCGTTCAGGGATCATGAGACACTTGAAGAGCTCCTCACCATCCACTCAACCCAGGAGCAGCGTGCTTTCCAAATACATTAAAGGAAAAGAGTTACTCGATACGCCTTTCTTCCAGAGCCAGTCTGCACGAAAGGCGCAAAAACAAATCAAAAGAGTGCAGGTGCATTCATTTTCAACACCAGACACAGCGAGTAGCGGCATTCCGGCGGGTACCCCCCCCGTCCCCCGACTATTTCACGATCTAGGATGAGCTGAAGTGGTTTTATTTTCTTGACCGGTATGTACAGGTCCGCGTTCTATTTTGCAGAATATACTGAGTAGATTTGTGTAAAGACAAGTTTTCATTCGCCAGAGCAAAGAATGGGACAGGCCGACGGCACGATGATCGCGAAACATTTTGCACGAATTCACCAGCCTAGAAACGCGGGTGTGGATGGCCAGGCCACGTTTCTTGGCGGAGAGGGCAGAAAAGTGGTCAACGAAGCATTCAGCGACCTAACTCTACCCCCGAATCCGAATCTGTGGCATAGCCATCATATTGACGGTCTGAATGATCGCAAGCCCGTGATATGCAACCTTTGAACGCCAGAGTGTTTCAATCATCTCAGTTCGATTCTGCAGCTACATTTTCATCTCCAATATGCACGAAATCTGCACGATAAAAAGACGAAAGTGGCGGAAGAGGTTCAGGCATGAAAGCGAAAACTCCGCTCACTTTTTACTCTCAACCTTCCCCTGCCCCTCAAGCCCGTCGAAAGCCTTACATGCCTCTGCCCAAGCCCCATCTCCCTTATAGAGCTGACTCCTCAAATACGCCCACGTCATCCTTTGCACTACCGCCAACCGCTCCGGACTCTCATCCAACGTCTCGCCCGCATCCCACCCACTGATACCGCCGAGCCCATGTTTTGCGCCCTTGAGCGTAAGCAGATCTTTCGGCCCCGGAGCAAGCGCGTACGGGTCGGCATGCCAGTCGGCGTCACGGATCGTCAAATGGGGACTCACGTCCTCATCGCCGTGCACCACGAGCGCGGGCGTGGCCATTTTGCTGAAGCTCGGGCCATAGAAGGGGACGAGTTTCTTCCCGAAGTCTGAGAGATCCGCGCCGCCGTTTCCGATGCCGGCAAGGACGACGCCCGCCTTGATGCGCGTGTCGGGCTTATACCACGTGGACCCGTCCCGCGGATCCGTATTGCTGGCACCCAGGAGCATGGCGGCGGTCCACGCGCCGGCCGAGTGGCCCGCGACCGCCACGCGCGTGCGATCGAGGCGGCTCGTGAGCCCCGGCACGGCCGCCTCGACGCGGTCGAGGCTGTCGAGGATCCGCACCATGTCCGCGGCGCGCTCTTGCCAGAACAGCTCCTGGCCCTCGGGCGCCTTGAGCCCCAGGAACGCCGAGCTCAGGTGCGTTGGCTGCAGCACCGCGAAGCCGTGCGCCGCCCAGAACTCGCCCAGAGGCGCGTACCCTTCCAGCGACGAGAGCGAGTTGCTGCGCCCCTGGCCGTGCGCGAGGAGGATGATCGGGAGGGCGGCCCCGGTTGCGGGCACCGTTACGCGCAGCTGGAGGTCGGTGGGACGGCCTGGGGCAGGGAGGACGACGGGGCTGAAGGAGATGATGGGTTGAGGGGGGTTGATGGGGATGTTGGCCGCGGCGCCGATGAGGGCGTGGTCGCCGGTATGCATGGTGTTCGGGTTTGTTCGGTGGTTTGAACTGAGTGGGAGGTGGAGAGACAAGAATTAAATCGAGATAGCGAGAGATGTGCCTGTAAAGCGAGTCGTAGTAGATTTTGTAGATAAATAGACGCGGCGCTGGTAAAGCAACCCAAGCGCAATGATGATAAATTCTCGAGGAATTCACAATGAAGATAATGGAGATTAGACGGACTTAGGCTCGGCTTTTCAACTCTGATGATAAAGCTCGCTCTACGGAGGTATCCCAACATCGTCTCGGAAATAAGAAGAGATCTTCCATGCAGCAGTAAACACCGATGATAGCGAACAAGGCGAACCTAAACAATCGTCTCTTTGATCGCCGCCTCTTCAGCATAAACCAATTCCGAAAAATACCGACCAAGTCGCTCTTAAATCATCGCAGGCTCACTGCGCGCCCGTCAAACGTGTGTTGGAATACGATGTCACATGAGAGCATACATATCATTGATATTCTGGTTGCTGCTGTCAGTTAGAAGACTACCTGTCTACGTAGAAGGTGGAAGCTGAAAGACTCTACTACCTACATAGCGAACCCCAGCCCTTACCAGCAACTCTGAGGCGAAGGTTGCTCCCCTGTTTCCAACACACTCTTGAAAGCCCTCATCCTTTCACTTTACGACCCTCGTTCCAAAAATATTCATCTCCTCGTCTTTTTATCCTCTCACACTCTTTAATCCCCCTTTCAAAACCTCTTCTTTCTTCTCTAATCTTGATCACCTCGCTCAAGTAAATAATATATCGATTCTTCAAACTGGTTTAGACTTGCAGAATAATACGTAGATGTTGAGAAGGATGCAGTTTCGGTTTTGAAATTTAGAAGGGTGTTTGTCGTAGATGATGAGAATGGTGGTTGAAAAGAAGGAAGGGAAGAAGTGAAGCGGTTTGGAAGAAGGGAGAGTGAGTAGGAGGTGGGGGGGTGCGAAGGAACGAAAAAAGGAAAAATAAAGTTGGAAAAGAGAGCAAGAAGAAGCGAGGAATTCAAACCTCATCTTCCACATTCTTTTCTTTTCTCCTCGATCCATCGCATCCCGGCGAGACAAAAGAGAAGAAAGTCTGGGACTTCGATACAGTTTGATACAGATATGCGGTGTGAGGGGTTGGGATCGAAGAGACAGGGTTGTTGAAGCGAAGAAATAGTTATTTTCATGTGTTTTTTTTGGAGGATTGCTGGGGATGGAAGGGGTGGTTGGTGGGATATTGGGGAGGGTGGGTTGGGGTTTGTTGAGGTATTGAAGGATAGTGTGGGAAGAGATTTGACGTCGGGTGGTTTGTGTAAAGGCCCTCAAGCTTGACTAAATAAAACACTCTTATTTTCCTATGACAAGAATATTGAACAAGAGAGGTCTACTCTGTTTCAGTCGTACAACGGTGAAAAGCCGAGATGGGAAAGTCGAGTGTGGCGAAGGTGGTTTGTTGCTGCATCGTCTTTCATGTGGAATGATATATCATGATTAGAGAAATGATGTTGAGACGAAGAACAATGTGAGAATTGAGGAATAGTGTGAGAAAAAAGCTTTATCTATATGAAGAAAGAGACGGGTGAAGAATGCAGATACAAAGGTTTCTTGAAGGCTGTGGAAGAAGTTTTCGATGTTTATTATATATCGAGAGGTCCTGGTGCTTGATGGCTTGGTGCGCGACTTGGGAGCGGAGCAGTTAGACTGCACATTATGTTCACAAGTCCGTTCCAAGCACAGATGCCCACTCGCTGCGTCCCACTCCTGCATATGTACCCGTTCGAGCAGGTACGCCCATCTCCAACCAGCCGCCTCGACCTGCCTTATACCGTCAAGTCCACATCCATCGCGAATGCCTCTTCTGCAGCTTTTTTCTACACAAGAAAAAATTCCCCGATTAATAAACGATAGAAGAAAGACAGCGCCAGCAACCTCTCCCGGCTAGACCCCCCGCTTCCCTCCCGGGTTCGCGGTATACCAAGGATGCATCCTCGTCTGCGGATCCTCCGTCGGCCCCGCCTCCGCCGGATTAGCCGTGGTCGCAGTCGTCTGGTTCCCCGCCGCCACAGTCGGCACCGGCGCCTGCTGGACGACCGGATCAGTCGTATTTCCTGGCGAACAGAGGCCCTGACAGCCCTTGTCTGTCACGTAATTGGAGGTCAATATCCCGAGCGTGGCTGGATTGTTTGAAGGACCAAGGGGAACGCTGCCGCACATTTTGCAGCCGTGGGCGGCAAGCTCGGCGATCTTGCGCTTGATGAGGAAGCCGGGGATGCCGGCGTCTGGGATGTTGCCTTGGAGGAAGAGGCAGATGGAGCCGATGTTGATTTTGCCGTTCTGGGCGCACATGATGTGCTGACCGAAGTAGTAGAAGGCTTTGTCGATTATGGGTCCGTTTGGTAAGTTACTGTCGCCCCCGATCCAAAGACTCTCGTTGAAGTATATTATGAGGTCTGTGGTGCCGACGGATTGGAATATTTTGCTGCATTGGCTGCTGCCTCGACAGTTTATGCCGAGTCCTCTTGTGATTGTGATATGAACGTAGCTGAGTAAGGTGAGAAAGATTGGAAACCTTGCAAAATGCATGATGGCGTTTGGTGGGTCAAGATGCGACCTTCAAGTCAGATGTGCTGGTGCAAACCACCAGAAGAGTCACCTTCAGGATTTGAGAGGAGGTGGATTCGGGAAGATGGTAATCGGGAAAACATACAGCTACAAAGGCTTCAACGTCGGGGCATACGTGCAAAATTCTGCGAAGAACAATACAACGTCATAAGCTCTAAAACATCAACATGTGTGAAAAGAATAGTAAACACAGGGAAAAGCAATCTCGATCATTAAATAGTGTGGCTTCTTTTCACGGTTGAAGTTGTTTCAGACATCGCGACTTGCGATATGCGAAAGTCCGCACATTGCCCTTGATATTCTGAACACTTGCGCAGGAACACATGTTATCGGAAAAATGACACTGCTTCAGAAATAGTATCCGAGATGGACTGCAGTCATGGAGAGTGTACATGGAAAGATGGATTCTGGAGACAGAAATCCGCCGTCAGCCAGGGACGAAACCACCATTCTTAAAAGACAAAACAGGGGTGGGAGAGGCATATGCTGTAAAGCACGACCTGCGTGCCAGTAGAATAACTTAAATAATACTTTAGTGGGCTTGTTGCCCTTCGATAAGGTCGGGCGAAATGTATGATGGGGAGCGTTCGTTGAATCAATCCGGAATAGCTTGCCGTAGCAAAGTCTCCTCTGAGCTCCCACGTGGTTGATAAATTCTTCTATGTGCAACGTAGCCGGTAACGCTGAATATCTTTCAGGTGCCTGCTCTAACCGTGTCCGTAAATGGCCTTCGGCTTGTACAACTCTCCTAGATAATCCTCCTCTTCCTTGGTCAATTCCTTCCCTCTGGCCTCTAATGCCTCATCTATCCTTCCAACACTACTAAATCCAATGATCGGGCTGCTGATGCGTTTGTTGATCCAGGAAAGTGCAACCTGACTCATCGTCCATCCTTTCTTCTTCGCCAACTCTTCGACTCGCCCTATGATTTCAGCATCAACGTCTGCGAGAGGGTTGTCTTTCGAACGGTCTGTGCTGCCGTGAGCGGAGGCAGGGCGTGCGAGGCTGCCGGCGGCGAGTGGACCCCACTGTAAATTTGTCGAGTTAGTACTGAAGCGACACAATGGGGGGTAGAGACGGAGAGGTGAGATAGCCTACAGGAATAAGCCCCACGCCAGTCTCGTTGCAAAACTTGTTCATCTCCCTCTCTTCCTCTCTATATAGCAAGCTATAGCAGTTTTGCATCGACACGAACTTGGTCCACCCATTCTTCTCTGCAGTAAACTGCATTGTTGCAAACTGGTATGCAAACATGCTGCTGGCGCCAATGTAGCGTACTTTGTCGGCCTGAACTAGATCATGCAGAGCCTTCATTGTCTCTTCAACTGGGACTGTCTTGTCGAAGCGGTGGATCTGTAGAAGATCGATGTAGGGCGTTTGTAGGCGCTTGAGGGAGGCTTCGACGGCGGAAAAGATACCTTGGCGTGAAAGTCCTTTTTGGTTGACGTAGTCGACAGTCTTGTCGATATCTTGAAGCGCCAGGACTTCGGGGCTGTTCCCTTCTCGCACAGTTCCACAACACTTGGTCATTACAACCAATTTATGGCGCGGTATATTGTATTTCTTGATAGCATTGCCAATGATCTCTTCAGAGACGCCGTTGCTATATATATTTGCAGTATCCCAAGAGTTCAAGCCTCGATCGTATGCTGCTTTCAGTAGTGGAAGAGCCTCATCCTCCTCTATGACCCACTTCTGCCACCTCTTGTCCCCAAAACTCATACACCCGAATATTGGCACACTGACCCTCAGGCCACTTTTCCCAAGCTGTCTGTATTCTGCCTTGGGCACATTGGACTTGTCCGTGGTAGCCATTGAATAAGAGTGCTGTCGTGGCACAAATATGGAGGTTCTGAGTGGTATTGAGGATATGGGACGAGCGGTCTTGGAGCAGATAGTAGTTGTTCTATGCATGCTCGTGCCGTGTTGTTGTTAGGGGGAGCGGGGATCGGCTCGATTAGACATCCGAATGTACGGTATCACCACAAGCCATTCTGGCGTTCAGAGCACTGGGCAGATATCAGCTGATATTTCTATCCAGTCTTACCCTTTTAACAGTCGTTGGACGAGGGGGCGCTCTACTCGTAGCAACAACATGATGATTTTAGAAACGTCCGCCCACCGGTGCCCCCATAGTTCTAGTGTTTAAAGCATAATCGGCAATTCCGCACTGCGGGTCTGCGGAGACTGCTTATGCTTCTAACATCGCCCTTGAATTTTCATTCTTGAGAGTAAGTAATGTTTACGTTGTATTTTTCTGTCGCCCTTCACAATTTTAAGACAAACGATGCTGCTATTCTAGTTACAAAAGACATTCCTGTGTCAATTCAGCTTTTCTGACCAGAGCAAGAAAATAGAAACTTTGACCTTAGACTCTACATTGCTTGAACTCGAGATTAGTCCAGGGATTCAAGCAATACGATTATAGTCCTGTGTTATTGTGCTTTGTTCTTGCCTCTACGTTGGCTCTACTCTGGTTATATTTTTGTAATCTCTTTTAAGCTCACAACTTCGTTCACCGCTGATCAAGCCTGCAGAGAAAATCAAGTCACTATTGATCAAGATCAGAAAGCGCTCCTAAAAGGAATCTGATGACCTATGAGCACGGTCAAGGCGAGGGGAGGAACAAGAATCACCCGAAAAGACAACACTTCGTCATCAAAGGGCTTTAGAATAAGAACCTCATCTACTGGGTTCTAGTATAAAGGAAAAGGGTCATAAATATCAGAGTTGAGGCGGCTAATGTACCAACAAAAGGAGATGATATACACAGTCCAGAAATAAACGCACGGTAGGTCTTCACCATCAGTTGCCTCAAGCACCCAATGACTCCTTCCCACCTTCCTTACCGTCCTCCCCCACCTTCCACCACGAATCCGCCCCCTCCGGAATCCCCGGCCTCGCAATCCCCTCCCTCGCCTCTGCCTTCTTCTTATAACTAACCCCAAACCTCTCATCCCTCCCCTTCAACGCCCCTTCCATATCCACCTGCCCCTCGCGCGTCAAGCTCCCCATCAACTCGGGCCATCCCATCGGCATCTCATCCCCACGGTCCACCTGCCAAAAATGCCACGTCTTCCCATACAACCCCACGACCTCCCTCATCGCCTCCAGCTCCGCCCGATCCCACTCCTTCGCATCCGCGCTCTCGGGTTTCGGCAAAATCAACATCCCCGACTTGACCTCGTACTCGTGGCTGTGCCACAGCTTCTGCTCGTCGGGTGGGAAGGTCTCGTACACGTGTTTGGGCACCATGTATTCGACGCCGATGAGGCGGGCGTCTTTCTCGGGGGAGTCGTAGATGAGGCATTGGCGGAGGTCTTTGCGGACGTGGGAGCAGTAGTGGTTTGCTTGGACGAGGCGGGCGCGGCCTTGGCGGGCGTCGGCGGCGTAGACGTGGAGGGCGTTGAGAAACTCGCAGATGTTGGATAGGGGTTTGAATTCCGGGTTTGGAGACATGGTGGGCTTTGGGTGCTGTAGCTTGTAGGGGGTTCAGGGGGATGTTGTTTGGGGATTCAATGTTCGGAAGGGTGTTTGATAACAAAGTGAGGATAGAGCGAGAGAGGTATTTTCGAAAGCAGAGAGGACGTTTATATACCCTTTCCTCTCTCACATGGTTGAGTCACAACTCCCCGAGTGAACTCTACCAAACGACACGGAAATTCATAGAACACTCAACATTCCCCATTATCTTGATCCCCGAAGCCGAATTCCCCGGTTGCGAGTCGCTGACCGCATCTTTCCCCAAGAATTCCCCCTCCGATTCCTTCCGAGCGCAAGACGTTGACCGTTTTGATCCGCAAGAAAGTGCGTATCCGTAGCCCCACTAAGCTCGCCCCTCGCTTACGGGACGAGCCTATTGAGGGCTGAGGCTACGGACGGCATAGGATGCACGAAAGCCCCAACCCGTCACACTAAAGGTAGCTAGAACTATGTATGCCTACAGCTTGAACATGAACAAAAAGCAAAACTTCCAAACCCAACAACCTCCCACCTCCTATCGAAGCCCCCCCTCACCCTCATCCTCATCCTCATCCCCATCCCCATCCCCCATCTCCATATCCCTACCTGTCCCCGCAACCCAACCCCCCTCACCCAAACCTCCACCCAAAATCCCCCATCCATGTGTCCGCTCCAATGATTCATCCGGTCGGGTACCAGGGACGCGTCAGCTGGATCCCGGAATCTCGGCACGCGGGGCGAGTTCCGCGAGGCGAGTTCCCCGCTGGCGCGCTTTGGTAGCGAGGTCGCCGGTGGTGGGTACGACTTCCGCCCCCCTCTGAACACCTCGAAAATTACTATGATTTTTGGGATTTTTGATCCATTTCACAACAAATCGAATTTGCTTGAAATTTAAGAGACTTATATAATCGCTTCATTGCTACAGCCTGGTTATTTTTTTTTTAAAACTCAATTGATGTAGTATTGCGTTTGCTGTATTTTGGTTTAGTGAACGACTCTGAAATTTGAGATATTCGCTTATTTAGGGGGACGGAAGAATTCTGTCATTCGCCTCGTACTGGGGGTTGGGGCCAGGGGAGGAAGTGGGTGATTTGCGATAGGGGGGTTTTAGGGGGATCAGGAGGTCGTTTCTGCTGTGGGGAGTTTTGAGGGGAAAGGGATGTGGGTGCGGAGGGGGTATGTAGTTGGCTGCCTTATCCTGGCTTTCGTTGCATGCCAGTTTTATGGCTGCTCAGCTGGAGTAGCACGGAATCGGGTGAAGAAGATGGTTCTCCCATAGTGACAAAGACAACGTGAGGATGTGGAGAGATGTGTAATCTGACAGACACATTCTCCATTCCATCCATCATTTGAGCAACCAGGCCAATCCGATACCCCCAATGAACATGCAAGCAACAGAGATGACGCTTGAAACGGAAAGCGCAGACATGCCGCTGATCCCATGCCCAGATGTGCACCCGCCAGCAAGCCTGGCCCCAAATACCATGGCGAAACCGCCCGCAAAAGCAGAAAGGTCCGAGATCTGGCTATCGGCGAGAGCCGCTGCTATCGGACTTGACTGTGGCATTGCCCAAGCTCCTAAAAAGATACCGAGAGCAAAGGTCATGCTTCGCGTCGATGGCCGTGGTGCCTCCTGAGAAGACTTGGACTCAGTCGAGGAATCCCAAACCCGCCAGAAGTATTGTCCGATTTCGCTATAGGTGCCTGAGCAGCCAACAGGCGTGCTAGTCAGAAGTAGCGAAACTGTTTGAGCGCCTCCGATCAAGAGTCCGCCGAGAATTGCATGAAGGGATGTAAATGCGTCCCCTGGTTTTAGCAGTGTTGCAAAACTGATCGCGGCCAGGCACATGACTTCGTATCCCAGAAGAACGTGGTTGGCGTCAAAGCCGAACTTGCTCTGGACCGTAAGGTTGACGGAAGAATCAGTGGTGCTTTGTTTGCCGGAGCGTAGGACTGGGGAGAGCCTCGCATGCAGGATACCCCCTAGTACTCCACCGAGCATGGCGAGCCATCCGGAGCGTATACCGGTTGTAAGTTGGACGAGGACTGTGCCGGGACAAGCACCCGAGAGAGCCATGCCGAAGCCGATCAGGAGCCCACCAACGATGTTTGCGTCGTAGTCGCTGAACCAACCCATCGAGGATGCTGATCTGGGTTGTGTCTTCCTGAGGCCCAGTCTATCGAGTGTGGCCATGACGAGCCTTAGGTCATCAGCAAAAAGCAATAGACCATCGTTTGGAGGTTTAGAGAGTCTCACGCGCTGGTGGCACTCGCTCCTAAGAAGACTTTGAGCATATGGAAGCTCTTCAGCTCCATCTGAGAGACAATGACCGATGGCATGTATACTCCTGAGAACTTAAGAGCGGCACCAAACACTGCTCCAGCCGCGCCAGTAGCTAAGACGTTGGTAGACATGATAGAAGATGTGAGGTAGAAGACAAGATAACTAAGATGAGGAAGGAACTATGTACGTTTGAAAGATAGTAGTACGATTCGAAGGAAACTCCGTCTTTACCCCAAATTCAGTCATATTCACATGATATAATTCGGCAAAGGTGGCAATCCCGTGCCACATGCCGTGAATTCTATACGGCTACATCATGTTTTCGGGTTTTCTTTAGGGTTCGATGTCGTGTTGTTGGAATTTTAGACGCCGATGGTCGCCGACTTTATATGCGTGGTCGCCGATTGAGCGATCATTGCTGGATTACGAGTGGAGGGTTCTAGAGCATGGCTAGCTGTGCCGCGCCAACGATGCAATTTCATTGTAAACCCAAGAATTCTGTATAAAGGTTTGCAAATGAATGCTTTCGCAAACGGCCGGAAAGTTTTACCAAATAATGACACCCCTTCCACGGCTCCGACCATCTGAGTTCAATCCCGGTTTCTTGCGAGGCAGTTGAACCGTGACCACTGAAACAAGTTTCTATGAAGCCCTTCCTTGAGATACCGCAAAACTCCTCACATATTGATTCCTCGTTGCCGTTCCCTGGCCGTGACAAAAGTGATATGCGTGATAGGATGCAACCCAATAAGTGCTCGGCAGATGACTAAAATTGTGTTATATATTTTCTCATTACGATTCGTTTCGTGATATGTCGGAAAATCAAGCTTCAGAGTACGGGTATCCAGCAGAAGCTTCATCAACAAGAACGAGAATGACTGGCGACCTGTATTTGCCTGCGCACGCTCCTTTGTAAAAAATTACCGATATCGCTATTGCATAAGCTCTTGAATTGGAATCAACAGTCCCAGATTCAGACGAATTTCCATCACCTCCAAAGTAACTATCCAAGGGAGTTATACCGACGAAACATAGAGTGTCAGCGACTCTCCTGTACTTCGGTCGTCATTTACAGTCGAGGCTCCGACCTTGATATGACTATTTCCTGGTGTATGCTGACTGGAGATTAGTGAACGTATTCGAATATCTTCCGGGAGCTTAAGACTAGTTGCCACCTAGCAAAGAAAGATGACATCTTGTAGGCAGTCCGCATAGGACGGAAGCCTAACATCACGCATTCATCTTTAGCGACCCCCTCCGTATCTTGAATCGTAACGCAGCGCGACCATGTAAACCTATCAGAGCCTTGCCTCCTTGCACCGTAGAGCCCCTTCCTCCAGTCGCGCTAGACAGCCACCGACTTGTCCAGCATGATTGAGGCTATAAAGTGACACAGCGCGCACGGCGCGGAAAGAAATGATAAAGAGCAGCGACTGGGATCATGGAGAAATGTGAGGAAATCAGTAAACATATCACGTCAACTTGCTGTCACTTGAAGCCAATCATGCGGTGGCATTCCTGTTCTCTGCCCAATGTTGACCTTTGAAGTTGAATATTCAGTACGAACGTGTATCCTAGCTTGCCCCCTTACCCTGGCACCTGTAAGTGAAAATGCGTAGATGCTATTTCAAATATTGCTCGACCTAGAAAGACTTGTGCGCAAAAGACCATACTCAAGACCTTGCCCATGACATATAATCAGTATAAGACTGCAGTCAGTTAAATGCGATTAATTTAACGACCCACAGTTCGAGAAGAATATAAAAGATCAGTGCCTGAACTCGTTATAAGAAGCGTTCTACGCTCGCATAGCCTCCTACCACCATGAAATATTCGCTTTTGAACGCAACGAGGAAGGTAAAAGTTGTAAGGAATAAGAGTAAGAAGCTATGAGCTATCCAGGACGCTTCTTTGGGCATGATTATCATGCTAAATACTGCCTGGATCGCATCAGCTTTGTCTAGCGTACAGTATCGAGATGGGGGTTACTCGCCGTGCCTAGGGTAAGAGGTAGATAGACCTTGCTTTTTTTAGTCTATTTGACAATATCAGAGGATCAGCATACTTCACTCACTACTGTCACTCTTGTGAGCCGGTCTATGTTATTGCCCTGAAGTGCAGCTACTTGACTTTCTACTATTGCAGAAGCGTCGACAAGCTTGATGCGTCAGCAAGGACCTCGAACGTTGTGGTTTAAGATGGCCTTACCCCATTTTTCATGAATCGAAGCTCCATCATATCTTTCTCAATACTAGCAACATAAGAGCCCCAAACCCTTCGATGCGTCTCCTGCTCATTTACCTCAAAGTACTGCATTTCCCCACCATCAAAGCATTCCCACGACTCGAGCACTTTGACGAGTGATCTATAAAGAAGGCGCAGCATTTCAATAGTGGATGTATATGCTAGACCTCGACTAAACCTCATGTCATCTACAAGCGACGCCTTCCGGGCAGCCTCGTTGAAAACGCTTTCTTCCTAGCAACTATCAGCAGTGATCAAGCGTTCCTGACTTGCAAATATGCTTTACATGGTACCGCAATCGGTCTTCCAAGGCGTCCATAATATTACTCCATTCCTTTGTGATTTGTCTGACTCGACAGGATAGTATAAGGAGGAAGTATTCTCTAGGATTCCAAATCGGATAATTGGTAGACTTCTCACCGCCTGTAGGCGCATCCAAGTCATATTCGTAGTAGTATAGCACTGTCTCCTCGCTACCAAAATGGATGTCGGTGCAGCAATCGGCAGTTCAGAACCATTCATCAACCCCTGTTATCAGTATCGATACTTGGGCTTCGTAGATATAGTCGGATGCATTGGGGTTTTCGCGGCTTGGAATGAAACTGCCACATCGCCGAAGACCTCGAGCATCTTCTTGCGGCGCAGGACTCCTCCGCAGCGCGTAGTAAGGGAGATGAAATTTGAGCGCAAAACCAAAGGACTTTTTCCTCCCATTTAGTATGAGCAGAAGAAAGGTACAACAACATGGGTCATACCATTGAAATTCCAAAGAAGACACGATAAGAGATGTAACGCTGTAGAAATTCTCGTAGGACAGGAGCTCGTATCCTCGATGCGGTCGAGACAATTGCAAGTCCGCAAAGGGGATTCATGTTTGAGAGGTATCTATATCTTATTAGAATTGGTTACAAAGGATTGGGTTGAAAACAAACAGGACTCGGCGCTCCGCGCCATCAGATAGTCTCTGACATTTCATCAACCTAAGGGAGTTCGTGGAAGTCGCTAGATTGCAAACTTACGCTTTCAAGCAGTTTGTTGTACAAATCCTTGGGGTTGAGCAATCCAGAAACCCTTTTTTCGCCCCGAGAAGGGTAGTTGGCGTATCCATCCCAATTCCGCGGCGAATGCTGTGTACCATTGATGTCTTGCCAACCAGTACCATCTCGTCTATCGTCAAGCAGCACTAGTAGTACGTTCCGGTTTGACGGTGTTGCGTCTTTGTCCCAAGAAACCTCACCAGCCGATTCGAGGAATTTCCGCAGAGCAACATAACTCACATGAGGGGGATCTAGCCTCGACCTTTGCTCTTCAAGGAACGCGTCGATGATTCTCTGCCCATCTGCGGGTACTAGATGATTGTCTTCAGCACGATATCTGATTGTTTGCCGTGCTGCGAAATTTTGATCCCATATAAACACATGATCATGTAAACGCTTTCTTGCTTGTGAAGAATAGCTATTCATACCCAGAATCTGGAAACTCGCAGAGTGCGAGGTAACTCGTAATAAATACAAGGGACAGAACCTTTAAGTGTTCGGTCATGATAGCAATCTTCTAGTGCGACAGCCTCATGAAAAGATTCTCAAATAAGTAGTCTGACTGAGAGCATCAGTGCGGCGGTTACAGATCGATCAATGGACTGTCGTGCCCCTTAGGTACTCACTCCCCTGTTGGAATCTTTCGAAAATCCGCACACAGCATTTTCAAAGGTGACGACTGTTCGATTCATTACTGTAAAGCTACCTTGCCTCTTTACGCAACGCGCGATACTCATTGTCGTAGTCTCAAAGGCTCTTCTTCTATATTCAGGTAGGGTGGCCCACCAGAATGCCTTTGCCCATCGAGTCGAGTTAGTCAGCTCCAGCCGCTCTGCTCACCCACCCGCACCCACGGCACCGTCGCTTCACCCACTGCTCACCTTCGCGCACCCACTGCTCAGGCCCGGCTCGCCCCTGCTCTCACGACGTCCTGTTCTGGCGGCTCTTAGTGCATCCTGCGAGCTCGAACTCGTCAACTTTAGACGGCGAACCCCAGCACGATGGAGGGGAGCCAGAGCTGGCTCCCTCGGGAGCAGAATTGGATGCCAAGCCCACGCCATGCCTTCCCCCCTGACGGTTTCGCATAAAGAATCGTCTGCTGCCCTCGTTCTTTCTGTTTTGTTCTGCCTACCTGTTCACCTTGGTCACGTCGTTCTGCTGCTATTCGTCTCGCAGTACGCCTTCAGTGCGCCTTCTTTGCGTCTCGCAAAACGAGTGCTTGGACACTCTCTCCCTTCCTATCTCTTCTTTCCCTCGCCTCGTTCTCGTGTGCACGTTCTTCGCTTCGTTCAACCTGCTTCATCTGTCATCGGCAATACCGATGAAGAAGTTTCTCAAGGATCTCTTTCATCGAGCTCGCGAGAAGGGTTCTGGCATCAATAAATCGATCGTCAATGGCACTGCAGTCAAGAAACATCTTGAAGACAAGATAAAAATGTTGGAAACAGGGAACAGTACTGTTACCCCTGTGGTTAGTAATCTCCGCATTCATCCGGCGCTAGTGGATGGGTATTTACCCTCTTCCCACTTCTTCCTTCCTCCGTAGTTCCTACCTACTAGATAGCTCAGTTAATATATCTATATGCCTATCTACCCTCGTGTCCTCGTATACCAAGAGGTTATGAGCCCGGGTTAGCTATTCCGCTACCCCAAAAAACCTAAGGGTAGAAGCATCGAACTCGCTGTCATCAAAATCGGCGGATATTTCCCCTATCGACCAATATCCCCTCCATACCTCAACCACAACGGAAGGTTCTGATACGTATCGGTTCCCTAAGCTAAAGGGGAGCGAGAATTACGAATCATGGGGGGTAGATGTAACCAGTGCCCTGAAAGCCAAAGGTCTCTGGTGGATCACCTCGGGGAAGCTGGGGAAACCGGAAATCCCAGAATCCAAAGCCGCGACAGCAGCCAAAAGGGAGTACGCCAGTGCTATTAACCACTGGAAAGATAAGAACGACAGGGCCTGCGAAAATGCTCCCTAAAGAATCAATACGAACAGTCGGATCTTACTACTCTACACCTGGCAATTAGAGAGCTCACCCGATCAAAGCAATCGGACTTCAAATATATACAGAACTGACAAGAAGTCAAAATCTTGATGACTACAGCGAATATACGACCACCTACCTACCAGAACGAAAATCCGACCTAAAAGGCGTACTTCGGAATTACCTGAAATTCATGAAGACTCGAGACACTTCGGTTCACCGACTACGTTCAGATAATGAAGGTGAGTATGCTGGTCATCAAATCATCGAATTGCTCGAAGAGCATGGGATCAAATGGGAGCCGACGGCATCATATAACCCGAGTCAAAATGGGGTTGCAGAGCGATGTTTTCGCACCCTTTTTGAACGAACCCGCGCTATACTCACTAGCGCCAAATTGCCAGCAAGGCTATGGGGGAAGGCAATAATGACAGTCATCTACCTGAAAAACAGAAGTCCTACCACTGCGTTGGATCAAATAACTCCCTATGAGGCGTGGTATGGCAAGAAGTCTGACCTTAGCAATCTACACACATTTGGATGCACAGCCTATCATCATATGGAGGGAGCTCGCCGGAAACTCGATGACAAGAGCTTGAAATGTCAGTTCTTGGGCTACGAGGGAGCCAACCAGTTCCGCTTGTGGAACGGTAAGAAGGTACTAATATCTAGTCACGTTCAATGGGACGAGGTGGTCACCGAAGCCGGGGGGTATGATGAAGACCTTTCGGTAATAAGCTTCGATGACCAAACCGATGATGAACCTTCCCCGGTAAAACCTTCCCCGATAATAAGCACTGAAAATGCGGAGATCGCGAAAATTCTCGACGATTACCCAGCAAGAACTTCACCTGCTACTTCGGAACGTACAACCGTACCCACAACACCAGCCGCTCCACAGAAAGCTAGGAGCAGGCCACCAGAACTAGAATCAAGCGAGTCAGGTAGCTCAAGCGATTCTGATGCTCCGAGCGGACGTCCCTATGATGATAGGCTGTGCATCCAAATGTGTGTAGATTGCTAAGGTCAGACTTCTTGCCATACCACGCCTCATAGGGAGTTATTTGATCCAACGCAGTGGTAGGACTTCTGTTTTTCAGGTAGATGACTGTCATTATTGCCTTCCCTCATAGCCTTGCTGGCAATTTGGCGCTAGTGAGTATAGCGCGGGTTCGTTCAAAAAGGGTGCGAAAACATCGCTCTGCAACCCCGTTTTGACTCGGGTTATATGATGCCGTCGGCTCCCATTAAAAAAAAAACGACGCGCGGGCATAGGCTTGTTAGCTGCAACGGATTCGTTCATAAACTAACAACGGATGAGCATAAAAAGTAACCAGGTACCTGAAATTTATCATGTCACATATCTTTTGTGCCTCATCAAGAGCAATGGCTCGTCCAATATTCATACTTTGTTCGAGAAAGATCTCTAGACACATCTCGAACAATTCACATGCTGTGTCGGAATCCTTAAACGGACAGCTGAGGTCGACGATGATGAGTTTGTTCGGGGATGATTTTCAGTCATTACCATCTGACTTACGCACAGCGATGAAACTTTCAAGCAAATCAAGACGAAGTGCAAGTGGTCCGAGCTGTGCTGGCGTGAGATCTTTTGCTGAGAGTTTTTTCTTCGAAAGTCTTATAGTCGATGCCTGGTTTTGCCTTTGGATCGCACCCCATCTCTCGCAGGACTTGGAGCACGGTTTGCATGTACAATGGCATGGGTTTTTCTGTTGAAAATAGGGGAGATGGTACGAGTAATCTCCGCCTTCATAGGGCTGATAGGGCTGGGGCCCGCCAGTCGAGTTTTCACCTTCCACCTCCTAGATAGCCTCCTAACAACAACAACCAAAATACCAATATGCCCCATATGACCTCGTATTCCAACACGTATATCACGTCCTTGTCCGCCCCCGTCGTTGTGCGCACCCGGAACTCGTGCCAGTCCTTGCTCCTCGGAACGCCGGCTAGGGTCAACAGCAGCGTGGTCGACTTTCCTTCCTCAATGACGACTGCGCGGTCGAACTTGACGTTACGGAAGCGATAGGCGAGATCACCAGGGCCATCAATCTCCTTCGTCTCATCCGGGTGCAGGGTACAGTGCTTCTGATACATGGCCTCGAGCGCCATAGCGGCAAAGGCCATGCCGAGCACCAGCACGTCGGGCCCCATCTGGTGGTCTTTGAGCCATGGCACGTCGGCCAGGTCTAGCTTCTTCCGCCACATCGGCGCCTTCTAAGACGTTCCCGGGATCTTGCTGCCCAGCAGGTCGTGTGAGATGTAGCGTCTGTTGCGCCAGTCGAGGCTTGCTGCGTTCTCGTGCCAGTAGCGCGCCGCATGGTTTCACTGGTAGTTGGGCAGGTCGACGATCGTGCGCTTGGATGTGTAGCCGCCGTTGACGGCTGCCATCTCGATGGGTGCCCCGGTTATGAACGGGCGGCCCGTCACATCCAGGAGTGTCTTTGCTGCACCCGAGCCGCGTGCCCAGGCAGCGTGGTATGTCACGTCGCTACCGCCCGGAAGGGACTTGTCTTTAAGCACTTGAGCCACAGGGCCGGCCAGCGCGCCAGACGGGCCCACCTCAATGAGCATGTCGGGCGCCTCGCTGGCCACGAGGTTCTTCAAGGCCTCCCCGAAGCGCACGGGTGAGACCATGTTAGCGATCCAGTACTCGGCATCTGCCGGCGTGTCCTTCTTGCTTGCGGTAACGGACGAGAACATAGTCACGTTCAACCCCCTCTTATCCGCGTCTGCTGGCTGGAATCGGTTGTCCTCGCGCAGGAGCTTGCCGTACTCGTCGCCAATCACACCCATGAGCGGCGAGTGATAGGCCAGATCAACGTGGAGGATCCGAGCAAAGTGACCGTCCGCCTTGATCTCCTTTTCAAGGGCATTCAGCGTCTCTATGTGCCCCGAGACGGTGACACTGGTGGGGCTGTTAAAGCACGCGATCCACGTACCGGCGTGCTTGTTCAGGAAAGGTTGGGCCTGCTCGGCGCCGAGACCTACAGCCAGCATGCCCACGTTGGCCTCAGCCTCAGCCTTGCGATTAACGGCGGCGCGGCCGCGATGGAAGGCGGCCTTGATAGCGCTGGCGCGGTCCAAGAAGCCAGCCGCGTAGGCTGCGGCAATTTCGCCAGACGAGTGGCCCACTACCGCGCTCGGCTTGACGCCCCACGACTCGAGGAGGGACAGGATGCATAGCTGAAGCTCCGTGACTAATGGTTGCGAGAACTCTGGCTGGCGGAGGTGGTCGTTCGAGCGTGGCTGGCTGAGTTCGGCCTCGAGTGACCACCCCGGTGGGTCCGGCTGGGCCTGCAGCACGGCATCGAGCTCCTGAAGCACCTCCCGAGTCTGGGAAAGGTGACCGGCAAGTCCTTGCCCATCTGCGGCCATTGGGCGCCCTGACCTGTAAAGACGAGGCCGACTTTCGGCGTGTGCGCTAATTTCTTGCCTAGCACGAAGTCGCTCTCATCAAGGGTGTTGGTCGTGTGGCTCGTTACAAAGGCCCGGTGCCAGAGCTGGCTGCGCCTCTCCGATAGCGTGCAGGCGAGGTCGGCTACAGGCGCGTCGGCACTAAGGTTGTCTACGTGGCTGCACAGCGCCAACACGTTGGCGTTAAGCGCGGCGGCGTCGTTAGCCGAGAGGACTAGGGTGTAGGGCCGCGATGGTGGTGGTGATTGTGTCTCGGTGGTGCCGTCGTCGTATTCTTCATCTTCCTCTCCCTCTATCCAGTAGGAGGACATATAGTTACCGCGGGCGGCCTTGCTCGGTTGATCAACGATGGCGTGAGCGTTAGACCCGCCAAAACCGAAGCAGTTGATGCTCGCTCGACGCACGGGGAATCCGTCGTCGGGCCATGCGATAGCTGTTCGAGTGACTTTGACTTTGCTCCCGGCGAAGTCGACTAGGTAAGGATTTGCAGTTAGAATCGGTGAATATGATGGGGGTAGATCAAAGTTCAGGGGTCGGGGATGCGGATGCCTTACTCTTGGGACTTGGCTTTAAAAAGGTGGGGTTGCCGGGGATCACGCCCTTCTCCATAGCCAGGATGATCTTGATCAATCCTGAGATGCCTGCCGCCGGCTCGGAACGTCCAATGTTACTCTTGATCTGGATCAGGAGAAGGAAGGATTTAGCATGTTCCGCATGCTATACACATGTCCGCCACGACCCCAGGCGATGGAGCGAGCCCTAAACACGAACTCGAACTCGAACTCGAACTGGCACAGGAATTTGGAATTTGGGACTTCAACTTACAGAGCCAATAACAAGCGGCCGCTGTGCGTCGCGCCTGAGCGAGAACTCAGACCCGACACCGTGCACCTCCTCAGGATCGCCCGCCGGCGTTCCGGTCCCGTGACATTCCAGGAAGGCCGTCTCGTTGAAGTTGGTGATGCCGGCGTTAGCGTAAGCGTTTCGGATGGCCGCGGCCTGCATCTCACCGCTCGGCTGCGCGATGCCTCCGGTGCCCCGCGTTCGCCCGTTGCTATTAGATGCCGTGCCGCGGACGATGCCCCGGATCGGGTCCCGGTCGCGCACGGCGTCTGACAGCCGCTTGACCAGCAAACAGCCCACCGCCTCGGCCTTGCAGTAGCCGTCGGCATCGGCATCGAACGAGTGGCACAGGGCCGTGGGTGAGTGCGCCTGTCCAACGCTTCCCATGTCCATCACGTGGTCCGGGTCAAGGTAGAGGTTGCTCGCGGCGACGATGGCCATGTCGACCTCGCCCACTTGGAGCGACCGGCAGCCGAGGTCCAGCCCCACCAGGCTGCTGGAACAGGCCGTGTCCTACCCTACTGACCTCGTATACCAAGAGATGTCGTCCGAGAGAAACATGCCTCCCGCCGGCCGCATGGTTCCGGGCTTGTGAGACCCGTTCCAATGGCCCGAGAAGTTGAATCGCGACGGTGGTACGGCGTTGGGTGCGATACCGCCCCTCTCGAGAAAAGACCAGAGCTTGTGTTCCGAGTTGTTTCCGCCCGGGAGCCGGCAGGCAAACCCCACGATGGCCATGGGCTCTTGTTGAAACTGCGTTTTGGCCATTGTCTCTGGTTTACGACTTGCTTCTGCTCCTTTCTTCTTTTCTTGTCTTTTCTACGATTTTATGAGAAATCAGATCCTATGTCCTGCCAGTTCATTTCTAACTTGTTACTAATATAACAAACGCCTTGGCCAAAGATAGGGCAAGTACCCAGTTGCTTGTTCAGTTGTCGGCTGTACGCTTATGTGGGCATGATTACCGAAGGTCGTAAGCACAATTATGGATTACAGGCCGGATCTGACGTGTGCGTAATGTCACTATAATCTCCTACGCGCACTCTGCAGTCTTATGCCACAGAAATAATCTTGCATCAAAGATAAGTAACATATCTAATCAGCGAATGCAACGGATTTGAGCCCAAATCAAATTCGTAAAGTTGTGACTTTATAAAAGAAAAGTACTCTTATTTATGTAAAAGTAGTGTGTTGCATTCGCTTGTCAGATACGTTCGCTGTTGGCTTTTTTTCATCCTGAGTTAAACAGTTGGCCTGCTATCTTCCAGTCTGATATACTATCATAGCCCCAAAAAAAATTACGTATAGTAATCATTCACGCTCGCCCAAGCTCATTTGATATTGAACGTATGCTGCGACTATGGCGGTTATTCCTCGCCATCGATCAGTCGAGTGCAAGACAATTGACGGGACGACGATTTCGGCATGGCTCTACGAGGTAGACGGGCTGGCGCCGGCCATTATCATGTCGCACGGTGTAGGTTCTCTAACATCAACGCCCACCCGCTGGCGGGAACGGGTATGGACACCAACAAGGCTTGGAACTAACGGGACTTCAAGTTCAACTACGTCAAGGCGATAGCGCTCCCCGAAGTGGCCGAGGGCTTCCACGCGCTGGGCTACAACGTACTCTTCTACGACGCGCGCAGCGTGGGCGGCAGCGGAGGCTCCCTGCGCAACCTGATCGACCCGTTGCAGATGGCCGAGGACTTGTCCGGTGAGCGATCCAACCTCGCAAGACACAAAGAGACGAGGAGCTCACATTGTCCGCTCCCCATCCAGACATCTACACCTACGTCACGCGCCTCCCCTCCGTCGACGGCTCCAAGATCATCTTCTGGGGCCTCTCCGTCGGCGCCGTCATCAGCGCCTGCGCCGCGGCCGTGGACCGCCGCCCCAAGGCCGTGGTGATGGTCTGCCCCCTCTTCAGCTTCGTCCAGGCGCACAAGCGCGACGCCGCCTTCGCCCAAGTCATCCAAGACCGCGTCTCCCAGCTCCGCGGCAACCCTCCCCACGAACTCAGCCTCTTTACACCCCGGGGCGACAACCCGATCGGCATGGCGGGCGCGGGGGGTCCCGGTGAACACGAGTCCTACGCCTTGATGCGTCTGGCGAAAGAAAAAGGCGCGGTGGGGTTTCGCGATCGGATTGCCCTGCAGACGTATCAGAAGCTGGCGCTTTTCAGGCCGGCGGAGCATTTGGATATGACCCAGGCTCCCGTGATGATGGTGGTGCCCGAGCTGGACATTATTTCGGATCCGGAGGAGCAACAAGCCGCGTTTCGAAGGGTGACGGCGCCCCGGTCGAAGCTGCACCTTGCGCTGGGGAAGAGGCACATGAACGTTGCTACGGGGAAAAGCGGGGCGGAATTGGTAAAGTTGTCAAACGAGTTTATTCGTTGGGCGTTGGAGGGGTAGGTAGAAGAAGAGGGTTTATTTGAGGAGAATAAGTGGGTTTTGAAGAGAGGACTTCATCGGGCTCCTATGTTCGAAGAAGAGAAGCTACGCTTAAATTTAGATTCGGACGGTCTTTTATGATATATACTATCGAAGATTTTATAAAGGAAGCAAGTAAGGTAGCTCTTTTCTTCGTAGGCCTTGATAGACTAAAACCGCAGTGGTTAAGCCGCAATATCTGCTAGGTACCTTACCTTAGTTGATCCGCACTAAACGAGTACCCCCTTTCATGACCTCACATACAAAAAGAACCAAGTTTTATGAGAATTTCACATTCCTACTGATCTTCGCTGAAGGCTTACATAGCAAGAAACCGAGACTCCCGGTCGTAGCTAAGGGGATAGACACCAAGAACTTTTGAGTGCAAGGTAAAATTATAGATACACATCTTCAAGGGCTGGAATATAAACAGTTATAAACCTGCATGTTAACTAATTTTCATTTTTAAACGGCAAATTACCGCCGTGTTGTCCCCCTTGGAGGCGCAATGTTGCCGCTGTGTTTCTTCACTTATGTACTTCCGTGTCCCTCTTCACCTGAATCTCACTTTGGCGAGTCGAAGTTGATGTCGAGATTGAAGTCGAGGTCGAAGTTCGATATGCAGCGGGTGGTACGCGGGGTACAGTAGCTGAATTAAATTAGATGCTGATAGGGACCAGTGAAAGCGTGTTAAAAAGCTGACCCTTCTAATTGTGCATATTTAGGCGGGATTTAGGGGAAGGGACACAGGGGTAAGTAAGCTAAGGGGACACGGGGGTAATTTGCCGATTTTCAAAAGAAAAGTTAATCTCATGTGGAAACACAGTTCAGCTTGAAGAAGTTTCGTTGACAGATACTTCCTCGACTGGCAAAAGCTTAACGTGCGTGGCCCCTACGGCTAGCAATCTACCAGGCCATAGTATTCCCATTGTACAGCACCAGCTTCCCGCCGTGCTTCGCCTTGGTCGTCTCAGCGAGCACCTTCATCATGCCATCGCACGAATCCTTCAGGCCGATCATCAGTTGGTCCTGCGTGGCCTTGTCGACGCCCAGGCCCACCGCTCCGGCGTCACCCAGTTCGGTGTGCACCCAGCCGGGGCCCAGCGAGAACGAGTGCAGCCAGCTATCCTCCTCGTTGATCCGGATGCTGAACCAGGCCGACGCCGACTTCGACGGGCCGTAGGCGGCGTTGGGAAGTGGGGGTTGGGAGCTACATCAGTTGTATTAGCATCATTGATACATGATAAATTTACCGGGGGGGATATCCGTGGCCTTGCTTGACTTACTTCAGACTGCCGGCCGTGGTCCCCATGATGGAATACATGGGCTCCTTCTTCGACCTCTGCAGCAGCGGTCGCACGGCCTGGTACAGCGACACGACGCCGTAGGCGTTGGGCTCGACGTGGGCGACCAGGTCCTCTAGCTTGACCTCGGCGACCGTGGGCCAGCAGTAGGCTACACCGGCATTGGCAATGACGATGTCAAGATGGTTGATGCCCTGAGAGTCGAGTGTTTTGACGGCGTCAAAGGCGTCCTGCCAGACTCTGGCGTCGAGCTTGACCACGACCAACTTGGTGCCCTCGGCCGTGGGGAGCTTTGACAGCCCCTTGGAGGTCGGATGGTCTGGGTTGCGGTTGGCCGCGACAACGGTATGGTTTGGCAGCTTTAGATAGCGCTCGAGCAGGCCGTAGCCCAGGCCCCGGTTGGCTCCAGTGATCAGCACGACAGTGGACATGATGCGACGTGAGGGTGGAGAGGATTGAGGTTTTGAAGATGTAGCCCTAAGCGCCAACAATAATGCGAGCTAGCTAAACCGAGTGAGAGTGAGAGAGAGAAAATAAGGTAGATAGATAAGGGCCACAATAAATGTCGACGCATAAATTCATCGTGCTGAGCGATTTGTAATAATTATGAACGGTATCGTAATGATTATAAATCATATCTTAGGCAGCAGTGACCTTTCTCGAATCATCTGTTACCAGAAGGAATGATTGCAGCTGCATGCTTATCCTGCATATCTTGAAATCGCTGGAATTATTCCTACAAGGACAGTAGAATAGAATGCAATGTCGTGATTTCTAGCTGAGAATTCTTACGGCCCATATCATGCAGGTATCTAGAGGGGGGAAAGACGGAACTGCCAAAGTCTCATCGATATAATTATCTCTGGGAGCTTCCCCAAAAACATCAAGAACTGTGTTAAGGTCTCAGGATCTCCGACGTGTAAATGCAACTAAGCCCCTACACCCTTTCGGGTAAGCGGCGGCGGCTAAGTCGACTCTCTTGTCGCGGTCGAGCTGCGGAACTGGCTGGTGGCGGCGGGGCGGGCCAAGGTCTCTATCTTCGAAATTTTGCACGCAGCTTCGATGCAGGAGATCGCAGCGTTGGTGATAGCGAGAAGCGAGTTAAAGTAAATTGGAAATTTGCTTTAAATAATAACTGTGTACTTTGTACTTGTTTTATCACCCGAATCTGTACCTCCATCTGCCTCTCGCCCTGATCTGTTCAAGCAAGTGAGTTCGCCCCTTTTGGGGTGAGTCTCGTCACGTGAACTCACCCGGCCTCGCCTCGGCTGGGTGAGCCGCAGGTGAGGCATCTCGAAAAGTGCTCCAAGGGTACCCAAACTGACTCCTTCATCTCCTTCGTCCCCACCACGGAATGGGAAAAAAAGTCAGATTTAAACGACCACGCTATTTTAGGTGGTGAGTGAATGCCACAGTGCTAGACAGAATTGTGCCACTCGATCCAGAATCTATATAGAGGCAGCATGCCTCCCATCAAGCAACTCACATTGTGCTCTTCTCATCAGCCTTCCTCATCTGCTCTGCCACAGGCTGATCTGCTTCGCCAAAGGTGTTCTTCACGTAAAACCTTTTTTCAACCCTCCTCAGTCCTTGTGATGCAATGAGCCGCAAGCGCAAGACTTCAGCTGACCGAGCCAAGCTCGCTCGCCCAAACGATTACGACGACAATAAGACTTTCGCTGATGACGCCGAGATCCTGAAATCTATGACGGATGACAGCCAGGATTCATACAGGGAGGCGTTGAAAATCTGGGCCGAGTAAGTCCTCATGACCTTGTTTCGCCTGAGTTGAATGAACCATGCTTACGTTTCTTTTTCCTTTCTCTGCTCATTAGGTTCTTCAAGCCGGACGAAAATGCCTACCCTCACGATATGCGGACGGCAAAGCGCTTTGTTGAGTTTTATGCTTGTGGAATTAAAGAGAAGAAGAATGACAAGTCGACAACACATTCAATCGACGGCTTCTGACGAAGATTTATCGCGACGTGAGCACGGAAGATCTTGAACCTCATTTCTTTCAGGATCAAGAAATCGGTCAAGAATGTACATACCACTCGACGATATTAAAGACGATTAGAATCTCCTTGCTCATGAATTCTCAGGTCCATGCCACACGTCAGTGACGAAGATCCGGCGAACCATTCGACAGTGGTCGGAGTGGACGAGAACGATCGGCCTGTCTGGTCTGCTCATGCAACATCAGACCCAAGCAAGCAACGAGTAGGTTCTATCCTTGGTACATTCGGACCTTCCTGCATGGCTTTCTGACTAGCCCGCTCGCAATACGAACTGTACGGACATCATTTCTGGGCCATAGATGTCTTGGAGCCGACACAATTGCCTTTTCAAGCTCGAGTTGGCAGTATCAATGCACATGTTGTGCACTATTGTCAGGGAACCGTTGTCTATGACAGTGAGGGTTGTCATGGGTTCACGCCAAGTAACTTAAGAGCATAGATTTAGAATATTCAGTCATTTACATACTGTGTCTTTATCGTCAGGATGCGGCAGGGGACCAATTGATAGGGCAGTTACGCCATTTCAAACTTCAGTGGAGCGTAGGTAGGGGTGCTCTAGAGCCTCTGCGGCGGTTGGTCTTTTGGTGTGGTCCACGATGAGGAGAGAATCGATGAAGTCCAGGAGCTCCGGATCCACCTTTGGGCCAGATAGAGATTCCAGTTCCTGACGTAGAGTGCCCACGTCAATATAAGGTACTGGCCCATCGATTTCAGGATGTATGTATGTGCCCATAGACAATTCACCAGCCATACAGAATTCCGACTCGTACTCTGGATTTTGGACAGGTGGACCCAGTGGGCCAATCAGTCGGTCGATCTTGGCAATGCACCAAGATTCGGTAAGATCTTCAACGACTTTGTCACTGATGCCGAAGATGGCCTTATGCCCCAGCCAGTGCGCGAGCTGGTCCGTTAGCCGGGTTCTGAGGTAGAGGGTGCGACTACAAACCGTGACGCCAAGTGACCATATATCAGACGACGGCCAGCAGCCCAAGCCTCGCCATACCTCCGGCGCCCTACACCCAATAGGTTGTATGCGGTATTTGTTGAAGCCCTCCCGCATCACTGAGATCGTCAGAAAAAATAGAGATGGGTTGTTCAAGTCACGTACGGTTTCCAAGATCTCCCAACTTTACCACCGGAGAAGCGCTGTCAATATTTGACAGAAATATATTGTTCGGATTGACATCTGATCTTGTCAACACCATCAGAGTGACCTCAAGAGCAGAGAGAGCTAACCGGTATGCATCGCATTTGCAGACGCGAAAATATCGAGTGCTTCCAAGACCGAACGGGCAATCACCTTGGGAAGGACAGAATTTTCGCGGTATGGCTCTGCGCGCACTTTCCACAAAACATGCTCCATCCACTCGAAAACCAAACAAGGCGGGTCCTCGGAGGTCTTGTCAAAGCCAGCACGACCGCGCCCCTCAACCATTTCCCATCGTCCGACAACATCATGAAGCTTCCTTATGAACGGGTTTGTCTTGACAGGACCGGGTCCCACGTATGTCTCATACTCGCGGACAAGAGCGATTCTTTCCATTGCAGGCGATCGCTGACCTGGAGTTCTTTGGATGGATTCTTGCGGGGTGAGTGGAGGGGCGCTTTTGATCATGAAACTGTAATCTATGAGTTGTGGGCTGGCACGGACAGCCGGGGGGATTGAGACTTGCAATCTAGATTCGGCATCAGAGACGTGTACAGACTTCGCCTTGAAGACTGTGTTGGACTTCAAAGGCTCGAGCAATCTGTAGGCGCCCTTTGCCCCCTTGAGGACACAATTAGATTGGAATGACATCTTGTGACAATTTCTGCTTCCCGATCACATCACAAGAGTGAAGCCCCAATATTGAAAACCTGGTAGGCTATGCGCATGTCAAGCCTATGACTAGTAGTCGGCATCGTCATAGGGCTGAAGCTCGCAATAGGGCTGAAATCTGTCAAAATTGGTAACCTCCGCCTCATAGGGCTGTTAGGGCTAGGGCCCGCTAGTATTTTCACCTGCTCGCTCCTAGATAGACTCCTAACAGCTTCAACCCCATATACCAAAATGCCCCATATGACCTCGTGTTCCAACAGCAATCAGAAAGACCTGTTGAGGAGTCTAATGGCAAAGAACATTGCCTTGGCAGCCTCGTCAGCGGGAATACGGCAGCCCTACGATGGCGATTCATACCTCAATGTGATGAAAGAGCTGCGAAGTCACTTCTTGAAATCGGGAATGCTGATTAATATTGACATTGTTGATGTACTACGTAGATGGCATTCAAATCACACTGTTACGCAGACATCAAAATCGACAGGGATCCTCAAATTGGCAAAAGCTGACTATGCTCATGCAACGCTGAATACCGACATTGAATTCTACGCGTCACGGACCTTTATATCGATCACTGACGACGCGAAGGATACCGGACGTCTAAAAGACAAAGTGAAGTTTGGAAGATACAAATATAGTTGGAAAGATCAGGACTTTCAGGTGTACGTTGCGGACTATTGAAAGACTGAGTATTCTCAGGTGAAAAATCATTAGATACTATATTCACGAAGCCAAGGGGATGTCATAGATGGTCGGTCCCAGACGATGGACAAGCTTATCACGGCCGTCACTCGGCATCTGTCTGAGATCAAGGAAGAGATATGAGTGTATGATCGAGGGTACTGAAGAAAGAATCACAAGCTTTGAAAGAACGTTCAAGTTTGCAAGTGAAACAATGTGATTCTCTAGCAACAATGAGATGAAGCTTCAACTCGTCAGCGATATCGATGACTTTTTCGATCGGAAGAAGAACTACGAATCGTTCGCAGTGCTGTGGAAAGTAAGTGACTACGGCATCTCGTTGCCCCATCCGTCCTGCATGCATTCAAAGTCAATGGTTCAACGTACTCTGACCGTTTTCACGCTGCACTCTTTGAATCTGTTAAGCTGATAATTGTAGCGTGGAATCATCCTTCATGACCTGCCTGGAAACGGGAAAACAATCTCTATCAAGGCCCTGATCCGCTCTCTCGCTTCCCGGTCAACGCTCAAATCAACTTTGTATGTCAAATCTCTGAGGAAGTTCTGTGATCAGGACGACATTCGCTCTATATTCGAGAAAGCACGGGAAATAGATCTCTGCCTCCTCGTCTTTGAAGATATCGATGGTTTGATGTCTGACGATGTCAAGAGCTTTTTCCTCAATGAAGTAAATGGGTTGAAGGGGAATGATGATATCATGATGGTCGGAAGCATCAACTTTGTGTGTTCACTCCTCAGCGCTCCCTTGAATGATTCGCAGCGTTGACTCGAGTCTCGGCATTGAACAGACTGAACGCAGGAATCTTCAAGCGTCCGAGTTGATTCAATCGCAAATATCACTTTGCGCTCCTTGCAACATCAGAAAGAATTCAATATTGCGAATACTGAAGGTTCATATTCAACACTTGCGATCGTCATGGTCTGCTTTGCTGATACACGTCTATAGATCAAAGCTGTCAAAGAACTCATCTCTTAGACTGTTCATTCAGATATCATCTGCAATTGCAAGCATCATCGAGGGTTTCAGCTTCGCATATTTGCAAGAAGCCTTCGTCATCGCCTTGCTGTCTATCGTTCAAACGCAGAGAGCGAATCTGATCAAACCCGATACTTCAGGAATTTTCACTTTCGATGATCTCGCGTCGAATGCGGTGTGGTAGGCGATTAGCAAGCAGGTTCAAACGCTACGCAAAGAAATGAAAGACAGCCGGAAGAGTGTGGAAGATGCCGAGAAGAATAGCATGTTGAGCGACGCTCGTTCGAGCTCCGCTACCTCGACCGGGTTTGGACTTTCAAGGTAAGCGTTTTGGTCGTTGATAAATGATTCCTGAGAGCAAGGCACTCGCCTCCTGCATGATCTCCTCTTTACTCCACTCTGGCAGAGCCTTATTTGCTCTTATAAATCCACTCCATCGTGTATGATCAGGATATTGGATCAAATAGAATACAAAAGGAATGGGGCACAAGATCCATCATGTGATGAGAGTCCCATGAAACCTAAGCACGTCGCTAGGAAGGTTTGAAAGAAGCTTTGGCAACTCCTTCTCGGTTCGCTTGGGGGACCAGATGATGAAATTATAATACAAAGCATTGCTTAACCCGTATCACTACCTCACCCCGTTCGAGAGGATGAGCAGCGCCGCTATATCACCTGCACGGGGTGAGGTGAGGGTGAGCCGCAGCTGAAGAGACCCTTCGAGCTCCACTGCCTTCGGTTGGACTTGCTCAGGGCCATGGGGTACGCTTTTGGCCCCTTGCTCCTGAAATTATGACCCATGTTGTGCGAGTCCAAACGCTGGAAGATTGAAGGTTCTGGAGATCAGCGGAAGTGTGGAGCGACTTGCTTTACGAGCCGTCGTAGGACAAATACTCTTCAATTATGATCCGTACGCTTCATTCATAGAGTCCATTGATCTGCGAACTGTTCAACCAGGAGCCTTTGTGTGGTTCTCCTGCTGTCGCTCGATCCTCTGGCATCCACCGTAGCATTCCCTTTACAACCCTGCTTGCCCTATTGACGTCCAACTCCACAAGCCCACACAACCATCGTAACCACCGTAGCAATAACAGCTTCCAGGCCTGCAAGCGTAGACGTCGGTCGTGGAAAGACATCGGTTTCCAGCACAACCAGTCTTTGATGAAGGGCAGGTTAATCGAGCTCTTCATGATCTTGAAACGGCCAATACTTTTCAACGCAGAATCGGTCTTCGTCGTCCTCCGCTTCATCCAGCCATTCCCTCTTCAACCGTCGATTCGATTCCACAACTTTCTCGTACGACTCGTTTCTGACCCATCCATCTTGGCCTAGATCATCCAGAACTGAACGCCAGTGTTCTAATAAGGCGGTTGCTGTGAACCATTGCCCTTCTGTATGCAGAAACTCCTCCTCGTCATCTGCATCGAAGTGCACTGGACAGGATGTTCCTTGCGAGAGCTGGTCCCAACTATTGACAACTCTGACAAGCGCGCCTTTCAGCGTTATTGTATTGCCACTCCATTGCCGCCCAGCTCGATCAACTAAGTGTTGGCAAGGCATTAGAATCGGGTGACGGAGAGCATCAAGATGAGGCTTGTTGTCCTTCGCGTTGAAAATCATGTATAAATAGAACAACATCCTCCGCCGGTGAAGCTCATCAGCCTGGATCTTCTCCTCAGGGCTTAGAGAGTCATAATCCTCTGGCAGAGAAGGCTTTTCGAAGCCTTTTGGAGGCCCAGGGTCAGGGTTTTCGAACAACGGTGGATTGCCTGCCATTAACAGCAGGGGCAGAGCGGTTGTATGTTGCCAATCGATAACACATGACACTTCACAGGAGTCGGATATGAAGAGGTTTGTCGGGTTAAGATCTATGTATGAACGAGTTAGAGAAGTATCCAACGATAGCTTTGGGAATAGTTACCTGGGTGGCGCAATGTAGGTCGGTTCAGAGGGTTTCTGCGATCTCTTGGTAAGAGATAAGGAGCTACAGACAGGTATTTGTCAAGCAGATCGAGGTATATCTTTGGGGAGACCTCGCCTTTAAGCACTGTGTTGTGGGGAAAGTCATTCACTTGAGGTTTTCCAAATTTGCGGGTCCATTCTATTTCTCGCCGGCCGACTGAACGGAGGTATTCACGCTGATCGCTCCCTAAATAAAAATATAGTCAGTAAATCATACAGCAAGCTAGAGGAGAAAGACTAACAGGGCCCTCGGTTCAAGTCAAGCTGTGCACGCTTGCCACGCCAAAACATGTAGTCGGTAGCCGGGCCAATACAGAATCGGCTTGCATCACCACTATCGTCAAACATCTCAGGTCCGTAAAGATCGGCTTGAAGGTGTGAAGGCAACCTGTCCTTATAGTACAAGCTTCCGTAGGAACCGAGGGCAAAGGAGAACATCTTTCGTTCAATTTCAACGAAGCTTGTCACCAAACGCACTCTTTCTTTCTGTGTCAGACTAAACCACCGTGATTCCAGTGGCTGTCCCGGAGCCTTTTCCATAATGATATATTCTGATCCAACCGCATTGCCACCTTCTGAAGACCAGGCGTAGACTCGAGGAACAGGAACCCCCTTGGAAGACAAAAGGTCCAGTGTGGCAACTTCACTCTCTGTGGTAAAGTGTTTCGGAACCGTAAGAGAATAGGGAAGCTTAGCAATCACTTCGAATCCATCGTCCATGGTGAGGAGGAAAACTCTGCTGAAGCCACCTTCCGCAAGTTTCTCCATACGTGTAACGCTTCGTCGACCAACACAATCTGTGGCGATGTCCTTGAGTGCTGGGACATCAAAGTGGACGTGTCTCTCAGCTAGCCGAAGCTTTTCGTTATAGAGGTAGCGACCGGACGTATAGGTGAAAAGCTCCTTGTCCGGTTTTGAGCAGAACTCACTCATCATACAATGATATCTCGTAGATGCGATTGAACGGTGTCCGCGAACCCGGCGTTTCGAATCACGAGTAAGACGCTTCAGAGGATTGAGATGCTCTGATGAACGAACAAGATTGAGAATAGGTCGGTAATAGCTGAGAAGAGAAGGTGGCGCTGGATTCAACGTTACCAACATGACGAGAGAATGTATGTAGTTAAATCCAGAGACGTGGCGGTCTTCATTGACCGTCCAAAAATTACGAGCACATCTTTGCGCCGAAGAACATTCCCAGATATAGCTTGCCGACATTTCAACCTCAGCTGAGCTTCGCTTTCGCCTTTGCCTGATCTGGTGCGTTGGCCACCCACCGTCCACAACTCGAAGAAACAGATGGACTACAACGCCGCGCCAGGTTTCGGGCAGCCTCTCAGATGGCAGCAAGACAATGATGATGAAAGCGTCTGGATCAAGCACTCACATAATCCTTTTTTCGTCTCTGCTCTGGATGGATCCGAAGATGAGTATGGGCATCATTACCTCCGAGTTCATACCCACGACTACTAAGGCAAACACAGCGGTCAAGGAGCTGAGCCATTGACTGTTCCGGAGCATCGCATGCTGTCTTTAATGGGTGAGATTACCGATACAGCAAATTGGCATCAGATTGTCTTTGAACAGAGCTTCATTGAAAGCTGGAAGAGCACGATGCTGTCGCAGGATGTTGTGACGCAACAGATGGTTAATTGGGTCAGTCGATGTTCGGATACAGTCTTGGCATGAAAAGTCACTCACGGTTGTATAGTGTATAAGCGAGGTGCAGAATTATGCAAATGAATTTCGGAAGACCCATATCATCCCTGCTTTGGATCGAGGTATTTTTAAGACAGACGATCTCGTGGCATTGACCCAAAGAGAGAATATTTCCTGGGCGGTGTTCCAGTTGGAACACGAGTCGCGCGATCGTAGAAGCTTGTCCGCAAAGCCGCTTGGATCCCATAAGACCGTGGACCCCTCCCTGTTCCCTTTTTGCTTTCAAAGATCAAGGTGCCTGAAAGGTAGTACCGTTGACCGCCATGACTGTATAGATCAATGCGGTAAAGGTCAGATTGCCGGTCTGCCCCAGGGTCCTGAAGGACAACATATTGGCTCACTCAGGGGCCGCGGATGCTATGCCAACGATAAAGCTTGGTCCCAGCAGTATCAATGGTTGCCTTTTGAGGTAAGATTTGATGGAAACATGACCTCGACCCAGTACGCTTGCTCTATTAATTTGCCTTGTCCAATCACGGTTTAACTGACTGGCCATCTCTTAGCATCGTCAGTTATATCAATAACGTCCACCCTGTTCTACATGAAGGACTCTATCATGCTATTGAAAGGCTCCTTAATGACGCAATTCCGTTGTTCAACAGGTCTCTCATAAGCATCGAGACGCCATCGAGGTTTTTCAGTCCCCGTATCCCTGCCGAGAGTAGTGGAAGTTGTGAAGTGCCCAATCGAGAGCCAGGAGAATATCGAACACTAGAAGCAAGAACAAATCCGCGATACTTGATTTCTCACGAGAGACCCTCTGTGGATTTACGAAAAGACTTCAGGGATACCGGTGTTCAATTCATTGTCGAAATCTCAAGTATATTTCTGCGCCCAGAGATGCCGAAGGACCCAGGCGAAGAGTGGCATGTTCAAGGTCAATTAGTATATAATCCTACTTGTCCAGCCGTGACGCGGAAGTCCTACTGATCACACTCAATCCAGAATGAACGTATATGCGCTACTGTCCTCTACTTTTACGATTGCGACAACATTCAAGAAGGATCAATATCGTTCCGGCAAAGAGTCTCCAACGACGAGCCCATGGATCTGAACACTCTTACAGAGACCACTACGGAAACAGAGGACATATACGGGATCAAGGATGGCGAGCCAACATTGCAAGTGTTGGGTGATGTAACAGTCCGACCAAATCGAGCCATTTGTTTCCCCAATGTACTGACCCCTCTATCCCACCATCAACCTGGCTAACAAAAGAAAGACCTTTCAGATAAGGTTTAATCCACTTCATCTTGAGGACAGATCACGCACAGGTCATTGCAAGTTTCTGACTCTTCACCTGGTTGATCCTAGGCGGCGGATTATATCGACGGCCACGGTTCCATGTCAAAGACGGGACTGGTGGGCTGGAGAGCTTCGCGAAAAAGTGGATGTGTTCAAGAGCTTACCTCTGGAAGTGTTTGACAGGATAATCGATGTTCTAAATCTCCAAATCTCTTCAGTGAACGACTAGATGCTTACATATGAAACAGTTGGTGCAAGACTTTCCGATCTCGCTCCACGATGCAGATATCATGAGACGGGAATTTCTGGCGGAGAGAACCGAGTTGTAAGTCCTCTTCACCATATCGTGGTAGGGTAAACCAGACTGACATATAGCTCGAAGCACACGCAAACATACGGAAGCGATGATGCAGCAAAAGTTCAATCTGATGACTGAGGCACGAAGGCACGAGGAAGAGATGGGTTACTATTAGTACCTGTCATGCTTGTAAACGGGAACGAAAGGCGGAAAAGAGTCCAGCTTAGTCTTAGTAAAAGTTGTTACTGAATTACAGGTCTACCGAAAGGCCTACTTAGGATAGATCTAACCGATTTTGCGAATAGTAAAAGTATCTTGTGTGTAGCAGTCTTCGTCTTGACTAACAAGCTGAGCTTAAGCTACACAGTAACGTTTTTACGAAGTCGTTAACGTATACATGAAACGTATCGATTAGCTTCAGTAGTCGTTAATTAACGCGTTGTCATTGACGAAAAGTATCGTTATACTAATTACACTCAAAGTCGAAAATGCTCTCGTCGTTTACGTCGAGTATTAGAGCTTGATTTACATGCTAACGACTTAATTTTACAGTTGACATGTAAAATAAACTCGACTTGTTAATTAATTCTAATACTTAACATAAATGACATTATAAAGCTTTCGTGATGCAGTGGTTTCGAATTGATATTATTCTCGAAACATTTCAATGTCAAAACTATTTTAAGCTTTAAAGAACTGACACTATCACCTATAATATAGAGAGGGTATTACCTTAGAGATACATCAAACATAGTTTGGCGTAACTGTAATCTTTTATCCAGTTGATTTAATTAAAATCTCGAGTGTCTCGAACGCAATAGCAGATTGCTGCAGATTATGGCAGCGACAAACGAAGCAGGCATTGGAAAGTTAAAAGTCTCATGCGATATGTTAATAGCTAGAAGCTTGTTGAACTGTAATTCTCTGCCTTCACAACTACTCGACAGACGCAGCATTCGTGGCCGAAGCTGGCGCAGACGTAGCACTGCTAAACAAGGATGTCTGGTCTGCGAGAGGTATAGTTCTCGTAGTAGAGGGCAGTAGATCAAGGGGACTGCCTGGGAAATTCTACCGTGTGGCCGAATGCCAGCGACGAGCTTGTAAAGTTGGAAGCATTCCTCGCGGTGGCTTACCAGGTTAGTCAGGTTGAAGCTCAAGCCTTCTGCTCCCCAGTAACCACTATAGGAATTTCCCATTGTCACGCAGGTGTTGAGAATGTTCTGTTATGCATTGAGCTTCTGCACCGAGCGAGGGGGCGGATTGCGATATACCTGTATTGCGAATGGGCAGACTGTGTAGGCGAGCGGACTGGTTGTGTTGGGCCGGTTGATCACCAGTTGGTAATAGTTTGACTCGCCAGGCCTTAATTCGCTGGCCCATACACAGGTACTGCCGTTGTTCATGGCTGGCTGGGTCAAGTCCGGAAGCTGATTGTTCCAAAAACTGTCAGTGCGCATTGTCGATTAAGAGATGCTCGGACACTACTCACATTGCTGTTAGGGCTGTTATTGCATACGGCAATTTCATTGCAAGCAACCTTGGAGATAAAGTCCAGCTGAGAAAGGCCTCCGAACAAGGTCTTGACGACATTATTGTAGTCTGGTGCGCTTGTCGGCCGGGCTTGAGAACACACGACTGTCTTGGTTGGTGCGCTGGAATTGAAGCCGTTGGCCGCAAAGCTAGTGAAGGGTGGAGGGGTAGAGCCGGCAGTAATAGCAGCACCACTAGACACAGGAGTAGCAATACCAGAGAAAGCCTGCCTCTCGTTAAGGCAGCCAAATACATTTGCCAAGGCAATGCCATCCAAAAAATCATATGCCATCCTGAGGTAGCCAGACCCATTCGGCGTTACAAAGTCTCCCTCCTGATGCTCCCATGTTGTCGTCGAAGTGTGGACCTTCAAGATCCTCCGTCAATATTCCTGGACAATTCGATTTACAATTGCTGCGATGGCCGCATTGTAGGAGGCGATACGGCGCTGCACGTGAAATAAGGTCGACCCGTCTTCCTGCAGGCCAAACATTGGGATCTGACCCACGATGACGACGGCCGATGGATCCTTATCGAAAATGAGGTCGAAAATCTTAACGAGGCGCGTAGGCGCATCAGCTACCTCCTCATCGTACAGCATATCCTTTGTGCCAGCCATCAGGAGGACGACCTTTCGTTGGAGATATATGTCCGGAGACACATTCAGATAATCGTAAAGCCTGGCAAGGTTTGCGTCTAGATAGCACTCGTGTTCCAGGTAGCCAAGATACCCTGCGCTTTGCGAACCGATGAAAGTACGTCGCATTCCCCCACCGGGTATGAGACGGTAATCTCCTAAAATCGGGTTGATGTGGCCACGGAAGCCTTAGTAAGTCTCCGATTGCGGGTTATAGCCTCCCGCGGCTACAACGTCGCCCACAACCATGATGTCTGCCGGGACTCCGGCAAGTGCTCTCAAAGCATCATCGTAGTGCATTTGAACATAATGAGATTCTTTGTTTCCCTAAAACCCGCCGATGTCGGATGGAACGTCTTGGTAACCCACATTGGCGCCGCAGTGGCATCGACACCTTCCCAGGTGAATATCCTGTTGAACTCCACAATAGCAGCAGCAGTATTGTTGTTCTCGGCACTGACGCTATCAGCAGGCCTGGGAATTCGCAGATGAAAGAACCAGGTATCCGGGTTTCCCCTGTCCGGCTCGTTGATACCTTGCCGACAGAAGCGGTGGTTGGTGTACATGAGATCCTGGTCGACCCAGTCAAGAGCAGTAGAGTAGCGGGTGTCCCAAAACTTTTGGGTGGTGTGATGGACATTGATATTATCCATCCAATACTGGAGCACATAGTTCACCTCGTGTGTCAACCGGTTCAGATTCCGACGCCGCTCTTGCACCAATTTTGGGCCTATCAAGCCGTACATAAGAGTGATTGTGTTGCACTGTGTTGTGAATGAATCAAAGAACTGAGGGTAGCCTGTCTGATAGAGCGCTGTACGCTTATTCCCAGAGAAACGCTGTTCGAAAATTAACTTCTCAAGAGCACTGTTTAGCACTGTTTACCACGTTGTTGTAATAGTTGTACATTTCCCTGGAATACAACTTAGTCTTGGCGTTTTCTATGAAATCATTACAAGTTCCAGCTCCGGTTCCAAGTCCAAAGATGCATCGTTGTAAGATATCGCTGAACTTTACGTCGTTGCCGCCAATGGATAGTGTGAGAAACGAAGTGCTTTGAGAAACGGCGCCAAGTTGATAGTTAGGATTGTTTTCGTCGGTGAGATTTTGAGTCATATCACCCGTGCAGGCTTTGAAGTTGAACCTAGGTTTCGACGGCATCGCTGGGGGATCCGGTCAAGGCATATTGGGATCACTCTGTATCTGAGGCGGATACGCGTTTTGTCCACGCTTGCAGCCGACATCTTGGCCGTAGGGGGCTCCCGCGCCGGGTCCCGCAGCAAAGGAGTCCTCAAGAGCAACCCATTCCTTTGGTCTCGTTTCTGGGTTGTTAGCCAATATCTCCGGGGAACCGTTTCCGGTGTCGAGGAAAGTAGAGACGAAAAAGGAGCTATTTGAAAAGAAAGAGCCAGTCGAGTTGATGGTTGGATCTCCCCAGGGATCGTCCGGAGACGCATTATTGGCCCGTGGGACGATGACTGGTTCGACAGGTGTATGAGAGGAGTCTTTTAGGAAGTATTCAGCAGATACAAGCCATTGACCAGATGGAAAGGATTAATTTGACCACATGCTAGAGCAAGTAATGCCACACTCAAGAGAACGTAATGCACGTAGCTAGTTATAGAAGACATGGAGCTAATCTCACTGTAGAGGGTAGTTCGAGCGACATACATAGAGTATGTTATCGTTGACCAGATGGATTCCATCTTCCTCAAATTGGTGGTCGGAGGGAATTGCAGAATTATATAACAAAAGCTACTCAATGTGAACCCTTCCTACTTTCTGTGGCTTATTCATGGCAGGTCGGTGCGCATTGCAACAGTGTCACAGCGGTTTGACTACTAAAGATAGTTGTCAAACCATTGAAACTAGCCATAAGGAACTCGTGGTCTTGTTGACACAACAAGGCTCATACTGAAACTCATATGGCACCGAGAGACCCCACGAGGAATCCAATTCAGTCGTCAGCAATCCAAATAGTAGTCTGGCACCACCAATCGATAAGCCTGGACTAATGTAGGCAATATTGCAACATAATGACTGCCTCTAGTCTTGATTGAGAGTCCCATGATAATTGGATAATGTTTCGTGTGGCAGTCCGTGCACTTGGATGAATACCATAGTGCGTTGGACCAGCATTGCTGGCACCAAAATCCCCCCGAAGAAATTTCAATTGGGGGTGACGTTGGCTTGCCGCATGGGCTCAGCCTTAAAATGCGTTAGTCAACAAAGAATGTAAGGGCCAGGCCCCTGACTGTTAGGTCCCAATGGCAGCGGACGGTGATCGCGTAGCTTACGCACCGCCGTTGCTGGGGCGTTGCACTTGACTATTGGTATATAGAACAAGTTCACACGGCAACAGATTTTTTTCTTTAGTACCTACTGTTTAAGGTGTACTCACTACCTAGTCAATACACCTCAAACGATCGGATTGTACACCTGTCGTATATGTCAGGACCATGCAGTACTAGCCTTTAGTAGAAGAAGTGGCATAGGCAGGAGGATCCTGGAGTGGCATAACCAGGAGCATCCGGGAGTGACATAGCTAGGAGGATTCAGGAGTGACACAGCCAGGAGGATTCAGGAGTGACACAGCCAGGAGGATTCAGGAGTGACACAGCCAGGAGGATTCGGGAGTGACACAGCAAGATGATACAACCAGGAGAGTGACACAGCCAGGAGGATCCGGGAGTATATCGACTCTAGGGATACTAAAGTTGATGGTATGAACATTGATATTTGGCTGTAAGCCCTAGCTAACAGCTCTATTGGGAGGCCTGGGGTAACGCCTGGGACGGTTTGGAGGCATGGTGGAGGGTGGGAATACGGGATGGAAGAAGAAGACAGGCAGCTATGGTAGGACTGCGATAAGCGAACTGAGTGATGAAGTGTAGATAAAGGTGTGTATTCTACAGCAGGAAGCTAAGGTATCTATGTTTTGTGCCGCAATTGGCGCTAGCCCCAACCAGGCTAGCGGTCAGTCAATGGCACTGCAACAACTATGTTCCCAATTAGGAACTATGTTCCTAATTGGACGACTACTCCTCCTGCTCCTACTATTGCTCCTACTGCAGCTCTTATTGCTTCAACACTGCAACAAGCAGCTGTATGACGGACTGTGCCGCATGCCCCCTGCACTAACCGCCGACTAAATTGGCCTGACTATGTAGAAGTGGTATAAGCGATAGGATCCAGAAGTAGCACCGCCTTCTTCTTTCATTGTATTTGTGCATCTCTCCAACAATATTTCAGAAACGAAAATGGTGCAATCAACATGTGCCATCATCTCCTTGGCTCTAATCTTGAACACTTGGAGATCTCATGCTGCTGTATTCCGTGTTCCATTGAATCGTACGACTGTTGCTTGGTCGCTGCCGTTTCCGCGCTACTTCAATGAGTGGAGACAGCCCGAAAAAGAGGTATGACTGACTGACATGGCCGGATTCTCCTGCAATAATAACCGTTCGTCCAAGTACGATAAACAATTAAGATCTAGCCTTGTTCTGCAAGATGATTATCATCAAGATATGCCTGCCAAAGAAAATCAAGATGTTTACTATTACATCCTGTACTCTACCGACATACAACTGGGCAACCCGCCACAGCCCTTCCGGGCGCAAGTGGATATTGGCTGGGGAGATGTCTTCGTGCCTTCCTGGAACTGCACGTACGACTCCTACGAAGCTCAATACTGCCTCCCACACAACATGTACAACTCCTCGCAATCATCTTCGTATGTAGCCGACCTCTCGCCGGCAAGGATCCACTACATGGGCATCTACACGTACGGCAACGTATCGCAGGATTCACTTTATGTGGGTGGAGCAGAGATTAATAATCAGATCTTTGAGGAAGCCACCATATGGCGTCCGGTGCCGTTGTTCTGGGACGACCTGCTTGATAGCGCCCTCGGCCTTGCTCGCTTGCCCCTCAATTTCTCGGACTCGACAATTGAAGCTCGGAACCCATTTCAGAACATGATCCGTCAGAATCTGCTCGACAGGAACGTCTTCTCTCTAAGACTCGCCCGCACGGACAAAGAAAAGGGCGAGCTCCTATTTGGCTCAGTCGACAATGATCGCTATACTGAAGACCTTGTGAGATTTCCGGCCACGAATCTGACTTGTGGAGACAATGAAGCAATCGCCGTCTATTCATCTAGCGGCTGGCAAATTCCTGTTCAGTCAATATCTCTTGGCTCCAATTCCAGCTCTGGCCCCCTCCATGCATCACTTCCAAACTACACTGCTATACTCTCCACTGATTTTCCGCATATAGGATTGCCAAGAGGTCTTGCACAGCAATTTACCAAGCACTGCGGCGCCGCGGTAGAATTAAGCGCTCTTAGCTGCGAGGAGAGAATTTTGCTGCCCAACTTGACCGTCATTTTAGGTCCAGACAGACATGAAATAGTACTGACGCCGTGGGACTATATGTTCGAAGTCGAGGATAAGACATACGGCACGAGGTGTGTCTTGCCATTTGTTGATCTCATGGAGATGCTCGATGGTTTCGAGTATATCATTCTCGGCACGGTCTTTCTCAGTGGGCTCTATAGCGTCTTTGATTATGACAATCAGATAGTTTCACGTGAGTTTGACCTTGCCTTTGGATTTGGCTTTCCATATGTGCGCGCTCGTCGGTTATACTAATCCCATGTTAGTGGCCAAGGCAAAATGGGAGCAGTAGATGGAGCATTTCTAAAGGCTGAAGCCTTGGAATCGAAAACGAGCGGCTGCAAATGAAGCTGGGAATGTGCCTGCCAGCCATTTCTGTCGGGAGTGACTGCCATAGATCAGGGTGGCGAGACAGAGATATCCCGCGAAAGAGGTCATCGGCAAAGTTGCAAAATTCTCCGTTGAAGAAATACTTTGATCATCCGTGCTAGGATTGTTGGGCATATAATAATTGCGAAAAACAGCTTCGTCATTTTGCTCGTCATACTTTATTCTCCTGAAATTTGGAACGCAGAAATGCCTGCAACCAAGTGTTAGGTTGGGCTATTGCCCTAGGGCCACAGATGCTGTTCTCCAGAGCCTTGTTATGCAGGCAGGCCTATGTAGGATTGCACACACAACCGCTGGGTTCAAAAGACCTCAATGAGTAAGGCCTGGTCTAGAAACCGCTGCATTAACCTTTCAACATGCTTACCTCAATTTAGCATCATATACCGCATAACCTTAACGAGATCAGATATTACTTACCCAAGATTGATGGACCGTTCAACAAAACATTCAGACTGACAGAGGCCCCGTTCCCCAGGGTCATGGCGGCTTTAGGCACCCACAGACCCATTGCAATGGTCGCTATGACCCAAGATCCAGCTGATCTAGCAGTGACCCAAGGTCATCGTACAGACGATTGCACTAGGATGCAACCTCTTAAGCACGAAAAACCCCAATCTCACGTTGCTGTCAGACACATAAAAAAGAGCAGTAGCAATAGCTCTAGACGGAACGGCGCTCATGAGCGAAAAAGACTTGGACAAGATGTCCCTAATCAAGCTTCCGTACACACTCGGCGGCAGGGTCAGAGCAGGGAAAGCGTTTCGGAACCATACCTGGAACTAAAAGAGAGCGAAGTAGACGTCATCAAAGGCTCAAACCGTAGTCTCTCGATCTTGTCAAGGCCTTCCTCGAACCATTCAATCACCGTCCCTGCAATTCCTCATCTAGAGGATGGGATTGCTTACCCTGAGGGCGACCTACATGCCTGGCTCGTCGTGCTGGCGTCTTTCAGCGGTATGGTAGCCTCCTTCGGCCTGATAAATACGGTTGGTACTTTCCAGGGATACCTCAGCACTCACCAGCCAGCATCGTATTCTCCCAGCTCCGTAGGCTGGATATTCGGCATGTACGTCTCCCTAAGGTTCTTCTGCGGCGTGCAGATAGTTCCAGTAATTGACGCAAAGGGACTTAGATGGCTGCTGGCTGCTGGTACCGTACTTTTGCTCGCTGGCACGGTGGGAGCCCCAGTAGCACCGGTGAGATTAATCCATCAATTTGGCCCATTGACCCTTCGATCGTCCTTGACTGATCCTCTTCTCTCGATATAGAATGTTGGCTCTTCCTCACCTTATTCACACTCTCCGGACTTGGCACCTCCTTAGTCTTTATCCCAGCCATCGCCTCAATAATCCACTTCTTCTACAACACGCACGGAACCGCAACCGGCATCGCCGCAACGGGGGGCTCGATGGGAGGCATCATCTTCCCCTTGATGTTCCAATCACTCTTTCCCCGACTGGGCTTCAAATGCACCACTCTCGTCATGACTCTGATAATCTTATTCTTGCTCCTCTTAGCCAACGTGCTTATCCGTACTCGGCTACCTCTCAAGCTAGGCAGTAATGTGTGACTCGACTGGCGCATCTTTAAAGATAAAGTTTTTGCGTTGAAGACAGCAGGCGTTTTTTCATCGCATGGGGCCTCTTTGTTTCGCCGTCCTACTTCTCTTCCTGCGCCCTCCCCGCCCTCTTCCCTCTCCTATTCAATTCTCACCATCGTAAAAGTAGACTTCGTTTTTGGCCGGTGGCTTTCTAGCTATGTCTCTGATCAAGTTGATCACTTCAGCACCATGATCGTCACCGTCGCCATGTGCACAGCCTGTGTCCTGGGTTTGTGGCTCACGGCTGGCGGAAACGTGGCTCAGCTGGTGCGTGCCCTCCGCAGCAAATGAAAGCTACCTTTCGTAACATCTGCCATAAGGCCAAGACTCCTGCGGGGGGTGGTTGTTGAACCATAGCCCGTCCCCACCGCTTTGACTAGCAGCTATGCGGTACTATAATTAAAATTTATATACACCAGATTGTTGACTTTGCTTGGGGGCCAGGCTCCTCGACCCAGGTTCCTCTGGCCCTGCTTGTGTTGCGATATCCAAAGAACTCGGTGCGTGCCGTGGCTTATCTCCTTCTCCGATATAGCTTCATATCGCCTGAATGCGCATCGCGGACAAGTCGATCCGATATATACTGATTTATCTGACGGATTGTATTTGTCCTTGGACGAAAAGCTGAGTACCATTCACTGCGCGAGAAGCTTCTAATTATAGCCAGGTCACGGTTTGTGTTACCCCGCTGGATGGCTATAATATGATCTTTGGTATAGATTGGCTAAGGAAATACAATTCTATGAGAATACGATGTATATTTTTACTACTTAACAAATACAACGTACTATACAAGTAATGGAACTCGATGTTATGAGGTATAGAGTAGCTAGGAAAATTTGGAGGAACGGAAGAACGGAATCAATCCTCCAGACGTCTACAAATTTGAAAAAATAATGAGACGTGTGCCGGTAAGACCTTGCAGAAGTAGGGATTCCTGGAAGCCAAGAGACAGTCACTCCAGCGCAATCCACCCTACCAACCTCGCCCTCGCTACAAAATTCCATCAATGGCACCAAACAAACCTCTCTAGATTGCTCAATCAATTCTAACCTAAGTATCCTCGGAGAGCTCTCGAAGAGCTAGAATAACAGGCTCGAAAGTGGCTTGAAGTTGAAAAATTGAAATTCGGAACATATGTACGTTCCGTGTCCTTTCTACCATTAAAACATCGTTCAACCATCATATGTAGGTACATCAACAACTACCTCTGAGAAGCTCAAATAAATATCATAAAGAAAAGTACAAAAGGTAATTGTTGAAATATCGAAGTTTTGCGAGATTGATCATCCTGGTTACTCTCCAGTGGTTCTTTGATTACAATACTCTAGGCTATATTACAGATTGCTGCCTGCTAACCTAATCAGTACTAGCTTTGGTATGCTTCGACAATGTGAAATCCAGATAGCCTCTTTTGTAGAAGACACACCTTTAGACAATTATCAGATTTACACTTCATCACGGCAAACTATAATATTTTGCAAATCTAAGGTAGTATCCGGACATGAACCGGCCTTAATGTACGTGTCAGGTCCTTCTCTTTATTAGGTACAAATATACATTTTCAAACACCACTGTTCGGGAGTTGTTTGCTGCCTAATTATTATGACTGGGAATCCCATGTCACACTATGTAGATTACAATTTCGAGTCAAGCTTTTCAAACCTATTCATTCAGAATCATTATCAGAGAAAGAATTTCAAATATATCATTACTTGGCTGAATCCCGTTTAGCTTCCACCTGACATCTCCCCTCTATTTCCTCAAACGCCTACCCCCCCGGACAATGCCACCCCCAGAAGAACCCTCGCTCTCAGTCAAACTCTCCCTCTCCCCTTCCGCCTACACCTTCTCCAACCCAGCTCCACCAGTCCTAGCCTTAACCATCGAGTCCCATGCCAACCGCCCCCTCACCCTCTTCACCCGGAACACCCCCTTCCATCCCCGGTCCGGACTTACAAATGCTTGCTTCCTCATTATCGACACCGCCGACAACACGCCCATCCCTCAATCCACAATACGCATCCAGCGCGGCCCCCTCTCTCGCATGCGCGGGTCCGGTGACGAAAAGTACTTCCTAACCCTCTACCCTCATACCCCGACCGAGGTGTCGACCGGTTTCACGCGCGGGGGCACCGTGCCGCCGCAGCGTCGCGCGATCGTGGAGCGCGGGTGGGAGCTCGACGAGCGCGGCAACGAGCAGAAGATTCGAAGGAGTACTAGAGCGTGCGGGGCCGATGGGTTGGAAGGCGGGCATCGGTACAAGGTCGGTGTTGCTCGCGGGGGGTGGATGGGGGTTTGGTGGCGGTGGGGGGTGAGGGAGGAGATGTTGGTTGATCGGGAGAGCTTGGATTGGAATTTGAGTGGCTTGAAGCCTGAACCGGTGCCGTTGAAGGTGGGGGAGATTGCGTGGGTGGAGTTTAGTGTAGATGATTGAAGTGTGTAAATGTCTGTTGCCTTTTTATGAGTAAGACTAGTACCTAATATAAGAAAGGAAAAAGTAGTCCCCTTGTTTTGTACTATATACGACTTCTTTTTTATTACATGCAAGTTTAAACGCGTTCCAAAGAAAAAAAACATACATTTTCGTTCATTCAAGTCACAGATTAGAGACAGAAAATCCACTTAAAACCCACGCTCACAAAGCTGTCTTATCATTCTTCAAATTCATCAGTCCAATGTCTCAACATCGCGGCTTCAGTGGTTGTAAAATCCCGAAAGCTGAAAAAATTAGACGTCGGAAGCTTTAACCATACAACTCGGGAGTTTCTCAAGTTACGTTCATGTGAGAAAGAGAGAGAGTGTGTGAGACGGGAATGAAATGCTCGCGTATCTCTACACGCGGTGAAATATGCTACAATAGCCAGACGCATAAACAAATTCACAAAGGGCGATCAAGCCTCGAAGCCGCTTTCCGCCTTCGGCTTCGAGGGCACAGTCAACTCTCTGTTCTTCGCCATGATCTTTCTAGCACCTTCTCACTATTTCCCGCCTCATCCCCACTTTCCCCTCCCTTTTCTTCATGCTCTGCATCACAAATGACTTTCTCGGCGACGTCAACCTTCGCTCGTTCCTCTTCGCCGCTCGCATCTGCATCTTCTTAAATTGCTGAAGATAGCTCGTCTTCTGTCGAATGCGGGAGACGCTGTATTTGTTGCGCAGCTCGTCGGTGATCGTCATGAGCATCGATGCGTGAAGCAGCGTTGGGATTCAGATCTCTTGCTCGATGCTAAGGCGCAGGCTGTCGATGTTGTGGATCTTCGTGTTCGACTTTTTCTTTTTCAATTAAATTAATAAAAACTAACTTTATAAAATTGAAATTAATGATATAGAAGAATAAGTTATTTTAAGATATAAGTTCGTTTGATATGTAATTATTTTCTTCGTCTATAATACGTCTCGTGACTTGAAGCTGAGTGCTTCCCGGGGGTTCCTTTTATTCTGACCGTATTCTAGCAGTAATGCGTTCACAAACGTAAAGCAGTACACTGCAAGATTGTCCAATTTTATCCACTGATAAAGTTACCAGAAGGCCAGCTCTTAGCATCAAATAGCTCTAATCTTGATGTTCAACGGGAGATTAATTGCAGAAGGTTGATCGGTGATAGATTGGCATAGGGTGGAAATTCTAGTCGTCAGGAACCGTACATAAGTATCGGTAGATCTTTGACGGTTCTTGCGCTTAGTCGTATCCGCTGTTGCGATCTTCAGGATTGGCGGCGCCGCATTTTAGACCATGTCCGCACGAACGATCGCCTGATCGATCTTCCGGCCAACACCCAAAGCAAGATAAGCAGAGGTATGAAGCCAACTATAATGATAGAAGAGGGACCATCGTACGTGTAAAATGGATTGGAGTACAGAGCACAGGGGATACTAATGCCTACGAAGCACAATCGCCTCCCGATGCTTCCGATGCTACGCTTTCCCTGTCGCCCTTTAAACCATCTGAATGGACCGCGCCCTTGGAATATCGAGAAAAAGGCAACGGCCGGGAGCAGCAGCTGGAAGCTCAACTGGACCACAGGAGCAAACAGGAAGCTTGTATCGTACTCATCTTGAAAGGCTATTACCCCCATAGTGGGAAGCATAATGTATGCAACAATGACCCAGAGTGCCAACATTGTCGGGTATACTAGACGCCAATAGGCGCGGTATTCAACAATAGACTGGAGTGCCAATCGGACAATCGGTCCTATGATTACTGGAAGAATGAAACTTCCAGCTACAAGCGCCACGGCGATTCCGATGAACAGAAGCCAAGAGTAGGTGACGGCGCCCGAAGCAGATATCACATGAGCCAGCAACTCCGTTTGAGTATTTAGGGTGAACGGGTTGGTCGCATTTGCGTCGCGAGTCGTGTTCGTTATATTTTGGAAGGCGCCATCCAGTGCTGGATCTGTCATGTTCATGCTGAATATGCTCTGTTTATCGCTGTTAGAACTGCCTGCAGTCAGGATTCTCGAGACCGGAATGATACATACGGAAGCAAACGCCAACGGGATATACAAGGCAGCCAGGAATGCGAGGATAGTTGATCTTCGAATTTGCTCGAGGCCTAGCTTCTCATTGATCTGAAACATGTACAACGATTAGATTGCGGTCTCGAGTACCTAATGAACGTACGAAATGGACAGCACACGTACCGTTTTGCGCATCTCCTCAATTCTGCTCCCTGCGGAGATCAGCTCATCTGTCAAGTATATCAGATCCGCCGAGAGTTCGGTCACTTGAAGCAACAACTCTGCGGTAGCTTGCCACCCAGTATAGCCTAGGGCGGGTTCGCCCAGTGATGTTCGTAGGTTTTCCAACAATGCTGAAGCCTCTTGCAATCCTTTGATGCCTTCCTGGCGACAGTCATCTACATGGAGTAAATATTCGATCTTGCTTGCTGAGGGACTACTTCGACCTTCGAAATACTACAAGGGTCATGAGTACAAAGTAATCACAGCTGCTTACTGCAGAAAATGTCCATACCAGATAGTCTAATTGCTCGTTGAGACCCTCCAGAAATTTACTTGTGTCTCCAATGATCAAGTGGAAGACAGCCAATATGCTCAGACATAGCTCGTCCAGAACTGACCCTTGCCTCGAAGTTCTTGTCCAAAGATCCCAGGCTAAGATCAGACATCGTTGCTTCTCATATTTGGCCAATTGTTCTGTTGAATCGAGTCTGATTATGAGCCTCTGTAGCCGCTGGTCTGCAAGGGCAGGTCGTAGCACATACGCTCGTTGTGATTTTGGTGGCTTGCGGTAACGTTGCCAGACATATATGTCGAGATCACTGACATACTTTGGTACTTCTAACTGCCAACAGAAGGCAAACTCTGCTTCAAACGGTTGGAATATATTCTGCGTATGATTGAAACCGTCTGAGATATGATTCATTAGCCGGCAGTCTTCAAAGTTTGCTCCTGAGGGATAAGTCACTTTTTGAAGGAAGCTTGGTTTGCCATTTTAGCTGTACAGCGGAATTATTCTTCATCAAATCACTCTTAACAGATTTCGACAACAGCCAACATTGTCCTAATAGAAGTACGACAGCTTGTTTTGGTGACTGAGTCCTGCCCTTGACTGATCCTAGAAGTGTTTTGGAAAGACTCTGGCTGGATGATAGCGTAGTCCTCGACAAGGGGCTCTCGGCAGCAAGCACACTGTTCATGGTCCTCATCAGATATGAATTCCGAATTAGAGGCAAGAATAGTTAGGAAAGGACATACCAAAGTTGCAAACGTTCTGGATGCTGGAGCTCCAAAAAGGTTCGAAACTGGCTCAAGCACTCGGAAAATGTTCCTCTACTATCGAAAATACTCGTTACCTCATCAGAATTATTCTCTGTTTCCAAATCTTAGCATGCCCTTGTAAAATAGCTCAGCTAGCCATATGTACCTGCTACAGGGGCTGGAAAACACTTGAACAGAACCAGGGACTTGATCAATTCCGGGCCAGGAACGCTCTTGAAGAGCACATAATCCTTGCGTAGGCTAGCGCCAACACCAGCAGTAGACACCTCGTCTGCGCCCTCTAAGAGTTGCTCGAGATCGTCTGGAGGTGACTTGGCAATAGGGACTGCCTGCCGCCGAAGAACACGTCTTAGATTTGTGAGAAGGCGCACTTGAACAGTGGACTTGGTTTCTACTATGTGTCGTTGGTCCTCCAAAGCTGAGTCGTTCCAATCGTTCTCGCTGCTAGTGTTGAGATCACTCAACTCGACAGTGGTATATGCCATCTATCTCCTTACTCCAGCGCATTCTTTGCAAGAATGCATCGTGCCACCGAGCAAGTAGCACGCTGTCTCAATGATCGTAAACACTTATCGCGCAGACAGACTTGGTGAGGCTGAGCACCCTGGCGCTTAAATTGCACGATGACGAGGGTTGGTGGAATTAAGTTATTTGAACCAATAGACATGTTTGAAGTATGAACGCTGCATTATGTACCCCCAACATCGACTGAATATAAATAACGCGGATTATCGCATCGTGTCAGGTCTTCTCCAGTATAGCTTGTTGTAACAGATGACGGCACAATTGTTGCTTAGGTCTAGCCCCGTCGCACTCACGGCATAGCATTGTAGTTCATCAGGTTCTATCATTGATCATCGGCTCGTGAGGAAATCCTCCATCCCTAGGGTACACCATGGATGGGATCCGGGCCCCACTCTAGGCTCTTGGACCGCAATGCAAGCTGCACCTCAAGCAAACAATTACGCCGCACCGTATTGGATTCATAAAAAGCGGAAAGACAACTCATTCGAAGCGCCAATGGCACATGGTTGAGGCCTTGAGACTGGACAAGGCACAACAGAGCTTTTAGTTGCGTCCGATAAAGCTTAGCTTGTACATTGCACTTGCGAGGCTGAATAGACAGGGTTCACTTGTTATGCATTGCCGAGTCAGGTTCCTGTCGGCCACATCTTTAAAGACATCGATCGCTTGGGGAAGCGGATGGTAGGCAAAGAACTTGAAGTTATTCGTATATCTGGTGTATGACATGTTCATGATTTTGCATCATTCAAAAGATCTTATTTGGGCTTATTAAAACAAAGATGCTGATAGGACACGAAGAGGTATGCTTGACTGCGGGGAAGAAACTCTTGACCGTTGGTTTGATTCACCTGAGAATGGAAAGCTCTGCTAGGCGCGTCTGCATACCTTTACATCAATAGCACACATCCAGGATGAGGTCGTGCAGATCATCCAACAGACTCGTTTTCTTTGATCCTTCCAAAAAGCAGTCCTGCGCTTCTTTAGGCATCTCTCTCGGAATTCATTTTTAGTCACACGGCTTCATAACTGTTGGTCAAAAAATAAAACTCAGCAATGGAAGGGAAAAGACCACCTCCACCCACTGAACCTGCTCGAGTGCATGAGGTTGCCTTTGCTGCAAATTCCGATTCTTTGAAAACTTTAGCCGCGAGTTACCTTCGCTGCTGAACACTACTAACATCCTCCCAGGGGCTTGTCTGGGGAGGTGTTGTTTTCTCACACCTCTTCTTAGTCTTTCGGATCTATGTGTGTATTAGAAGTTTCCGGCATCTATTCATCGATGACGCTCTCGTTCTGATGGCCTAGTTAACCGTTCTTAACACTACCATCGTTTGACACATCATCTGCCGACCCATGTATCGAGGTATTCTCGTCACAAGCGGCCAAGTGTTTCCACCTCCACCAAGCTCCGAGGCAGACGTAGAATTGTTTCTACGGGGATTTGTAGCAGTAATCAATCTGTTCTACTCAAGCCTGTGGACGATCAAGCTGTCGTTTTTGATTTTCTTCCGCAAACTGGGACAGAACGTCAAAGGACAGAAGGCTTTATGGTGGTGTGTTTCAGCTTTTACCGCGGCATCGTATCTCGTTTGCATCGGTAACCTCGAGTATAACTGCCTAGTTCCTCCCTTTGTACAAATTGCCAGTAAGTGCCCGAGTATCATATGATTAGTTTGTGTTCTGACCGCTCCAGGTCATTGCTCTGGCCCGTCTGCGCTCAGGTATCAGCGCGACACCATTATAACCAATTGTGCCCTCGATGTTGTGACCGATGCCTTCAGTAAGCTCTTCATACGTTTGGTAATCAAGAAAAAGGAGACTAATAACACATTCTAGTAACGATCATACCCTTCCATATGCTATGGAATGTACGTATCAGCCTCCGACAAAAATTAGCATTGGCGGCCATATTCTCTCTCGTGATAATTACCATGACCTTTACGATCGTTCGTGTAGCTGTAGTCAGCTCTACCACCAAGCAAAACGAAGTCACTTGGCTTTACTTGTGGAGCTCGATCGAGCAGACAGTTGGTGCGTACCCGATGGCTGCTTATCCCCCCCCCTTTTCTATGCAGAGTGTCTGACCGATCAACAGCCATCGTTGTGTGTTGCCTCGCTCCCTTCCGAGCACTTTTCACCCGCCAAGATAGGTCGGTTCGGATTCTAGAAAACAGTGATGATTCGCGCAAGCCAGTGGTGCCTAAGACGAATCCCATTTTTCGGCTTTTCGAAGTTTGGGCCAGTAGTCAACTAACGTACATGCAGCCAAGGAGGGATCAAGAGACATACGCCGCACTGTTTCGGCTGAATTCGAAGAGGCAATGATTCCACTTGGCATTGTCCATAGGTAAGATGTTTGGTATCCCATTTTCCTACATATACATCCCCCTTATCTTGGCCACCACTGTGCATAGGGGGCCCCGCGTCGCATTGTAGTGGTAGCCCAATTGCTTCCTATATCTACACCCTCCCAAATATAGTCAGTAACGCTTAGTTAGCACACCGATTTGAATCCTTCGGGCCTTGCTGTTGTCCTTCTACTCCTGCTCCCTACCCTCGTCGCCATCGTCATTCTCACAATCATCATATCTATTGTCTCATCCTCAGAAACAACACGAGCACTTTCCACCACAGGGGTCATCACAATTTCAACAGGTCCCAACGAAGATAAAGCCAGAGTAGGTGCAGAGAACAGTGAAGCCAGTGGAGCCAGCTGTAATTCGTGGCAGGGGGGAAGAAGAGCGCGTAAGGGTAGAGTTACTGGAGGCAGTGGAAGTAAGGGTAGGGTGGAACGTCGCCAGATTGACACTACACCCCCACCAGTCCGGACGCAAGCAGAGCCATCTTCAGCATTCCACATGTACATTCCTACAGCGACACGGCAAGTGAATGTTCCTACATATCAGCTTCACAACTCACCCATATAAGTCAACCCCCTCCCCTTCGCTCTAAGATCCCACTACGGACTCTCGCGCTACCCCCTACCTTCAACAACCCTAAATGATGCCTTCCAGAAACCTCCGCCTTCCCCATTCCACTAAGGGGGCGTACATGTAGAACATCTAGGGTACCAATAACATCGTTACCCGTATTCATGTCCGATCAGATATCGGGGCGTCGGGGCCGAGGAAAGCCATATACGATGGGTAGAGCTACAGTATGACCCGCACATTCATCTGCACGTCATCACGCATCTACAATCCTGCGCACCTCTTACAGTACATACCTCCCCTCCCCCCTCCCTTCTCTTCTCTTCTCCAAAAAAACCCAACCCAGAGATCCCCCCACCCCTCTCAGCTCCACCATCCCGCCCCAATTTCCCAATTCCACATGCCTACTCTCGCGGTTCCCTGGAGCCGTACCTTGAGTTTTTTTCAGACTTCTCATGGCTGGGATGGGGGAGTGGCTATAGGGTTTTTTGAGGGCTGGGGGCTGAGGTGGGGTTTGGGGCTTTGTGGTTAGGTTGGCGGTTGGTGGTTAGGTTAGCCGTTGGTGGTTTGGAGGGTGAGGGTGAGGGTGAGGGTGAGGGTTAGGGCTGGATGGGATGGGACGGGTAAGAAGGTGGGTGGGTTGAATGTTGGAAGTGTGCTGAGGTCGGTTTGGAGGGTTGTTGGGTTGCTGGTTCGATGGTGTGCGGTATTTGTTTATGTGATGGATTTGGGGCTTGGATGCATAGTGGGGAAGATGTTAGTAGAGGTGCGTTGGGACTTGAGAGGGATTCTGGGAGGTGGCAGAACGCAAGATTGGGGCCATGTCCACTATTTGTCGTAGCAAGAACGCCATCTCCATCTTCACGAGAACCGCATAAACGAAACAACTCCCCCACCCTCATGACCAGGACGCACCCACGCCCGTCACAGCTTCGCCCGACCAAGCTCCCATGGCGTCAAAACATCATTCCTCTCACTATCCAGCCTTTCCTGGCTAGTCCTCCACACCCTCGGTAATCCAGTCTGCTCATACGTCTTTCCACCGATCATCTCTGCGATTGCTTTTCCAGTGAGAAAGATCAAGGGCATACCGTGGCCGTTGAAGCCGGCGGCTATGAATTGACCTGGACGGGAGGGGACGTGGCCGATGTGGGGGAGGAGGTCGTGGGTGAAGCCTGTGACTGTGGGGGGTCGTTAGGGTTGGTCGGGAACAGTAGGGGGTTCAGGAGCGCTGGGGGAGAGGATGCAGGAATGTAGATAGACAAGGGATCGAGAAGGTTGAAATCGATGGATTACTCACTACCAGTCCAAACCATATCTGTCACCGCCCCACTATCCTCCCACCCTCTAAAAGTCCTCTGCATGAACCCGTCAAAGTAATTCTTGACTGGCTCGATCAACGTGCTGTCATCGGTGACGTTGTACCAATGCTCGCGATTCGAGCTCTGCGCATTAGGAATCACCTCCGCACCACCAACAATGATACTCCCATCTGGGCGCGGGATAAGATAATTATACTGCCCGGGCCCAATACGGATAGAATAGGTATTCGTCAGCACTGGGACTGATTTTCCACGGGGAGTGACGATACGGCTGCAGATGGAGCGGGTGGGGATGATTTTCTGGGCATATTGGGGGGATATGCCAGCTGTATAGGCGTTTGAAGCTAAGACGAGCCTTTTAGTTTTGATGGCGCCGCGCGGTGTGGTTACGGTCCAGAAGCCGTCGTTGTCAACAGTAGTGGATATATGAGTGGCGGGAGTGGTGGTCTGAAGATTGGCTCCTTTGGCGACAGCGAAAGCGAGTAGATACATGATGAATTTGTAGGGCCAGATATGGGCCGCCGTGAAGCTGAAGCAGCCTCGAGCGCCTTTGACACCACAGACCTGAATGGGTTAGTCCGCGGTCGGAACTTTTGACCTCAGGTCTTTGCAAGTTCGATGGGTCACAAACTAGTTCTGCTTGCTTTGCAGGCGTGTAATGTGCATCTTTGATCGAAGTAATGCCAGATCTTATCATCTTGTCATACGCTTGTTTGGAAGTCTTTGCATACTCTTCGTCGAGGAAAACATCATAGGTCCGGGTCAACGTCAAGTCGCAATCAATTTGCTCTTTCTCAACCAAATCCCGGATAGCTTGTAAGTGCGATACTTCAAATTTGGATATCTCAGCTGCCGCTTCGTAACCGTATTTCTCAATATAAGTTGGCATATTGAAGTAAACTTCGGGCCTGAGATGGCCGCCTTTCAAGCCCTTATATCAGCTCACTTGTCCGGATTTTGAGACAAACATTGAAATACCATTACGGCCTGTCGCTCCTGAACATGCTTGACGGGCTTCGAGAATAACAACAGAAGGCGGCGAAATACTGTCCTTCAGAAGATGGAAAGCAGTGGCAGCGCCTGCATAGCCAGCACCTATGATCAAGACATCACACTCTGTGGGAAGGCTTTCAGTAGTACGGTGAGTGTCCAGCTCATGCGGTTGTGTACGCCAGAACGGTAATGTAGATTGTGGCTCTGGAAACCGACCCATTGTCACACACAACGTTGGTTGTCAAATACTTTGACGCACGTGAAAGCTCAAGTGTTGCGTTGCATTACATTAAATTCGAAACTTCTGCAAAGAAGAGAAAATAGCGATGCTTATGACCATGAGAGAGGTGGAGTTAAAGAGGGGTTTGGTATTTCAAGCTCATTGGTGCCATGGATGAATCATATTGCAGGGAGTGGAAGCACGGGTGTTGATCGTTGCATCGATCGAGTCCGCCCTTGGAACGCAGGTCAAAGGACACGCTCTTCGAAATTTCCATATATTAAAAACCATCGAAGTAGCTTGGATGACATGAGACTTGGGTGATTGACCGTTGGCGGCAATAATTGATTGCAGTATGTTGTAGTCGGCCACCCAAATGAGACCCTTTGGTGAGATCAACGTGTGGCATCAAGGACGCCCTAGCCGTGTTACTTACTCGTTTTCAAACTCCCTAGTCAAAATTACAGTATCGTTACCGGCAAATGTTTCAACGCACTTTTTGTTCTTGTGAAGAGTTTACTCGTACCCACGGTGTATCTAGCCACTCTAGATACTGCTGAATCCGTGGAGGACAAACATCAGGCTTGTTGTGAGGAGTTTGCTAGATTCCGATGGATGAGCATCGACGCGCGCGGTTAACCTATGGACCTATGGCTCCTCCTCCGCCTCGAAATCCTTTAGCCACTTTCGCATTTGTCAGAACGGTCATAATAATACTGCCACGCCTCTCAAAGTTTCAGACAGCGACCCTGCATCAGTCGTCGGCGACCATTGGCCAAGTAACTACAGACACATATAACGCAAAAGACCACGCCCAGGTTTATCTGGGAGTACCTCAAAACATGATAGGCTCTCGTGCCCTTGTTTCGCTGTGCCACAGCACTGCGTTGCCACGCAACTCATATGGAAGAGGCAACGGCGTATTTTTAGACCGTGGAGCCCACCGATAGTTGTAGCCTGCGTCGCTGTACAGTCTTGTTTCTTCCTGCCTTCAAAGACACATCGATGTCTTATATATATTTCTTGAGCTCTACGTCTTTCCTTATACTGTTTGATAGTGAGGGACCATGCTAGCAAAGCTCGATATCTCATCTTTGCATACTGTTTGCGCCCATCTAGATGTCGGGATCATCTCAAGTATCTTCCTGTTGGTTTCCTTCCGCTTAAAGTCTTTTCACTACAATTCCGAATCAGACATTGGCTTTTGAGCGTTGTTTTATGGGTTTACCCGGTCAGACTGCTCAAGTCGGATTAAATTGCTATGATGGATGTATTTGGTAATGTCACGAGTAATCCGACTACGGCTTGGGTTCCGGAGCCTACTATCAGAGGTACATGGGGAATTTTATCCAGCTGCATCATTACCATATCTCTGTGCGTGTGGACAGCTGTACATCTAAACATACCAGAGCACCAGAGGACAAAACGGCAAATATGGAGGAAATTGAAGTGGCTGCTTTTGGGCTTGTTGGCTCCAGAAATGGTAGCCTATGTCGCTTGGCATCAGCGCAAGGAGGCGAAGAAGATACTGATTCATATCAGAGATTATTCGGGCCAGCACCCTTCTCAATCTCGATTTTACCGTTTCGTTACAGCTTGCTTCCGATCCTTCGGATTTCGTTGCTGCACTAAAGCGGGAATGTCTGATTCGCCGCCTTCCGAAAAGTTTCGATATGAGAAGTCTGCATGGACCCTAGTCCACGGCTTTTATGCGGTCATGGGAGGGTTTGCTCTGGATAGCAGCACATCAGAAGAACCGTTTTTGCCCCAAAATAGGACACGCGTCGCCTTAACACCAGATGGTCTCCGTTTCCTCCTGGAGCATGAGCCTGATATCCTTCCTGATATTTCACAGGAGCAGATCCAAGATAAGAGCAAAGCGGACGGAATTAAAAAGACTTTAGTCTGTGCCCAGGCATTGTGGTTCTGCATTCAATGTATGTCAAGATTGGCGCAGTCGCTGCCGGTCAGCCTGCTTGAACTCAATACCTTCGGCCACTCCCTTTGCACCCTGCTGATTTACCTCTTATGGTGGTCTAAGCCACTCAATGTTGACGAGCCAACGCTTATACAAGGTGACAACATTATGCCAATCTTCGCTTACATGTGGATGACTTCCAGGATTAGCGGCGATGAGTGTAATGCCTATGATATAAGAGGAGGTGCAAAAGATGAATTCGACGGCATATGGCCCTTTCGAGATCCTAAGCTCAGTGACATGAGTTTTGCTAATCCTACTACAACTGCCTTGACTTATAGAGATGGCCTTCCAGATCGGGCGCCACATGAATGCTCTCAAGTCAGGTCAGCCAAATCCACAGATGCCAATCATCCAAGTAGCGACTTGGAATACGACCGAGACTTCCGCCGCCTTTCGAATTCCAAATTTAGATATCGCATTATGCAATGGTTGAGATCGCAGAATTACCTATCGTCAGCCGGTTTTCGATTTCCGGCCGGTGCAACGGTACGTAATACAGCAATTGACCATTTGTCACCTGTCGACGTTTTCAGATGGAAACTTGCCTTGCAAGCCATTGAAAAATACGACCTCGAGCACGACCTCCGTTCAAGGCACAAGCTTCATCCCTATGGCAAAGAGGAAAGAGACTTAAACCCAAGGGTAAAACCACGGATAGACAACATCATATATACGCTGGCACGAAATGAACTCTGGTTTGGACTCGCAGCCGCCGGGTCTTTGTACGGTGGCCTCCATCTTGTTGCGTGGAACGCACCTTTTTCTTCGCGACTCGAAGAGATTCTATGGCGACTTGCAGCGTCGTCTGTTACCATGACTGGCCTTTTGTTCGGGCCGTTCATCTTTTGGTCGCAATATCCAGCAGCGAATCGCGGCTTGGCTGGTCTTACCAATACGCGCGTTGAGGGTCAGAGGATTCGCCGATGCAAGGACAATCGGATCAAGGTATGGGGCGAGATTGTTCTTGCGGGCATTGTGTTTCTTCTCATGTTTACTGTGATGCCTCTATTGTGGCTCACATATGTATTTTCGCGTGTGTACCTCGTTGTGGAGTGTTTCAAGAATGTTGCTAACCTGCCAGTGGGTGCATATCAAGTGCCCCAATGGTCTTCTTATGTCCCTCACATCACATGAACAATGTTACTGGCCTATAATATATATCACTATATCCTTGGTCAATACAATGTCCTTGACATGATAGCGTCTGATATGTATCACCTCAAGTTGCTTGGAGTTTCCGCGTAATGAATTGTATCGGGTTGGCATGTTGGAGCAACAAATCAGCAAGAGCTTTTCTTCTACTGACAGTTGTCCGCGATGTCGCGGACACGAAAACGAAACCCGCGGTAAAAGGCAAAGCGATCAGTATGTTTCACAAATAAGTGGACGATCAGCGCTGCGTATTGAAAATCTTCCATCATTTGGCTAATGCTGCCAACAGCATATCAATATTCACTACCGGAAACCCCCAACATCAATCTCACAATTATAGGAACGAGCCATTACAATCACAATTCACAACCAGGTATCAAATGCTGCACCCTTCCCAAATCAAAAATTCCAGTGTAAACCTTAAGCATGGGCCTTGACGACCGTACGTCCACTGGAGTGGAAAGTTGCAATAACAGCACCACAGTGACCACAATGATGATCGGTATCCTTAAGTGAACGGACCAAGTAAGGGATACATCCAAGACAGCAGCAGAAACAGATGACGGCAGCCCAGGCACTAAGCAACTGTCAGTACTAAACCGTAGACCACTGTTATAGAAACAACTGTCACTTACTGTGTGGTATTTCCTGATACAGCTTCTACCCTCGTCATCGCCCTCGTGTGACAAATGGGGCAGTCTACCGGCGCGGGATTATCCTGCAGACTGGCAAGAGGGGTAACGGTTTGGTAGGTTGACTGCTGAGGCGCCGCGACTTGCTGCTGCTGCTGCTGGGGTGCATAATATTCCTGCTTTGGTGCTGCGTTCGGGGACGCCATGGGTTGTGCGGGTGTGATGGCCTGGTGGTTGTTGTAGCTGCTTTGCGGCGGTCAGTTCCTCCCTCCCTCCAACGCAAATAGCATGAGGTACGCACTCGTGATGAGCTATTGGTTGCTGATGCACAGGTTGTTGAGCGTATTGTGAAATTGGGTTGGCTTCGTATGGGGGAGCTGCTAATGGTCAGCCTCAATGACGGGCTCTTTGACAGACTACTTTCGAGGAGAATGGCACGTACCTCCAGATTTCTCCATTCTTGCTGATGTCAAGGTCTGATACAAGAAAAACGATGAGGTTCAGAAACAGGATAACTCTTAGAGAACTTGGATTATGGTATAAAGAGAGTGGTGTCCGGTATAACAAACAATGTGGTCAGAGAATGAGGGAGCACTGAGGCCATCGACCGTGCTTAAGGAGAACCGTCCAATTCAGCCCCAGCCCTGCGCCATCACAGCGTGCAGGCAGGACAAGCCCTGTGCCTCGTTTGAGAAGCACGTCAAACTGCAGCGGTCCAATGGCGAGTCCAGGTGTGGTGTTATATTTAGGCAATTGGGGCGCCCTATGCATTGAAAAGGATCCATCCTGGGAAAGAAGGATTATGACTGTAGCAAATCAGAAAATCGAAGGAACGCCTTGGACTGAGTTTAGGGAAGCGAGATTGATCCGCCCCCTAAAGCCAAGGCCCCAGAGTCCAGCCGCTATTATTCCCAAACGGTACATCTGTACGTGGTTCGAAGTGCACGTGGAAGAGATTCAAAATTCCTTTGAGTCCTTCAGTGACGACGCTGGACACTAAAGAATAAGCTTCTCGACAGATCTTGACAAGACAGAAATGGTTGGAATCAAAGGACAGCATGAAGTCTTTCGCGTTGTTCAAACCCTGCACGGGATACGAAACCGACGCCAAACGCTGTGCCTCCTTCCGTGGTGCTAAATTAAATAGGCAGTTAAATCTCCACCAACCAGAGCATTCGTCCCGTCGCTAGTCCGAGGCCCTGGAAGCTACGGAATACTGCCTATCCAATTTCTACCTTCTATAACCGAGTTTGCACAGTACTATCACCACTAGTTTACAAAAGTGATGGATGAATAACCGATACATGTATGTACCTAGTGCGGAAACACCGGTTATTCTTCCATCGCGTTTGCAAACTAGTGGTGTATGATTACCACCGGCTATCAACGGCTGTTCTAAAAGTACGGAAGTACGGAGTACACAGTATATCAATTGCCTTCAACGTACTGCGCCTGCGAGACACGTGGAATTCATGCAACTGCGCAGCAGCGCAACCAACGTTTTGGCCACCGAGTCTCGATCCCACGCCTTTAGCTAACAGAACAGATGAGTGAGAGCGTAAAGTTCACATGACAGGGCAGTAATGGCTGCGTCATTCAGCAAAGTAAAACAACACTCGAACTCATGAACAGATCTGATACACTTTGTTCGCGGAAACCTTCTGCGACTAAAACCAAGACACCTTTTCGTCGGCCTCCTCACAGCTTGACGAGATCATTAAGAAACGACTCAAATGATATAACTCATAGCTTTCAACCGCTCACGCTCTGGACAATCGAAAGCTAAGGAAAAGAAAGCAAAACGATCACAAGAAGCCAAGGGGTCCCGTCATTTGAAGAACAGCTCAAAGGAGACCGGAAATGAATGAATACTTACAGTCGAGCAGGATCACTTTCCGCGAAGCAAAGACCCCAACAAATCCGTATCTACAGAGGCCTTGGAGTAAGTACAAATCAATTGATACGTCAAGTAATAATTCGGTAAATCAGAATCAGTACCAACTGCTATAGAATAAAATCCAGTAATGCAAAACGAACTGAGCAGCATTTATGTCCAGCTACGAGTATACTCACATTCCCTTTCCCCAATCTAACATCAAGCCCCCCGACCGCCACAGACACAAAATCCCACCACATTGGACCAACATGACAGAAAAAGCCATGACCGCAGTGACTTCATCACAGCAGCGAATCATGGCCAAGACATTTTCCACAGACAAAGGAACAAAAGGGCATCATCAGTATTAAAAGTCCGCTAAGGTACATGATGGAATCAACCGCAGGGAAGTTGACAGCCGTCAACGATACACTCAAACAACAAGAAACGAATAATGTTCATCAAGTAGATCCCAGAGGCGCCCTTAACCATCTCAACAGCGTCAAGAACGTTCCTAAAGAGCCAACAACACAGCAGAACTAATATATATATCCCTTCAAGCCAGCCCCCTACCCTTACACATCATGGCTCCTTGTTCAACCACAAACACTTCTACAGTAGCATGGGAAACCCACCGACAGCCCGCCTGCCCATCCACGAATCGGATCAATTTCACCCTCAGCGTAAGGTAGCTAAACACTGATATCCTAAAAGAGAACAACTATAAAGTCCAATCAATAAACAGCGGGAGTGGTAAATGACACTCTCACCCTCCCCTCGCCTCTTCCAAACACAGGGACTGCCATTTCTCTGCTATTTTTTTCGATTTACGCATGTCCCTGTAGCTCGGCAGAAAAAAAAAAGGAAAGTGATTTTGCCCAGCTGTATTACAGTACGCGCAATCGACAAACCTTCCCCCCCCGAGCTCTAAGAATCTCGCAACCATCATCTACAATTTTTTTCAATTAAAAAAGTTAAATCGAATTCTTCTTTCTACACATCCCGCAGTCCCACTTCAAACCCCTCAAACAAATTCCACGCCTTCCAACCTCCCCTTCCTTCCCCTGCTTCACACAGCCCAGCCCCACACCTTTCCCCCCACACCCAGCCCCCATTCCTCATTCCTCACCCCCCACCCCCACGACAGCAATCTCACCATTCTCACTCACACTTCAGCCCCCATCGACATTGAAGATTCACCCTCATCAGCTCTCTCCGCCTCCTCCCTCCACTCCACACCCAATCTCTCGCTTTTCATTCTCCGCTCTCTCGATCATCTCAGAATGCACTCTCCAGTATTTTAAATTCTTTGAAGCTGAAAATCAATCTATTACATACTGAATTTCAACTTCCAACTTCTATCTTGAACTCATTCATTGCATTCTTCTCATCACTTCAACACTTCTCACACTTTCAACCCCTATCAATATCTAGAATTCGCGTATCAGTCTTCCCTCACCCCACAAAGCGCACAAATTCAACTTTTATAAATCATAATCTCATTCATAATTCTCGCCTAGACAACCACCCTCACCGAAAATTTCCACTCACAAGATCTTTCTCTCTTTTTTCGTCATCTTCTTTTCGTCTTTCTTCTTTCTCTCCCTTCTCTTTCTTTCTTTCTCTTTTTCCCTCCCTCGCACTCCCCCAACCCTCACCCCTCTCTCACCCCCCCCAAATCCACCCTTCCCTCCAAACCCCATATCCAAGATCCACACCTCCCCTCCGTCCAGGAACGCAATGTTTTGGTTTTTTTGTAAAATTGGTACTGTAGCGGGTTGCGGGTTGTGGTTGCGGGTTTAGCGCCCCTTTTGGGGGGGGGGGGGGTGAGGGTGGTGAGGGGATCTGTTGTTTGGTGGTGGGAGGAGCGGGGCGGGGCGGGGCGGGGTTGCTTGTGGGGGTTTGGGCATGAATGGGTGTGGTATTGGGGGTGTGTGGGTTGACGTTGGAGGAGGGGGGGTGAGGTGTTGTGCGTGGTTGTGATTTTGGTTGTGTTTTATGGTTGTTTTGTGGGAGATGGGGAGCTGGGGAGAGAGGAAGGGGCAAATGGGTTTTGGGTTTGTGAGATGGTGAAAAGGGGCGACTAAGCATGAGAACTTGATCATTGAAACCACGCAGCAGTACATGAAGTTTTAAAGCGGTAACGAAAGTCTCACCGACGAGAGCACTTCGGCTAGCATGACCTCATGCCATGTTCGCCATCCACAGTCCACAACCAACCCACCCCTCCAGTACCTCAACCACACCGAAACCACCTTAGTTGAACCGCAATCAAAACCACTGGCAAAACACTAACAAGCTCCCCCAGCCCCGCATACTGCGGCGGAATCCTCGCATGCACAAAGGCCCCCGCCGCGAGCAAAACCGCAACCATGTTGTACACAAACGACCAAGCGAAATTGATCACGATGCGCCTGAACACTGCGCGAGAAAGATCAATTAATACGAGAATGCCCGAGAGCGCAGGCCGGACTAGGACCGCATCGGCGGCGCTCTGGGCCACGTCGGTGCCGCTAGCCATGTGCAGCCCGATATGCGCTTGAGCTAGGGCGACAGCGTCGTTGGTGCCGTCGCCGCAGAACAGGACGGTCTGGGATTTGTGGGCCATGAGGGCTTTAATGTACTTTTGCTTGTCTGCCGGGGAGCACCTTGATCGGATGTGGGAAGCGGGAATTTCGAGTTGGCGGGCGGTTTCTTGGACTGCGCCGTCGTCGTCGCCGCTGACGAGGGAGATGGCTATGCCCCGCTTCTGGAGCTCGGAAACGACGGGTTTGGCATCGGGGCGCAGGGAGTCGTCTAAACCGTAGATGGCGAGTAGATCTTCGCCTAGCGAGACGCAGAAGACCGTGCGACCTTGCGAGAGTAGTAATGTAACTGGTGGTTCAGTCTGGACTGCCAACCAGCGAGAATGTCCACCACGAACGCTTGCACCATTCCAAATCCCCTCCATACCATTCCCGGTCACAGATTTCAGATTCTCAATAGTAGCGGGTTCAACGCCCTGTGCCTGTAGATGGGCTGCCACGGCGGCAGAGACGGGGTGTTTGCTGTTGACCGTGAGTCCCAGGGCGAGAGATGCGGCAGCTTTGCGCGACTCCAACAAGTATTCCTCAGCCGCGACAGAGAGCTTCCCCTCAGTGAGGGTGCCGGTTTTGTCAAAGACGACGTGGGACAACTTTCGGGCTATCTCTATCGTTTCGGCTGATTTAAAGACTACGCCATGTTTTGCGCCAACGCCGCCAGCAATGACAATCACCATAGGCACGGCCAACCCGATAGCGCATGGGCAGGACACAATGAGCACCGAAATCGCGTAGGTCATGGCATTGACCGCAGCAGAACCATCGGGCTGGTGCTGAATAGCTATGCCCACTCCAATCCAGATGCAGAACGTAATCAATGTGAAAAGCACAATTACTGGCACAAAGTAGGATGCCACACGATCCGCGAGCGCTTGAATCTTTGGCTTCGAAAATTTTGCGGCGTCAACCATGGCTGCAATTCCACTGAGAGTATTTTCGTCAGGCAAGCGCGTCAGGCGGATTGTCATCGTTCCTGAGCCGTTGACAGACCCGGCAATGACATGAGAACCTGTGGATTTTTCGACCGGGACCGCCTCACCAGTCACGTTTGACTCGTCGACTTCGCTTTCTCCGGATACAACGATCCCATCTGTTGCCACGCGTGTATCAGGGCTGACCTTGAATATATCGCCGTACTGGAACAAACGAGCATCAATTGTTCGAGCACCGCGACCATCATTCTCAACAAGTAGTGCTGTCTCAGTCTGCAATGATCTGATGGAGATTGACTCGACAGCTTTGTGTCTGGCAAACGCGCTGACAAGGCGCCCAAACATGATTAATGTCACGAGTAAAGTACTCGTTTGGAAGAACTCTCCCGTCGACAACGGGTGACCTTGAATTTGATTTGCAAAGGCGACGATTGAGAAAATATACGCTGTGGAGGTGCTCAAGACGATCAACAAGTCCATTTCAATCACACGGGTAAAGAGAAGAGCTCTCAAAGCGCTTGAGTAGAACGGTCCAGCAACGGCAATCTGCACAATTGTGGCCAAAGTCAAGGACAACGCCCCGTATATGATCTCATGACGGGGTAACGGCGACCAAGCTAGGATGAGTACGGGTATAGTTAATACGGCCGAGAAGGCTGTCATATAGGCTGTCTTGCGCACATGCTTGCTACCAGTCTCAAACTCCGCATAAGGGCGAGGAGGAGCAAGTGTTATTGCAGCATCAAACTTCTTAAGCAGATCTCTGGCGCCAACAAGGTTCGCGTCGTATAAGACGCGGACCGTCTGTTTATCGAGTGCGACCATGCTCTCCACTCCGTGAGGTCTTTCCTGGTTGATAAACTTTCCAACTTCACCAGTAACAAATACATCCAAGCCGTGCCCTCGAGTATTGACTCTCTCACATGTAAACCCAGTCGTCTTTGCGACTTCTCGGATGATGTTACTGATGGACCCAGCATCTAGGTTGGCATCAAATCCAGCCTGTGACATCACCAGACTCGTCTGGATGTTGTGAATCCCAGGAATTGCATTGAGAGATCTGAATAGCTTGTTCTCGCAGCCGACACAGGTGAGCCCCTCGACGTTGAGGATAACATGTTCCGTGATCGCTGCACCCTTCTCGATATCGCAAGAAGCCGAAGCGGTGATGTTTAGCCCAACGCCACTGTCTTCACCTTGACGCTCAGTCTTGCCGCAGCATGGATCCTGCAAGGAACTCCCGGATGCGTCATCGAATGTGGTTTTCGCACAGACGCCACTACTTTCTTTGCAGCAAGACTTTTCGTTGTAAGCCGCTCGTGATGGAGTAGATGGGCTTCCCGTAAAATTTTTATCGCAAGCATCAGGCGTTGCCCCACAGCAACCAATTTTCTCCCCGCAAACATCAGTCTGCTTTCCACAAGTATTCGCCATACTCTCGCAACCAGCGGTCTTTTTCCAGCACTCAACGCCGCTAGAGCGTGCCGTCTTTATGGTGTCAGTCGACCTGGTACCCCTAGTGCTGCTAACAGCACTCTTGCGTCTCAAAGCAGCATCTCTGGAATGTCGTCTTGCTCGATTCTGGATGGAGGAGCAGCAACTCTGAAGGTTGAGTTGGACGAGAGCTTTGCAGATACATCCGATTGCCGCCAAGGTTGGAGCATACCGCCCGTGCGCCGCTTTGAGATGCTTGTTGCACGCCTTCTTCTGGCCAGGATCAGAAGGTTGCGTCTGGCTAGAGCAGCTGCCGCTAGCCGTGGGAGTTGAGATATCTAACCACAGTAAACAAGGGACTCAGGTGTGCCGAGGCGATATTCTTATACCTTTCAAATCCTTGTTCGATGTCTCGCTAACATTGCACTGCGCATCACATTCTTGTTGCGCTGCAAACTCTATGCAGGTACCTGGATCATACTGGTCAGTTGAGCTTCGGTCACACTCGAACTGACGGCAAGATACTGTCACAGCATGCTTGCCCAGAACCCGTGTCAGACGGTAGACGACAATCACAGCGAAGCAGAGACAACTGGGAGGCCTCCATGATAATCTGCTGGAAGGCCTGGATTGGGTCCTGATTGTTGTGTTAATTGTGTCAGAAGATTCGTCTCTACTTTATTCTACTATCGATTATCGATAAGAGCTACAGTACTTTATGGTGATAAGCTAGTACATCGTTGGCATGGTAATTTAAAATTGTTACAGTACCTCTTATTCCGTACCTTTCCCTGAACCGTCATCGATGAGTCGATATCAGAACATCGTCTTATTGTGAAGAGAACATTGTAAGCTACCTCATGCCCTCATCCCTAAAATTTCACTGAATACCTATCTTACAAACTTCTCAACGACCGCAGCTTACAACAGAAATAGTAGAGCTCCTAAACAACTCAGAGAATCACAGAACGAAAACAACGTCTGCACCGTCCCAATCCTTGTCCCTGCCGCAAATAGTGCTCCCTATATGCTTGTAATTGGTGAGAAGTGACTGCGAAGGAGTTGGTGCGAAGATTGGTTCGTGTATTCGGTTGATGGGGAATGGATAAAAGTACAAAAAATCTTGAAACTCTTTCCTCACATCTCCGTTACCCCCCCCTTTCATCACAAACCTCTAACGTCTCTATTCGGGCGTATCCTATCACCAAGTATAGGATGGAATGGCGGGAGGGTGGTAGGCCATAGTAGTATGAAAAATACAGAGTAAGAAAAAGAGAGTGTAAACAGCCGACAGAATCTTTGCCACAATCCACAAGCCTTTATGCCCAAAACAAGCAAGACAATCCTAGCGAAGACATGTTCTTCTACATGAGAACACGAAACGCAAACCCTTCTATTCCTCCGGGAATGGAGCATAGAGATAGTCCACCGCCCTGGCCAGATCACCCTCGCCCATCTCTAGCGCAAACACCGCTTCGGCTCTCGAATAGCCGATACTGATTAGCGTGTTCACATTCTCTTCAGGAAAGACCAGCTCCCTCTTGAGTTGAGGCGCTTGTGTAGCCACAGCTTGTGGCTGCTCGATGTTTCCAGATGGAGTGACGTTCTCATGTGGAGTTGATATATCGGGTAGGTCGACACTGGGAGGGTTTACTTGGGCGGCGGTGACGGGGGTGCTGATCGGCGAGGTTAGTGTTTCTGCGTGTGTTGGGGAGCGTTCCGAGATTGTAGATTTATCTGGTGGATGGAGCTCAGAGTCTTCCTCTTGGTTGGTAACTGAAGACGGTTTTTCGCCCTGGGTCAAGCCTTTGATCATGTCCCGTCGACTACGCTCCACGTTGCCAGCGAAGTTTTCTCGTTCCTCTGAGACTTGTTCTTGGACTTGGTGTTTGATAGCCATGATTTCATCTATGTTTGCATCCGTGTAAGGACGCTCTAATTTTGGATCAAATGGCCCATAATTGTTTGCTGCACTATGATGCGATTGGGAGCTGCCCGAGTTACTGCTAAGAGCGTTGCTGAGATGACGAATTCTCTCTTCGGCCTTTCCGACGTCGCCTCCTGCTCTGTCTAGTTGTCTCAAGACAGTGTTGAGGGAGATGTCTCGATAACTCATCAATCTCCCAATGTCGACTTCGTCATAGGAATGTTCGAGTCCTGTATCTGGCGGCGCAGTCTGATTTCCTGCTTTGTGCGGCGTTGAACCACTCCTCGACCCAGTTGGCGAATTGCCGGTCTTGTACTGGTCGAGAATGTTATATATGGCTTTGTTGCGATCGCCTCGTGCCCTAGTAAGCTCCGCGGATACGCTTTCAGGCGCGAAGCCTGTTACCTCTACTACGAACGCGATGTCTTCGTCACGAGGCTTAGAGAAACCTGCTGGCCCTGGCGAAGATCGTGCTGCTGTAAGATTTGCAGCAACCGCCTGGGGGTTATTTGTTGCCAGCTTAAGTTGTCGGATGGCCATCTCTCGGGAGATTCCCAAATCGGTCACCTGTGTGATTTGCGCTTCTGTTGGTGGTGGTTCCAATGCTAGGACTTGATCAAGGTCGCGTTGTTCCATAATGCGATCTTGTAGTATTCTTGGGTCCATCCTTTGCGCATCCGCTCTTACCACATGCACACTTAGATCGTTCACATCCTGTTGCACGGCATAATTCCAGACATTAAAGAAGGCTTGAATACTTGATGAGTCCATAAAGCCGGCCAAAGCGAGGTTGATTAACCTCAAAGCCGTGGCATGAAACTTATGGTGGTTATGGGTGGCATCAAAAACTCTAGCCTCCCGAATAGGGATTTTAAGCATATACGCCCAGGCGTTGAGGATGGCATAGAGACCGCACGTATTCCCATAGCGTTGTATCGGAACTTTTGGATAATGTTCAGAAGTGAAAATTGGGTTAGCAGGCATCGGATTGCCCTGCGGACCAATTCCCATCCAGCCTGAGTGAGTTACAAAACCGCGTGCAGCGTTAAAAAGCTCTCCCCTGCGGATAGACCCCGAGCGGCTATCTTTAACAGTGATTTCGACTATATCATTATTGCGCCTCTCGGCTATAGCCAAAACGAAGTGGCCAATACCACCATGGTGTAGAGAGGTCTTGTCGGTCTCTCTACCTTTGCCTTTGGGGACTGCAGTCTTTTTACCTCGAGTACCACCTTTCGCGGATTTCGGTGGAGGCGGGGTGTGGATGTCGGCCTCATTCATTAATAATGGGATGATCAAAGGGTGCGGCCCAGAGACCGCGGTGAGTCCCTGGACAACTGTATCTTCGGAGCGGTTGCATCGAAACGTGTCAGCTGTACCAAAACCGAATATAGTGCCTGCTCGACGTAACCCATCCCAAAAAGATGCGATGGCGAGAACTACAGCTTCATCCATCATGTTGTTGGGGCTCTTGATGTGTGTGCAATTACTCTGGAACTCTGCTGACTGCTGCTCAAAGTGCTCCGTGTGACGTTCTATTCCAGCATCTAGAATAGCCTCCCAAGAAGCCGGCGAAGCAGGGGAATCTCCACCTGACGCTGACGGGTCTCCTCCTGATCCCGATGGGTCTTCTCCAGGCCCTGATGGGTCTTCTTCTGATGCTGAGGGTTCTCCTCCTGGCGCTGGTGGGTCTTGTGGTGGCGCTGGTGGATCTTTTCCTGGCGTTTTTGAGTCTCTTCCTGGCACTAGTGGATTTCCTACTGACGGATTCCTCGGACCCCTTTTTCCACTAGGCGACGAGCTATCACTTTCTTTCGTGGACTGACCCTGTTCATTTCTTTGTAACTTTTCTATGATCTCATTAAAGATAGGTTCATTCATGTACACGGTTTGCATATGTCGTAAGCCGTCTGCAGCTTTTTGAATATTAGACTCTCTCTGCTCAACACATACCGAGTCATCGCAGGTTGCGTACTCAAACGCTTGCATGAAGGCCCTGATTGTACCACTGTCTAAACAGCCCTTCAGGGCAAGCTGTATCAACTTCCGAGCCTCTGCATAGAAGTCCTTTTTTAGTTGGGGATTGTGGGCCAAAGGTATATTGAGGATGTACGCCCACGCATTCAGTACGACGTGAATGCCGGAAACAGCAGGTGTCAGAGAACCGCTTCCTTGCTGAGCAACCATTGGCCAGCTCTCATCATTCCATACTGGGGATCCATTCAGCCATTGCGAATTTCGGACGACATTCCTTGCAGCTTGACGATATTGGTCGTAATTCTCTGGGTTTTGTTGGGAATTCATGAAAGTCAGGCGAACCGATTCTTTATAATTGAATGAGATAATCTTTTCGGCAGTGACCAGCACGCAATGACTAAATATCCTTGGCTGCTCCGACAGTAATAAATCGGAACCTTTTGTACTGGTGGAGACTGCCTTCGGTGAGCTTTTGGTTTTGAGGTTAGCTTTCTGCTTTTTCTGCTTTTTATTCTTGCCAATGGTATTAGTAGATGGAGAGTTGGAATGCTCGAATGTCTCTCCTACTAGATCGGGCAATTCAGCACAGAATATTAGGGGCATAATAAGTATTCTCGGTGATAGCACGTAGCACATCCCATGATCCGGATTATATCGTGCCAACTCGAACAGGCGCTGAGTACCAAAGGCAACTTTGATGTCCTGCTTGACCAGCGCATACCAGACAGCGGCTATTGGGAGGAATACGTCATCTTCAAACAGGGCTTGTGTGGATATGATTTGATGTGCCGCCCGTGGAGTGCCATCTTTGTCATCGGCTTTCTTGGCTTTTGCATTGCAGGCTATCATGCGTCGACGATATTCATTATTCCAAGTTGAAGGCGAATAGAGAGAATTTTCAGTTCCATCTGTAGGTTGGTGCTTCGCCGGTTGTGGAGCACTCTGGCCTCCAACGGCGGCGGTCCGGTTTCGTTTGACTGTTTCTTTAGTCGCTTGTTTATCATTTATTCGCTCTCCATTGCCTCGTGTGGGACGACCAGTTAAGCTAGGAGTGCCGGCGTGCTCTACTAAATATGGGTCAGTCATCTTGATGAGCCTATTGTGTCTGCATAACAAACCCTCATCAAGCTTGGGCCTTTTGACTACGGGTGCCTCATCGTTAAGATTCTCATACTCTTCTACTGCTTCAAGAGTTCTCTTCGAAGGGCCATATCTGCTCACGTGGCTCCACTTGAAGCCATTAGAAGACACAAATCATAAAAGGGAAGATACTTACTTGTACCGTAGGTAAATCTTTGGGTATATATGTAATCCCTTGAAGTGTACACCACCAGAAGAAGACAACGTCCTCGGCCTCAATGACTGCAAAGTCTGGTAGAGGTCCAGCCACCATGTTCATCCCAATCGAGATGCCATTCACGAATAGCGGAGCCAGAGAGCCATTAGTGATGAAGAAGCCATAGCTATCGTCGTTATCAACGCTTAGACGGCGAAGTTCCAAGGATGAACTGGCACTTGAAAGCGCTCTTCCTACTGCTGCTATGTGCATTTGTCCGCTTCCTGCTTGTGGATCCCTAACGTAGAAATTAGGAAAATATTCATCGGTAAGTAACAGGACACCGGTTGAGGACTCACAAAGGAATAACAAAATCACCTGTGATCCACCTCTTTCTAAACATGGTTATAGGAACGTTGTCTTCATCATCCGAATCTATATAAAGATTATTGTCGGCCGAAGTGTCTTCCTTTACAAGATTGCAAAGTAACCCGCTTTTACATTTTGAGGGAAACTCTTTCTCCCCACCAAAGATGAATTCATCAATGTCGGGTAAATTCTCGCGGATGTAGTTATATAACGCACGAGTTTCGTTCGATATATGGCCTAAGATATCAAGCCATGCGGCCTTCCGCTCGGGTTTGAGGTTGTCCCAGTCGTCATCAACTAAAGGCGAGGGGATCAACGCTTCCTGTAATAAATGCCGAGCTTGAAGATCTCTTGGAAGTGTCGAGGTAGCCCAGCCTGGGAAAAAGGAACTGTAAAGTGCCTGGGATATTTCTTCATTGTTCATAGGCCTTGGGTTGGAGAGCAAGTTAGGGGTCGTTGTCGTTAGGGGCCTTGGATTCGAGTGCACCTTACGGGTATTTGTTGTTGGGGGTTTTGGACTGGAGAGCAATTTACGAGTATTTGCCGTTGAGGGCCTTGGACTGGAGAGCAGTTTACGCCTGCTCGTTTGGGGCTTTGGGTCCCAAGACAACCTACGAGCTTTGTCTGTTTCCGAGCTGGAAGGTTCCTCTTCGAAACCCTTCCCTAGATCCTGCTCTAGAGAGGTATACTTCCCGTTATGCAGGAGCTTGACCGGTTTTCTGGCCTTTCCCCCGGCCATTGGTGACGCAAAGATGGGCGAAGATGGTATATCCCGTTGAGAGGGCTAGAATTGAAGCACTGGGCTGTATACCGCAATGACAAGTTAGGATAGAAGAGTTCAGAGCTTGGTTGATCCACCGGTAAGGTGGGCATAAGTGGCTCAACCATGTTGATTCTTTGAACTTTTCAAAGTCCGCAAACGGTCAGTCCATTAACATCGAAGAACAAAGCATTGTAATGAGATAGTCGAACTACATAGCTTAAGCGAGTCTCGATAGGGTAAGACAGAGATTTTATAAGCGAGGAATGTTGCTTCGGAACACATCGTTATCTATGTTTAAGAGCCTTCCAGCTCATCTATTTCAGATACGTAAAATCATTCAGTGAACCGGTCCATTGCTGTGAAAAACGTAGAGTTATCGACCTTGCATTCGGCATCTTTACCACAGCCTAATTCAATCTTGACATCCTCAACACTGACATCTGCTCTCATACTTGTTATGATATTGGCGGCAAAAGTACACGACGAAGTATCGTTGTCCGGAGACATCTCCGCACTTAAGTCCGGTGCTGCTTCCGGAAAATGATCTCCTAAGTGTGAAGACGATTTTGGAGGTGAGAATGCAGGTGTTGTCAAGGAACTGCTGGTTAGAGAGCTGCTGCTCAACCAGCTTTCTAGAGCTGGACTTGCGGGCAGGGATGTGGGTTTTTGTAGTGTTGTCATCAATGGCATCAAGGGTAATGGGCGTTTAGTAATGTCTCGACCGCCAGCGGACGTCTGTGGTTGACCCGACTTATCTGGTTGCGGCGGGCTGCAGCCTATGTTGCTCCTATTTCTGTAGCAAGCCTTTGGCGTGTTGAGCTTTGCGTCGAGTATCTCAGCTTTTGTTGGCGCGCCGAGACTTACGCCTGAGGTCCCAATAGCCGTATCGATTTCTAGGCTCATGATGCCTCGGGACTGTAGGAGTGCTCGTAGACGTTTGTTCTCTTCGGCCACAAGCCTTGCAGAAGCTTGTATCTCCATCGAGGCCTCCACGCCCATGCTCTCATATTTCCGAAGTTTGCCCTCCAACTCCTGCAGGTATTCTTTCCTCCGTGCTCTCGATCTCCGCTGATTGTTTCTGATCCGGTCAAGGTTGTTCGGGTCCTGCAGGTCGGGTGTCATAGTTAGCTGCCTGTCCATAGCCAAATCTCACTTGGTTCCTACTGTAGATGACATTGCAATCTAGATACACAGCCTTCGACGTTGGGGAGTTCCTTCAGATCATTAGTCTAGCCATTTGAACGGGGGCTTCTTGGTTATTAGTAGTCAACCGCAGGCCTTGAGCAACGGGACAAGGGGTAGCTGCTGGTATTCCACATTGCACCTCACATTCAAGAAAAGAAAGGCATTATTATCAACCGATAGAGGATGGATGGTTACACCACAAGGCCTGCGTTAAAGGATGCAAGAGACTCCAACCAATGGCAAATCAGTATATAGCACGCTGTGTAGATGTTTTGGTTTCGAGAGTCGCAAAGCGGGCCGATAAAACTGCCTTTCAGTTCGCCTGACTGAAACTTGATTGCTAGGATAATGGTACTCCGTAGACAACCCTCACACTCCCAAGACCTTCTTACACTCTTGGGCCAGGATCAGTAACCATGAGATACAAAGTAAGTCGGTATCAATACGTTTTATAGATTGGTAATGTATCTAATACTCGTAATAGCATCAACGCCCCGCCTTGTCTTAACAATGCCACTGTCCATCCCATCCTCAACCCGTAGGTCGGAAAATCCTATGCCAGCTCTATCACATTTAGGCCCACATCATCAGGTCGTAATTCGTCAACATAGTCGGAAAACGTTAATCTCAGAGTAAACCGTTGGGAGGAGCTGAGCTTGCTTCTCCAGGGAATGCGTAGGAGTTGGCGTAATCTGCATTAACCATTCCGTTCGCCGTTCGATTGCCCATCATAGCTGATTCTTGCTCCATTCCATTCCAATTTGCAAAGAAAGCCTGGTGTTCCTTGTACCACCAATCGTTGCTGTCCTCGATCAGCGCTGGGACGCCTCCAAACAACACCGATGGTGAGGTCTGAGTGGCCGAACCACGAGAAGCTCGATCCTGATTCCAAAGTTCTTGTTGAACTTGGGGGAGTAAAAAGGCTTGTTGCCGTGGTTTTCGACTGTAGTCCAACGTCTGTTGGACAGGCACGGACAATAATCCATTTAGTTGTGGGGCCTCAGCGGTAGATGTTGCGTTCATCATGCTGGCGCCACGGAAAAACCCGTTCGTGGGCATGGCGAAAGAAGTATTCGCGTTGCCCGAATTCTGCTCCAATAGGTCTGCCTGCGCCTGCGGTGGGGGAGAATAGGCCTCTGACTTAGGCGATTGCTGGTCATGAGACCTAAGCGGACCAAATTTGACTGACGTCCGTACCAAGATCTTCGCCGCCTCCTCTGGTAGCTCTATTTGCCAGCGCCGTGCTACGATATGCAGGACGCCAAGAGTCCTTCGTGCACACAACCAGCACTCCGCAATCTCTTCCAAGTGCTTTAGGCCATGCACGATGTCTCTTATCGCATTCTTTTCTGGTAAATTAAGCAGATGGATTGTACACGCCGAATGAGCAATATAGACTGCAATATTGCAGATCTGCCGTAAACCATAAGTACGCTTGTAGAGGCGAAGTAACTTTGAAATCATAGCAGCAGCATGCGTGCAGAATTTTCGAGGGGATACATGTGCGGGTAACGGAGAAGTAGCTTGTTTGTATTTCAGAAAAGGACGAAACAGATGAATGAAAAGCAGCTGAAAGAACATGCTGTGCCGGAATTAGCCACTAAAACAACATCAAGGGCTGATGTTGAACTGACTGCATGACTAAAACATAGGGTAATTGGCCCTCCTTAGGTTCCATCTCTTTGGGTAGGTTCTTCCGCCAAGCTTCGAGCCTGGTGTGAAGCTCGCCCAGTTTCTTGAGCTCTGCCTGTTTTCCCAACGGCTTTTCCAAGTGCGTCGGGTGGTAAAAGTATAGCAAAAGGTCGCTACTGATCTCGCATAGCTGGGATATTTGCAACGCTACAGCACGCGTTCTCGAGGGCTGAGAATGCGCCTGGCCCACTCCAGAATCTATGTAGGGCGACCACGTATCAGCGTCCTCCATTGGGAAAACATCAAACTTTGGCACTGCGATGTTAGAGAGCAGTAGTTGAGGTTGCCGTCCGAGATAGTTGGACCAACACCTGATACGAATTAGCATACACCGATATGGAATAGATTCCTGAGTATACTTATCAAAAAGGAAGCATCCCCAAATCGTGATCCTCCGAGCATCTACCTCCTGCTCCTCAAGTGTAGAGGAGCCGGAGTCGACGTTAAGTCCAAGATCGTAGGCCATTCGGAAACTCATCCCACTGTAAACCCACCCTCTTGCTTCACGGCCACATCCGGCTTCCCGCACCGACATCAGCGCCAGCGCTTGGACGGTTGCGAGTCTTGGATGCTCATGCTCGTCATTTTCTAGTATCAAGCGCTTGGCTTCCTTGAAGAAGTGATCACCAGCGGTTGCAGAGTCATGTGGATCAGCTCTCGCCAAAGGCCATGATGTGAAGTGACATCCCAGAGCTAGCATGGCATTCACCAGCAGCTCGGTACAGTACTCAGTCTTTCGTTTGGTGTTCGGTGGTGGCTTCCCCAGGAGAAATTCGCGGTAAAACAGGCTCTTAGAGAGAGTGGTGAAATAAGTGTAGTGCCATGTGAAGTACATATTGAGAAGATGGTCAACAAGTTCCGGATCCGACGTTATCTCCGTCCAGGAAGCAATTGGATCGACCTGTTGTTGATACTGCTCCACACCCTCTGCCGACCCTGCATCGCCCTCTCCGTCCGTCTCGGATCCGAGAAATATAAGATTCGAGGTCCCGCCAATGAAGCTAACAGAACCGTTTTCTAACCGTAGTTCTCCCATCTTCCCTGACAGTTCAGCCTCAAATTTAGGGACAACCGTGAGCGGACCGTTCTCCGTGAGTGGAGACTCGTCATCTTCTCCATCGTCCCCAAGACCATTCTCCTTGGACATGATGGACTCGGCAACATCGTCCAGGCTCTCGCATGTCCGTATTTGCTTCACCAGTTCTGGTACTTCGCTCTCGGGATAATTGAGAATGGCTTGAATCAGCGTTTGCAGTGTAGAGTTACGCGTTTTGAGGTTGTCGATGTCCTTTTTGTACACCCCTTTACGACGGTGATCGGAATTTGGGTCGTAAATGCATTCTGTACCATAGACCGAAGCGCAGGCTGCGCAGCTTGGCGTATTACCATCACACTGCAAGTTCGTGTCAGGGTATTGCAGGGTTGTTTATACGCCTTCTAAACCTCAGGTCGTTGTGGGTTTCTGGCGTACCTTTGACTTCCTTCTCCGACATGCTATGCAGGCAGTACTCACGCACCGTCTCTTGGCTGACGCGGCGGATTCTTTGTCTCTGTTGCGTGATTTTGCTTTGATGGGCTTCGGACTGATGTGGGTAGAGCCATTGGTACTGTTCGTCACGGGAATGGTGTTGTGTTCAGCCTCATCGACCAAGGTCTCGTCTGCCATCGATTGGACGGGGGCCGGAGCGGGTTTGGGGGTCTTGCTTCCTCGGAGATGTGACGACCAAACCCCAGACAGAGTATTTTCTAGTGCGAGTCCAAGCCTGATATTATTCTGTAGACTGTGTCTGACACTCGAACAATTCCAGTAAGTCGAACTCTTGTTTCCTCTAGCATCAGATGAAAGCAGCGTGCAGCGTGAATCTAATGATGCCAGAAGCCCAGACGATAAGGCTTTGGGCGTTGAATAAGAGAGCCCATCGGCCATTTGATTCTGTTCCAGACCACGATCCAATCGATTGCCTCCGTACCTTATCTAATCGATGGATCAGTCAGCATGTTTTGTTTTGCAAGGAGGTACCGAAGGGTCCTGGGGTGCAGCGACCTCCTACAGTATGATAGTTAAGGGAATTTTAAATGAGGCTAAGCGTTTTGATCTCTCAACGCCTTAACGCCGATGATGAGGACTGTGGCAGGCCACATTGCGCCAAACTGACGCGTACTGTGCTAACAGGCGCGTTCCCTTCGGCGTCGATACAGCTGCTCATATGGAAAAGTCACAGCGTGAATTTGAGCTCCTCAGTCAGTATCTGGATGCGAGGCTCAGAACAACTGTCCAGCGCTACTTAATGTGCAAGCGGGCACCCTACGATGGACGCTTCGGACGACCGTGAGATTAAGCTCCAACGAACTTCAGCAAGTCGCCTTGTTGAATTCGAGACTTCATTGCCCCGGCTTCTATGGAAGTCAACAGCCCACAAACAGGCTGTCCCGCCTGGCAGTGTCATACGCACACTAGTCCAAGGTCGTAAAGCCCATGATCTCGTTCTTTTGGTGAGTCAGGGTTCTACTTCTCACTCAAAGTAGATCTAATCTACCGGTTACCTAGTTAGAACCTTTCCAGGAATGGCCACAGTTGCTCGACCCCAGGTTAAGCAGCTTACTTCAGTCGCTTGTCTCCGCTTTCCTGACCTACCTGTGCAACTATACCAATCATTATTGGCTACCCCGGCGCAAACCGTCTACTGGAGTCCGTCCGCTACCACGAGCCGTATGCACTATTATTTATACGCTTTGCAAGATTCGAGGAGAGAAGGTCATATGCCAGTTCATGAATAACGAACCCAAGTACCTTGAACCTATGCTTAGTGCCTATCAAGCTTGGAATCAACCAAGTATCAACACTGCAGATTTTGGTTACGGACCAATGGCCTGGGAAGAAAGATACGTCATGCTGCTTTGGTTGTCACATTTCATGTTGACACCGTTTGATTTATCTTCGATTTCGTCTCCAACGGTGGGGGTTGAAATAGACGAAACGTTTTTACAGATAGCTCTACCGCGAAATGCTCCTCCCGTCACAATGCGTCTCGTGTCTGTTTCTCTAAATCATATCGAGTCTGCCGGAAGAGAGCGAGAAGCTGCTAGGGCTTTACTCGTTCGTCTCATATTGCGGCCCGATATGCTTAGCCTTGGTCTACTTGATTCTTTCGTCCATTGGGCTCTTTCGTCATTGGAATCTAATTCAACCAATGACTCTACCAAAACCATCTACACTTATATTGGTGTTCTTTCATTTCTCGCCGGTGTAATCACGTCGGCTGCGAAAGACACGATTGCTCCCTTTCTTGGCAGCATATTTCAAAGCATACACCGTATCAATACCGATCAGTATCCACTTTCAAGAGCTATAACTTCATCAGCGCTTGCTCGAAAATTAATCATCAAAATCCTTCGAGCATTGACCATCTTGACAATTTCGTCTGGCCGTATAAATGTATCTTCTGAAATTCCCAGTTTGCCCGACAACGTGCTAGAAGATGTTATTGAGCACCTACTTAACAGCCTTGCGGATAAGGATACGCCGGTCAGGTATGCAGCAAGCAAGGCGCTGAGCGTCATTGCCGTGAGACTCGAACCAGCAATGGCCACTGAGGTGGTGGAAGCGGTCATCGGAAGTCTAGAGGAGAATGTGTTATGGGATGATTCTAGAACGGGCCAAACAACTGCTGATTACGATGTACAAAGCCTCGCGTCTAGTTCATTCAAGCGCAATCTGACGGCTGTTAATGCTTTGAGATGGCAAGGGCTTGTTCTGACCTTATCTCATCTCCTCTTCCGGCGTTCACCGCCACCAGGTCAACTGCCAAGCATATTAAATGCTCTGATACTTGCACTTGGTTTCGAACATCGGTCCTCCGCTGGTAGCTCTATCGGTACTAATGTCCGAGATGCGGCATGCTTCGGTATATGGGCACTAGCAAGGCGATATACCACGAAGGAGTTGTCCAAAATTGATACTTCATCCATCCGAGCTGCCAATAACCATGGACATCATATTTCCGTACTACAGGCGTTGGCCAACGAGATTATAGTGGCAGCAACACTGGACTCGTCTGGAAATATCCGTCGAGGCGCATCGGCAGCTTTACAAGAGCTGATAGGCCGCCATCCCGATACAGTCACTGAGGGTATTTCCCTTGTCCAAGTGGTGGACTATCATGCTGTAGCGCTGCGATCGAAAGCAATACAGGAAGTGGCCGTGGGTGCATCGGCTTTGGATACTTTGTATTGGAAAGCTATCTTAGAGGGCTTGCTGGACTGGAGAGGTATAGGATCTCCGGATGCGCCATCTCGTCGTCTTTCTGCGACAGCGATTGGGCTTCTGGCTGTATTTCACGATCCTGATCGTATCGGTTTGACCTTAGACAGACTACGTGAGAGCTTGAAAAGGACCTCAGCCCGTCAGGTCGAGGAGCGACATGGCTTGCTTCTTGCTTTCGCTGCCATCGTGCGCGAGTGTTCTACCAAGGACCGAAATCTAGATGAGCGTACCCTTGTGAACTTGGCAGCTTCATGGAACATGTTTGATTCTCAATCAATTTTATTCAACCATGCGTTTACATTGTCGAGTCATCGATCGGAGCTGATAGCAGAGGCCGCATGTACTATGCTCTCGGCACTTGCTCACTTCTCCGCATTAGTCTCGAAAAACTTACACCAACCTGATATATCTTATCCAACCACTGCCGAGATTTCAAGATGCACCAAGATCTTGAATCTGTGTTTGCTCCGTACGGAGGATATCGTGGTCGATGTTTCTGCTAACGCTGCTCAGGAGTTCTTCAAAATCTTGAACAATGACGAAAGGGAAGGTCTTGTACATAGATGGATAGAACTACTCGGCCTCGATAGCTCTAGTAAGTCGCGGGGTGGAGCCAAGGCTTTTGGGATCATATCTGCACTTGGTTTGGTGTTTCATTATTTCCATGCTAGTGATGCAAAGGTTATATCAGAAATACAGCAGACCATTATAAACGGTCTCCTATCTCAGACTGGGCCGAAAACCGAGATAGAGTCACGGGTTGCTGCTATCCGGAGCTTGACTTCTGGAGTACTTACTTGCAATTGTAAGAGATTATTTACCAACTTAGCTCACCTACTAATGTGGGATAGTAATGACTGCGCCTATAGCAGCAGTACTGAAGACTTGTCTCAACGACTACACGACTGACCAACGAGGGGATGTCGGGTCTATGGTCCGAGTGGAAGCCATTGATGCTGTCGGGGTGGCACTGAAGTATGATCTTCTCGGAGGCCAAGAAGCAATGCGAGAGCTGGTGGCCAGAGTATGCGGTCTTGCTTGTGAAAAATTGGACAAAGTCCGTTTCCAAGCTTGGGCTATTTTAAAAGATCATTGGGCTGCCTTCGGGAGCCAGATTCCTCTGCCCACGTAAGACAATGCCAACTTGTTTAAAGATTTAACTAACCCACACGTCACGTAGTCAATTTTTGGACGTATCTGACACATCGAGAGAGGTGTATTTTCGCCAACTGCTATCGTTATGCTGTCTTGACTGGGTCAGGACGCGTCTTCTAGAAGGTTATCTCACTTCCGCTGGTGCCGGATCTGAGTCTCTTCTCCAGTCGTCTAGAGCAGCCTTGGTTCATTACGTCGGGCAACTCGAAGTACATGAGCTTATCTTGTTTTGCAAATGTTTTACAGGCATCATCCGAGGAAGCATATCTAATGAAAGACTCATCGTCCCGGCGTTGGATACTCTTGGGTTTCTTTTCGATGCCGGGATTATGCAATGTCTTCAGTCCGAAGACCTACCGTAAGTTCTGTTCAACCATATATACGTGTTCATGACTAAGACACTAAAGGTGGCTCGACACACTCAACCTCGTCCAAAAGACACACTACAAATCCAAGAGTGTCCGTAAATTAGAAGCTGTTGTGTATGTCTACTCAGGTCTTGCCACTATGGACGCTGTAAGAAAGGAAGCACTCAGCAGACTATGTGCCATGCTTTTACATCCGTTCCCAAAGGTTTGTCCCAACTCTTCTATATCGAAGTCTCCAACAGTACAGCTACTAAATCCTCACGGCACAGATTCGGAACACAGCTGCAGATGCAATTTGGTTAGCCGTTGGGGAACAGGGGAATGATCTCAAGCGGATCAACTGGTCTGAACCAACCACGGAGCTCAAGGGATACGTTCAAGAGCTACGAATGCGTTTTGAGATCGCAGCTCGATAACAGCTGGTGGAGTGCGGTACAACACGCCTCCCCTGTATGATTACAGCAAACTATATACTCCATCAAAAGCAGCGCCCTGAGTACCTCCATCTCAAGCCGGGGGCTGCAGGTTCAAGTCTGCCTTGCGTGTGATATAAAGTGATGCCGTTGCAATACGGAGACAACCAGGATACCTACTTGTTTACATCACATGAATATTACTCCATCCGCTGAGCGTTGATTCCATTCGCATGTGTCAGTTGTTAACAGATAGATTCATGATTGTAACCCTAATGAAGTTCTCGTACTCCTGTGTCCCGTGACTTCATAAGTCCGAGGCACGTCGGAGGTAGTAGTGAGTTAGATCCGAAAAACGTTAGCTCACGTCTTCACCGTCTTTTCGGTTTCTGTTCCCATTTGAAGCTTTACGTCGTACTGACGGCGCATGTGGACTATCCAATCGCCTGCTCACTGTGTTGTTGGATCAGAAGACACCGCCACTGCCTCAGGAACGTTATCAGACAATAGAGCCAGCATATCTTGTCAAGCTCAATCTTCCTCTCCTCTCCTCTCCTCCACCAGACGACGCGCCGGCTCTTGGACTCTTACAGAAAGAAAACAATGGCAGTAATTAATTATGTGCAGCTGGAGTTGTGTCGCGGGCAGCGGTAGTGCTAGGATCCACCCCAGCATATTGATTCAATCAATTAACCTTCGCAATGTTCATGGAACTTCCTGTCTCCGGTCTGCATCGGCTATTCCACTCAACACCTGCCTCAGCAGCTCCACACTCCCCGAGATCACATTCACCGCTCGAGTCGGTAACGGAGGAAGCCCACACATTCGACCTTCTTTTCCCGGAAATCAGTGCCTTGCGACAAGCGCAAGGTCACACGTATCCTCTACAACACACCGATCCTTCGTCCGCTGCTCTTGCTGCCAATAGGCCTGACGACTGGGGTGGTTTGGATATACGAAGCCCTCGGGACGTTAGGATAATCATAGCGCAGGACGGCAATGTACTCTCCCAACAGCCTCGGATTCTCTATGACTCTCAACCGCCGCCGCTTGTGCACGCAGCACGACAAGGAATCGCAAATGAGGCAGTCAAATTTGAGGCCCAACAAGAAGAGTCCCGGCAAGCAGATCTCATAAGACGCAGCTCAGCTGGGCGCAACGCGCGCGCCGTACCAAAGAAATGGCATAGTCGAAGTCCTTCGCTAGTACAAAGTCCTCAATCTCCGTCTCCAACCACATCGCCAATCCTGCCTCGCTCTCCCGAAATTCCTCAGGGAGCCTTCAGCAATCCCAGGCTGCAGAGATCTTCTACGAGACCCGCCACTAGCGAAGGTGAAACTACTCAAGGTCGTCTTGTCAGAGAGACTCGTGAGGAGACGGAAGCTTTACTGGGATGCATGTTTGGGTCCACCGGCCTCCCCCTGGTTTCCAGCACAAAATTACACATCAAGCCGGCCGGGTCTTCCGATGTTGCCTACGGCGGAGGGTATATCCAAACCACGCCAGAACCAGTTAATGCGCGTATTTTTGCAAAGAAACGCACGCCCTTGAAACGATCAACTACTACGGAAGATCTGCATCAATTGTTATCTTTATCAATAGCCGAAGAGACAGATCCACAAACGATACGACCCAGAAGCACGTCCATCTTAATCACTAGGCTGTTTACTGTAGACCCTATATTGGCCCTTCCCTCCGAGCAAACAAGCGAGACTGCCATTTCCAAGAATGTTGAGGCAGAAGCTCCATTGGCAAAGGCTGAGAAGGCGAATCAGCTGAAGACCCCTACCTACGCAGTCGCCATTGTGCTACAACTACCCCCTACTCAGCAGCGTTCGGTTGCGCCTCCTACTTCCTCTAATCCGATAACGTCCCTCATGAGCACCCTGCCTCGGGGGGATCCTTCCGAATCTTTTGCGTGTGTAAACAATGCCGAACGTAACTTGGAGCATGTCATTGCACATTGGAATATACTAACGCGAGCGATCTCATCGCTCGAAATAGTAGCCCGGAGCAGAATCTACGACCTATTATCAAAGATCTCAGAGAACGCTACGGCGCCGTTCCTTACGACACATTCTCATGGCAATTGTAGTAGCGTTAGCAGAACACAAACAAATCTGAAGCTGAAGAAGACAAAGCAACCTTCGCAGCGAACTGTGCAGCTTCACACTGGCGCACTTCAGCAATGTGATGAAGTCCAGCAAGAGGCTTCTGCTGCTGGAGAGCGGGTCGCGCTTGCTTTGAAGATCAGGCGAGTTGTTGCCGGTCAAGGTCGTTGGGGCATGTGGCGAGAAGAAGCTCGTTGGGTCGGACGGTGGGCTGGAGGGCGAGAGCAAAATTTCTTCTTCTTCAACCTCCTGACTGCGTTCCTCGGCTCCCACACTGAATGGCTGGACTCCCTTGGACCTAGCTGGTATCGGTGCCGGCATACGCAGCTTCTTCGAGGTTCGCTACGAGAAATCAGTACGATCCAGCACCGTACTGTCATTGTCTCTGCGGACAAGATGGCCTCCAGACGACTAATCTTTTTACTCTCTGCGTTCTTGCCAAGTGCCCACCACTATCGAAGTAACGATGCAATGCTTCGACCTGCTTCATCCTTGTCAAATGCCGGCTACTCCCAATCACCGCCATCCGGTGTTCCAATGCTTCGACAACAGACTTTACGTCGATCGATCAATAGGAGGACCAGAGGAAGCCGGGCTGGAATCAACACTAGGCCGCACGAGAGATCTATCAGCTTTACCGGTCCAGACTTCGGTAGTAGTGATCCTAGGGTTCCACAGCATGGTCGTCGAACATCAGATGCTAGGTCAATTAAGACCCTGCCTCTGCCTATTATTTCCAATGGCGCAATGACCCGTATAAGTAGTACTACAACTACCGCCACAGTAACGCCGGATCCTACTGTGCCGGTTCCTCACTTCTCCAGCTACTCGAAAGAACCATGGATGGGTACATCAGCTGAGCCAAGACCCGGTAGTAGTGGAAGTCTTGCATCTTTATCTTTGAAACATACACTTACTCGGTCAGAGAGCAATGATCGAGTCCAGGTGACCTCGGGTTCACAGTCATCAAGAGGTTGGGGCAGCATGCTCAGTGATTTTTGGAGCGTAAGACGGAATTCGTCCACTGATGATAGTGATGCCTTGGCTTCATCACAGGAAGGCCTCGGAATATCTGGCGTCCCTAAGGATTTTGGTGTTCCACGGCCCACTAATAGATTGGCTCGAATGGTGGAGGAAGTGGAAGCTTCGAGGGCCCGAAGTTCTATAGAAGGCAATACACCGAAACCAGCTGATCTGCAGAATGCAACCCTCGTGGGCTCACCAGAAAACATAGCCGGCTACCAACTGTCTGACCAATCAACCACGCCTGCGAAGAACATTCCTGAGAGGCCAAAACCAGATCACTTTCCGGTTAAATTATCCATTGATGAAAGTGATGGCGTCGTTGACGTAGATATCCCGATGACAAACTCGTACTCTTCCTCCTTCGCCTCATCACAAAGCTCTCCAAAAGGTTCACAAACCGCCGCCAGCAGCTTAAACGATCGATCGTCGACGAATACCCGTCCTTCAACCTACGACTCTTCGATGGGATCTGAGCCTGCAATTGACATTGGCGGTTGGCTGAAGAAATATCATCAAGATTTTGCTCTACAAGCTGTACGGCCCTACGACGCTCTGAAAGAGGACATCAAGTGCTCCATGCGCTCTGAGCCACATCAGATCCCACCGTTTGGTGTTCCCTCTGAAGAAGCCGGCGCTCAGTCTCAGAAATGGACGGACGTCTGCACCACACTCATAGCAGACACTACTAATTTCTCCGTCACACGTCTGTGTCTACAACGTCGTGCCGTGGTAAAACGCTCTCCTTCCACGCCTAAGGATTCGACGCCACTGGGAGAAATCGAACGCATCCATGAATCCCATATCATGGATCTCGACGCCACCCTCATCGATGCCGTCGAGCGCGTACTCGCGCAATCGGGCCACTCCTCGCGCGCTCCTTCTCGTACCCCCTCCCCATCTCGCCTCAACAGCCACAACCCCAGCAACCACGGCGAATCATCCCGCGTCCCCGAAAGCAGCCCCTCGCTCGAGGTGCCGAGAAGCGAGTGCAGGAAAATGGTTCTGGGCGCGTTAGAGCAAGTTGCCATGAGTGTGAGCACCGAGCTGGAGCACCGGAATGATGGGGCTAAGGAGGGGAAAGAATGGGAGGCAAGGGGGAAGACCGGTGGGATGCCGGATAGTAGTTTGAGGGAGGGAGTGAGGAGGTGGCTAGGTGATGTGGCCGGGCTGCAGGGGTGAGGGAGAAATAGGAGTAGGGGTCTGTGGATTTGTGATGCGCTTCAGCGAGTGATACCCCGGTGGGCAGTTTTGATCTATGGAGGTTTGGCGTGAACGGATCTAAGACCTCTGGACTCTTTGGGAGATCCGAGATGCGCTTATCATGGGGGATAGAAAGCTTTACGGCTCTAATGCTTAATGATTACAACGGTTGCTAAAGGGGGGAAAGAGCAGGAGGGGTTGTAGATAGCTCAACATGGAGGATGTACGATGGCTCAACGACACCTTTGTAATGAAGCCCACATCTAAGCTGGTGCACCGGTTCCCGTCTAGTGTCCAAGTGAAAACAAGAACCTTACGACTGCCTATACCGTACGATAAGGGATACGAAAGAGAATCGAAAATGCAGAGAAAGACAGATTCTAAATTTTGATGAGTCGAAAGGGTGCTCGGTAATATTGCAATTACACATTTCTAATCTGATATTCTTCGTTTTTACAAGAAAACCTCAGCTTCAAGCCCAACAAACACCTATCATTCAGTCTGAAAGAGAAACAGCAACAGGAACAAAACGAATGTTTAACATTCTTATCCACAGTGTCACTTTGAACGGGCTTATGCAAACTTTGAGTTCTTTCCGTTGTGTTGATTTTTATAACGACGCTTTTAAGACTCGTCTTTATTATCATCATTATCAGAGACTCGAGTGTTCAGATATCCTCAATGCTACATCTCTCCATTCGAATCCTGACCATCCGAACTACAAACACATTTCCAACGATTGTTCCGGTCCACGAATTCTCCATCGTCTTTCTTGTTCATGACTCATGCTCCAAATAAACAAAGAACATCATTTGCCTGAAAGATGGTTTCACTACGAGTTATTATACAAGAAACTCGTACTCGAACATCACAATCCTCCCCCCCATCCCCCTCCACCCACCGACATCTTATCTCATCTCTTTTCCTACACCCCGCAGCCACGAGACAACCTCTCCCTCACTCAACTAAGCCCATCGACAAGGATTCCCCATCCATTCAGTTGCTATATCACAAATCAACTCCTCACCTCCCCCTCAAGACCCCAACCCCCTTCGAAAACCCCATCTCCTCTCCCCTTAGCGCAACCACCCCACGGCTGACAAACAGGAATTTCACTCCTTAACACTTCGGCGAAATAGATAGAAGAATCGAGGGAAACAAGAGAGGACGGATTTCTCTCGCGATTTCTTCCTCCTGCCCTTCTTTGGATAGACAAGCTGTGCTGCGGTTAAGGGTTTTTTGGTATTCTTGCAATCGCTTGGAGGAGATGGTGATGGGAGGGGAGGCTATGATTTGCAGGAGGGGGGGTTCAAGGATGCGTCTGTTGCGGTCTTGCTATGTCTCAGTTCAGGACACTCAATGCATGAGTGCAGTGTGTGTGCTACCATGACGCGCTTCCATTATACTTTGAAGACTCTTCCATCCCCTTCATTCCACTCCTACATATCCGTAAAACAAGAAATCTATCAACCCGCCCCCCCCCCCAAAAGCGCTCCCTTCGTCTACGCCGTCGACTACACGCCCCTTCCACTCCTCCTCCACCCCACTAATTCACTACTTCACCATCTCCCCAACCCTTCGCTCTCGGCTACAATGAACAACCGCGCTAAACCAGCATCCCAGCCGTTTCCGACCCAGGCTCCTCGTCCTCCTCCTCCTGCCTGTCCACAGGGGGCTTTTGCCGTTCGATTCCGACCCCTCCAACCTGCATTCCCGCCCCCGCCCCCCAAAAAAACTCCTCTCACACCCCACCACCACATCCCTACACCCATGCCCTCCGCCCTCCCTCCAACCCCCCCAACCACACCCTCAACTTCTCAGTCCAAAAGCTCCATCCTCAACTTCCCTTCCCTTTAAACCCCCAGCTTGAACCCTTTTCACACCCCCTCCTCCTCCTCCCAAAAAGAAGCATATCGACAAGCCGAAAAATTTTCGAAATTTAGTTTTTCCGGGAGAAATATAGATAGTGGCTTCCTGTTCGCTTATTTCCGAGAAAGGTCCCTGGAGCGGGTGTGAAAGTGACGGTTTTTTTTTGGTTTTACCGCGGGCTGAGTTATCGCTTGGCTGGCTGCTTCTTTTCTGCGTGGTTGGGGGGGAGGGGGGTTGGTGAGATGGCTGGGTCGTCAGGTGGGGGGGGTGGTACACAGTAGGGGAGGGGGGCGATATTTGTTACTGACACTATGTACATAGTCTAACGGAAGAATCGCTGTTTTGTCCCTGGTGCTTTGAGGTAAAGAGCGGGGGGAAACCAGAGGTTTGTTCTGCAAGCAAGCCCTTGAGGAATTCATTTTTGAGGTTTTGGTGTGATGATGGCCGACTTAATCGATGAAACTTCTCGCAGTGTATTAATCTATATTTAATCTATGGATATCATAATCGTTCGATGGACTCCCCGCGGGGGTTACTCCGAAACGCCAGGCTTGGTAAGGACACATCTCATGCAGATGCTAGTAGACAACCATGCAAACTGCGGCCAATACGACAATCCCAACAAATGATCCGGCCTTATGCCTCGGCGCGGCACCCATCTCCGTCGGCATCGCGGTTGCTGAACCCGTGGCTTGCGGTTTCGACGGCGATCCCATGGAGGTAGTGGCAGGCTTAACGCCAACATTCCCTGCTGTCCCACCCTTCTCGTTCTTCCCGGGCTGGAAACACTTCAACCACTCCTGCAGCGCGCCGGAGAAGTCCTGGTGGCTGTGATCCAGCGACTGCTCGCTATAATTGCCAGAGCGGGCGGAAAAATCAAAGGCGTGTTCGGCATTTGGGAGGACGTAGCCAAAGACGCTTTGCGGGTCGTGGGTGCTGTTGGCGAGCTCAGTCGCGTTGGACAGGCAGCCTGGGATGGGGGTGTCCGAGACGGGGTAATTGGGGCTGAAGGACTCGGTGGACATGGGGGAGAGGGAACGCCAAGGGTCGAACTCGCCGTTGCTCCAGTAGACGTTGCTGGGGCGGATGGTCCAGCCGCCGAAGCGGGCGTTGAAGCCGTCGACGTCTGGGGATGCGGGGAGGAAGGTTACGGAGGCGTTGGAGAATTGGGCCTGGCACATTTGGAAGGCGGTGGCGAGGGAGTTGTATTTGGAGGAGATCTGGTGGGGGCCAAGGTTTGCGGTTTGGAAATAGCCGAGTTCGGTGCAGGTTTGCCAGGACCAGGCGATGTTGTCGGAATCTTGGACCAGGCCGTCACCAGTCCCACAGGCGCCATTCGCACAGGTGCCGTACGAGGCCCAGCGGTTGGTCGTCCACTTGGCGCCTTTCTCCTTGGCCCAGCCGTCGCTGCCGGAGGTTTGGTTGGTATCGGGATCGGTGCTGATGTAGTCGCAAAAGCCGCGGATTCCGGAGGTGTTTTTGCTGGCGTGACCCTCAAGTCCGTAGTATTGGAAATCCCCGGGGATATCGGAGGTGAGCGAGCCTGCCAAACCGTAATTGGTGCCGTTGCCGTAGCCTTGGCCCAGGAAAGACTCCTTGAGCGCTGTAACGTTCCGGCCAGCCTCGGAGGTATCGTTGCCGACATGGTATGGGCTACCGTCGAGGACTTGGTCGATGTAGTTGACTGCGGCGTGGATATCCTTGGTGCAGTTGCCAAAGCCGTTGGCAACCATGCTGCGATAAACCTGGTCGTAGTATGATGAGAAATCGACTCGCGCCTGCACGGGGGCGGAAGCAGCGTAAGAGGCGAAAATTACGTCTGGATAGAAATTGCGCATCCAGGCAGCGCGTGCTCCCGGGTACGATGCACCAACAAATACCCATGGAGTCTTGTCCGGTGTAAGGTCGGTGTGATTGGTTCGCGTAAAGTTGCGAGCAAAGTGTGCGACGTCTTCGAGGGCCTGTTCAACGGTCAAGTACTGGAGCTCTGCCTGGTCGGTGTTGACCGTGAGATTGTGGCCAGGTAGAGATCCGCCATAGTATCGGTGCTCCCAGACGATTCCCATCCCATTGAATTGCCGCATCATCTGCCGTAGCGGAGACGAGTCGTTCTGGAGTGTATCGAATACCAGAGTAGAGGCATCCCCTTCTCCTCCATCGAAGAGAAATATTGGGCTACCGGGTTGATAAACATCATCCGCCACCCAAAATCGGTTGCTGAATGTGTCTATAGATATAGGTTAGCGACGAGGGTACTATAGAAGTTTCCGAACAAAGGAATGAATGCCACGACAAGGCAATCTGAGCTTACCAGTATTCTTGCCAAAATGGTCCAGTGGCAGGGTAACTGTCTCAACCGGAATGTCTGAAGTTCCTGTGAAAAATGGGTTTGTGGTATTATATGCTGTACTATTCGCAATGGAGGTCCCACTACCGAGCTCTTTTATCTTTGCTATTATCCAATTCTGCGTTTCTGACATGGCACTGACGTGAAGACATAGTAGGATGGAGGTGAACAATGCACTGCTGAGTGACAACATATTGAGGTTCAAGGATAACTCTTGATCAGAACGGGAAAAAAGAATCAAGAACTGGCTGATATGGAATGAAAGAGATCGACGGCAGTATATGTATGGACAATGCTAGGCAGAAATATGCTAAATTTGAAGCTCAGCAACAGCTAATACCAACAGAAAACTGCGGTCCTCATAACCCTACGAGGCATAACAATTCACGACCATCACGCCCGTAGACATAAGCGTCGGTGGGGCGAAGGGCAGTGTCAAGAATTAAGGTTGCTCACGGTGTGGGCTTGAACTAGCTGGACTCAAGCTGGCGGCTTGAAAGCAGTCAAATCTCTTTACTCCGTATCTCTTTAGCAAACGGTCAAAGTTGATTAAATAGAGCATAAATAGAGTATACCTTCAACGATCCCATCCTTCGTGGCACAGTCACAAACAACACGGATTAAAACAACGACGACCAAGGTTTTCTTCCGTCGCGTCGAGGAACGTGACGGCCATCTTCGACGGGCGGAGCAGAAAAGAGAGTTGGCAGGCGTGGCAGGCGGTCGGTGGAAATTATGGTTGTTCTCGTTCGGCGAAGTGATTGGTTCTGTTTTCCGTCCCTTAGAATAGTGGTTCCTTCGAATCCTTCGGTTGTTCCAACAACCCTATGGAAATCCAGACTACTAGTACACAGTAGTGTTTAGCTAAGGTAGTCAGTCCGTGGCCTCAGCCACAATGAGAGTGGCTACTTATTTATGGAATCTTCTTAGCGACAGGTTTCTAACAAGCTATCGCAATTTGAACATTTTTATGGGCAGACATTGCGCGGGCGTCGCGGCTCTATCTAAGTTCCTCAACCCAGACCAACTGCTCCAGACCTTGGGCTCCCATTCCCAGCCGGTTCGCCCTTCTTAACGCTGCTCCTTGACGCCGGTAATCCTTCTTTCAATGTCAAGCTTGGCGGCAGTCCTAATGCTGGAATACTGGCTTCCATAAAGGGTGTGTTCGGGGCTGGAGACAAAGTTTTGCTAAGGACTTCATTGTAGAACCTGCTTAGGGCAGCGGAATCATGGCAGAAGGCTTCGAAATCTGCTTTTATCTGCTCTGGGGTCGAGAAAACCGTGTTTGGAGCAGATTTGGTAACGCCAGATGTGGAAGCGGGCATATCAAGGGTTGCGCGAACAAGCGGCGAGGAAAAAGGCGAAGAACGAGGGGAGCCACGATGATTGCCGCTTCTTGCTGGCATGAAGCGGACTCTGTCTCGTATGTCATTATTGTCTTGCTTCCCGGCATCCGGTGCAGCACTACGATTGTTGTAGAGCCTATTTGCCAGAAGGAGGAAGTGGCCTTCATCCGTAATCTGGGCGATTACTACTCCAGAACGGTGGATATACTGCGGATAACGATAGTTGGGCTTGCCCCATGAGTAAGTGACGTCGACATCGGAGGGGAAGTCCCTCGCAGCCTCGAAGTCAAGTACAAAATTAAACTTCTTCATGATTTCTTTTTGGTACACATGTTTGTCTACCTGTGGAACAGGCGCAAACGATGTAGCATCAAAGTAGTCCTGTGGCTGCTTACCGGGTGGTTCTTTTGTAAGCTTAATCATGTACGGTGCTCGGAATGGATGCATATCGGTAACGGCGGATGCCTCGCTGATAGGAACTTCAACCAAACGTAGTCCAAACCGATCCACTGATGTAGCCCATGAGACGATTGCATCCTCGATGAGCTTTGAAGTAGTATTCATCCATTCAATGCGGATATGGTAACAATTGTCTGGATTATGTAGCCGGTCGTAATGAAGATTGATCAGCTCTGGTCTGTAAGACCTCTTTCGATGATCAACATCGTACAGCAATGACTTGCTTAAAGCAATGCCCAGACGTCTCTTACTGGGGGTAGGTGTTGTTGGCTCTGTCTCCCTAAAAGGGTCATTGTTTGAACTAGAGCGTGATTCTGGCGCGTTAGGAATATCTCTGCTTGTGCCTTCTGATCCTGGTGTTGGAGGTACTGATCTGTCCGCTCTTCGCGACCCAAACCAATTGCTTCTTGATTCTGGACGAGGCGGGCGGTAGTCACTGGCGACTTGATAGAAGAAATTCCCATCTCGAAAGTTGTGTCTCTGCTCTACGTGTTGGAAGAGTCCGCCTTTCATCAACTCATTGCCAAGTTCAGTTGCCTCATCACGCGTCTCAACGTCTTTGAAGTTTTGCAGAAGCCAGGTGGTCAGCTCGAATCCAATGAAGCAGTTGTAATGTAATCTCCAATGCCACCTTCTGTCCATCATTCGAACGCCCTTCTCGCCTTGAATGGTCTGAGCGAGAGATGCAAGATTTAAATTTGATCGCTGGTAAAGTTCTGTCTCCGGTAGCAGTTGTACTGGTCTTCCCGATGAGTCACTCTCTCCTGTGCTGTCCAACTCTGCTGCAACAATTGCGGAGGGATTCCTGGTTTGGTATATAATATCCAAAGGATTCGGATCTTTGCGTTTCCGACTTGTGGCTTGGAATCGTCGTTCGTCAGGATGAACATAGCGAAACCGCTGCCAGACTTGAGTCAACTTTTTAATACCTTCCAAGCGTATTTCCTCCTCATCATCTTCATTGACTGGCTGGAGTGAACGGCGGGCACTCGACGGGGGCTCTACGGGGATTAAGACGAAGCGGGCACGCCACGAGCGAAGATTATCCACGGATTGATCGGATTGCTGCTTCTCATGACCAGCGAGAAAATGGTCAACCTTCTCCCAATTGAGTTCCTGACGTTGTGAACCAATCCTGATAGTTTGAGAAACGTACATGTCATCCAGCATCGTTCTAATTGAAGGCCCGTATAATAGGGGTGTTTGCGCCCCAATGCTCGCCTGCGCTGATGGCGCGGGTTCTCGCGAAAAGCATCTTACCTCGATTTTGTTGGGCTCCGCGGTTGAGATTTGGTGTACGACACTGCCTCTGGACATGAAAATCTTGTTGTCGCTTTTAGGAATGTCGCCGTTGGCGAAAAGGTCAAACATGTCAAAGGACTGTGGTCCCATGGCTTTCGCAAGGTTTGGACCTACCACGACCTGAAACCCTTGGGAAAAGCGGAACGCTATCATCTCCCTCAGACGCCAGCCTCGAGGTCTAGAATGCTCAGATATATCATCTTCGTAGAAGTCTATGTGGTACGATGTTTCTCGATAGCCTGCAGTAAGTCGATCCGCCGTAGGAAAATCTTCCGTTGTAAATGGTATAGCGGCTGGAGAACACAGTGACTTCCATTTGAATTTTGAAGTACGTAAAGGACGTGGGAACACATGCTGCCAGCGGCCCAAGCGGCCAGCTAAAGTGATATCTGTCTTGTGTGGATTCGATGGATTGAGTATCGTCAACCAAGGCGCAATGGCACTGCTGGCATACGCTTCTTTCAAATTGTCGTCAGCGCCACCACGAGCGGCCATCTCCAACAAAGATGAGTTCTCCTCTTCAAGTATAGAGCGATCTAGAATCTCAAGTGTCACACGGGATTGGTCCGCGCGAATAGAATCTGTGGTCCGACGAGAGACAGATGTACCAGATTCTCCAGTGATACGAGTCAACATGGGTTTCTTGATCGGAATGGGGCTGGAAGAGTTCTGGAGACCAACGCCAACAGTGAGAGCTGCCTCTTGGCCTACAAGACTACGTTCGTCGGAGCCAATGCTGTTCGCTCTCTGTGGAGGTACGACCGCTTTGCGCGTCGAGGGTTCTCTACCCGGGCCTTTTGTAGCTGTGGCCGGCTGGGTTCCACGACTCAGAAGAGCTGCCGATTTGGCATGTTCAGAAGAGAGCTCAGTGCTCGCGATAGCCTTGGGTGGTACAGCACCGAACCCACGAAGTCCAAAGCTGATTTGTCTCGAGAGTCTGGCTGGTACTAGGTGGGAGTTGTCAGAGCTTGGATTGGTATTTCGAATACTTGCCCGTTTAGTATACATAGCTTGGGTGGAGTCTCGTTCCTTTGTTTCACGGTCTAAGAACCCTCTTCCAACTAAGCCTTTCTTATCGTATGGGGATAGATAGTGCTCGCTAGGTGAAGATCCGCCGTTTATCGGGCCGAACTTACGGAACTGATATGATTGCGACGTGTGGTACGAAGCTTTTGGTTGCAGATCTTTGTTCAGTGCACCAGAGCTGTGACCTTGATGCTGGAAGATTGCCTCGTCATAGTAATCCATCCACTGAATCGCATATCCCACCTCGCCAGATGCCTCTTCGTCTGTAGACTCCGTGGATATTGACAATCCACGCGGTCGGACGTTTACATGATTAGCGGACCTGCCAGAATGCGTAGGATGAAGACTATCGCTTTGTAGAGCAGTTCGAGATTTTGATGCCGCTTTCCTCCAATTTTTCTTCGTTCGACCTCGCGTGGCCTTCCAAGGCATCGAAAGATAAGGGGTTGAAAGACTACTCGTGGCGTTCTCCATCACACCCATCATCTGTAGCTCATACATCCTGACTCTAGGTACAAAAGCCTTATGTCGATGTTCCACTAATTGAGATCGGCCAGAGGGTTTCCTGGCCTTAATAGCTTGGAGACCGCCCTCATCCGAAGCTAGTACCCAGAACGACACATCAACCCAATGTGGAATGGCGTAAAGCCATTCGCTGGTGATTGACCGGAATGGACTTTTTGTGTGTGGAAAATTACCGCCTTTGGTTACAGACGTGCTAGCTATGGAACCATAATTGTTCGCACTGGCGAGAGTGTCCATAGGATCTTCTTGGGGCCCGTGAGAATCGTGAGATTGCGGCGTTGCTTTCAGTACTTCAAGACGTGGCTCTCGATACTTGAATAGAGGAACAGAGTGCAACGGCATCCTCGAGAGGCAAACTAGATCTATCCCGATCCCGTTCTCGATCAGATTATCAGTAGTCTTGACAAGTAAATTGTAATCTACCTCAAACAAGCCTGTGCCAGGTGTAATAACAGCAATTGATACGCCAGTTTTGACGAGGTCGCGGTCGATGTAGTCAGAAGAGAAATGCGACGATGCAAGGTTGATTGCCTCGAGTATGTTACCTCGTATAGCGGCAGACGGCCGCCCAGCTATAACATAGTCTGGAAGATCCGCAGATGCTGCTGTAAGTCCAGTCCCAAGGGAGAGATGATCTTGTGGCGCCGGCTTTCGAATGGAGACGTCTCTCAAAAATACCTTGAACTCCTTTTTTAATTGAGAGAGGATATCGGAACATTCGGTACTTGGCATATCGCTAACGACAACGCGGTAAAAGTCTTTGTAAGAGCTGTCTCCCGTGACATGTTTCATACTTGGATCGCTCACATCCCATTCGGGATGCGTAAATCCCCTAGCAAGTCCTCTTTTGTATTCCAGTCTAGTAAAAAGCACAATAGTGACCAGGTGTCTGGCTTTTATATGTTTCCACCGCTTGAACAGCTCGGGTAGAAACCCATTAATGACCTTATTAAACATGATCTCGCCACTGCCATCTGCGTCGAAGTCCCACATTTCCTTTGACATTTGAACGAAGAGTACATAACGAGCAGATTCGCTACGAAATACTGGTTTCGTAGCAGCATTGAAAAATGCAGATCCTACTTTTTGACCTCGAACGAATACAGCCTTCACTAAAGCTTTGATAGTGCCCATGAACACAACTCTTTGCCCTTTGATAACGCACTTGTTCGCTAATTCGGCGACGACTAAACGCCACATGTCCGCTCGAGCAAGGTACTCGTCACGGAAGGTGATCTCTACGTGCGAGGCGTAATAGTCTTGTTGAATTACCTATTACGAGCGAGTCAGTAGGTGATGAATACTGTCAAGAACAACCTGGGGTATGATCTGACTGTCTACTTACAGTTGAGAGCAGGACTTGATTGTGGTTTTTGAGACCGAACGCAATGGCAAATTGAAGAGAGACGGATACCTGGACGATCATTGGTCATACTCAGCGGCAATCTTGGAAGGATCTATGATGGTGACCGACCTCTATACTTGGCTGCTTTGACAGCATTTCAGGGCCCATGCTCTTAACCACGAATATGTTAGTTTTCTCTGGATCGAGCAGAGCATCGTAATTCTGTAAGTTAATCAAGGGTGCAGGGGTGTTTCTGTCTCCTCCTTCAGCTTCACCTGTTGGTTTTGTTCGACTTGTGTCAACGTAAAAGTTCTCAATGGCGTCGCTGTTATGCTTCTCGAAGCCATCCACCGCGACAATCTGCATAATATCACCGGCACGGACGCTTTGGGCTGGAAACAAGGAAGTGTTCACCAGTATATCTTCGGTAAAGGAGCTTGCATCGTGGAGGGACAACGAGCACAAACGTCGGAACGGTAATCTGGGTGCCTGTCCTTCCTTTGAAGGCCTTGTAGGTACTTCATCACCACCGGCGGCCTCGGGACCCATGGTACTGCTTGCCTAATCGCGGAGCTTTCTATTCAAACTTGGCACACGTGGCAAATGTGCGAGCTTTACAGCTATCCGCGGGAACGCCGCCCTCTCGCCCGCTCATGATGCTCGATACCAAGATTCATAAGGACGGTGAATTCCAGTGTGGTGATACCTAATTGGAAACAAAGCCATAGCACTGGAGCCTATGGAATATCATTCATTGCATTCGCATTCACCGAATCTCATCAAGCAAATGCTTTACATGCCTGATGTACACAGGTAATGTGGGTAAAGGTGAAGATGGGTACAAGACCTAGTTTGGGTTTGGGTTTGGGTTTGGGTTTGGGGTTTGACGTGGTTGGTGAATCACCTCGATCGCTTTTGGGAGAGTGGGGGTTTGTTTCTTCGCCGCGTTCTGGATAAGGTATAGCGCAAGAAGTCGAAGCACTTACCTACCTAGGTAAGTGCACTTTACACAGGAAGAAGCGCTTTCGGGGGTCCAATGACGTCACGAAGATCTGATATGTACGGTATTCTAATTGGAGTGGAATCATGAACTGCACTGTTTGCCGCCAGACAATTCATCAAATTATACTCCGTACCACAGTACCTTACTCCGTAGATACTGTGACCTTTCACAATGGCCAAGATAGTTCCAAGACCTTTTTTACCCGTTGTTTCACTACCAATTGCGGATTACTTGAATTTAAGTCGCCAAGCAGCCAAGGCTCTACTGTAAACAAAGCCGGTTTAGGAGACGGACGGATGTGAATGATTGCCCCCCTAATTAAGGATTTAAGGTACGCCAACAAACGGACGTGACAAGTGGCCATCGACTGGATTCAAGACTTTTAATATGCGTGACCTTCGCCCTTTTCTTTCAAAGAAAACATACAGCACTCATACCACAAGTGACAAACCTCATATCTCATATTCCACATTCTCACGCTTTGCCGCACGGGGCGTCTAATCTTACCTTAAGGTAAGAGAGGCAACGCATCATCACCGCCACACAGTTTTGAACCACAGTACTTATTGTATCAAAGATATCCTAGAGACTCTTCGTAGCACCAAACACGACCTGCATGCCCACCCGACCTTCTACAAAACAACACCGTCGTCAATTCGCCCGGCTGACACACAGCCTGCGTCGTTGCGACTGACCTGCGGCGGCAGCCGCATCCTCCGACAACAGTCTCCAATACTCTCGACTGCGTGGTTGCCTACCGCTGCCTTCTTGTCCACCCCGGGCTACTCGCTGCTCGTAAGGCAACCACATCAAATGCGCGCGTGGTACAAGGCTGACCAAGGGACACTTCGCAGCAGTTACCCATTACTGGCACTCGTCCCCACTCCTTCTCTATCCGCCTCGCCATCTCCGGGAATGCGTAAGTAATTGTGGCAGTATTACTTGAATTGAACCTTATATATGTGCACAGATAAAACTCGAACCGCCGCGCGACAAGAGGCGTGGAGAAGCGGTGATATCGATCATCCCAATTACAACCCGTTCGGCAAAATACGATCCCGAAGCTACCAAAAGAAGAGCCTTCAGGCGATTGATGAGGAGAATGGCTTACGTCCAAGCAACCGCTCCGAAGCTGCGTTCAAATCCTCCATGGAGCAAGATCGACAGATAGAGAATGAAGAGCAATATCCAGACCAACGACGCGCAGACACAATGCCACCTCTATCAGGAGATGCAGACGCAGCCCCAAGAACGAGAGGTCTAGCTGGGAGCGCAGATCAGAACACGAACAGTCAGGACTCCGAAGCTGGGATTAGTGGCTCTACAGTGCTTCCTGAAGGACAACTAGCTACTGATGGTCGACCTAGGAAGAGGTTCGGTCATATTTTAAAGTTTACTAAAAAAGATAAGGAGAACAACGAAGCACTAGAAAAGAGAACGTCGAATTCAAAGCAAGACAAAAGCCAGTTTGGGTTCATGGGGCAAATCAGGGCAACCCTATTAAATTCATGGATCAACATCTTGTTCCTTATGGTACCAGTTGGCATTGCTGCACACTTTGCCCACTTGAACCCAATTGCGATTTTCGTCCTAAATTTTATTGCTATCATTCCTTTGGCAGCCATGCTTAGCTATGCGACCGAGGAGATCGCGTTTCATACGGGAGAAACATTGGGTGGTCTACTTAATGCTACATTCGGGTGAGTTTCAACACCAACTACAATGGTACTTCAGGCTAACCATGTATGAGTAATGCTGTTGAGCTCATCGTTTCCATCATTGCTTTAGTGCAAGGACAAGTCGACATCGTTCAGGAGTCCCTGATTGGGAGCATGTTATCCAATCTGCTCTTGGTGATGGGAATGTGCTTTTTCGGGGGCGGAGTCAATCGCGTTGAGCAGCAGTTCAATATAACCGTGGCACAGACATCTTCCAGCTTGCTGTCTCTAGCTATTGCCAGCTTGATCATACCTGCAGCCTTCCAAGCATGGGCAGCTGGAAACAATCCAGGTAGGTGTCCCAGCGCAGAACTACTCTCGTAGCCAAAGGCCGATTCTAACTTCTACCTACCCATAGGTGTTACAAACGCAACGATAGCCAAGAACATCACCAGTCTCTCGCGAGGAACTGCCGTTCTATTACTTCTTACATACGCAGCATATCTATTTTTCCAGCTCAAATCTCACGCCAGTATGTTCAATACGCCAAGCCCAAAGACCGAAAAGCGATCAGTCATCAAGGGCAAGGTTAAGGCCGCTGACGGTGATGCGGAAAAAGGAATCGTCAACAGTGGTGGTATGAGCTCCACTGTAGGGGGAGGTCCCGCTGCACCTGATGCACAGGAAGCATCGTCTCAGAACTCTGAAGATCCTCCTGAACAGGCACAGTTGAGGCTATGGGTCGCTATTATGACTCTTGGTATATCCACTGCTTTTGTTGGCATTTGCGCCGAGTTTATGACATCTGCTATCAATCTAATTTCCCCTCCGGATGGCTCGGGCACTCTTTCCCGAACCTTTGTTGGACTTATCCTCCTGCCTATTGTCGGAAATGCGGCCGAGCACGCGACTGCTGTCACCGTTGCCATCAAGGACAAAATGGATCTGGCTATTGGGGTTGCCATCGGCTCAAGCATGCAGATCGCTCTTCTGGTCATTCCGTTTGCCGTCGTGCTAGGCTGGATATTGGGCAACGAAAACATGAACTTGGCATTCGATGGATTCCAGATTGCAATACTTTTTGTTGCTGTCTTACTGGTCAACTATCTTATTCAAGATGGGAAATCGAATTGGTCAGTATTCATTGCCGGTCTGATGCCCTTCAAGAAGACAGCTGACATGCTACTAGGCTCGAAGGCGTACTTTTGATGACCTTGTATATGATTATCGCTATAGCTGCATGGTTTGTTGGCCCATGTAAATGGATTCGCCCTTTCCCGTCTAACGATCCACAGGTACTACCCATCAAACACAGCCTCAGGAGGTTAAATATTTCTGCCACACAAAACTCGCGGTTTCTTTTAGATATTGGACTTCCATCGTTGGGAAGTCCGTCCAACTCACAACGACATTTCCTATTTCACGCTACAAACTCATTCGTATGCCCCACAGAGCATTTATTACTGGACCGGAATACTCGTTTACTGTCCCAAAAAACGCCTGGGTGTAGCAAGACCATCTCCAGCGAGTGGATGAAGGCATCTGCTAGCCTTTGGCGAACGATCTTCTTCAGGGTGCTGCGGTGCAGGTGGTTATTCTCTGGCATTTCTGGCACTCTACTGCGTGCAATCTACGTTGCAGTCTGCGGTTCATGTACATATTTGTAACTTTCCGCCCCTACTCCTTTACAATCTCGGGTTATCTTTGCATATACGGTCACTTGAAAACAAGAAGAAGAATCAACCTCAATCTTCAAGCTTCCCAGCCTAAGAAGCCGCCTGATACTTCTTGAAGGTGAATTCATATCATGCTGCTGAAGATCGTGAGAGGTGGAGGGTTGTCGTGAATTGCGTTGCGGAAAGTGGAAACCACTCATAGCGTAGAACGGAAAACTGATCGTGTGCCTCAACAGCAAACCACGCTGAGCAGAGGGGACCCATTCTACCTCCGGCAACGCTGACAGACATGGAACTCGATTTTCCCCCTCCACAGTTCCACGTCTTATCACAACAGCCCCATGCTAGCAGCTTCACAACACGAATCTACCGTCTCTAATAGCTACGAAACTCGGCCCCCAACCCCTTCGACCGGCCGAACGTACGCATGTGCTGGTTCGGGTACCGGTGGCGGAGGAATTGGTTCTACATACATACTGTAGAGGACGGGGTTTTTGTAGGGGTGGCAGTGGTAATTCACTGCTGCTGAGACGGACGCTTTGCTGAGTACCACTGTATTTCCGTGTGCTACAGTACCCTTTGCCAACCTTCCACCGCTGACCTTCGCGATTCTTAGGGTTCTGAAGATTGCTTGACAGATGCACCTCTCTGCTCTTTTGTGTTGAATCGTGGAATGCAGTCATGCGGTGACTAATCTACGAGCACCTACTACAACCTCGAGTTATCGAGGACGGTCTTTTGGTTCGTGGGTTTTTGACGATCTACCTCCCCCCATCCTTTGCTGCCTTGATCATTATCGTACGTCCAAACTGCGTTATGAGGGCTTCACCGCCTTACATCACGCCGTCTTGGTCAACTTCGTATTGCGCAGCACCGCATTTCGAAGACAGAGATCAGTGCCTGATCCCCGCACTGCATCAGTAAGCACTCTCGGCGGAAGAGGGCTTTGAAAGGATGGAAGATCTGCGAGTTTTCCATCTGAAATTTTCGCTCTCGTTTTGGTGCATCGTCATCTACAACCTGACTGGTCTAACGCAGCGAGCATACATAATCGCTTCGGCATGTTAGGATGCAATTCTTGGGGAGCTATCTTCTGTCTCTTCTGGCGTACCCTCGACATGCTATCCATCAACAGACAGTCTCTGGCATGCGCTTTGGCTTTGAAATATCCAAACGGATCAGGACATCGCAACCTTTCAACTAAATGGGCGGCAAGATTCACGATTTTTCGTGCACCAACACTCCAACTGCAACACTACCAACTGTTGATCTCTTCCCTTGATGAATTTCCTCGGCCACGCACAGGCTGTATACATTAATGTCGCCTCTGGAAAAAATGGATCACTCTATTTCCAAATTAGACCCAACGTTATACCATTTATTGCATGTCCATCCACTGACGTTAAACCCTTTATCCCACTCCTTGCGTTATCCAACAAGCTATTATACCAAATGGATCTTAAAGGAAACCCTGGACTTCCGACCTCCACCTCCGAAGGATGTACATCCAAGTCTTCGACTACATTCCAGCCTCTTCTAATAGGGCGAAGTTACAATCAATTATGAAGAGAGAGCTTCGGCGTTCTTCTTCCAGTTATCGCACCAATACCTCAAACCTACACTTAATTCGTGTGTCTCGCATGAAGCCCTGTCACAATTTTGTCCACGGAGAGATATCTTTGGTATACTGCGTTCATGGACTATGCGACAAACCTCTCATTGCACAGTCCTCCATTATTCTTACATTCACCTACTTTTAGAATATCCGGCATGGTCTATCACGGGAAATTCTCCGCTCAACTATTATATGACATGTCTGTCACCGTGCCGCCCTATCAACCTCTCTGAACCCACCCCAGGAAATTCGATTGGCTCTATCGAAGGAAACTCTCAAGACATGTAACCGTTCATCTGTCATACGACATACCTGGTATCATCTATCCTTCATCCTCCTTACACCACTCATCTCTATCCCATTTGATTTGGTCTTGATTTGATTTATAAGAGCAACTCTCGACATACTTCGTTCGATCACCTTTGAAAACTTGACTAACAACCCTTCCTACACTCAATCAGGTGTTCCATCTTGCCCAAAAATAGAGAACTTTGAAATCCTCTATTCAAATCGCACGTCGTACTGCATAGTCCTTCAGCCTTCTTACACTGACCTACCTTCATCATATTCGATTCACTTTACAAGAGAAACTTTCGATATACCTCATTCGGCTCCCATAAAACGTACCTGGTACGGCCTAGTTCTCCATCCTTCTTACACTCACTTACCTCCATGATAGTCGCCTTGACCTATCATACTCCGTTCAAATACCATACGACATATCTATCATCGCAAAATCCTCACCCTTCTTACCTTCACTCCAGCAGAGTTTCTGGCTTATGAACGGAAACCTTTGACATACTCCGTCTAACTAGCAAGCAACGTACCCCGTATAGCGCAATGCACCGTCCATCTCACTTCCACTCACCTTTAGCATAATTGATTTGTTCTACAAAAAGAAATCTTTGGCCAACTTCGTTCGTCTGCCATAAATCATACCTCGTACGGCAGAATTTCCCATCCTTCTGTCATTTACACAACCTCAGCAGATCTGTCTACAACTCCTGTCTGGACTTGACACCGTTTACCAATTCCTACTCAACTATAACAAAACGACCATCTTACCGCATAATCCTCCATCCTTCTTACCCCACATACCTTCAGCCTAGTCGTTCAAACTTTCGTTCAAAGTTAACATCGTTTACAAATCCTAAATCCATTCATACCCTTCCGACTTAAGCTAGGGTTTTCTTACTACTCACTTACATACTTCATAGCATTCGCCTTCCCTTAGAAAGAACCCCAATCTTCATCGCTCATTGCTGACGTTACCTGCTGCCGCTTTTACCTTTAGTTTCTTGCTTGCAGTCCAGATCAACCTGCATCCTGAACTCACTTTGAGGCAATTCACTCATTCGGGATTTTGAGGTTCACCTCACTTTACCCGTTACTTCACTGATTTCATTTGAAGTAGCCTACCCGCAATGAGTTCCGAAGACGGATACTCCGTCGTAGTGTCTCCACATCTCTTTCGCCTCGATGATGACGACGACGAATATGAGGATCTCCTGGGCACACAATTCCCCAATGACAATCCTGATCTTCCCTTGCTGGATCTCGATGAAGATTTCACGCCTAGGGCAGCCGAACCGTCTGCGCAACCACTACGTCGACGGCGCCCGCGGGTCAGTATTCCAGACAACGCTGAGATAATTGACCTAGATAGGTTCGAAATTTGTAGCGGACCTTACAACTTGCCACAAGCTTTTATCAAAGCCGAGGATCGGGATGTTGTCCTTCCCAGTGTCGAAAAACCAGCCACAGTCAAAACAGAGGAACCGAAGACGGATTTCTTGTGGCAAGTGATGCCCGATCAATACATCAATCTCGTCGACGATGATGAGGAGCCGCACATTGGTACCAAGTTGAGTACAATAAAGCAAGAATCCGAAGAAGAGTGGACTTGGACTGGAATGCAACGAGAGGTTATAGAACTTTCAGACTCCGAAGATGAGACCCTTGCCAATGCATTCCCTAAAGCCACCACTGCCGAGCGTCCAAACCAAGTTGAGCTTCCAGATCAATCTGCATTATGCGGACTGACACCGGCGTCGGCACCGAGCGGATCTATGTTACGGTCCAATATCAAGACAAAACGTATGCCTGGAGACCATGATAAACTGCTGCAGATACAAAAGTTGTATGCCGAGAGGGCGCTGGGTAAAGCAGTCATTGCGGGAGCGGGAGGTATATTTAAAGGTCCTCAGGGCTCTGCAGCAACTGCTTCTGCGGCGAAACCTGCAGCAAACATTCCCGAAGACGAATTGGCTTGGATGAACAGCACTGTCGACCCTAATGAGGATGCTGATACAGCTAAAGAATTCGCGGAAAGCAAGGCAAGGTACAACCGCAAAAAACGTGCAGGTAGAAATACTTTCGAAGATGACATTTTCTTTATGAAAGCAGAGAGCGCGGAAAAAGCGAGGTTGAAGAGATTGGAAGATGACTACCACCGGGCCCGCGGCCCAGTCTATGAGTGTGTCCCCTTGCTTCAATGTTACTACTACAACTGATCTTGTACAACAGCGAGGACCTGGAAGAACTATTACCACCAAGCGAAGATGAGCTCTTTGTGCGACAATCACCTCTTCCTCCCCCCTCATTAAAACGCCCACATGCGGCGACTGTGCAGAGTGATAACGAGGATAACGCATTCCTTGTGGGATCTGATGCGAACGATTCTGATCCGGATGCCTACACGATACGCAAGCCGCAGAGCAAGAAAAAACGCGCCAAAGAGCTGGAGAAGGAGCTGCAGGATAGTATGTTGGCTGGCATAGAATTGGAAATTGGCAAAGACCAAAAGAAAGCCGGACGGAAGGCTAGAGCGACAAAGAAGGATGGCAAGTCCGATAGTCGCAAATCTCGGAAAGGGAAACTTGGAAGCAAGAGTAAAGACAACACCACCAAAGGCAAGAAAGTCAAGGGCAAAGCCAAGACGAAGAAGGCAAGACCGACACAGGAGGGCTATCTGAACAATATAGACAGCCTTTTTACCAGTAACATCTATGACGATGCAAACGCAAACCTGAATCGACCGTCACTAAATGTCTCGAGCACCCTTGTCAAAGAGCAGGCGTTGAAGTCCCTCCTCGCAGGAGTTCCACTTGACGACCTGAACAAAGCCCGAGCGCAGAAGCAACATATCCTTCGGGCGACCAAGACCCTCGGGGCGCGGAAGGTCAAAGCAGACGGTAAAGGCGGCTGGAAGTTCAAGGGAATGACTTCTTCATTATATAACCATTAAGTTCAAGGCGCGGCATGGATGAGAGAACGGGAAACTGGGGATGTTGAACCATTAGGCGGACTTCAAGCCGATGAGATGGGACTAGGAAAAACTGTCATGACGATCGCATGCATGATTTCCAACCCACCAACTCCGGATTCGACTTCCCGATGCACTTTGATTGTCTGTACCCCAGCACTGGTAACCCAGTGGGAGAGTGAGCTTCGAAAGCACTCCGAGCCGGAAGTCTTTCGCAGAATGCTCAAATATCATGGGAAAGAGTTTTCCAGGATTTATGGCAGAAGCGCTGAGGGCGTGATTCAAAACGCAGACGTGGTGTTTACCTCCTACCAAGAAGTCCTCAAATCCTATCCGAGATTCCGACCTCCAAAGGAGATTGTGCTTTCAGAGAAGAAGAGAGAATGGTGGACGGAAGAGTACGAGAAGAACCGTGATATCTTGCACCGAGTTCATTTTCATCGTATTGTGCTTGACGAAGCCCAGATCATCAAGAACCACCTGTCTCAGATCTCTATAGCCTGTAGAGGTCTGATGGGAAAGCATCGTTGGGCGATCTCTGGTACGCCGATTCAGAATCGAGTAGAAGAATTCTTCCCATTCTTCAAGTTCCTCCGCGTTCCACATACAGGAACTGTCGAGGTGTTCAAGGAGAATTTCGCCGATCCGGATAACAGTGACACTACAGACCGTCTGCACTCTTTTCTGAAGCAATTCATGATACGTCGAACACATCGAGACTCTCTTTTCGGGTCGGCACTTGTCGAAATGCCGAAGAATACACAACGTACGATTGAAATTGAATTCAACGAGGTTGAGCGGGCTATCTACGAAGCCGTCAAGACTCGCTATATTCAGAAAATCAACAGGTGAGACAACAAGTTGCTGTTCCTACCCACAATCTGACTAATCTCTTAATCTAGAAACTCCCGTGACGGTGTGCTGGAAAAGTCCTACAGCAATGTCTTGACCATGCTTCTGCGCCTTCGTCAACTGACAGCTCACCCCTTTATGCTCCAACAAACCATTGAAGACCTTTTTGAACTTGAAGATGTCGACAAATTGTGGACGCTGACCGCCCCAGAAGTTAGCGCAGATGAGAACTCTGCTCGGAATATGCTCATTACCATGAAGAAGATGATTGCCGAAAAAGACAAGCCGGCCGAACTCGCTCAGAGTCAAACTGAGTTCATCGGCCCTGCTTCGGCCGATGACCCAATTGACGATTCCTCGACCAACGAATCCCGGTCCTTAATATTCAAATTCCGCCGCTTTCTCCGTGACCTCGCAGAGAGCTCGAAATGGGATGATCTCAAGAATAGAAGTCTCTGCCACAAATGCCGCGATCCTCCCGATGAACCCTGGGTAACCAGCTGCCTTCATGTCTACTGCAGAGAGTGCCTTAACGCTCTCGCCTACGAAGCCGCCAAGCGCGATGAAGAGCAAACTGCATGTTTAGATTGCGGTAGCATTTACACCGAGTCCCGGCCGTGCGACGGGTTAAAAGAATTACAGATGGATGCCGAAGGCAGTGGGAGGACTTCCCCACGCACTCGCAAAGATCCCGAACAAGACCTCAAATGGATCAATTTCAACGGCTCGATTCTTCCGTCTTCGAAAACGGCGGCGGTGCAGGCGCAGATTGAGCTGTGGTTGACGGAGGAGCCGGACAAGAAGATCATCGTCTTCACCCAGTTCCACATGCTGTAAGCTCTCATCGTGTCATGAGTTCTCTGACTTGCGGATAAGCTAATTGCAAAACAGCATGAAAGTGCTGGGCCGGCTCTTCCAACAGCGCGGCTGGGCCTTTGTCAACTACCACGGCAAAATGACGCACGAAGCCCGCGACAACGCCATCACGACGTTCCGCGACGACCGGACCGCGAAGATCATGATCGCCTCCCTCAAATGCGGCGGCGTCGGGCTCAACCTCACCATGGCCTCCCGCGTCATCTGCGTCGACCTGTGGTGGAACAGCAGCGTCGAGCAACAAGCCTTCTGCCGCGTCTTCCGCATCGGCCAGTCCTCCGAAACCTTCATCACCCGCCTCGTCGTCAAGAACAGCGTCGACGAGAAACTGCAGACGCTGCAGGACAGCAAGCGCGAGGCCATTGACGCCGCGATTGACGATGCCAAGATGCTGGATCAGCTGAGCTTGACGGAGCTGATGCGGCTGTTTGGGCCGGTGGGGGTCGGGGAGGATAAGAAGCCGTTCATTCTGGTGGATGAGGGCGGGGAGGATGGGGATGCCGATGGGGGGGCGCCAGCGGTGGAGGGGCTGTGAGCTGCGGGGCGGGAGAGGTAGTAGTGGTTGCGGCGGATCTTGGCTTTTTTCTTTTTCTTGACACATCGTTTCATTCACATCGCTACCCCCTTTCCGCTTTTCTCCTTTCCTCGCTCCCTAGTACTTCTGAACACATCGTTCTCACACTGCACTTGCCTTCACAACTACACGCACCCAGCTCAGCTGGTTCAACTCCACCCACATAGACGGCATTATCCGCCTTATTCTGTATCTTACCAACCAACACCCGCTTACCTTAGCTACTTTATCACAAAATCTAAAACCGTATCCTTATCACGCACATCCCAACCAACACCTCCCCCCCCCCCTAGCTTCCCAGAAACCCCACCAACAAAAACATCAAACAGGGTTTTTGCCCAGAGGGAAATAAGTGGCGTGGCTAGGATATATACAGTACCTACAGAGAAGGAGAAAAGGGAAAAGAAAAAGCGCAGAATGAGGATTTGAAAGAAACACTTTCAGGATAGTCTAATCCCCTTCCCCACAGCACAGCCCCCCCCCCCCCAAAAGAAAACCACGTAGGGATCCACGATGCAAGTATCTCACGTCCGTGCGAGCGAAATCTTCCGCTACCTACCTAGTGCGAAAGAAGTTTTTGGGTAAACAAACGCACCACGACATGCATTCATTCACGAAAAAAACCCCGAAGAACTCTTTCTCCTAATTGGGGTTTTTTGGTTACGGGATCTTTTGTGTTTTGAAAGAGAGGGGGGGATGGGAAGAATGGGGGGTTGAGGGGAGGAGGTTGGTTGGTTTTTGTGGTGTGGGATGTTAGATGGGTTGTGCAAAGGTTGTGCTTATGCCGCTGGTACTGTATCATTGGGGCGACACCTTTGCTATAGCGCTGGAATCATTTACTTCTTCTTGGACGTTAACATACCCACGTTTCATATGTCTCTTCGAGAGTTGACGATCCCATGGTATCATATCTTTACATCTCCTCAACGGCACAGTTCGGATGCAGCACAAAAACCACTCTCTCCTCCTCCCTCCCGCCAGCGTCTTCGCCATCAAGCCCCTCCCCTCGGATTTGCATGAATATGTTGTCCTGCCCTCCCCAACACCCGTTAGCCCTCACCCCTTATCAAGAGTCCAATACCCCCCATCCCCCCCCCGGAAAGAATGCACATACCTTGACCATCCTCCTCAGCACCTTCCCTACGAGCTCCCTCTCCGTCTCCAAATCCTCTTGGGTCAGAATCTCATCTTCCTTCTGCTCCAAATACCAAACGACAAGGTCTTCGCGCTCAACGCCCTCGCCTGTGGTCTGCTCATCCTCGTTGACGCGGCGCACGAGCAGGTTGAGCATGGCCATGTATTTGTCATAGGTGATTTTTGTCTTGTGGGTTGGAGCGGGGGTGCCGTCGTCGTTGTCGTCGGCGGGGGGGTTAGCAGCAGCGTCGTCGGCCATGGGGGAGTCGCCATCCCTCTGGTTCGTGTTCCCACCATTCATGACTTCGGCTTCGTCCTCGTCAACCTCGACGTCGTCTTTTTCGACGCTGATGATGCTCTGTCTTAGTAGGTTGAAAGCCTCTCGTACGAAATTCGGCGTCACATCGTCGACGCAATTTGCCTTTGCAATCGCCTCGCTCAGCCGGATCATGCTCTCTAGCTGCCTGACTGTGATCCGGTAGCTATTTCTGCCAATGCCGCCCTGTGCGTCATCGGCTCTCAGCTCTTTGTATTTCTCTACCAATAGGGCTTTTGCTTCGGGGGTAAACTCTGGTTTGAAGGTGCGCGCGAATCGGATGTAGCGTTGGAGCTGCTCGGTGCTGAACTCGGGCTCGATGGCGCTGTCGCGGTTCATGTGGATATTGACGATATGTTCGGCGAGGTGGCGGTCGACAGACTCGTTGCATTCGTCTAGGATCACGAAGAAGAGGTCAAACCTCGACATGATCGGGGCGCTCATGTTGATGTTAGCGCGGAGTGTGGTTTTGCGATTGTATCGCCCCCCAACGGGATTGGCGGCGGCGAGAATACTTGTACGGGCATTCAAGGTAGCTTGTATTCCAGCTTTGGCAATGGAGATGGTTTGCTGTTCCATGGCTTCATGGATTGCGACTTGATCACCAATGTCCATTTTGTCAAACTCGTCAATGGCACAGATGCCGTTGTCGGCGAGCATGAGCGCACCAGCTTCGATGGTGAACTCGCCAGTCTCTTCGTCTTTGACAACGGCGGCCGTGAGACCGGCAGCGGAGGAGGCTTTGCCAGAGGTGTAGACTGCTCGGGGGAGGAAGGAGCATATGTATCTGTGAGAATGGTTAGAAGCGATAACTTTAGAGCGGAAAATGATGCTTACTTGAGAAATTGACTCTTGCTTGTGCTGGGATCTCCAACGATACAAATGTTCAGATCGCCTCTTAGCTGCATACCTTCTGGTGTAACTTTACTGACGCCTCCCATCAGTTGCAAAAGCAGCCCCTTTTTCACTATCTCGTGGCCATACACCATTGGCGCTAGAGAATTTACAAGTCTTGAGTATATATGATCGCTGTGGACCATGTTCTTCAAGTCATCAATCTCCGAAGCTGTTAGAGATTGCAAGTAGGCATCCTGAGCATGATCTCCAGTGTCCTGAGGATCTATTGTCGCCGTCTGATTTAACGAAGCCAGGATATTCCCAGCTTGACCGTTTAGTTGCTGGTTGGCAGCCTGTCCAGGTGTTGAAGTATCAGGAGTAACCATACATGCAAGGAACGCCATCCTGTAGGTCAAGTCTCGGACTCCTAAAGCCTTAAGACCAGTCACTCCACTCCCACCAGCATCTCCACCTCTGGGCGCGTTTCGATTATCTCTGGTAGCCTCCGGTCGTACTCCTGGAAGACTGAGCTGACTAACGTCTGGTACGACGATCAGTGTTCCTGTGAAAACACACTTTTCCCCAGCCTTTGCTCGATCCACAATCTCTCCTCGTAGAATTACGTCCATTGTTCGAGGCATACTTCCAGTGGGAATCTCAGAGCTGTTCTCTTGTATCCTCACCTTTTGCCAATCCACAAATGTGCTCTGTCGAATATCCAAACGCCATCCTTGCCGATTCCCACAGGTCAAATTGGGACATTGCGTGGGTTCTGTGTACCTAAAAGTTTGCTCAACGTTCGAGATTACGGTCCGGCAGCCTTCGCAAATGAAAGTAGCCAAGTACAACTCCGGTCGGACTTCTGACGTCCTAGTTGCAGTGCCAGATATGGAAAGTAATTTGCCTATCGAAGCTGTTCGTAATTGACGAATTCGAGAAATAAGTGGCAAATTGTAGAATGCGAGCGTAAACAGCTTGTCCGTCTGCTGATTCGAGGTTTTTGCGCCCATTGATTCAGCCTGGCTGACTCCATTGCCCGCAACGGATGAATTGGTCTGAGACGAAGCGCTTGTTGGTTGTCGATGCTCTTTGAAGTACCGTGGCTCATATTTTGCGATGAGATTATGAAGGGCTCGTGTAAGGAACGGAAGGTAGCGATAGTAGTCGTTCGCGATTGCATTGGCTAACGTTTGATTGTGCAATGACATGAGATGTTGGAAATCAACATAGAGGGTGGAGAGGTTGTATATTCGTAGGCCATGTATTTGCGCAACGTAGTATTTGTCGCTGGTCAGGGCACTTGATGGCGGGGCTCCTGAAGATGTAATGTCCTCGATGAACCTAGAGAGATTAGTATATATGTATGCTTTCGTTTCAGGCTACGAAAAGCGTACTGCTCTAGGAAGTTCTCAAACTCCTCTGCGACCTTCTCACCCACTTTATCCACTACCTTGGGCACCGCCCGCGCCATTGGGTCCCGGGGCCGATTTCGGTCGGTGCCTCGAAGTCCGACAACTTCGTCATCAGGGAAGCCTTCCACATCACTAAGTGCTCCATTGCTTTCCGACGGTGGTCCGTAAGGGCGAGGAGACGAGCGTTGTGCGCTGCGCCCGTTTGGCTGTTTTGAAGCGCCGTTTTTGCTGACGGCAGCAGCAAGGTCGAGGTCAGGGTTATCAGAATTTAGGATTGCATCTACTATAGACGACATGTCGGCGGTGATAATTGTCAAGGAAAACGGGAACACAATTGTGGTAGGCTTGGAAGGGCGTCACGGGCGTTGGTAAAGAGTGGAGGAACTATGAGGAACTGTGACGCGTTGGTGAGACGCGTTTACGCGTAAAGTGGTTTCGTGGTTCATCGTCACTTCTTAAGTCACCTCTTCCTCGAATTGAAGCAGTACGATACAAGTCCCTCATCGTTGATATGATCCTTTGTAAAGAACACAAAGAAGAATATTTGAAGGAAGGCTTGTAGATCTATACACAAAATAATATTTACAGCATGTTGAATCATCGAATGTACCACGCCAAAAAAGCAAACGATCGAGCCTAACTTACTTCCTCGTAAACGCATTCTTGGTCTCGATCCAATCCCCAAACCCCAGCAATCCCGGCTGCATCTTCCTGCACGCCGCAACATCAGCGCCAAACCCTTCTTCCTGGAACCATTTGAACATGAGCCCCAGATCCTTGATCGCCCAGAGTCCGAAACTCGCCAATGTCCCAATCGTTGTCGGCATGTAGTTACCCACTTTATTTTTGAATATTAGATTCGCCTCCTCGTACGTCAGCTCGTCGCTGGCGATGCTGAATCCTTTATTCCTGTGCTCTTCTGGTCGGAGGAACGCTTGAGCGGCGAAGGCGCCGCAGTCATGGCTGGAGATTAGCTGAAGCGGTTTGGAGTTGCCGAGTGTGATTTTCCACGCCGTGGTGAACATCTTGCCGACGAAGTTGGGGGTGAGATTATCCATAAAGGCGACGGGGCGGAAGATGGTCCAGGCCATGTTGCCGCCTGTCTGCGCGGCTTGCGTTTGCAGGTGGTGCTCGATGTTGAATTTACTGATGAAGTGGGGGACGTTGGTTGGGGCAGTCTGGGATTTCTCGCCGCCTCTGTCGGCGGAGGTGAAGACAAACTGCTCAACGCCTGATGCTACGGCAGCATCGACTAGATCCTTTCCTTGGCGCTCTTCGCTACCGCCGGCAGGGGTGGTGACGCCAAATACGCCCCATATTTTTGAGGCTTGGACTGCTTTTGTGGCGGCACTGAACATGGCGGGGCAGTCATCGAGGTTGCCTTGGACGACTTTGATATTGGGAGCCCGTTTTGAGAGCGAGGTTGCTGTCGAGGAGGTGGCGTTGCGGGTGACTGCAAGGATGGTGAAGCTTGAGGCTTGGGGAGATGCGAGCAGGGCTTCGATGCAAGCGCGGCCTTGCTTGCCAGTTGCGCCAGTGATGAGGAGGGTTTTGGACATTTTAGTGAGCTGCAAAGAGGATGAGTGACAGCTAATATGGGAATCCTGCAGAGCTAGTTGTTAGGCCTGTTAGTAATACTGGATAACGATGTTAAGTTCGAGGTTGGAATTTTGTGGACATCCTCTATATATACATGCGTCGAACACTCCGTACTGCGGTGGAACAAGGCTGAAGCCATGCCGAAGAGATAGGCCCAGCATGGTCCTGCTCTGTTCGTGATTCGTACAATCACTTTCTGTGGCGTTGTGAGGCATCGTATAGTTGAAATTGTGATGATGAGAGACGAATCTCAAGGGAGTCGGACGACCCTCAACGGACGGACCAACCGCTGGTTTGGTCCGGAGCGCTGAATACCCTTTTCCCAATTGAGCAAGACTTCTTCCAGATTTTCCGTCTCCCAAGAGCCATGACGACTTACGCCGCATCACATTTGGGCTTACCTACCTACCGTCTTGCATCCTATTTCATTCTCGAGTTGCAGTCCGTATCCCAGCGACCAGGAAGCTCATCCATTGTGCTCCAGTCCTACCATGTTACACTTAGATTATCTTTTTCGCGAAAAAGATTGACAGTGCCAAAATGGAAACGAAGTGAACAACTCTTGACTGCAGAGATGCCAAGAGCTGTAGAACACCGGACGGTTGCACCATCTTCGTCCAGATATGGAAGTAGAGATTGAAGAGTTATTTCCTACCATCTGTTCGGTTCTGAGTAGATCGTTAAGAATGTTGGGGGTAGCGTTCAGATAACATCTTCCTACGGCTCTTCAGCTGAAAGCCTTCTGTCTTTAATTATGTTATTTCTGCGTCTTTTTTTAAATATGCCCCCAGAAGATCCATCTTGGCTCTGGGTTGTTGTACTTGCAAGCTATCTCTAATGTCTACTCCTGATGATGGACGATTCAGCGTCCTCAGAGATCCATTTTGGTGTTTTTCACGTACTGAGCAGTGCTCTATCTCGATATCTTTAGTCATGTTGAATATCAATCTTGGTTACGTTTCTATACAGCTTAACCCAGTTCCCGACTACATTTACAGACAAGAGGGAATTCTTATCCAGAGAGGTATTTTTAAGCAATTGCCACAAGCCTTTGGCTTGAGGCCTGAACCTGAAGCCCTAAATCTTTGTTTATTCTACTATGCTTATGGGAGCTTGGAGGACTAAAACCATTAAGAGTATGGTAGTAACCTATCAGTAACAGAAGGATTGGACTCACGACCGCCTCTTCCTTTTTTAGGAACTGACGTCATTCATCTGCTCGTCATGACCTCATGGATGCTTACAGTGCGCATCAAATGTTTCGACCACGAGTTACGTTGATTTAAAAATTCGTGTTTAGAAACTTTTCCAATTACTTGTGAATTATCGTCCTATTCAATCTTAATCACCCCGTTGTCTGAAAACACCAAATCTGAGACCTTGCGCAAACCCATCATGGCTCATCTAATTACGGGTAACAAATTCGATCCGAACAAAGACATTCCAGATCTGAGTGGGAAGGTAGCACAGCTTTTCCATATGGTATTGCCCTCTTAGCTTACTTGCACACCCACAGGTCTTCATCGTCACCGGTGGCACAGCGGGCATTGGTTTCGGCATCACAGCCCACATTTTGCAGCACAATGCGGCTAAAATCTACCTGCTCTCGCAGAAGGAGGAGCATGCTGACGAAGCTACGGAAGAGCTAAAGAAGTACGGCGACCCCAGTAGAGTGGAGTGGGTCCGCTGCGATCTGAAGAGCTTGAAGCAAACGGATGAAGCCGCAAAGCAATTGGCGAGTCTACAGCAGATCGATGCAGTCAGTCTGCCCGGTGTTCTCGGTTGGGAGGTTTGACTGACTGATATAGCTGATCTGTAATGCTGGAGAGGGAGTTGGAAAGTACAACGAGACCGTGGACGGACTCGGTAAGCTGGCAAACTAGATATTAGAAGATTTGACTAACACCATTTGCACTGAACCAGACTCTCATTTCCAAGTCAACTACCTCTCGCAGTTCCATCTTACTATGTTGCTGCTACCCATCCTCCAAAAGACACCCAACTCCCGCCTCGTCCTGCAGTCTTCGGACCTACACCGTTCCCCCCTCTCGAATACACACTTTGCTTCTGTCTCAGAAATAAACACCGACATTGGTCCCAATTCGCTTTACTCCCGCTCCAAGCTCGCTCAGATTCTCATCGTACGGGCCATGGCACGTCGCATGCACAAGAACGAGCCAAGTTCCCAGAGTCCCAAGGCCACCGGGCCCTGGATCAACGCTGTGCATCCGGGGGGTGTAAGTACGGACCAACAAGAACAAGCCGTTGATGCCTACGGGACCATAGCGAAGATTGGAGTAAAAGCCGTAAGGCCGTTCATGAAGGACCCCGTGGATGAAGGGTGTAGGCCTGCTTTGTTTGCGGCGACGAGCGAAGATGTGGTCAAGGATGGTATCCAGGGACAATATGTGAATCCTTTTTCCCATGTTGTTTGTCTTGCACCTTGCTGACCATTTTGATAGATCATTCCAGATCGCAAAGTCACTGATCCATCGCAACAAGCAAGAGATAACGAGCTGGGAGAGAATTTGTGGCGGCTGAGCATGCACATATTACAGGAGAAGCTCGGCAGCCTTCCTTACGCAAACCAATCGTGAACTGTAGACAATTTTTGCTTGGGGTTGGGTTCGCAGTAGCATTGTGGTGAGGCCTGCCAGGCTTTAGCACCGGTAGCTCTGCTTTGTAGAAAAGCTGCTACGATAGGCATCTTCGCAGGCTTCACTTGACAATATATCAATGAGATACGACCACCAATCCATTAATCGATAACAACAAAGCTTGGCGCCAACGTGGACAATTTTCAGCATTGAACAGAAGACAACCTTCAAACATTGTTACGTTTCTCCGATTCTAGATCTCAGCCATGCAGGCAAAGAGAGTGAGAGTTTCCAATAATAGCCGGGCAAACACGCGAAGCCACCTGAGGCTGAAGAGGTGAAGGGGAGAGCGTCAACGACGCGTCTTTGCGTCTGAACTCTGAACTGGGCGTCTCATCGCGGAGCTGAAACATACGTGTATGTGGCGCGATGGTTACAGTCCCGAAAGTGACGAGGGTAGCCGATGGCGATCGCAAGGCAATTGCATGGGTGCATCCAGCTGGCTATGGACCCTTCCCGCCGAATAGCGTCATCGTATCAGAACCCTGATTTAAAACATCCGATGAGACGGGGGGGTGTTCTAGGCGCTTGTGGCTGCGAGGTGAGACTCAGGCCAATCAATATATTACATGCTGTGGCGTTCTGTCGTGCTGTATTCCATACAGATGTTTTGAATGGGTGCGGAGTACTCCGTACGTCGCACAAAGATATCCATCATGCAGTCTAACAATCACCCAGGAGTGAAGCCAATAAATCTTGATTCCCCCTATCGTGGTAGCACAATATTACGCTTCATCTCCTTTAATTGATTGATTGATTGATTGAGCTTCAGTGGATACACGCTGGAATTGTCCGCTTGGCGTTATTGGCAAATTCCGTTCAAACTTGGAAGTAGTTCTAGCGTGACTACCCGGATCGTCACCCCCAATCTAAACATCAACAATAAACTCCAATTCCACATTTACATTCAGTCCGGCTGTCCAGGAGACCAAGCTTCATTCCTCACCCATCGTCGCACTCTTATACATCTTATCTGGTCAATCTCCCTGGAGACTCGCTCCGCCGTGAGCTTCAACGTCACAGTCCGCAACCATGTCCACCGGCCAGACAGACTCCTCAACTGGGAAATCCGCCTCGCTCTCCGCGTTTGTATCCACTTTGATTCCGGTCTTGTTGGTGGCTGTGGTTTATTCTGTGATCTTTCTCGTGTTGCGCCCGAAGTTCCTGCGCAATTATGCCCCCAGGAGTTTCTTGGGCGCTCTTCGTCCACAGTAAGTCCAATGTCAATGCCAGGAAGAGATAAAGTAGCACTGACGGGCCGTCCCTTACAGAGAACGCTCACCTGATTTACCGAAAGGACTGTTCAATTGGTTTGGTGCCTTTAACAAAATACCTGACAGCTATGTCCTCAACCACCACTCGCTCGATGCCTTCCTCCTCTTGCGATATCTCAAGATTGCCTCGGCCATGACCTTTGTCGGTTGTTGCATGACTTTCCCTGTCTTGTTTCCAGTCAACATAACAGGTCATGGAGGGGGCCAACAGTTTGATATGTTGAGCTTCAGTAACATAGTCGACAAGAACCGGTATTATGCACATACTTTTGTTGCATGGATCTATCTTGGTAATTATGGTTCTTTCGAGCTGTAACATGGCGAATAACATGCTTACATGATCCCAGGATTCATCTTCTACATGGTTATGCGTGAAAGTATCTACTACGTCAACTTACGTCAAGCCTACCTTCTCTCGCCGCTATATGCCAGTCGAATGTCTTCGAGAACAGTACTCTTTACCTCCGTGCCGGCTGCATATCTCAACGAGGCAAAGCTACGCCGTATGTTCGACAAGCAGGTGAAGAATCTTTGGATCGCCAACGAATGCGAGGAAATTGAAAATCTCGTGGAAGAACGTGACAAGGTTGCCTTCAAGCTTGAAGCAGCAGAGACGAAACTTGTCAAACTTGCAAATGCGGCACGTCTCAAGTCTGTCAAGAAAGGAGGAGCACATGAAGAAGGGCATTCCGCAAACGTAGACGGAGAACCTGGATCGGCTGCAGCTCGTTGGCTCAAACCCAAAGACCGACCTACCCACCGTCTCAAGCCTATTATTGGCAAGAAAGTCGATACCATCAATTGGTGCAGATCAGAACTCGAGCGTATCATTCCCAAAGTCGATGCTCTTCAAGCGAAGTACCGGGCCGGCGAGGCAAAATTCGTAAGCTCTGTCTTTATCGAATTCTACAGCCAGTCGGAAGCACAGGCGGCATACCAGAGTCTAAGTCATCATCAAGCTCTACACATGGCTCCCCGCTTCATCGGAATTAATCCCGAAGAAGTCATTTGGAAAAATCTGAAAATCAACTGGGCCTCCCGAGTCGTCAGGAACATTGCAACCACCGCATTCGTAATAGCGCTCATTGTCTTTTGGTCCATACCTGTGGCTGTTGTCGGTGTCCTGTCTAACATCAAAGCCCTGGAGGCCACCCCACGTTTGACATGGTTGAAATTCCTCAACAAGATTCCCTCGGTCATTATGGGACTTGTCGAAGGCCTGCTCCCTGCAATCCTTCTTGCCGTGTTGATGTCCCTACTTCCCATAATCTTGAGGATGATGGCGAAGTTCAGTGGTTGCCCATCTCGGTCAGCCGTTGAGTTACGGACCCAGGGTTTCTATTTCTGGTTCCAGGTTATCCAAGTCTTCCTCATAACTACTGCAACTTCGTCGGCCGCTGCATCATTCCAAAGCATATTCAAGAACCCGGCCCAAGCTCCCAACCTACTAGCTACGGACCTTCCCAAAGCTTCTAATTTCTACATTTCATATTTCGTTCTTCAAGGTTTAACCATCAGTTCCGGTGCATTGGTGCAAATAGTCGGAGTGATTCTATTCAAGCTGTTAGGAAAGTTCCTGGATACGACACCAAGGAAGATGTACAAGAGATGGTCTACCCTCTCTGGATTGGGCTGGGGCACCGTGCTACCGATCTACACCAACTTGACGGTCATTGGTAAGTCGAATCAAAAAACTGTATGATTCTATTCTAACTCTATCAACAGCCATCACTTACTCAATTATTGCACCCCTGGTTCTTGGGTTCGCAACAATCGGTCTCTATCTGATCTACCTGGCCTATCGCTACAATCTAATATTCGTCTACAACGCCCAAATTGATACCAAAGGTCTCATTTACCCCAAGGCCTTGCAGCAAACCACCGTTGGTGTCTACCTTGCCATCGTCTGTCTGATAGGCCTATTCGGTATTAGAACAGCCATCGGGCCACTAATCCTGATGATTGTCTTTCTTATCTTCTGCATATTATTCCACTTATCACTCAACTCTGCCCTCGACCCATTGCTCAAGTATCTTCCAAAGTCCTTGGAGGCAGAGGAGGAATCCCTTCTGGCTATTGAAGATGGCAGAGCAAACGGTGATACAATGGGGCACGAAAAGAACAACCACCTTGGTCGCAACGGCGATTCATCTTCTACTGCCGCCAAGGGTTTACCGGCTGCCCCCCATAAAAAACCCAACTTCATTACCAAATGGCTTCACCCAGAGATATACACCGACTATGAAACTCTGCGTCGCCTTGTGCCACGCGGATTTGCAGAGATTGTCTACAACCCTATCACCGAGCGTGACGCTTACTACCACCCTGCCATAGCCTCTCCTACACCAATTTTGTGGATCCCGAGAGATAGCATGGGAGTTAGCAGGCAAGAATGTAGGCACAGCAGCAAGGTCATTCCGATGACTGACGAGTCTGCAAGTTTTGATGAGAAGAACAAGTTGGTGTGGGATCATGAAGAGGGACGCCCGCCGATTTATCAGGAGAAGATTTACTATTAGATACTGCTCCCTGGATGCAGTTGCGGCGTTTACAGCATTTGCGTACTCTTAATCACTCTCGTTTCGATTATTACGGAATTTCCTCACAGCAAGCTTCGCGAAATCGCCTGGTGGAATACGGTTTTCTACAGTGGATAGGAGCAATGAGCGTCTAACATGATACCACATTTCCTAACTTGAACGTTTTCCTTTCTATAAGCTTTTACTTGAGTACAGTAACCGAGCAATAATAAAACCTATCATGCTTTGGGCTGCTGGCCATGCAGGTGATGCTAATGAAGCTCGTGTTATGAATGTTGAGAAAACTCTGCGGGAGTCCTCGATACTGTCGTTATGCTAGTACCCCAAATCTGATAAGATCCACTGCGATAGGTGTCACGCCCCAATAGTCACTGAGAATCTTTAGTTTTGTGTTGTTGACATGATAACGTTTTCTTTCATATAAAGTATGTCAATATCTCGTTTGTAGGTCATCTGGTCCAAACACATCCGTGAACATTTGGACCAGATAATCAGACATTTTGACAACTTATCATAGCCTGTTACACTATCTTCAAGCTGGGTCGCTGGCAGAGATTTTCAAAAATACGCTGCCAGAATTTCTCATTGCTCCTCCGTGTGAGTCTCTAGGCCGTTGTCCGAATCACATCATGTCGCCTTCCGGGAAACAAGCTGGGACTTCAAGTCTGCATCACTGTGATATTTTCTTTGATGAATCAAGGAGCACAGCACTGAATGAGACACAATTTCCCTTTCTGAGACTCCCTCCAGAGATCCGCAATCAGATCTATCGACTTCTTCTCGTCACCAAACATGTTGTGAAACGCCGCGTTAATTCAGCTCATCACAGTCGCCTCGCTGAAAGCGAACCAATGTTGCATCCTGTGTTACCGCAACATCTTGAAACCGGAGAGGTACGAAGCCACAGCCACTGGGAATACACACTGAAATTCGATCTTTCGATACTTCGGGTCAATTGCCAGATTCATGAAGAAGCATCGGGCATATTTCAAGGCGAGAACAGCTGGGTTATCGTGTGTGCTAACAAAAATCGCTTTGGACAAGACTTGAAAGATCATGGGTACGGCGTTGTATATTGTGAATCCGCAGGGGCGGCTCGATCAATCCACCGTATTGTCAAGCACCCAGTCATGAAGCTTTCCATAGTTTTTGCTGGTTCTTACACGCCTGTGGTCAAGGACACATTCATCATGACTACGGCGGGTATCAGCCAGCTGCCCCGGGCACTATGGACATTACAGGATTCACACCTCGTGAAGCTTTTCTACGATTCCTCTCCAGACTTTGCCCGGTATCCGGCCGCCGCCAAGAAAGTCGTCCGGGCCTTTTCTCAGCTTTGGAGACCCAGCATTGAACATTTTAAAGTCCCAAAGGACCACCGTGGCCCCGATGGCGGGATTCTTTTACCCAACGCACTTCATGAGCTGGACCCCATCGAATTAGCAGTCCCAGCGCAATTAAAGCGAGCTCATCATGTCATTCGAGACTACTGTCGTGAGCGCAGGTTTACTAAAGCAGCACTTCACGGCGAGATAGCACTGGCGTTTGTAGCCGACTGCTACAAAGTATACGGACAACGGATGCATTACAGCTTCCAGGGCGTGCGCAGCATGGCCGAAACAATCGTCTGGATAGCAATGAGCCTTGCCGAGATCGAATTTGCCCTCAAGAACTTTACAGCCGTCGATAGGTACTGCTCGTACACGCTCCGCATGACCAACCTCCACTTCCTTCCTCGACCCGTACTAGTTGTACGCTTGCGCGACCGCGACATTGCGAGAACGCTTCTCCTTCGTGGTCAATCGCGCGTGAAGTTGGGAGAGCGCATCACTGGAATGCACGACTTTTGCTCTGCCGAGCGATTGATGGCTGGCGATGCGGGCTTTAGGCAAGACGTGAGGGCTCTCGTGACGAAATACTGGGCGCATGCTCCAGCGGAATTGCAGCTGCTTCGGAATTTGCGGATTGGGGAGGGGATGGTACATGGGATGGGTCAGGGAAAGGAAGATGAAGGAACTATGGCAGAAGGGTGAGGATGTTGCGGGTTGGGGGGGTTTCATCAGCACACTTCCAGGTTCTTCTCTGGGATACTCAGAATCAGAAACCACGACACCCTAGATGCAGAACTGCGAAAAGGATTGCGGTGGGTTCCATATCTGACAGCCTGAAAGACAGTAAGAGCGGAGAGCTTCTATTGCCCATACATGTCGGACTTTCTTCAGATTTCCTCGTTCGTACACAGTCCATGGACGTGGTATTCACACACACACCTCTACAGCATTGCTCTTCGATGTAAACGTTAGGAGTCACAGTAGGTAGCTCAAGCCAAAAAAAAAACCTCGAACATCGGCTTATTGCAACTACAGTATGTAAGGATTCATTGAAATTCCGATTTGCAGCCTCATTGCATAAAAGCAGTAAGATTCATCTCTGTAGTCTATACGGTGACGCTTTTAAAGCTTTCGACCGGGTCTCGAAGGTGATACATGTCAAGCATTTCCAGTCGAGTTTTGCGCTTGTACTGTACAAACCAGGGCGTGGAGTGGTTGCTACTGTATGTACTTGGAAGCTTGGGCGGCCGCCTCGTTGCCTTTTCCCAACTTCCGAGGGGGGCGGGGAAAGGGGGCTGTTCCTTTGTAGAAACCATATAAACCCATGTCTTTTGATGACGCGAAATGCAGCGCTGGTTCTGTGTTCTGGGCTAATATTGGTACTTCGTCAAGTTTCTATAGTCTGTTGTGGTCGGTATGAGTGTGTAAGGTATGTAAGGTATGGAAGGTATGGAAGGAACCCTGCAAAGGAAAGCGATAGAGACTGAGCCGAAGCTTTGGATAATAAGTAGAGTGGTTTTTGGAGGATAGAGGTTGAGCTGAAGCTTTGGATACGGTTGACGCGGTTTATTGTCAACTCGATCCTGCGTTTGATTTAAGGGGTGTATACATGATAGTAAGTAAAGTAAGCAAATAATAATTCATAGTCAGGCATGCTACTTACTGTAGGTCAATTGTTAGGCTAAGAGACAGGCTTGAGGGTGGAAAGGCTAGCTTGAGTGGTTTCATGTGTTTTTTTTTGTTTGATTGTTTGTATTGCTTAAGCTTTGCAATCGGACTTTGGGTTGGTTGGTAGACTATGTCAGGGAGGTTTGGGAGTTCCAATTGATGATTAGGAGACCAGGATTGTTGTTTATTTGTTTTGTACACCCTGTGGTGATCCATGTAGCGAAGGTGGGATATCGCAATCGTGGTATGGACGATTTCTAACCCTTCAGCAGAACGACTAGTGTAAGATCATTGCCTCTGGGGATTTGAGCCCAGGAGTGGATCAAGATTATCGCATTGAAAACCACTGAAGCGTGCCTTCCAAAGGTGAATGATAGCATATAAATCGACCACACAAAAGACAGGATGGTTTACGGGAACCGCGAAGGAGTTGAAGCTCTTTTGCAAAAGGGACATGCTATCTCATTTTGCCGGACCGGGTGACGAAAACTAGAACAAGAAATGGAATCTTTGAGGGAGGGGATTAAAGCAAGCAAAGCGGAAATCTCTGATTTGAAGTTGACCTCTGAGGGGTATAAGCATCCGCAATCGCCACTTTGACGTGTACTGGCGAGATGTTGGAGGGGAGCCTAATATACCAAAACGGCTTATTCGAAAAAGAAACGCCGCTGCCCACAACGACAATGCAGCCAGTGACGCCCTTCTATATGAAAAGCGAATCAGGACAGACTATCCCGCTTACCAAAGAAAATATGGATTAAACCCGTTCCTAGCCTTGGCCTTACCTATGATCGACCAGATTGTACGCATACGCACAAGCTGACATTGCTGTAAAGAAGCTCGGCAACGTAAAGGCTATTGGCCTAATAAACTATCAAGGGACTTTGGTTGGGAATAGCGATTCGATACCTTTGAAACTTGCGGCGGCGTACGAGGCTTTGGTGATGAAGGTACAAGAGTATCTGACGACGAATTGGACGCGAGAGTGACGAACTCGGGGTTGTTCGAGGCGGATCGTGTGTATTGTGAGGTATACGAGAAATATACAGCGGCTTGATGTTGGGCCTGGGGTTGTGGTATCTTGATCTTGGAATTTCTTTTTTAGAGACGCTTCGCTACTAGTCGACGTATTTCTATTTGATCATATAAAGAAGAGCTCGATCTGAGATTGTGCAAAGCAATTAAATAGGCCGGTTTGAAATCATCTGCTGTGGTACCTAGCTTTATGAATCAGTCTGAGAGGTACTGTCATGCAGAGTATTCCTACTCCCATCAGCCTTCGTACCTTATTCTACTATCGACTTTCTCAAAGCAACCCTCAAGGCTCTATCGTTACAAATATGCCAGGTACATCCGAGAGCCTTCCATAACCCATCAGCACAATGACAGCCCACAGGCTCCTCTCTTTGGCTTGTTCCCCCCAGAAACTCCCAAATCCACGTCATCCTTTCAAACCTCATCACCAAAACCGTTCCATCCCTCTTCCCCGAATTGCAAAATCCCCTGCAATTTGAGCCGCACCTCACGCTCACAAGCGATGTCCCCCAAGATATCACGGACGGTACCACTGACTCCCAAGCCTGGCTTGACGGACTTCATATCCCCATCTCTGCGAAGCCCCTGACTCGCTTTGAATCTCTCGACATCGGCGACCAGTTCTTCAAGAAGCTTATGCTGAGTGCCTCCAAGGTGCCCTTGCTCGAATTAGTGATTCAGACCCGCGCTGCTGCCGTGGAAGATGGAAATCAAAGTGCCGCGAGCAGCTGGGCGAACAAGGACTGGGCTCCGCATGTGAGTCTGCTATATGCGGATGTCGAGATTGTGGAACAAAAGCGGGAAGAGGTGTTGCAGGCTCTGCATAAGGCTGGGATCAGGTTGGATGAAGAGAGGGGAGTGGCTGCTGTAGAGAGTGGAGATTTTGATGGATGGGATGGAGGGCGGATCGTGTTGGTGCCGACGTGGAGAGATCCAAAGGAGTGGGTTGTTGTCGCTGAGAGGGAGGTGTGAGGGTATAAGTAGAGGATGAATGAAAATCTGTGACGGTAAGTGCCCGACCACTTTCCTCCACGGTCGGGGAGGACTCTCTTTTGTTCGAGTAGGTCCTATTTGAAATCTTCAATCGCATTGCACAAACGCTTGGAAATTAGCTATGTCGTTTTCATATTCCCAGAGGCCATGCACCCTCAGTGCGTCAGCTATGTCCTGGATTTACTCTGCATGGCTGCTCCTAGAGAGGCACATATGACTGGATTTTCGAAACAACTTATGATTGCCGCTCGACTGATTTTCGTTTTTTCATTTCAGCAACACAAGTGCAATATTTTACGTCACAACGTCAACACTATGGTTCATCAAGCGTTCACCTTGAACGTGAACTTTAAGTATATAATTTAATGTGGTCGAGCAGTTACGCCTTACCTATCATTCATTACATCTGTTAAATCTTCTATCATTGATACCCGAACCAAGCCTGCGACTCGCCAGGATTGTTTGATGACTACCCTTTTTACAGGACGAAGCCACTCCTATCTACATTTAACTCAGTGGTCGCTAAGCAGAGCTTCACTGTCAACCGGGTTCTGTGATCGCCTCCAGCGGCAGATTTCATCGAGGAGCAATCACCAACCACAAGGTATTCACCCATTGGTGAGCAAGCGCCCCCCCTTCCAAAGAAGCGTTCAGCCAAGTTATTCTCATTTCAAGATATCCCTCACTCTAAAAAAAGTTTATACTAATCCCTTTACCCGCTTTGTCCCCTACCTACGTAAAGGAATTCTGCTAATCGCCACGGCGATCAGAATTCGACCCCATCATGGAGCCATCTATGAACTCAGCTCTCGGGCTCGCAGACTCATCAACCGTCATGGATCCACCATCACTCTCAAGCCTTTCTCTTGAGCTCCAACTCATCGTGTTCCAGTCTCTCGCCAGTCTATCCGATGTCGCTGCTTTATCACGAACTTCTCGGTTATTCAACGACATTTGGATGTTCAATGCTGCCAGCATTTGTGGTGCTATCCTTCCCCGTGTCATTGAATGTTTTGAGGATGCCCAGGCTTTAACCGAGGCTCAAGCACATGATGAGAAAGAAGACATCGTTGAGCAGGATAAGAACCGGGTAGCACTACAACAAGCCAAGCGCTATCTATCGAACCAGAATACGGTCCACCGAACATGTGACAGTTTTGAGAGCGAGGTCCTTCGGAAACTAGAGTCACGAATCGGCAAAGATACTCTGGTTCTAACACCAACTGAACGTCCTCGCTTCATACATTCTTATTATCAGCTGTGGAGCCACATCCTCAGTACAAGCGGGAAACCCTGGTTAGAGTTGCCACTATCTGTGTCGACTTCTTCCATGCTGGATTTGCTCCAGAAGTCTGAGATGATAGTCTGGATTTACCACCGCGAGTTTGCTGGCCACCCACCGATAATGCCTAAAACCATAGGCAAGAGTTGGCAGGGAGACGCTGATATGATGAGGACGCACGGCAGGATTCTGAATAAGGCTTTCTTCGCCGACATAATTATGCGACCATCCGAAGTGTTACCGCTGCTTTATACAGTCATGGACGACTTCCAAGACTTCCTGGAGCCAAAATTACGTACTATAGCTTCGAATGGAGGTGGTTTTTTTAGATTAAATGGACCACCATGACCGTCAAACCACAAGTCAGCTAGCCACCATGTTCAAGATCCGCGCGGAGGCGGTCGTTTGAAGGAGGCAATGACTGGTCTGCTGAATCTTGAAGGTTTTTCTTCGACGTTCTCGGTAGTAGCTGAGGTCCTGCACTACTTGCTGGCCTCATCAGGCTTGACAAGAACAACTGGTGATCGGTCAACTTGTCGCCTTAGTCAATAGCACTTAAGTACTTCAGTGCGGAATAAAGGGATATTGAATCGTCTGTGAGAGGTTTGACAGCTACGATCAGAAATTACATGCTCACCCCCCTCGACACACTCCAACCTTCTTTACCTCTTCTTTACCAGCATCAAAAGGCACCCAAATCACAAACTCAACAGACTTTACACCGTTCACGGGTCACGAAGTCCCCTTGAGAAAACGCATCAAACGTTCCCTTATGCACCGACCCACAAGTAAGACCTCACCCTTTCCATTCATAAATCACCCTCTTCCCATCCCACCACCCCTAATTGCACAACTCTACTTCTCACTCGCCCTCGAACCAATTTTCATTGAACATCACACATTCTCCCGCTATGACCGATTTTCAACATTACCGTACTACCTCGCCTACGTTGAAGTCCGAACACTCCGACATCTTCTTTTCGAAATTAGCTTACTATCACACACACCCGGCCAGAGTCTGATAATGCAAAGAAGAAGAACTGTATTAGGTTCACTGATTCCATCGCACCACCCACTCCCACCCCTCCCTCCCCGCTCCCCAAGCCCATCCTACCCAGTCTCCTCTAATACTGTACGCCTACACCTACACGCACCTCCGCACCTCACACACCCCTATCCACCCCACCTCCTCGACCCCATCGCAACCTCTTCAAGACTGGTAAGTTAGAGCGATGTGGTTCGACCATGAATATCCGTCTCTGAGATTGGCGTTGAGCGAGGTACATGATTTTGGAAAAGGAAAGGGTGGAGGGGGGAGGGGTCAGTGCAGGGTGGAGGGTTAGAGGAGGGTAGAGTGGGTGATAGATGGCCAGCATGAAGGAAGAGGAACCGTGAGCGTCTCCTGATCGATTTCGAGCAAGGCGTATCAGGATTCTCCGCGGTGGTGATGTAAAGAAAGGATTTTAACAGTACATGATGAAGGGGTTTTTGGGGCCCGGAAGATTTGGGGGGGGGGTTGGGGGGGGGAAGAGGGGGGGGGAGGGGATACAGGATGCCGTTGGGAGAACTGTATGGAAATTCGGATTATGCACGATCTGACTCGTTCGTCAAAATCCGAATAAAGTATAGCTTATGATATATATCTATGTTACAGTACGTCTATATCAGCTCCGAGTAGAGCGTACTGCTGGTGTTTTTTGGTAAGGGTGGGAGGGATTGGAGATGGGGAGTTTTTGGGTAGGTGGTGGGTGGTGGTGGGAGTGAAAAGAGAGAAGAGAATTTTTTGTGGGGGAGGGGGGGGAGGGGAATACAAGATACCATTGGAAGAACTGTATGAAAATTCGGATTATGCACGATCTGACTCGTTCATTTAAATTCGAATAAAGCATAGCTTATGATATATACTTATGTTACAGTACGTTTATACCAGCTTCAAGTAGAGCGTACTGCTGATGTTTTCTGATAAGGGTGGGAGGGGTTGGAGATAGGGGGTTTTTGGGGTAGGTGGTGGGTGATGGGTGTGAAAGGGGGGAAGAGGATTTTTTGTGAGGGAGGTGTGAGTGAAGAGGGGGAGAGGGGGGAGGTGTGAGTGTTGGTTGGTGATAAGGGAGGGGACGCATAGAGAAACTGGGATGGGGTTTTGAATTTGGCACAATGACATATCGCATACCTTGGCAATGCGAATCAAACTGGTAGGGTTGGAGTGTTGATACTTTGAAGGGGTTGCTTTGGAGTAGATGTAGGGATTTTAAGGGATTTTAAGGGATTGGACTGGGTGGTGGGGGGGATATCAAAGATTTGAAAGCGTGATAGGTTTTGTTTTGTTTTGACTTGGGTTTGAAGATATTTTGTTTATTTGGTACCTTGAAGTTTGTTTGGATTAGCAAGATGCAGTGTGAGGTGCAAAGGGGGAAAGACGAAGTAGGGCTATTGGTGGGGGTTGTAGGTTGTAGAATAGATGGAAAGATTCAGCAATCATCATTCGCGCCTGTCGTAAACGTTATTATTACACCACTTTCAACACTCTTTCATCAAACAGTCCACTTGTGACAACCTACCACCCCCTCACACCCACCCATCATCTCCCCCAACCTGCCCATCTACCCAAACCGTCCCCTCAAAATCCGTCATCTTCTCCCCCTTAGTCGTAAACATCTCCGTGCGCACCGTATAATACCCCTTCTTCAACCACGGATACGGAATCATCACGCTGTACGACATCTCGACCGGGCCTTTCTCCGGTGGGCATTTGTAAGCCTCGTTCTGGGTGATTTCGAGCCGGTGGTTGCAGAGTTTGTCTGTGACGCTGGGGCCGAGGGTTCCGTTTAGGGAGGCGGTGACTTTGATGAGGGGGGTGGGGCCGAGGGCGGAGGTTAGGGTTCCTGTGAGAGTGAGGGTGAAGTGGCTATGATGGTGAAGGTTGGTGTTGGTAGCTGCTTTTTGTACGGCCGCATACATATGCAAGAAAATAGGCGTGTAGAGTGGGACTTACTCGTCTGGTGGGTTTGGGATAAGATCTAGCTTTTCGATGGTAAGAATGTCGTCTTTTGGGTCACCGTTGTAGTGGGCTGGAGAGTCTCCAGGGACGTTTTGACGGCAGTCGTGAAAGCTTGATGGATCTGTGAGTTTTTTTTATCTGTTGAAGTGGTTCTTGAAATTCAATTGCCACTGATATGGCGACAGGACGGAGTAGTGCCAAGATCCAAATGATCGTTGAGATGGAGGTATGCATTTTTGCTTATTGTTCCACTCGTTCCCTCGACCGTGCGATACAACTTGAGAGAACAAGAATCGAGAAACTGTTCTGGTAATCAAAGTACGTAAATCCAGGCAGCCGTTTGAATTCTAACAGCAAATATAGCCGGTTCGTTGACCAATAGCGACTGGTGAGGGGGTCCATCTATCGATCAATCTGTTGACGGATTCAGCAATGCCGGAAACCCATTCGATCATCTGGTCTATCGTCAACCCATGCTAAGTTTTTGCTGGACTTTCTTGCGCTGTCAATCGGAGCGAGATGTTGCTGGCAACAATCGCACCTAGTCCCTAAAGCTTTCGTGAGTAAGGTAGATCAATCCATCAACCCCTTTAATCCATGGGGTAAGGCTTGGCTATACAGGCCAACTTGACATGTTGGTCGAGGACTAAGGCTGGTTGTTGGCCTTTCAATGTTATGCAGTGCGCATCTGACACTTCCCGACAGCAACATGTCTGGGATAGCCGATAGCAAGTAAAATGCCATTCTGGCTGGAGAAGGCTCAACTTAGAAGCTCCAAAAAGTGGCTCCGGTAACCTGACCGACTGTCTTTGTACATGCAGATTCAAAAGCCCGAATTCATGAGGTTTGAGTACAGTAATCTTATTACGGGGACGAAGAGTTGTGTCCGCCTACTGTGGTATGCTGTGGTCCTTGCCGGTAGTGAGTTATTAACTAATTGTATTTTCGAGATAAGGTATTGTGTGCAGGGTGCAAGAGTTGGTTGTTTATATTGAACCATCCAGACAGTCTGTTCTCTGTGATACAAGGTCATGTTCGTTTTCAGTAAAGTATTGACCCTCAGGCGAGCAAGACTGGAATTCTCGGATTGGCCATCGCATCGAGTTTTTCGATACCAAGTACCAACATTACCGCACAATCGTTGTATACTTAACAATGGAAACCCTTTCTGTCGTAATTAGATAACACGACTCGATTCGAATATGGAGATCTACTTAATCGTGAAATGGATCGTCTTCCGTCCTCCCACTAAAACTATGCTCGTCGTCAACGTCATCACTAACTCTATCTCAACTTCTATTTCAAACAATTGTTACAGAAATTCCTGCTACTGTTTTCCTCTCTCTAGCTGACACTCAATTAACTACTCTCAACTAACCTCGCCGATCAACCTTCAAACTCACCAAACATAGCTTCCCCACCGGCCCTCCGCCTCCGCTCCCTCCTCCGCACAATGTCCACCACCACCCACCAACTCAATGTCCCTACAGCACCCTGGAAACAGGCCTTCCTCTCACATATTGCCAAAATGGACTCTCCTGGATTCGTCTTCGCCTCTTTACATCCGTCTAAAGACTCCTCATCACCAACACCCTATGTCCCCCGCCTCCGCTACTGCATCTATCGAGGCATGTGGGGCGAGCTGCCCGAGAACAAACACAATGACGCACCTCAAAACCCCCGCGCTTACACGTCCGATATGCCCACCTTTACGACAGACGTACGAATGCAAAAGGTTGGAGACATATTTGCTAGTAGCGCTGGGCATGCGACTAAAGATGAGCAAGTGCAAGGCAGCGGAGGTGGCGGGCCAGTAGAAGCGGTATGGTGGATCAAGGATACAGGGACGCAATGGAGGATAAAAGGGGAGGCGTTTGTGGTGGGCAGGGATATCGAGGGGGAAGGTGAGGAGAGCAGTGGAGTTCGGACTGTGAAGAGTGAAGTTGGAGAGCGGATGAGGGTTGTGGATGGGAGCAAGGAGCAGGAGTGGAGTTGGGGGAAGGAGTTGACTGCGCATTTTGGGAATTGTAGTCCTGGAATGAGGGGTGAGTGATCCAAGTCTAGCGTTTGAAACGGCCAGCGGTTGTTTGACTTCGCATGCTGACAATACGATTCTCCAGGTTCTTGGAGGAACCCTCCACCAGGTACGCTGGTGAAAGGCGAGCCGGACAAGGACCATCAACTTGCGCAGAAAGTGACAGACCTGCACGATCCGATCGCAAGGGCGAACTTCCGCGTTGTCATTATCAAACCAGAAGAGGTCGAGCAAACAAATATCAGTGACCCGGCCAAATCGAGGAGATATCGATACACGTTTGTAGTAGAGAAGGGACAAGGCACCGAGGGCAAGGGAGAGTGGAGGATGGAGGAGCTTTGGCCTTGATTGGCCCCTCAGCATGATGCTACGGAGCAAGCACAATGCCAACACGAGTTCGTCATCGTACATGATCAGAAAATGGACACAATATGCTTGTCCGGGTCCTTCTCACACATTGGCATGCTGCTAAGCCCCATTACAAAGACCAGCAGAATCTTCTGAATTTCAGCACTACCAGTGTCAGCCCCAGTCACGGACCTTGCAAGAACGACGTTGTGCTTCGTATCTCAAAGAAAAATATTCATGTGATGACAGCGGGAACGTCCGGAGATTCTCCAAATAGAAAAGGCAGCCAATTTGCAAGTGCTATCAGAATATTTATTGGTGGAAACAGCCAAATGTTTACTTCCAACTACTTCCAATCCACGACCATCTGCTTACAATACGCGGGGTTGGCCAAAGGCATTACTTGCTGACTCGTTTGACACTTGGATAATCGATCGTTTAGGGATTCAACGCCAAAGGATTGTGATGTAACAGAAGTGGAAGAGGCGTGGTAAGGGGGTGATCAAGTAAGTGGCCTAAGTTCATTAGTAAGCTCTGCTACAGGAGCAGCAGAGGATTCAGGTAACAGTTAAACATTTCGAGCTACTGCCCGCGATGTACGGCACTGAAACATTTTCCTATTTCATGGGGCGGTTCAGGCGGCTCAGGCGGCGCATTCTTGTACGTACCATCCAACATTCTCGTCGGGATTCTTGGTTCAACGGTCTGCAAATTCTAACCTAAGAAGGGCTTTGCAACAACATAATGCCTTGCGTTTCCAACTATGAGATGTTTCATCCTACAAGAATATCTGTAGGAAGATATTGCCACGATGTTAAGTCATACATATATTGTGATCTATGCCCTTCTCTGTGGCCGTAAAATATCCTCCAATATCCATCAATCTTGTCCTTTAATATGCTCACTTATATGCAGCGTTACCTCTACCCTATTTCTTTGTTGTTAAATGCCTTTTCTCAAGTTCGTGGACAATCCGCTGGCGGTTCGTCCGGAGTGCCTTCGGCGTCTTTCATTCCATCGTCTGGCGTTCCAAATGTGCCGCCTCCATCCACATTATCATCGAATCTCTCATTGAGTCTCGGGTCTTCGGCAGGGACACCATCAGGGCCTCCACCTGGGATTCCGTCAGCCGGGTTAAGTGTTCTGTTACCGACGGCAGGTATAGTACTCGTAGCTACAATTAGTTCAACGGCTGTCAGCGAACAATTTATACCTACAACTTTTCCAGGGTATGCTACGCTAACTACTACTATCTCAACGACTTCATTGGACGCGCAAAGTAACCCGATTACGGTCTTAATCGGTCCTAGTGGCGTTGCTTGGACGCCTACTAATCAACCTTCTGGGGCTCCTGAGGTCCCACCACCTTCAATAGTACCCTCTCAAATACTGCCCCAGACTACACAGTCTTCAGGAATAGCATTGCCGACGATTACGACTTCCTATGATCCTGGGACAGTAACTATTCTTTCCATTGACCCTACCATCACGGAGAACACTGTTATTCGAACGAGTGACGATCATCATACTCTAGGATTATATCCATTCATTAAGGGAGGACCAGGCTGTTTCTTTTGTCCTCCTTGATAATGGGGGGTTTTTCTTGTTTGGGATGAACTTGCCAGGCATATTCCCTCCTCCGGCTCCTCCCCCCTTTCCAAAGGTCAATAATTGGCCGACGATCAAAATTGGCAATGATTTGCAGCCGACTCCTGATCCGGGAAACAAAGACCAGCCGTCTACGCAGCCAACGAATTCAGCAGATTCAACGGCGACATCTACCGGAACACAATCGTCCTCGGAAACATCGTCATGTAGTGCGAGCACTATTGCATCGGACTGCTCCGTGCTTTGCTCTGCTACAAGCGGTTCTGGCTCCTCTCAAAGTTGCAGCACTAGCTGCTTCTCAACTGTTACTGGATGCAGTACCGTAGGCACAACTATAACATCAACCACCACCAGGGCATGCCAACTACTAGTGCCTTTCAGTAACATAGTGGATGGATCTGATTATGCGCAGAATTCGGCAGCTCGTACAGCAAACCCTTCCAGTGCAGCTTCTCGCTCACCATAACCGGATCCGTGTCAGCTATTGCCACCGGGAATTCGACATCTCAAGATGGAAGTGGCGGTACTTCGTCCATACCGCCTACGAGTCCCTCAGACTTCTGTCCCGCAACCAGTCCAGCATCTAGCGATCCTCAGATTCCCGGCTGTTGGGGTGTCCCCGATAACTTCAACCATGGTCGTCTAGAGAACAGTCTGAATGCTAACTTTGATTGGGTTGTGCTTACTATTTAGCTTCTGAGCAAGGTCTTCCTGCTGACACTCCGGACTACTGCAACTGCGGGGGTACCACGGCTCCGCTCCTTACCAGCGACGGGACAACCGACTGCTTCTATAGTACGCAGCCTGCATCTAACATTCCCTTGGGGACATTGAGTGGAGTTAGCACTACGTCAGCTTCCGTTCAGCCATCAACATCCCCACCACCATCAACGTCGGCACCCCCATCTTCTTCAACAGTGGCAACCACTACATCTTCTCCGGTCTCTACCACCATAGATACTTTCCCATGCACATTATCAGAGGTAGCTCCCCTAGCCATCTCTAACGGTGTCGGTGCTGGTTCGACGCAGGACTGCTGGTGTAATTTTGATGGAGGTAGTAATGCTTGGAGTTACGGCGGAACACCTGGCGATAATTGCTGCGACAACGCTTGCAATGCCTGTACGAATCAATGCAGAGACACTACGGGGGGCCCTTTTTTTCCTCCTAGGCGTCGTGAACTTGCTCTGGGTAAAGATCGACCGCGCCAAATATCCAGCAAAAATTCAAGACGAGATTTTATTGCCAAAGCTCACGCGCCGGCAATTCGAAAAGAGCCATGGACGGCGATCGGGCGCTTGTTCGATGTTCGAGGACTAAAAGACCATCAACCAAAATGGCAGTATTATGCGCCCAAAGGCCTGCAATACACAAGGACTGGACGAACAAGAACGGCGCTGACGCACAAGACCCATGCATCTTTGACGACTACTTCAATTTGCAAGGCCCTACCAAAGCGAAACTGTCTGAGACCGCTGGAAAGCTCCTAAGCGACAACGAAGACATCACCGACTCAGTCTACCTCTCAATGGTAGCCACAGGCCCCAAGGACAACCAGATTGCAGATTTCACCGTTACCATCAGTGCGAGCGCAGGGGTGTTCCTTGCTAACGCCATTGACAGAGGCGCAAGGCCAGAGGACAATCCGCCTCGGGACCCGATTCCATACAAATTCTCTCAAGTAGCTTGGTGGATGTGGGTGAGGACTGTCAAGACGGACAATCCGGACGCGACTGATTTTTCAGGGATTAAATCGTTCTAGCAACGCGATGTTGACAACCCAGACACCGTCGAGATCCTGAATGAGATCTTTGCGGGAAAAGACATAACTGAGACGGTCAAATTCGACCCCAGCGACGAAGGCCCTGACAATGCTTTTTGGCCGCTACTTGGTTCACCAAACGGGAATGGCATGCAATACTTCCTTACTGATCATAAGGTCGCCACCAAAGGCAAGGGTATTAAGAGGATCAGTGTCACCACGGATAAGAACAAGAGATACCAGATGTGGGCTACGATTGGATAAGGATGATCGATGTTGCGACTTGGATGGTTAGCCTTAAAATGAACCTTTGAAGTTCTGTCTTCGGAAATGCTTCCATAATGTATTGGATAGAGATTAGAGCACTCTTTCCGCGGCGAGGCGTGTCGTTTTGATCCCTTCCATTTCCTAATGCAACTACCTTACACTCGTTCCAACTTTAAGCAAATCGTTTCAAGTTAGACAGTTCTACGGGGGGGTCCATCTCTTCGCAAAAGCCTTTTCTCTTCCACGGAACAGTGCAGGGTGTCAAAATCCGAATTTCATGGGCTTTATGATGAAATCCGCTCTTGTAATCAAGTCCGCAGCTTTCTGGGATAGCCAGGCCCCCACCCGGAAAATAAGTGGTGGTTTTTTTTTTTTACCATATCCCTTAAGAAAATCAGACAGAATGCGACTCTCAAAGTTACAATATCACAACCCGTCGTTGACAACATGGAATATCACTGATAAATGTTTCTACTACACATCTGCATTCAGACAATCAGATAATTAGACGGTTTTTTTAATTGTCTGGCACGGGTATCGAAATGATGAAAGTCGACAACGCGAGAGTGAAAAGGAGGCAAGCTTCTCGCTAAAATTCCCAATTATTCTTTGAAATGCGTCTGTAGCGCCTTGCTGGCTTTGCAGATTCATTAAGCGAAAAAGTGAAATATTGTCCCCGGCGCCAGCGAGGATTTATTGGGATAAATACTGGGTAGATGTCTAAAAAGGATGGTGACGCAGACCGGATTGGTGATATAAAACCTGCGAAAACCGGAGGGACAAAAACAACACGGACCCCGTTCATACCTCGTCTTCGCTTCCATAAATTTCATCAAACATCTCATTGTACTCGGTCCGCTTCCTCGCCCTTTCCTTGTCTTGCGAGACCACAATCTTCATTGCGCGCTTGAGTGGGCAATGGAAAACACGTGCTTCACCCAAGTCACTGCCGTCGGTGACTTCATAGCTAGTGATGCCGTCCTTACTACCTTCGACATCAAGCTCTCTTGCAGTGCTCTCAGTATTGCACACTAGAAGTACGCCGTGCTCTTGCCACCCCTTGTTGAGAACAATTAATACTGACAAAAAAGTGGGTCTGAGCTGAAAGGGCCTATCTCGTCGTACTCCATCCGGCTTCACATGAAACGAAGCATAAAGTTCCCGATCCGGCACGTCGGCTTCTAGTCTCTGCAGTCGCCTGCAAAGCGATCGATGAAAGCGTAATATCTCCTCGAGTTTGCTTACTTCACGCTTAAACTGCATGAATTTCCCAAAGAAACTCCCATCCGAAATGTTCTTATCTCGAGCACGATGCGGAAACCATTCCTGATAGACCTGGCTCAGCAGATCGAAAGAATCTTGCCCTGTCAAACCAGCATTACCGTATATGACGCAGTCTTTCCAGCAGAACGCTCGGCAGTCATCGGGATTCAGGTCTGACAGAGATCGAACGGTATGTCGGTTGTTGTAGCCACGAAACTCGAGCAGGCGCTCCGAGTCTGTGGCCGCAGGGTTGATGTAGAGGGGAATGTGGAATTGTTTGCGTTGTGGTTCGTAGTGTAATTCCAAGTCATCGTGAGAGCAGCGATGTTCTTGGTCCATGGTGTGTGTTTCGACTTGCGAAGTGTGAGAGAGAAAGGAAAACAGCATGAAGAATGATCGAAGCCGGAAGATAGATACAGTAAAGCATTCAAATAAGGAACCAAGCTCTAACCGTCAACTCTTCTTCACATCAGTACTATAGAGCGTTTAGAACTACACATCATCGCTTACAAGTAGAAGAATTGAAGGAGCTGACTGAGTCTAGACAGCAGTGTTTGCTCAACCCTACTTGAAACAATGACGTTATGACACTTTTACCCAGACTTCAAGAGAAACATGTCCTGCGTTTGAAATTTCGTGCTCGAGCCCTGAGACCCTCGCTAATGCTTGTACTACGTAGTCGATGTTGAGGTATGAGGGTCAGAAGAAGAGCATACCTTAGACATGTGTATATATTAGTTGAACTATTCTAGAAATTAGAAACTACGAAGGGAGAAAGAAGGTGAAAACTCTGAACCTCACTAGCGTCAGCCCTATACTCTAGGGCTCGAAGCGAAGATTACTAATCACAGAGGTAACAGTACGAGTACTGTTGCCTCAGTTCTCAGACGTGTCAACGTCGCTAAGTCTCTTCGAATTAGCGTTCTGCTGACTTCGCAGCATACGAACGACACGTCTGAATGCAAATCTCTGTAAGATAGATTGATCTGCGTTAATTTGATGACAGCTCGCACAACTTGTCTCGTTAACTTTTGCAAGTCACAACATTCTTGTTTGTGACGTGATCATCAATGCACAACATGTAAATCATAATGTATGTGAACTTGCAATAGTACTTTCACATATGCTTTATCTGATGCGTCTAATTTAAGTATCAATAAAATTCTGCAAGATCAATAAGTTGCATCATTGCATTATTAAGTTGACTGCGTGTGATAATTCAAGTAGTTGAACAGCATGATCAAGAATATGCTAGCTTCAATTTTTTGCTTTTGTTATCAGATATTTTATGATCATATCATCAACTGAACTTAGTTGAACTTGTATCATGTTGTGTGATGAAGATTTGATTCAAACATTCTTTTTGATGATCAAGAAAGTGCGTTAAGTTAAAGTTAAACTGATCACGTCAAGTTGAATCATCGAGATCGAGTTGAATTTTCAACTCATCAAGACTCAATTCAAGTCAAAATTCTTGACTTAAGTATTTGAGTTAAGTTGAAATGTTCAACTTAAGTATTCAAGTTGAGTCAGAGAATTGAAATTGAATATTGACTTGAAATTTTCAACTCGACTCATTAAGACATGAAAATAAATAGATAAATATTTTATTATGACTCTCTATTATAACTTTCTATCATGACTCTCTATTAAATAATCTTCATAGTTTCTCATCATGACTCTTTATCATAACTTTCTATCATAGCTCTTTATCAAAGCTCTCTATCAAACAATCTTCATGTTTCTCTTCATGTTTCTCTTCATGTTTCTCTTCATGTTTCTCTTCATGTTTTTCTTCATGTTTTTCTTCATATTTCTCTTTATGACTTTCTTCATGTTTTTCTTCATGTTTCTCTTCATGTTTCTCTTTATGACTTTCTATTAAAAAGATAATGCAAAGATGAAAAATCGAAAAAATTTCTATATTTAACTTTCTTGATATCATATTCAATTGCTTGATGAGTCAAGTTGAGTCAGCGAGTTCTGACTTGACTCAAGATTGATATCAAGTCAAATTATGAGATTCAACTTAAGTATTTGAGTTGAGTCAGAAGATTCAACTCAAGTACTTGAATTGAATCAGAATGTAAAGATGAAAACTCAACTCAATGATCAATTTAGTTGAAGCAGTCAACTGAAAAATGACTGACTATGATCAAATCATGCAAGTCAATCTTTGATAAATACATGCATCAAACAATTGAAAATTGATTTCAATTAATGTCAAGAACTCAACAGATTAACACTTTTTATTTGCTGTTGAAGAATAAAAAGAATGTAATTCTCATCATCAGAATTGAATTTGAAAAAAACATCATTTTTCAAATTGCATTCTTGATGTTCATTTCTGCTAAAACAACATTAATCATCATGTCATTGAATGCTTTGAAGAATGAGCAATGCAAAAAGCTAAAAGATATTAATGATTGTAAATTCTTTGTATTGAATGAAGATAGTTACAGCAGTTTCAATATTGCATTAATTCATTAAAAAAGTTTCACTCATTGTAAATCTTCAGTTTAAGTTAAAATTCTTCAAAAGATGTTAATGAATCAATGTTCATAAGTTTAAAAATTGCAATATTCAAATTCTTCAATGATGAGATTTTAAAACATGTCAGTTTTTTCACAAATTTATATCTATTGACTATTAATGAAATGCACTTGATATCGAAGTGAAGTACATTTTGTTCAAAGTACTTTGATCTTGAAGTGTTTCATGCAAAACTGTTTGCAAAACTTTCTCTTTTAAGCATCTTTGCAATTATCAATGCAAAAACACTAATCATTGTAAAAGATTGATGCAATTTTAGTTCAGATATCAAAATCATTAAAACTGCATTAAATCATTTTGAAATATATATTCAGATTAACTCACTTCAAATGTTTGCAATCAATATGCTTGATCTGCAGCATATTTTATCTGTGCAAGTGAATGATTCATTAAATATTTTTAAGATTATTATTTTTATGAATTTCATAAAGATCATCAATAATGTCTGCACATTAATGCATTGCTGAATGAATCAACTGTTATATTCTCATGACTTTAAGAACTGAGTGACATCTTTTTTTTTCAACATGATCTCAATTAATAAGACTAAAATTGCAATCTTTTTTAAAAAATCATTGATTGAAAACACAACATCTTGAATTTTAATTGCAACAAATGTTTATGAGCTTAACGTTGATAATTTTGATGTAGCAAGAGTTTTGCAATGATTGCTATCAAGTAGTATGTCAAAGCTGTATCAACATCTGAGTTAAGACATATATTGTGATAATAATCAGATAAATTTTACACTTTTACACTCTTCTTGATGTATAAAGTTCAGAAGTGAAAAAAAGATGAATAATCAAGACAATACAGATTAGAAAGAAACAGAAATGAGATTTAAAAAAAAGAATATGACTTGCATTGATTTAAATTGATGTTGTGATATGAAAGTTAAGCTTTAAGAATTATTGAATGCTTTGACAAGTGATGATTGCATTCACAATGTGAAACTAAACTTCTTTCAAGATGAAGTTTATTAAACTTTAATTTATATAAAGCTCAAATCTTGTTGTTTTAATTATGATTTAAATTCTCAAATCTTCATTGCAAGTCACGACAAGCTGATTAAAGATTCAAAGAAAGACTCACTTCATCATTCATGATTATGTCATCAGCTTTAAGAATGATGAGCAGAAAAGACTCTCAGAATGTTTCTCATTAATTATATGAATCATTGTTTATTGTTGATAATGTTCAATAGTATATTAAAGTCTTTAACAAATTGAGCTGAATATATTCATGATGAATTGAGTCTGCAACGCTGAGTTGAAGATGAGTGAAGTAATCTTTAAATATATCATCTTGAAATTATAATCGTATTGAAACGAAATCACAGCATAAGTTCTGATGCAAGCGAGATTTTTAATGAGTGAAGATGAGTCAATAATATATAAAGAAATAAAATCTCAGATTTGAATGCAAATGATGCTTTGATGAATTTCAATAATTAAAGAAACAGTTAACTCATTTCTTGTGAATATAATAAGTTGATTGAAGATGCAGCAGACACAATGAATGACTCATGAAAGTGAGTCAAGATGAGAAAGTCATCGATGAAAAGTATGAAGCTTAAAGAAAAGATTCAGTCTTTGATGCTGAATGAATCACATGATAAAGCATTGCAATCAATCAGCTCTAAGCAGACATTAATGAAGAATGAGCAAAAGCTTGAAACTGATGTAAGTAATTCAACAGATACATGATAGTCTTGTGAAACACTTTAAGAGATAGAAATTAATAGTATGATGAACAATTCAAGAAAACTTTTGTTGTCAGAAATGACAAAGCAAAAAAGAAAGTTTTCAACTAAATATGAAAGTTAAAATTGTATGATGTCAATTTGTTGATTTCAAACACGAAAATTTTAATCAATAAATAAGTAATCACATATCTTAAGAAGATTTATCAAAATAGTGAAACTATCTGACATGTTGATAATTGAGTCAATGAAATTAATAGCTGCTTCTGCATCATTATCAATGATATTGAAAGATATGACTTTCACATCATGCTGCTGATTGTACTTCAAGATGTTTTCATCAAGTCTTTCAAATCTTGTGATATAAAAATTAATAGTTGAGTGAAGTGAAAATTTATCTTGACTTGATCTGCGTAGCGACGTGAAAGTTAAATTGAGCATCATACTTTATATGTCTTCAATTGCGAATTTTGATGCATGTTTCTCTGCTTACAATCTTTCAAAGTAAGATTTCATCACGCTCTTGAGTTTCAATAAATAAAATTCATTCAAAGTTCAATTTTCAAGCATTTAATCACTGTTTTTTATAAAATTAAATTGCTTACGCTGAAACATCTTCAGATTGTTATTCAATAATTCAAGAAGTTGATTCAGTTTAAAATTGAAATCTTTAATGCTTTGTAAATTCATTAAAATGTTGATCAGCATGCACTTTTGAAGTCATGTTATCACGATCATTGAATCATTTAAGTGAAGAATATACAATAAAGTTTGCTCATATTTGAATGTTTCAGCAGTCTTTGTCTGAAACATGACAGTTGTATAACGCAGCATGTAACAAAGAAGATTAATATTTGCATACTTAATTACATATTAAAGAGTTAAGTATGTTTCAACATGAGCACAGTAATTCTGATGATTGTTGAAATGTTCATCATATGCTGATGATTCAATAACAACTTTAGTCATGAGTGAAAATCAATGAATTTTATCAGATATTGAATTTAATACTTGAAGTCAAGAGAATTGATAACAAGATTCATCTGTACATGATGTTGACTACGAATCTTTTGATTCTATTCTGTGTTCAAATAAAAGTCAGAAGAGTCAAGAAATTTCAATTCAACGCAGTTCAAATGATGTTAAAACATTGCGTGATCAGAAAAGTCATCATGCAGAGTTTTCATTCATGCAACAACATCTCTTCTAACAGTCACAATTAATCTATGAAGAAGATTAATGACATGTCAATGTCAGTAAGAGATGAGAAGATACTACTAGTGAAAAAGACAATTCAGATGAAGAGTTTACAAATTATGATTACAAGTAATCAAAGAATTTGCAACTCGTTGACTGCGTTGATATCAAAACATCTTTATTACATTGACAGTATCATCAAGTAATTGATGGAAAAATATCAGATAAAATAGTCATCTCAAGTATTAAGAGTCATGACTACAGTGCTTGAAGAAGTAGTGACTAGTTGATCACGCTGATATATTGAAAGAGCTTGAACTCATCTTCTTTACTTGATATCAAGTCATTCATTTATTCACATGAAAAATTGAGAGCTCAAGAAAATGATCAGAATGCATTCTCTTTCATTGATCAAAATTCATTATCAAACGATTGTGATTGCACATTTATACTAACCATTCATTCAACGTTTACATGACATAAGTCAAATCAAGAGAAGAAAAGAATTACTCAATACAATCACACTTTATCTTCTCATTGTGTGCATCTCTCTTTCATCACATATTTCTCTGCTCAATGAATGACAATCATTGAGTAAGAGAACACAGCTCTATGTATGTTACAATCATGAGCATCATGAATGCAAAGAAAACATCTTTTATCTTTGAATCGAGAATTAAATTGAAACATCATTGTATAGAATATCATCAATGAAGAGCAGAGCAAAGATGATGTGTCATAATCAAACAGCACAGATGCTCTCATCAAGAGTTTACTTGAGCATCACATGCTGAATAGAAGCTATAGATTCATTACTTGATAGCACAGTGTCAATCTTATTGTTTCAACTGCGCAAAGCAGTTGTATAGATGATAAGTGATTTTCTTTCTCAGAGAGTTTTGTTTACTCAATATAAATAGCATAGAGTTTCTCATAAGTCAAGTTTAAATCAATGTCACAAGAATGTATGAATTACAATCATAATCATTTAAAGTCAAGAATTAAACTTATTCATTATTTATATTGAAAGTCAAAGCAAAGTTTCTTCAATTCTTCAATAATTAAGCTTTTCATATTATAAGTATCTGACTCACATACTCATTATTTGAGCTTAATAACTATGAATAATTAATTCTTTAAAAGTCTGAAAATCATTCAATTGAATGATATAAAAATAATAAGTTTGAGAATATTCAAAAACATTTTAGAAAAACGAATTACTTAAACTATTTAAAGACAGAGCACATCATCAACATGATGCTTACGCTTCATTCTGATCATCAAGAACAGATGAGAAGCATCATTGATGTGATGTTGATGAGTGAATGAGAAGTGATTATTACTATCTCGCAGAAGAATTCAGTCAAGACAAAAGATATACAGAAGAAATTACACAAGCTGCAAGTACTTTATGAGCTCAACGAACGTAGAAACAACAAGCTGATGCTCTGAGAAGAGATGAAAAGTTTGACAAAGATGATAGATGTCAGGACCGTGCCTAGATGATACAACCAATGGAGGTCAGGGTTGATAGTGCTTGATCTTTAGAGGTAGCTATAACTGAATATTAAGAATACAGAAGAAGGTTGGTACAAAAGCTTCTATTTA